>Ga0066903_100006125_pt1 | contig 10592 bp, 9 predicted proteins | sample PanSoiMetaGPlot1_FD_67491 | JGI IMG/M metagenome (GOLD analysis project Ga0066903, IMG submission 67491) | Tropical forest soil microbial communities from Panama analyzed to predict greenhouse gas emissions - Panama Soil - Plot 1 (version 2) | ecosystem: Environmental > Terrestrial > Soil >...
CGGAACTCGTCCGCCGCCGCGGCTTCGTGCGGCTTCTGCGCGGTGTAGATCAGCAGCGTGATCGAGGACGCGCCGAAGCGCTCGATCAGCAGCGCCATGAGACGGCGCCCGATGAAGCCGGTTCCGCCCGTGACGAGGACCGTCATGCGCTGCCGAACGCCCGGACGCCCTTGCGTTTGAACACGAACACACCCGGGTGATCGAACAAGCGGAACGAGAGCTCCGCCGCGTCGTCGTGGATCGGAATCCCGAACAGCGAGGGGTACGTCTTGAACGTGCGGAGCAGCTCGAAATCGAGCCGGCCCGCGAACAGGTCAGCGTAGTACTTTTTCACTGCCGCGTGCGGTCCCTCAGGCAGGTGCTGGTAGAACTGCAGATAGGTGTCGTCGATCACGATGTAGTCGACCTGCGCCAGCTTCGACTCGATGTAGGCCCGCTTGGTGTCTTCGGGCACGTGTCGATCGTACAAATAGACGTACGTGTCGAGCGCGACGAAATGGTAGTAGTCGTCGTTGACGCCGTCCTTGCCGCGCAGCAGGTAGTCGTTGTTGAAGTCGGGACGATTCAGGTAGTCGCCGAACGGCACCATGTTCTGCGATGGCTCGATCAGCACGTGCGCGCCCTGCGGCACGTGGTGCATGACCCACGAGGATGCCGCGAGGCGTGCGTCGGGCGCGGCGAAGACGTGCATGTAGGCGGCCGCGTAGGCGGCGGTCGTGACGAGCAGGATGGCGTTCACCGCGAGACCCAGGCGGCGCCGGGGGCCATCCAGCAGATCCGATCCGAGGACGCCCGCCGCGATCGCGAGCGCCGGCACGAGCGGCACGCCGTAGCGCGCGAACGGCGTGATGGTGCGTCCGGCGACGAGGAAGTACGCCACGACGAACGTGCCTGCCACGGCTGCCGCCCGCGAGCGCTTCACGAAGAGCCAGACGACGCCGGCGAGCCCCACGATCTCGAAGGCCGGTCCGATCCCCCACCAGAGGATGTTGGTGAACCAGTAGACGTGCGGCATCGTCACGTCGGCGAACTGCGCCGTCCAGATCGGCTTCCACGCGCCCGTCAGCGGCGCCGTGACCCAGTCGCGGATGTCGGTGCGGAACTTCTCGGGATACAGGAGCGGCAGCGGGTCGGCCGCGAGGAACAGCGCGACGCCGATGACGCCCGGCACGAACGCACGCGCGGCGCCCTTGAGCGCCGCCACCACGTCGACGCCCGCGACGAGCCGCGCGCCGGCCTGCCGGGGCTGCGCGAGGATGTAGGCGAGCCCGATGGCTGGCGCCAGGAAGATCGCGGTGTACTTGCAGAGCAGGGCCGCTCCGAACGCGGCGCCGACCGCCGCGTCGCGGCGCCAGCCGGGGCCGCGCTCGACGACGAACAGCAGCGCGTACAGCGTGATGACGCTGAAGAACGTCATCGGGATGTCGACGGTGAAGAAGTGCGATTCGCGCAGGTGCAGCACGCCGAAGGCGGTCAACGCGGCGGCCAGCAGGCCCGCGCGCGGCCCGGCGATCCGCCGCGCGACCGCGAAGACGACCGGTATGGTCGCGGTCCCGATCGTCGCGCTGATCGCGCGGCCGAGCAGCATGAAGACGACCTCGTCGTGCGGCACGTTGAGCACGAGCGGGTGGCCGGCGAGCAGTTCGTACGCGCGCCGCACGGCGATCAGCGCGTACATCGGCCCGGGCGAGTACATGAAGAACTTCGGCGACATCGCCGCTTCGTGCGCGCTCCGCGCGAGCATGTCGGCGCCGGCGAACACGATGTGCTCGTCGATGTGGAAGTGGTAGTAGGGGGCGCCCCAGGCGAGATTGTAGAAGCGCAGGGCCGCGCCTGCCGCGACGATCAACAGCAGCCACAGGCGCGTGCGGAGGCCGGTCGTCACAGGATGTGGCGGAAGAACGACCAGAGGTAGGCCGCCCACAGCTTCCACACGCTGACCTTCGAGGTCCCCCAGCGGCGCTCGTACTCGTGCGTCGGCACTTCGTCGACGCGGTAGCCCAGTTTGAGCGCGCGCATCAGCATTTCCTGCTCGATCGTGGTGAGGTTCGACGTCAGCCCCAGCTTCAGTCCGACGTCCCGCCGGATCGCCCGGAAGCCGTTCTGACTGTCGGTCAGGCGGGACCCGAAGCGATAGTTGATCGCCAGCATGATGATCTGCGAGCCGGTGTAGCGGATGAACTGCTCGAGCGTGCCGTGCAGCTCGTCGCTGCCGCCCTTGCCGCGCGAGCCGATGACCATGTCGGCCTGGCCCGCCTTGATCTTCTCGACGAGTGACGGAATGTCCTTCGGATCGTGGGAGCCGTCGGCGTCGATGAAGACGACGATGTCGCCGGCGGCCAGCTGCAGCGAGCGGCGCAGCGCCTCCCCCTTGCCCCTGCCGCCGTCGAGCTCGACGCGGGCGCCGTGCTCGGCCGCGATCTCGCGCGTCCGGTCCTTCGAGTGACCGTCGATGACCAGCACTTCGTCGGCGAACGGACGCACCGTCTCGACGATTTCGCCGATCAGTCCTTCTTCATTCTTCGTCGGGATAACGACTGTGACACGCGCGGGGAGCAAGCTCAGATCCCACTAAGTATAAGGAAACCCCGGGGTAATGGTCAAGGCAGCATTGACCCGCCGGGAGCCGTCTGTTACGATCGTGAGGCTCAACCAACCGCCGAATGCTGACGAAACAACTCGGTCTCGGGGCGTCGATCCTGGGCGCCAACCTGCGAAGCCCGGCGCTGCCCTACAAGGTCACCTTCGTCGCGACGTACCACTGCAACTTCCGCTGCGAGATGTGCAACATCTGGCAGAAGAAGAGCGTGAACGAGATGACGCCGGAGGAGATCGAGCTGTTCTTCGACCGCTGGCCGCAGTTCAAGTGGGTGCAGCTGACCGGCGGCGAGCTGTTGATGCGCCGCGACATCGATGCGGTCATCGCCTCGATCCAGAAATCCTGCCGCTCGCTCTATCTGCTCAGTTTTCCGACGACCGGCTGGTTCGGCGACAAGACGCTGAAGGTCGTCGAGAACACGTTGAACCGCGGCATCGGCCGGCTGATGGTGACGATCAGCATCGACGGCCCCAAGGCGATGCACGAGGAGATGCGCGGCCTGCCGGGCGCGTGGGACAAGGGGATCGAGACGTTCCGGCGTCTCCGCGCGCTCAACCGGTCGAACTTCCAGACCGTGATCGGCATGACGCTGCTCGGCAAGAACGCCGGCCTCGTCGACGAGACGATCGCCGCGATCCGCCAGGTAATTCCCGATTTCGATCGCCGCGAGCTCCACCTGAACATCGGCCACGAGTCGGGGCACTACTACGACAACGTCGGCGTGTCGGCGAAGGTCGCGCCCGATCACGCCCGCGTGATCAAGGCGATCGAGGACCATCGCCGCGCGATCGGCACGGGTATTCACCCCGTGAATTTTCTCGAGCACCGCTATCAGGCGCTGGTGGGGACCTACTACGAAACGGGCCGTTCGCCGCTGCCGTGCACCGCGCTCTCCACGTCGTGCTTCGTCGATCCGTACTGGAACGTCTTTGCCTGCTCGATCTGGGACGCCAAGGTCGGCAATCTGCGCGACAACGGGTTCGACCTGAAGGCGCTGTGGGACTCGGCGGAGCGCCGCACGCGGCGTCAGGACGTGGCCGACGGCAATTGCCCGCACTGCTGGACCCCGTGCGAAGCGTACCCCACCATTCTGGGTAATCTCGCGCGCGCCGTCCGTCCCGCGGCGCCCCAGCAGCCGCCGCTGCCCGTGGAAGCGGCCCGCTGATCGCCAGCGCCGCATGACGACCGTCCTCGTGACCGGGGGCGCCGGCTTTCTCGGCGTCAACCTCCTCCGTTATCTGCGCGACCGCGGCTACGGCCTCGTGTCGCTCGACATCGCCGACTTCCCGTACCGGGATCTGCAGGGGATCGTCCGCGTCGTGCAAGGGGACATCCGCAAGCCCGCCGACGTCGAAACCGCGATGGCCGGCGTCGACTTCGTGGTCCACTGCGCGGCGGCGCTGCCGCTGTATTCGCCCGAAGACATTCACACGACCGACGTTGACGGCACCCGCCGCGTCCTCGAGTCGGCCCGCGCGCACGGCGTCGCGCGCGTCGTGCACATTTCGTCGACCGCCGTCTACGGCATCCCGCAGCACATTCCCGTTGTCGAGACCGATGCGCTCCAGTCGGTCGGCCCGTACGGCAAGGCGAAGGTCGAAGCGGAAGAAGTCTGCTTCGAGTTTCGCAGGCAGGGGATGACGGTGCCGGTGCTGCGGCCGAAGTCATTCATCGGTCCGGAGCGCCTCGGCGTGTTCGCGCTCTTCTACGACTGGGCCGCGGACGGGCATGGATTCCCGATCCTCGGCAATGGCCGCAACCGCTACCAGTTGCTCGACGTCGAAGACCTGTGCGAGGCGATCCTGCTGTGCCTCACGCTGCCGTCGGATCGCGTGAACGACACGTTCAACATCGGCGCGAAGGACTTTCTGACGATGCGCGAGGACTACCAGGCCGTCCTCGACAAGGCGGGCTTCGGCAGGACGATCACCGGCCTCCCGGCGGGGCCGGCGATCCTGGCGCTGAAGGCGCTCGAGGCGCTCGGGCTCTCGCCGCTCTACAAGTGGGTCTACGAGACGGCCGCGAAAGACTCCGTCGTCGGCATCGAGAAGGCCGAACGGACGATGGGCTTCGCGCCGAAGTTCTCGAACCGCGACGCGTTGCTGCGCAACTTCGAGTGGTATCTGGCGCACCGGGATCAGTTCCGGCACGCCTCGGGCGTGTCGCATCGCGTGCCGTGGAAACAGGGGGCGCTGGGGCTGGCGAAACGGTTTTTCTAGTCCTATCCGTGGCTCGCATCGCTGCGCTCGCTCGCGATGTTCGGGCGTAACCCGGGCGCGTCTCCCGCAGCGATAGGTTCTCGATTGCCCCTCTGCTAGAATGGACAAACCCGTGTCCACCAACACGTTCCGCCTGAACTACCTGGCGAAGACGGCGGCCGGCGTGCCGCGCGATCTGATCAACACGTTCATCAGCTCGCGCCTGCACCCGATCCGGCCGACGGTGCTCATCTTCAACTGCACCTGGGTCTGCGACGCCAAGTGCGAGATGTGCGCGAACTGGAAGTTCGGCGACCGCAAGAGCGACATCACGCTCGCGCAGCTCGAGCCGGTGCTGGCGAACCCGTTCTGGGGAGCCGTCGAGAACCTGAACATTTCGGGAGGGGAGCCGACGACGCGGCTCGACCTGCCCGAGATGACGGCGCTCTTTCAGAAGCACCTTCCGCGCCTGCGCAAGATCGGGATCAACACGACCGGCCTGACGCCCGCGCGCGCGATCCCGATGCTGACGAAGATCGTGAAGTTCTGCGCCGAGAACGGGCTGCTCATCAGCATTCGCGTCTCGCTCGACGGCATCGGCGACGTGCACGCGCAGGTCAGGAACGTCAAGCAGGCGTTCGATCGCGCCGGCAAGACGATCGAGGCCATGCAGGCGCTCGCCCGGGAATACGCCAACTTCCAGTTCGGCATCGCCTCGACGATCTTCGCGACGAACATGGACGACGCCGAGAACATTCTCGCCTGGGCCCGCACCAAGGGCCTCGACGTCGTGTTCAACATGCTTCGCTTCACCGACGCGATGCTCCACAACAAGAGCCTCGAGGAGAAGGTCGGCTTCAAGGAGCGGGAAGAGCAGTTCATGCGCCGGTTCTTCCTGGATCGCGTCCAGGAAGAGTCCGTGCTGAGCGGCCAGGCGTTCATGTACCTGCACTACGCCGACATGATCGCCAACGGCTACCACCGCACCATGCCGTGCCCGTTCCAGAGCCAGGGCCTGCTCCTGAACCCGAACGGCGATCTGCACTACTGCGAGAACTCAGAGAAGATCGGGAACGTGCTCGAGGAAGCGCCTGAGGCGATCTACTTCAGGGCGCAGAACCTGCTTCACCGGCAGCACCTGAAAGAGCAGGTGTGCCCGACGTGCCTGAGCCCGTGCCAGGTCAACGTCGGCGCGATGAAGCAGTTCGTCCCGTACGCGAAGTTCCTCAAGCGCGCGTACGCCGTCAAGCGCGATCCCGAACGGCACGCGGATACGCTTCCCGCCGGCGCGCGCGGTTGAGCACGTCCTTCAGGCGGTGCTCGAACACCGTCGCCGCCGCATGTGACGCGAAGAACACGTTGCGCAGCGTCCGCACGATTCTCGACGGATATTTCAGGTAGCCAATCCCGTACGCGGCCAGCACGAACGTCGTCCGCCAGAGCGCGAGCTCGCGCGGCGACATCTCGGGGTTGAACGTCATCAGGTTGGTCTTGGTGAAGTCGCTGTACATCGACGTCAGTCCGAGCAGGTAGCGGTCGTCAATCGTGATCCGTCCCTGACGCATCATGTCGGCGAAGATCTCCGAACCGGGGTAGCACTCGAACACGTTCGCGCTCACGTCGTCGACGCCGTGGAACGCCAGCTTCATCCCGTATCGGAGCGTCTGGAACACGTCGCGGCGCGTCTCGTCCGGGAAGCCGACGATCAGGTTGACGCGCAGCACCAGCCCGAGGCGCTTGGCTTCGAGGATGGAGTCGGTCACGCGCTCGAGATGGATCTTCTTCTTGATGCGCTTGAGCGTGTCGGGCGATCCGCTCTCCGGCGCGTACACGAGGTAGTTGCACCCTGTCCGCTTCAGGTAGCCGAGCGTCTCCGCGTCGAGCGCCTCGCTGCGAGTGCCGGAGGGCAGCGACCAGTTCAGCGCGATACCCTCGGAGAGCAGCCGCTCGCAGAACTCCACGATCCATGACCGCTTCACGATCGCCGTCAGATCGTAGAGCTGCACGGCGGTGATGCCGTAACGACGCTGATAGGCCTTGATCTCGTCGACGACGTCCTGCACCTCGCGCAGCTTGTACAGCGTCGTCCACATCTGCGGGCTCGAGCAGAACGTGCACTGATAGGGGCAGCCGCGCGAAATGAGCAGCGGCATGTCGCGCTCGGTGCACACGCCGTACGACTTGCCGGCGTCCCAGAACTTTTCGAGGTACCCCTCGGGCCAGTACGGCCAGGGGATCGCGCTGACGGCATTGATGCGCGGCAGGCCGCCGTTGAGCACGAACTGACCGTCCTGCGCGACGAACGCGATGCCGTTCACGCCGGAGTAGTCGCGCTTCTCACGCCATGCCTCGACGATCTCGTAGAACGTGTGCTCGCCTTCGCCGCGCACGCAGACGTCGAGCGCCGGGCAGTCGCGCAGCGTGTACTCCGGCAGGGCGGTGATGTGCTCGCCGCCGCCGACGAAGAGCGCATCGGGCAGCCGGGCGCGCAGGGCATTGACGTAGGCGCGCTGGATCGGCCACTCGCCCGAGAACATCGCCGAGAAACCCAGCACCTGCGCGTCGGCCGGCACGAGGCCGACGAGATCCTCCACGCGGAGGCCCTGGCAGACGTAGCCGGGACGGCCCGGCGGCTCCCAGTACTGGTTGAGGCCTTCGCCGATGGCGTCGACAATCGTCACGTCGTAGCCGCGCGCGCGCAGATAGCCGGCGACGTAGGCGAGGCCGATGCACGGCGTCGCCTCGTTGTTGGCCGCATGCACCGTCGACACCACGGGACCGCGGACGAGCGTGACCTGAAATGCTCCCATGAAGCACACCTCCGGCTCGAGGACGGCGACCGCCGATCGAGAATCAGGATTTAGGCGAGGACGGCCGGAGGACCGCGGGGAGCGGAGGTGAGGAGCGGCGGTGCGGCGCGATGACAGGGCGCCCCGACATGGAGTGGCGCCGACGCCGCCGTCGTGCCAGGCGAGGGTGTGTACGAGGTAATCGCCGGCAGCAGCGCCGGGCCTAGCGCTTCATGAAGAAACTGGTGGACAGGGACAAGGAACGGGCCGCCGTGTCGCTGCCCGTCGCTCTCGGCGAGGATGCGCCCGTCACGGAACAGCGCGACTTCGTCTGCGGCGCCGTCGTGATCGACGTCGAGCACGGCGCGGACCCGCGTGCCCCGCACCGGATCGAACTCGTACGTGGCGTCGGGCCGGCCGTCGTAGTCATTGTCGACGACCACGCGGACGAGGCGTCCGCTTCGATCGAAATAGCGCCAGAGGTCGGGCCGGCCGTCGTGATTCGTGTCGGCCGTGCCGATCGCCCACCACGCCGCCGCGAGGGAGGCGACCGCGTGGACGACGAGCAGGAGGATGCCCGCGCACGCGAATCGCCGCCGCCGCAAGGCGTGGCGCATCGATCAGGGCTTCGACGGGTCCATTGCCGGAACGTAGAGCGTCTTGTCGACGAAGTCGTTGTCGGAGAACTGCGGCAGGTTCGCGCCGCCGGGGCCCGCATCCGAGAGCAGCTTGTAGATGTGGCCGTCGGGATAGCAGATGCGCGATGCCGAGAAGCTGTAGCCCTGCCAGATGATCGTGTTCTCGCCGCCGGTCTTGATCAGCAGGCCCGCCCCTTGACCGCGCAGCAGCCAGGCGACGCGCTTGACCAGCTCCATGTCGCTGACGGTGTCGGTCGGATGCACGGCGTTCCAGACGCAGCTGACGAGCGCGGTCGTTTTCGCCGTCAGCGACGAGCAGCTCTGCCAGTCGCCGATGGGACGCGTGTAGGCGTTGGGCTGCTCGGGCGTCTTGAACGAGCCGCCGGTCGACCATGGGCCCGCGTACCCCTGCGACTCGGCGCGGACGCGCCACGTGTACGACGCGAGCGGCGTGAGCGTCTTGGTCGTGGTCCAGTTCGTGCCCGACACCAGTCCGGAGTCTTCGCTGATGTCGCCGTTGGCGTTGAGCACCTGGAAACGATACTGAAGGGTGTACGACGACTGATCGACGCTGGCCGAACCCGCCGTGAGCGTCACCTGCAGCCCTCCCATGAGCTGCCCGTCGGTGGGCGATTGTGCGGCGGCGACGCCGATGGTCGGGCCGGGCGTGATGGTGTTGGTCGGCGCGGTCGTGGTGGTGGTCTTCGAGCCGCACGCGACGGAGAGCGCGAGGGCGGCGACGGTCCAGAGGGCGCGCGGTCTCATCGACGGACTCCCTGCGCGACGAGCGCGTTGCCGAGTGTGGCGGGCCGCGGGCCGCGGCCGATCCAGACGTTACGATAGGTCGTTCCGGGGAACGAGCCGTCTTCCTCGCCGTACGATCCGTTGTTGGCCCCAAGGTAGGCGAAGTGCGGCGTCGGGTTGTAGACGGCGGCAATCGGCGAACCGAGATCCGATACTTTGATGCCGACGTTGTAGAGGATGCGGCCGCCGATCCCTTCCTGCACCACGAGGCGGAATTCGTTGCTCCAGGTTCCCTTCCAGTAGTACGCGGCACTCGGATCGAGCGCCATGACGGCCGAGGCACGCGTGCCGGCGTCGGGCTCGAGCTTGAAGAACGGATCGCCGAACAGCGCCTTGAAGGCGATGCAGTTGTCGGGATTGCCGGGCACGCCGCGGTACTGCGCGTTCAGCAGGAAGTTGCTGCGATACAGATCGCCCGTGCCGTCCATCATCGAGAACACTTTCAGCTTCCCGCCCGGACCGTTGGCGTGGAGGCCTTCGATTTCCATCGAGAACTCGCCGCTGTCGAGGGGCTGCGCGAGCTGGTAGCGCACGTAGGCGTTGGTGTCGTTGAGCCTGACGCCCTTGCCCTCGACGAACGTCGTCGATCCCACGGGCGAGCCGATCGTGCTGCCGTAGATGAGCGGATCGTACAGCTCGCCGGGCCGGCTGTAGGCGGCGATCGGCGTGTTGAGGCTGCGCGTCGCGGACCAGTCCGACGCCTGGTTGCCGACGACGAGGCGCGCCCGCCAGTAGAGGCGCGTCGCCGGCTGCAGGTCGACGTCAGGCGTATAGGCCGTCGTGCCGCCGGACCCCTCGGCGACGGTGGCGTGCGCCGAGACAATGAACGTCCCGGTCGTGACCGTCGTGCTCGAGAAGGCGCTGCTGTCGGAGACGACGAACTCGTACCGGCGATCGCCGGTGACTGTGGCGGTGCTGTTCCTGACGACGAACGTCGGGCGATAGCTGGTTGCGGAGGCGCCGTCGGCGGGCGAGTCGAGCGTCGGGGCGCCGAGAGCGGGGGGCGTGGCCGACGTGGGCGACTTGCTGCCGCACGCGGCGAAGAGCGCGGTGGCCGACAACGCGGCTGCCGCTGTAAGCGATTTCAATGCGGTCAACTCCTTACCGGAAGCGCCGCAATTATACGGGAAAAAGATCGGGACTGTCTATTTATTAGGAAAAAAGGCGGCGGGCCCGGTTTCGGGCCCGCCCCCTGCGCGCCCGCGACGTCAGCGCACGATGGTGACGAGGAACGCGCCGGAGTTGTCCGACACGCCGGCGTCGTTGACACCGAGATACAGGCGGCCGTTGGCCGGCATCGCGATCGGCTGCGAGTTGGATCCGATCGGGAACGGAGCGCCGGTGCCGATGCGTCCGATCAGGCCGCCGACGCCGATCGCGCCGCTCGGCGCCCCGGCGCGCGACTCCGTCGCGCTGCCGTCGGGCCCCAGCATCTCGGTCCCGCCCTGACGGATCGCCACCTGGCCCGTCGTCGAGAAGGCGATGCGATCCCCCTTGCGCACGGTGACTCCCGTGTCGGTCCACGGCCGCGAGGCGTCCACCTGGATCGCCCCGCCGGACGTCG
>Ga0066903_100006126_pt1 | contig 10591 bp, 2 predicted proteins | sample PanSoiMetaGPlot1_FD_67491 | JGI IMG/M metagenome (GOLD analysis project Ga0066903, IMG submission 67491) | Tropical forest soil microbial communities from Panama analyzed to predict greenhouse gas emissions - Panama Soil - Plot 1 (version 2) | ecosystem: Environmental > Terrestrial > Soil >...
GTGCTGGAGGCGGGCATCCTGGTCGAGGATGCCGAGGGTTATCGGCTCGACGGGCCCCTGCCACCGCTCGCCATTCCGGAGACCCTTCAAGACTCTTTGATGGCGCGGCTCGACCGCCTGGTGTCGGTGAGGGAGATCGCCCAAATCGGCGCCGCCATCGGACGCGAGTTCTCGTATTCCTTGGTGCATGCGTTGGTCGGACGCGACGAGACCGCATTGAAGCATGCACTCACCCAACTCGAGCAGGCGGAGCTCGTGTTCCGCCGCGGCGAACCGCCGGAAGCCGTCTACAGCTTCAAGCACGCGCTGGTGCGGGATGCGGCGTATGAGAGCCTGCTCAAGAGCCGCCGATATCAATTGCACGGCCAGATTGCGCGCGCACTCGAGAGGAGATTTGCCGACATTGTGACGAGCCAGCCGGAAATCGTAGCGCACCACTTCACGCAAGCCGGCCTTGTTGATCCTGCCATCGATTATTGGCTCAAAGCTGGCAATCTCGCACTCAGCCGCTCAGCAAACGCCGAAGCGGTAAAACATCTTCGACAAGGAATTGAGCTGACGCACTCGCTTGCTTCCTCGCCCGAACGCGTTCGCAAGGAATTGGATTTTTACCTGGCCCTCGGGCCGGCGACGGCGGCAACCGAAGGCTATGCCGCGCCGGAAACCCTGAAAGTTTTCTCACACGCCCGTGACCTGCTAGGCGATGGTGGCACTCTGACGGAACAGATGACGGTCCTCTGGGGTGTCTATCTAGCCCTCGCCATGCGGGCCGAGTATATCGCCGCGCGCGATATAGCACACAAGTGCATGGCGCTGGCAGCAGAGCATAATCACCCCGGGATGTTCGCGCTAGCTAACCGTTTCATGGGCCAAGCGCTCTGGAGTATGGGTGCGTTCGTTGACGCGCGCTTTCACCTGGAACGGACGCTCGATCTCTGCGCCGCCAACCAGGAGGTCATCGCGTCTTATAGGAGGTTCGGTGCAGACGACCAAGTTACTACCTTTTCCTTTCTTTCCAGGACGCTCTGGGTCCTCGGCTTCCCGGAGCAGGCCGCTGCCGTTTCGAGAGAAGCTCTGGCTCGTGCACGAACTCTGGGGTTAGCGTTTTCGACCGCCTTTGCCTTGGACGGTGAGGCGTTTCTCGGAGTCTTAGGAGCTGACCCAGAATCGGCCGCAGCTCACGCCAATGAGGCAGAGGCCCATGGTATCGAGCATAACATCACGGACTACGAGGTGAGGGCACGCTTCTGTCGTGGCGCCTTGCTGGCCCAAGGCGGCGATCCCCAACACGGGATCGAACTGATGCGCAACGCTATGGCGGCCGCTGACAGCAACGGTGCTCGGCACCGCTGCACGCTGTACCTTGGCCATATCGCCGCTGCCCACGCCAGCCTCGGCCTGCCTGACGTTGGACTCAATTTGCTGGACGAGGCAATTCAAACAGCGGAAACAATAAATGAAAGGTTTTTTGAAGCTGAATTGCATCGCCTGCGAGGCGACTTGCTTCTCATGCTGGGCAGGGAAGGCGAGGCAGAGGCAGGATTGTTGAGGGCACTGACGATTGCGCGGCAACAACAGGCCCGTTGGTGGGAGTTGCGCGCTGCCACCAGCCTCGCCAAGCATTGGCACAGTCAGGGCAAATACAGACAGGCCTATTCCCTTCTGCAACCAGCTTACAGCTGGTTCGTCGAAGGGTTCGACACGCAGTTTTTGAAGAGTGCCAAGGCGCTTCTCGACGAGCTCAGGGAACTATCAATCACTCAAACGCAAGCGGGGCCGGCGTGAACTAGCCACGGATGTAGCAGCGCCCACCTCAGGCCCTTGCGGGTGACGGGAAGTCAAGCGGCGTACTTCTTGTTGTCTTGCGCGATCTGTTCCCCACGCTCAACGATCGAGCAGCCGGCCGAGCGCCATCTCGGGGTTTGCTGCCGCTTTGGCCAAGATCGCCCTGTAATTCGCAACCCAATGCCGGACGGTCTTGGGCTCGAACAGGTCGTCCTTGTAGTTGCATGCGCCCGTAATGCCTGAAGGTGTCTCCTTAAGTATCACCGAAAGCCAAGTGCGATCGATCGGCAGGACTCGCTGCCCGTCCGGGTAGGCGAACGATCGGACCGTCACGTCGGGAAGCTTGAGCGGTCGAAGCGCGTTTTGAAGGACGAGAGACACTTGAATGAGCGATGCCGGGTCCAGACCATCTTCTTCGGCTAGTCGGGTGGCGAGGATATCGAAGGGGAGCTCCTGCCGGGCATAGGCTTCCAAGACCGAGTCGCGCACGCGGCTGAGTGCTTCCTGGAACGACAGATCCGGATCAATTCGTGTACGGATGAGTGCCGTATTTACCAAAGGGCCAATCATGCGCTCGGTGCTCAGCTGGGAGCGGTTGGCCATCGCGGTGGCGACGCAAACATCATTGCGCCCGCTCTGTGCCATCAGCAGCGTCTTGAAGCCCGCCAGCAACGTCATGAACAATGTTACGCCCTGTCGATGGCTCAACGAGCGCAGGCATGCGACTAGATCTTTAGGCACACGAATTGGCTCGTGGGCAACGGGCGAGCACAGGAGGGCGTTTGTGAGATCGGGTGTCGTGGGAAATACCGGTGAGGCATCTCGCAGGTGACACTTCCAATAGGCGAACTGCTGAGTTGCTGCTCCGCTACCGGACCAACGACGCTGCCATCGAGCGAAGTCGGAAAACTGATGTGTTGGCTTGGGCAGCTGTGCTGGCCGCCCTGCGGCAGAAGACGCATAGAGTTTCGAAATCTCTTCCATCAAGACGCCGACCGACCAGCCGTCGACGATGATATGGTGCAGGATCAAGAGTAAGACATGGTCGTCGGCGCCGAGCCGCAAGAGGCGCATCCGGAACAACGGTGCGCTGCTCATGCCGATGGGTGTCCACGCTTCTTGTTCGGCTTCCAGTTGCGCCTTCCTGAGCAGAAGTGCCTTCGCGCGCCCGTTTCCGCAAGGCGTCCGACCTACAAGGTCTTCGACGACGAGGGATAACTTGGTTTCCGACGCGGGCGCGATGAGAGCGACGGGCGACTCGTCCTCGTAGGTAAAGCGCATGCGCAACGCGTCGTGCCGGCGCACGACCTCGGCCAAGCTGCGCTTGAGTGCGGGGAAGTTCAACGGTCCCCGCAGCCGATATGCGAAGGGCAGGTTGAACTGGGGCAGTGCCGGGAATTCCCGCTCGATCCTCAACATCTGCTCCTGCGTAATGGACACTGGCTGGGGGCCATCTCGTTGCCCGCGCGCGATCTTGAGCGTCGGCTCGTTTGACTGCGTCTCGCGTGCCTCGTTGATTCGTCGGGCCAGAGCTGCGACCGTAGGCGCTTGGAAAATCGCCCTCAGCGGCAACGACACCCCGAAGACCTTGGCTGCCCGAGCCAGGGCCCGCCCCGCCAGCAGCGAGTGACCACCCAACTCGAAGAAATTGTCGAACGCGCCGATTTGCTCGACCGCAAGTAAATCCCTCCAAATCTTGGCCAGAGCTTCTTCCGTGGTGTCGCGCGGCGCCACGAATTCCTTCCTCGCGACCTTGGGACGCTCACCGATTGCTGCCAGCGCCGCCCGATCGATCTTGCCATGAGCCGTCAGTGGAATGCGGTCCAGAAAGACAAAGCCCGTTGGGATCATGTATTCTTGAAGCTTGGTCTTGAGGAAATCGCGAAGGCCATTGACCTCGGGCTCCCTACGACCCGCGGCGACAATGTGCGCGACGAGCCGCGCGTAACCGCCAAGCTCATCCCGCGCGAGCACGACCGCGGCTTGGACGTCTGGATGCTCCAGCAGGACGTGCTCGATCTCCTCAAGCTCGATCCTGTGCCCGCGGACTTTCACCTGACGATCGATCCGCCCAAGGAACTCAAGGTTCCCCTCGGCGCGCCACCGGGCTAGGTCTCCGGTCCTGTACAGCCGCGCACCGCGGCGCGGCGTGAACGGGTCGTGAAGAAAGGCGCGCTCAGTTTGGCCCGGATCGTTGAGGTAGCCGCGACCTACACTGGCGCCTCCGACGCATAGCTCTCCGGCGACCCCGATCGGCACAGGCTGCATGTGGGCGTCCAGCACATAGAGGCGGGTGTTGGCAATGGCTCGACCGATTGGCACAGTGGCGAGCGACGTTGTCGGGGGCGCCGTAACGCGATGCGTCGCTACGGTGTCGGAGCACTCGGCCGGACCGTAGGCATTGATCAGTGGCACGCCGGGGAAGTGCTGGAACCAACTGCGGCAGAGATCCGAAGCAAGCGCTTCGCCGATGCAAACGAGGCATCGAAGTTGGCTCAGGGCGCAACCGGTGGACTCGTCGGGCATCCGATCGAGAATCGCGCGCAGCAGCGACGGCACGATTTGCAGCACCGTGACCCCCTCGCGTCTTATGACTTCGCCCAGCTGTGCCGGGTCGCGCACTTCTGCGTCGGCACAGATGTGCACGCGCGCTCCGACCATTAGGGCTGCGAGGAACTGCCATACCGAGATATCGAAAGTCTGAGGTGCCGTTTGGGCGATCACATCCGAAGCCGACAGCCCGAGGTCCGAAATCCTGGCAAGGAGGTGGTTGAGCATGCCACGCTGCTCGACCATGGCCCCTTTCGCAACACCTGTGGAGCCCGATGTGTAGATCACGTAGGCCAGGTTCGAGGGCGCTGGCCGGACCGGGGCGAACCGGCATCGAGGCGAGGCCCGAGTTAGTGCCGCGAGTCTGAGGACTTGCGGGCGCGCTTGGGCCGCCGTCCCAGATAGGGCCTTTTTGAGGGTCGCAGCGCCGCCTTGCCCGGTCAGCACCACTGGTGTGCGGCTGTGCTGAATGATCTGGGTAAGGCGAGCGGCGGGAATCGTCGGGGCGAGGGGAAGAAACGCGCCGCCGGCTCGTTGCACCGCGATCATCGCCGCCAGCAAGTCGACGCCGCGCTCGTCCAGCAAGATGACCACCACGTCGGGGCCGACGCCCTCCATGGCGAGCTGCTGGGCGATGGTTGAGCTCCGACGCGCGAGCTCCCGGTAACTGCGCTGAACGCTCCCCGCCGACACCGCGATGGCTTCCGGCGTACGCTCTGCCTGCCGCGCGAACCGTTCGTAGAAAGTGCCGAGGTGGCGGAATTTGGTTTGGGTGTCGTTCCAATCGACGATGACCCGGCTGCGTTCCTGTGCCGACAGCAGAGGCAGTCGAGAGATCCGCTCCTCGGGATTGGCAACGATCGCCTCGAGCATCCTCTGCAAATGTGCCGCCATGCGCCCCATCGTGGCAGCATCAAAGAGATCGGTACTGTACTCGAGCCAGCCACCGAGATGCTCGTTCGCGTCAACGAGCTCGAGCAGCAGGTCGACCCGCGCGATGCCCGGGTCCAAGTCCATGAAGCGCACGGACAGTCCTGGAAAGGCCGGTGCTTTCGGTGATGGATTCTGCAGAGTGAACATCACCTGGAACAAAGCATTGCGGTCAATGCTACGCGACGCCTGGACGGCCCGCAGGATCTCCTCAAAGGGCAGGTCCTGGTTTCGCTGCGCGTCGAGTGTAACCTGCCGCACACGCCGCAAGACCTCGCTAAACTTGGGGTCGCCGGAGAGGTCGGTCCGCAGCACGATCGTATTTGCGAACATCCCCATGAGGCGTTCGATCTCGATCTGATTGCGGTTAGCGATCACCGATCCGACAGCGACGTCGTCGTGAGCCGTGTATCGGTGCAGAAGGCACTGAAATGCCGCGAGCAGCGTCATGAACAAGGTGACGCCGTGGGCGCGGCCCAGGGACTTTATGGCGCGGGACAAAGCGCGCGAGAATTTCAATGGATGCCGTGCGCCGCGTCCGCTCCATATTTCGGGCCGGGGTCGGTCCGCGCGCAACGGCAGCTCGGCCAGCCCTCTGAGCTGCGACTGCCAGTAGGTCAGCTGCTCGGCGGCAGCCCGCGTTACCAGCCATGCTCTTTGCCACTCGGCGAAATGCCGGTACTGGATGGCGAGCTCGGGCAGCCGGCTGGTGGGCCCATTCAATTTGGCCGCGTACAACGCAGCCAGCTCGTTCCAGAACAGCCGTTGCGACCATCCGTCCGTAATGAGGTGATGCAGCTTGATCAGCAGCGCATGGTCGTCTTGGTCTAGCCTTAGCACCTGGACCCGCAGCGGCGGTGCCTTTTCAATATCGAAGGATTGGTGCAGCAATTTCCGTGCCTGACGCTGAATCGCTGCGGCTCTTCTGCCGCTTACGCACGGTCCAAGGTCAAAACGCTCGACCTGCAGCCGAGCGGTCGTCACCGTTTGCAGTGGCTCGCCCAGGCGTTCGAGGAAAATCGTTCGCAGAACCTCATGGCGCTCGCACACCGCCGCGATGCTCTCCTCCAAGAGGTCGAGATCGAGCCGCCCGGACAGCCGGGCGATTTCGAACGTGTGGTAGCTGTACCCGGTGGAGTCGAGCTTGCTCAGGACATGGATTCTCTGCTGCTGGAAGGACAGGCGGACGTTGTCGAGCTCCGCCGCGGTCTTGCGCAAACTCAGTGACACGGTCGCGGATTTTCTTTCGGATGATTCGAGACGAGCCGCGAGCGCCTCAACAGTCGGCGCATCGAAGATGTCCTGGAGCGAGAAATCGACACCAAAGTGTGCCCGCAGACGCGAAAGCATCTGCGTCATCGTGAGAGAATCCGCGCCGAGAGCGCGGACGTCCTGGTCAACCCCGATCTGGTCCAACTCCAGCAACTCCGCCCAGCTCTCGGCCAACTGTCGTTGCAATTCCGAGCGGGGCGGAGCCATTTTGCCGCCGCGGCCAATTTCCACGCTTGGCGGGGTCATTGAAACGGCGGCCGCCAGTTCGCCGCGCTTGATCTTTCCGCTGGGGCCTTTCGGAATCTCCGCCAAAATGTGGATCAATCCGGGGACCTTGAATCTGGCCAGGCGTTCGCGGGCGAAGTCACGAAGCTTGAGTGCCGTAACCTTGGCGTTTGGACGCAATACGACTGCGGCGGCGACGTCCTCGCCAAGTCGTCGATGGGCAATGGGGAAAGCGACGGCTTCGACCACGTCCGGATGGCGCAGTAAGGTCTCCTCGACGTCGCCGGGCGCGACCTTCTGGCCTCCCCGGTTGATGACGTCCTTGATCCGGCCGACAATGAACAGGTATCCCTCGCGATCCAGGTATCCAAGATCGCCGGTTCGAAACCAGCCATCCCGAAATGCCGCCTTGTTTGCTGCAGGATTGTCATCGTATCCGCTCGTGATGGTGGGGCCACGCAGCACGATCTCTCCACGTTCGCCAGTTGTTAGCTGTCGACCCTTCCCGTCCATGATCGTGATCTCGGCACCAGCGGACTTGCCGACCGAACCAGGCTTGCGTCGCTCCAGAGGGTTCGCGGCAATCTGGGAGGCGGCTTCTGTCATGCCGTAGCTATCGATCACAGGGACACCGAACAAAGCTTCCAGTCCGTTGAGCACGTCGGACGGCAGAGTCGAGGAGGCCGAGCGGATGAGCCGTAGCGAGTGCTGCTGGACCCCGCGTTTGTGGCGGCTCGCCGCGGACAACACCGCCCGATGGATTGTTGGAACCGCCGTGTACCAGGTTGGCCGAAACTCCTTCAGCCAATCAAAGAAAGCCGCGGCATCGAAACCCTTGGTGCAGACCACGCTCGACCCGGCAGCTAACGCAGCCAACAGCCCAGAGAAGAGGCCATGTGCATGGAACAGAGGCTGCACGTTCAGCAACCGGTCTCGAGGTCCGAGTGCCAGCACCGCGCCCACGTTATAGGCCGAGAGGCAGACACCCGCGTGCGTCAGTGGGACCATCTTCGCCTGCGACGTGCTGCCTGAGGTCAATAGGATAAAAGCGTGGTCGACGCCGGACCTCAACCCGCTCCCGACGGCGCACGATGGCCCCGAGCTGACAAGACTGAACGCGCCAGCCCCTTCGTCGGGTCGCGGCGACAGATCGATGACAGGGATGCCAAGCGTGTGCGCGACACCTCGGCTTGCCGAATCCATGTCCGCATGCGTCAACAGAGCCGCGACCCGCAAATCGACGAAGTATCGCTGCCATTCGTCGGCGGTGAAGCCAGGGTTCAGCGGCACGCAGACCGCCCCTGCTGCGACCGCGACCACTGCCACCGCGGCCTCTGGTCCATTCGGCAATACGACCGCCACCCGATCGCTTGGACCTATACCGAAGCTTCGCAACGCGCGAATCGCGTCGTTCACCCGGACCCACACCGCGCCATATGTCACCGGGGCACAGTCGGGTGCCAGGATGGCCGTGAGCCTGGATGCCGTTCGCCCGTAATACGCAAGAAGATCTTCGAGGCGCGAAAAGACGCGGCTACCTACCTTGTTGCCGCCGGTCCGTGCCGCAACTGATGGATCTTCGACAAGCTCAGCCCTTCTTGTCAGCCTTACCATACCACTCAGCCTCAGGGACGCGACCGCAGCTCACCATGTTCAACGGAAGGCAATGTGCGCGGCGGAACGGTATAATGGGTCATTTCGCACGTGGGCGCCGTTGCACTCGTCCGGTAGGACCGCCTTTGGCCCGCGCAAGCGCGGCAGCAAGATCCGCGTGAGCGCGCTTTGAGAGATTGCCGGCACCTTTATCGTTTCGGTCTTTCGATATGAGTTTATCTTCGCGCGCCTTGGGGAGCACGACGTGGTCGAGATCGTCGATCAGGTTCCAGTCCTCAAGCGCTTTGTCGCCGAGCTTGTCAAGCCATGCAAACTGACTTTCGAGAGTCTCTAATTCGGGCACCGCATAAGCGAGAAGGTCGCGATAATATGCGTCCGCATCCTCCCGGAAGAGGTCCCGCACCAAGCCGTTGACCAATCGCGGCACGCCATACCTCAGTCCGGTGACTGCAGCGCCGGTCAGCCCGAAACTCGGCATCGCCCCATACGTGAAGTTGTGCAGCCGGCTGAGGAAAGGAGCGGTTCCCGGCTCGCGTTCCGTAAACTCGAATGCTGTGCCGAGGTAGGGATATTTCGCGAGGACGTCGCTCTCTTCCCCAGGCGGCGGCGTGAGCCGATCGCGCCAGAGTGCAATTTGATGAGCGATCGGGGCAAGCTCGGAACGAGCCGAAAGGTCTGTCTCGGCGCCCGTAGCAAAGATGATGAAATCGAATGTGAAGGTGCCAGCCGCGGTTTCAACCGCCGCGACGTCGGCTTCGTCGCGGACCGAGCGCCATGCGCAATTGGCATGCCAAACGAAATTTTCGAACCTGCGACAACGCCAAAAGGAGTCTTGCGGCGGAGGTTGCGGAAACTCCTCCAGAATCCGCCGCATGAATCGCCAACGCTCCAAGTCGGGCAGTTCTCCAAAGTAGCCGAGCATGCCAGCGAAATGCGTCCAGGCGAGTGGGTTGACGCGAGGGAACTCTGCACGGCGGAAACAAAGGTCGACTCTCGTGGCGCCGGCCTCAAGTGCCGCGGCTGCATTGTCGAGAGCAGAAGCGCCGACGCCAAGCACACCAACTCGTTTTCCCTTAAGCCGCGCGAAGTCTATGTCGTCGGTCGAGTGGGCATAACGCTCCGTGGGAAGATCGGCGATGAGAGATGGGGGAGCCCGCCAGCTTCCACTGCCTTCAAACCCGGTTGCAAGGACGATTTTTCGCGCATGGACGTGTTTGATGCGGCCTTTCCGACAGAGACGGGCGAGGAGAAGGTCGCCGGCCGGCTCGATCGATGTGACTTCGGTATCATTTTCAACCGGAAGCTCGAGCACATCGCGGTACCAATCAAGATATTCTCGCCACACCTGCGGGGAAAGCTTCTGGATTTGCTCCCATGCTCGGCGGCCGAATCTCGCCTCGTACCAAGAACGCGGCGTGAGGCTTGGGATTCCGAGGTCGATGCCTGTCGTCTCCTTGGAAGTCCGCAGCTCCCGCATACGAGCAAATCGGCGCCACGGTCCCTCGAGTCCACGAGGATTACGATCTACGATCCTGACATTGTTTATCTGCTCGAGCCTCAGGCCGAACGCGGTCGCAAGTCCGCCCTGGCCACCGCCAATGATCAGCACGTCAAGGACGCGGGCGCCGTCCCGATAGCGCGGAATCGTCCACTCCCGAGAAGGATAGCTCAGATACGTCAGCTCCCGTCGTACCCGATCTGAAAGCCGGGCCACGCTCATGATCCGCGTCTCCTCGTACCAGCGCTGCGAAAAGGCTGACCTCTCACTAGTGTGGTGGATTTGAAGTTCCCATCACTCTACCGCAAGCTCTCATGGAAGCTTCAAATCCAAAACCACGCTAGATTCATAGATTTGCTATTGTCCCTTTGGGAGGGGTTGTGAGTTGTATGTAAATCATTATGCGGGTATTTGGCAGAACGAACGCACCCGGAGGGGCCACGTTTCGTGTCAGTTCGCCTCGGCCCGCCTATCCATTCCACTAGTCACCAAACATTCGACCGAAAAGGGAGACTCCCATGCTGAAACTCCCCGCCCACACCCGATACGCCTATTCACCGATCGTCGAGCGCAAAGACTACGGCTGGCCGGGAGGCAAGCGGCTCGCCTTCTATGTCGCGCTCAATATCGAGCATTTCGCCTTCGGCGCCGGGCTCGGGATGGATCCGGTTCGCAGCGGCCAGCAGACCACGCGCAATTTCGCCTGGCGCGACTACG
>Ga0066903_100006127_pt1 | contig 10591 bp, 11 predicted proteins | sample PanSoiMetaGPlot1_FD_67491 | JGI IMG/M metagenome (GOLD analysis project Ga0066903, IMG submission 67491) | Tropical forest soil microbial communities from Panama analyzed to predict greenhouse gas emissions - Panama Soil - Plot 1 (version 2) | ecosystem: Environmental > Terrestrial > Soil >...
AGAGCAAACGCTGGGAGGAGGCGCTCGAGCGGCAGCAGGAGGCGGCGAGGGCGAGGAAAAGGAAGGGCTGAGTAAACGACAAACGCGCTCCATACCGGGCTTCACTTCGACCCCGCCTCTGCCCAGAGGCGGGGGTTTTTTGCGCGCCGGGACATTTACTCCGACAACGGATTTACACAGCTCCTGCGAGCAAATCCTACAGCTGTGGGTAGGCCGAGGAAAAATCTTGTTGCGTCACCGCGGCGGCAGTGCGAATCATGCGGCGCTACCGACCGCCGGAGTCTCATCCAGATTGTCGCGCCATAGTACCAAGCTTGAGAAGGCTTGGCCAGTGCGCCAAGTCCTGCGTCGTCGCCCCGCGCAATAGTCTGCAGGCAATGCACGGCGCGATTGGTCGCGGGATTGAACTGCGGCCAACACGATCCAGCTTGAACGCCGGGAAGGCGTCTCGCATCATGAAGAGACACTACGACCACGAAAAATTGGGCTCAATCAATGACAAGCCTAAGCGAACGCTTTCGGGGCGCCGATTTCGCGAGCTGCGGATTGCGTCCAGTGTCGCCGAGGTGAGCGAGGTGATAGACTATCGCACCGCTCAAGACGAGGAGAGCATGCATGCCGACGGATCGCCTTGCACCAGGGCTCAATGCGGAAATCGCCACACGGGTCGATGACAAACTGGTGGTCAAGCACATGGGAGGCGAGGGGGTGCTGTCCACCCCGTCGATGATCGGCCTGATGGAACGCGCGGCTATACAGGCCGTGCAAGCCCATTTGCCCGAAGGGCACACCACCGTCGGTTTCGAGGTCAACGTCAAGCACTTTGCCGCCACGCCAAAAGGCAACACGGTGACGGTACTCGCCGAGCTGCTTGAGATCGACGGCCGCAAGCTCCGCTTCAAGGTCGAAGCACACGACGGGGACAAGAAGGTAGGCGATGGCACGCACCGCCGCGCCATCATATCTGTTCAGAGCAAGGACTGAACTTCTCAATGCCGATGGCGCCGCGGCCCGCTCGAACTTGTTGGCTGGTTTCGGAGCAGGCTGGGCGCGAACTGCACAAGCTATATGCCGATTAGCGGAACTGTCGTGGCGCGTGGCACCCTCGCCCAACACCACTCAGCGCGCCCAAGCGGCCGGTCAATCGTTCTCCGCGCTCTCTGATTGGATTGCGCCGACGCGCTTGAGTGTGCCAGCGAGGCTGCAACGCACGCAGCGGAAGCGAGCCCGACCCTTAGGCCGTTCCCCATGTTCCAGTCTTCGTTCTTTGAGGGTGGATGCTTCAACTCTGCCGTTGCGGACGCGATGAGAGATTCGCGGCAAGCCCGAAGCCGATTGGGATAATCTTCCCGGGTAATCAATCAGGCAGCCCTAAACCGCGCTGGCGAATTCACGGCGGTGGAACGGGAGCGATGGCATCGCCCATAGTATGGCGCCTGTTTGCCAGCCACGCCGACAGCTGCACAGTCGCGTCTTTGAAGTCCGCGAAGGGTGCATGTGCTTTGCCACGCGAGCGGCAGTACGCCCCGAGCGAGCCCTTGGCGATTACGTAGTCAGCGCGCATCGACATGCAGAAATCCGAGCGGCCATCGCCGATCACGACGTGCGCCTGCGACGGCGACCACCGCGCGTGGGAGCACTTGCAATTGGCGCTATTGACTTGGCAATGGCCGTTGAAGTGTGGAAAGGCCAGGCGCCAGCGACGTCCGCATTGCCATTCGAGCTTATTGGCGAAAAAGGGTACGGAAATTCGCGCCCTGCGCAGAACCGCGCTGACGACGCGGTCAAAACCGTCAGAAACTATCTTCACATCGGCGCCGTGCTCTCGGCAGAACGCCAGGAACGGCGCAAAAGCAGGATCAAGGCGTACGCTGCGGATCTGCCGATCGAGCGCCTCGGGGGTAGTGCGAAGCAGCGCAACCTGCCGCGCCATGCATTCGCGCGAGGAGATTGCTCCCCTTTGCCAAGCCACCTCGATGTTGCGCCATTCGGGGTCGGCGAAGCGCTCGAAGAGCCGGTCCGTAGGATCATCCGGTGCGATAGTGCCGTCGAAGTCCACCAGGACCTGGACGTTGGTAGTCGCCTTCCACCGCTTTCTTCGAGGAACCATTGACTATCATGCCTAACTAGCTTGCGGCCGTGCTTTTCAAGCGAAGAGGCTCGCGAGGAAAGCCCAGAGTGGCTATCGGCAGAAACCCCAGTTCGACGGAACTAACCGCCCGAGCTTTTGCAGCTCGATAAGGGAGCATCAGGTTGCTCTTAAATGGGCCTTCAGGCACATTCGCCGGCAAGACCCGCGACCGATATTCCCTCGGCCCGATGTGAAGTGGGATGTATTGACCAGCAGCTAATAGCCGCTGTTTTTCTGTGCGGTTCTGCTTTCCTTTGCTAGTGAACCCGATCGCCAGGCCGTCGACACGCACGTGATTGAGTGCCCCGCTAGCATGCAATCGGGGTTTTCACGGAGTGCCGTCCTGCTATCCAAGATGGCATGCTGTGGTTTGAAGCAATTTAAGGGTCTCTTTAGCCAGCAATGCCTCGCAGCGAACGCGTGCTTGTCAGTTGTGGTCAATCGACATGCCGCGAGCAATTCAATTCCACGGCGCTGCAGCATACTCCCCAATTTTTTAGAAACCGATCACTTCAGTACAGGCAACCAAGCTGAAAGGTCACGCCAGATGAGCATCAGGAAGACATTCATCACAGCAGTGGCGGGGATGATCGCCGCAACGTTCTCGCCGCTACAGCTGGCAGCTGCCTTCAATCCTGGTTCGCAGCCCGCAAGCGAAAAGCTCGTTCAGGCCATCAAGATGAAAAAGAAGGGCTACCGTGCCGAGTCCAGCGGCAAGACTTGCGGGACGTTCAAGTATCACAAGGGTGGAAAGTGCTTGGACGCGCGCGCCAAGTAGCCGGACGTAGCGCAGTAATTGGCACAGCTTAGTTCCTCATTAGTTTGCCTGGGCTGATTCCGACCCCCCGGGAAGGAAGCACTTTGCCATTTGTGGCAAGGCGGAAGTGCGTCGCCGGCGGAGAGATCGGCATGGGGCAGCGATGCTCCCTAGCGCGTTTTCTAGATTCCCTCTTGTGGAAGCTCTACGCCGGCGGCGCGCTCTTAGAGGAGATATCGTCATGGAAGTCCTCTATCCCCACTGCGCTGGGCTCGACGTGCACAAGGACACCGTGGTCTCGCGACGCGTGGCTGGCTCCAAAGTGGTACGATTGCTACAGCGTCGGCGAGGGCTGTCCGCTCAAGACCCAAGGTCGTTATCAACGATCGAGCTTTCTTCTTTATTGCAAGTTTCGCCATTCGCTCATGACCGTTTCGCAGAAGGCTTGGCGATCTTATGGCGGGGGAACGGAGGCGTGCCCTGTGGGATCGCGCGTCGCTGCGCGTGCGCTGCAAGTGGTGAGCAGGGCAGCAATCGGGCCTACTTGACGGACCGTCCCTAGCCGATGATCCGATACGGCACATACCTTATGCCGAATTGAATCAGCTTCTCGATCAGTTCTGGGTAGGCGATTCCCATATGATTCGCGGAGAGGGCGAAGTCCTCATCCTTGGCGATCTGCGGATTGGGGTTGGCCTCCAGAAGGTAAGCCTCATCGTCCTCCGTCACGCGATAGTCAAGCCGGGCGTAGCCGCTCATGCCGAGCAAGCGGTAAATTTTCTTGGACAGGTCGGCGAGCTTGGATTGCATCTTCTTGGAGAGCTCAGCTGGCCCCGTCTTCAATCCGATATGGCGCTGGTATCTTGGATCCCACTTGGCGCGATCAGACGCGATCAGGGGCGAGCCCTCCTCCTTCTTAGTCATCGCGAACTCCCAGGCCGGCAGGGTCGTGACCCGCTCGTTCCCCATGACTCCGACGTAGATTTCGCGACCCTCGATAAATTGCTCTGCCAGCGCCGTCGAATTGGTCGTCCGGTGGATGAACTCCACGCGCTCCTTGAGTTTTGAATCGTCATGCACGATCGACGCGCCCGAAATGCCGACCGATCCTTCTTCGGTGAGTGACTTGACAAACAGTGGAAATGCGAGGGTCTCGGGCCGCTTGGCGGCGCGCCGCTTCGGGAAGGTGGCGAACCCCGGAACTTTGAGGCCGTGGAAGGCAAGGATCTTCTTGGTTAGTGCCTTGTCGCGAGCTAGCGTCAGACCGCGCGGGTTGCAACCGGTGTAAGGCTGCTTGCGCAACTCGAGATAGCTGACGACGTGCTGATCGAAGTGGCCGATGCCTGCGAATTCCTCCAGGAGGTTGAAGGCGATGTCAGGCTTGTGCGCATCGATGGCGCCGCGAATCGTAGAGAGGTCGTCCGACACACCGATGGAGAATACGTCGTGTCCGAGCGCTTCGATCGCGTCACGCACATCGAACTCTGTCTTGCGCAACTCTCTCTGCTTTTCACTGAAGTCCTTCAGCTCGCCGTCGGGCAGCAGGCTCTCGTCCGCCAGCATGACCACCCGCAGCTTTTTCTTGGAACCTTTCTTCTTGGTCATGACCGATACAGCCTTGGTTGCAGCGCCCGCGGCAACGGTCGATTTCATAGGGACCGGCGCCGCAGCCGCTAGAGTGCAACGCCAACGGTTAAGCTAGGTTCCGGTAATCGCGGGGATGAATTGTCGTTAATTTGGTCGCTGACCAGCAAGCTGCAACTTTGGCGTCCGGCGCGCGTTCCTCTTCGATCCAAACAATTTGCGGCGAGAACGCCGATGTCCAACACAGGGCAAATGGCGCCGGAGCAACCGCTTGCTCAGCGAAAGGGTACATGAGCGTCAATCAACTCCGACCGAGGCGGCAGTCAGCTTCCTCGCTCGTTCTCGAGAAGGCGAGCGATGATCTCCTGCTGGCCACTCGCATTTGCGAGCTGCCGGTGCAATTAGAAGGCACCTTGATGGCGAGGCGGGTGAAGCGCCTTTACCGCGAACTACAAAGGCGCGATATCCTCGCACTACCGCATGCCTGGCTGTCGGAGGAGTTCTTCAGTCCGGATGGCGTGCTCGGGTTCGCGATTCCTTTTTACCTTGCGCACCCTCGGCTGATGAGGCTGGAGCGCAGCCAGATGCTCGAGGTGGAAGGGGCAGGCGAGGCGGAATGTCGAAGAATACTGCGGCATGAAGCGGGGCACGCCATCGACGACGCCTACGGATTGCACAGACGCGAGCGCTATCGGCAATTGTTCGGTGACCCGTCCGTACCATACCCAGTCTCCTATAAGCCGCGCCCCGACAGCCGGGACTACGTTATCAACCTCGCCAGCTGGTATGCTCAGGCACATCCGGTCGAGGATTTCGCCGAAACCTTTGCGGTCTGGCTCAATGTGCATGTCGATTGGCGCAGCGACTATAGGCATTGGCCGGCGCTGGAAAAGCTCGAATATGTCGACGCACTGATGCGAGAGATAGCCGGCAAGCCACCTCCCAATACAGACCGGTCTGAAGTCGAGCCTCTAGGAAAGCTGCGGCATACTCTACACAAGCATTACGACAAAAAGCGAAAGTATTTTGCCTGGGAGTGGCCAGCCAACTACGACCAGGATCTCCGCCGCATCTTCTCCGACGACCCAAAAGATGCCGGGGCGCCTCCTGCCACGCGCTTTCTGCGGCGCATGCGAGCGCACCTGCGCACACGTATTGCGGATGGTACCGGCGTGCATGCCTACGCGGTGGATCAATTGCTTAGGCAGATGCTTGCGCGGACCCAGAAGCTTGGGCTGCGCGTCATCGAACCGCCGGCGCCGACCATTGAGAAGCTATTGGTTATGCTGACCATGCAGACGGCCGGCGTGCTTCAATCGGGCTATCCGAAAGTAGCCCTATAAGGGCACATTGACCTTAAACCCGCCTTCAACTGTTGGTGGCGGCAAAGCCGCTCGTCCGGCTCCGCTCGATCCCGGCGCCCGCCATCGTCCGATCGAGAAGCCGTCCTTCCTTGGCGATCTTCCTGGGCGCCAGGTTGTTCCCCCACAACCTTCGAAATCTGACGCGAGCGGGGTGTGGACTAATTCACCGAATGCGCCGCCGATGACACGTACATGCTGCGAAAGGAAATCCGTTTATCGAACAGAGCGAAAATCACACCCACTGCCACTACAATGCCGATGCAAACGGCGAACAATTGACGACGCATTTTAATCTCCATCGGTCGTTCCGGCAGATCATTCTCTTGTCGGGGCGAGGCTCATTTCACATGCCGATCCTCTGCATGAACAGATGACGCTTTATGCTCACACCGACGCGACCGAACGCGGCAAGCACGAGCACCGCTGCTGGCGTTCCTCGACTCTACATGCGGCTTGAAGAGGAAACGGAAGCGAAAGGGGCCGCGTTCCGACCCTCGCGGTGTTGTGATGTGGCAGTCGCATAGGGAACTCGACAAACGGCCGCATTAGGCGCGATCTCTCGGCAGCGCCCATCCACCGTTGCGATGTGCTCCGGCCCGAGCGTCACCGACCGTTGGTGGGAAGCTGAGCAAGAACAGGTCCGGTAACGGTTCACCCGGCGAGAATGACGAGGAGGCCAATGGCCGGCTAACCCCTCGGGGCACCCGGATGCGGTGAATCGGGTGCGGGAGCAAAGCCACGAAATCCGCTGAGCCGACTTAGTAGAACAATGTCGTGTCGGGATGTCGCGCTCCGCTGGCGGAAACCGAAGCCACGCCTCGGCCGTTTATCTGTCGCATGCAACAAGCCGAGATTGCCCATGGCAACAGTCTCCAAGTCGCACGGCGATTTCGCTGGCAGCCGCCTGGAAGCGCTTTCGGAGGCGCCCACATGGTTGACCGCATTGCTCCGGAGCGCGTGGTGCGGGTCATCGTCCCCAAAGTCCTCCACATGGCAGCGCCAAGCCACCTAAACGGTCCGCAACGCCGGCCGTTGTCGAAGAAAGTCACCTCGAAGCCTGTCGGTCGGCTGTCTCGGGACCTCTTTGTCATCGCCGCCCTGGTCGGGATCGGCCGGGCCTTTCTCGGTCATAGGAAAGATTGCCCGGTCACGCAATCGGTGTCCCAATTGCCTGGCAACGAGGGCGCACGCGGGCGCACGGCCGAGATGCCAACTGACATTCCCGCCAAGGGTTGGAAGGACATCGCCTGGTGCGTCTACGAGCGGCTGCACAAAGATCGGATCCTGCTCGTATCGGCAGGCGTGACGTTCTATGCCTTGCTAGCGCTGTTTCCCTTCGTCGCGGCCATCGTTTCGCTTTACGGGCTGTTCGCCGATGCGACGACCATCAACGAGCACCTGCGGCTGATTTCGGGCTTCCTACCGGAAGGGGCTCTCGAGGTTATCGGTGGCGAGGTAAAGCGCATTGCTGCCAAAGGAGGAGGCACGCTCGGTTTCACCTTTGTCGTTACCTTGGCCTTGTCCGTATGGGGGGCTAACGCGGGCACCAAGTCGCTCTTCGACGCCCTCAACATTATTTACAAGGAACAGGAGAGTCGCAGCTTCATCTCGCTGACCCTCTGTTCTCTGACCCTCACTCTTGGTGCGATTTCCCTCGTGCTCGTGGCGATGGCGGGCATCGTCGCGGTTCCGCTTGCACTCAAGCAGCTTGGCATCCCGACCGAGTCCGTCACGGGACTTCTGACGCTAATCCGCTGGCCACTGCTGTACCTAGTTATTCTGTTCGCGCTGGCCTGTCTCTACCGCTACGGCCCGAGCCGCACCCATCCACAATGGCGCTGGGTGAGCTGGGGCAGCGCGGTCGCCGGCGGCATCTGGATCGTTGGCTCGCTGCTCCTTTCCTGGTATGTCGCTAACTTCGGCACCTACAATGTGACCTACGGCTCGCTGGGAGCCGTCATCGGCTTCATGGTCTGGATGTGGCTCTCGACCATCACTGTGCTCATGGGCGGCGAGATCAACGCGGAGATGGAGCACCAGACCGCCAACGACACCACGGAAGCGAATAGGAAGCCGTTGGGAGCTCGTGGCGCCAGGATGGTCGGCGAAATCGCGGCCCGCGCGTGAGACCTGAGCCAAAGTTTGGTAATCAGTTTGTGCTCCCAAATACCAAAGAGAAATCCCATTGGCGCAGCAGACTCCTCATGCTCGTCCGTCCGACCAAATTCATGGTCGTAAAGACAAGGCAACCGACCAATTCAGCAAGGCCGCGGAGCCGTTGAGCGCATGCAGGAGATAGCAACACGAAGGGCGCGCTCGATAAATCGGTCAACGGCCAGCCTATGGCGATGCTGGCATGGCGGCAGCGGTCGCGTTCGTCCTCGGCGCGCTCTGGAAGTCGTAATCGCCGCGAAGAGCGCTCCTTGTTGGCAGGCTTGGTAAAGGCGCCAAAACGTCGGATCCTATGGCAATTTTTGCGGCTCGGCGGAACGACAGCGGCGTCATTCTGTTATTAACTCGTCCGCTGCAGGTGAGCCGTGCGTATTGTCAGAGTGATCGTCGTGGTAATGGGAGGGTGTGTCGGTTCCGCGACGGTTGCCAGCCTGGCATCGCCGCCTGTCCCCCACATCGCCACGTCTCAAGAACTGCCAAGTACGAACCGTATGCAGAAGGTCGGTTTGTTAGATTGGATCTTTGGAGGGTCCCAACAGGAGCCCCCGACGAGGGCCCCGCCTGCTTCCGAGGAGCGGCGAAGGGACAACCAGGCACGAGAAAGGTTGCGCTTGCGGCGCAACGAAGACGGGACCAGCACATATGCGTCCGGCTGTGCGATGGATTCTACTTCCCCATAAGCTTTGCAACCACCCGCAATAGGCTGCGCCATGATGCCGAGCGCTGCGAGCGTCAATGTCCCACACGCTCTGTTTTTCTACCGCAACTCCGATCAGACCGTCGACGACATGGTTGACCTGGACGGTCAATCCTACACGAAGCTCCCCGAAGCCTTCCGCTTTCGGGAGACTTACATCGCCGAATGCACGTGTCACGGCAATCCGTGGGATGCGCAAGCCATTGCCAGGCACGAGGCAAACCCGCGCAATCCGCCGTCGGCATCCCCGACGGCGGCGGTGGACAAGCCAAAACTCGCGGAACCTCGCCGCCGCAGCCGCCAAAGCTTTTGGGGTTACCGTGGGTACCACGGCGATCATTAAGATTGGCTGCGACGGTGGAGGGTAGCGTGCGAATCCTAGGCCATTGAGGCCTCGAACCTGCCCATCATTCCTTAAGCGGTACTGGTCCCGGTGACCATCTGCGCATTGGTTTCTGCGCCCACCGCAAGCGCCGAGTCTTGCTCCCACCCTTCCATGCCTCAAAGTTCGACTTTGCCTCTCGACGTTCCGCTGAAGCTTCGACCAGTTCGCGTCCCCTGCCCCCGGCAGAATAGCAGATCTGCACACGTGAAACGGTTTGCGTGGCCAAGATCAAACGGCGTTCGCTCAAGCCGCGCAGACCCGACCTCCCATGGAGGCCAAATTTTTTTATGCTGCCATTGCGCTTGCCACGCTGGTCGGCGCATTAATCAACTTTTCGCCCATTAATCCGATCAAGACTCTGTTTTGGAGCGCGGTCGTCAATGGCGTAGCGGCGGTACCGGTAATGGCGATCATGATGCTCATGACAGCCAATCGGAAAGCGATGGGAGAGTTCACAATCAAGGGCCCCTTGCGTGTCATCGGTTGGGCGGCCACGATCGCGATGGGAGGTGCCGTCATCGAGATGGCATTGACGCCATTCAATTGATTTAATCGTCACACCGGCGCCGCCGGTGAAAGCTGCGGTCGGCAATCAAGAACACTCTTGCGCGAACCGCGTTGACTCTCAAGCAAGGCGCTTCAGACGGACATCATCGCTCGGTGCTCAACCGCCGTGCGGACGATCTACGCGGCGATGGCTGGCAATTGCGCTGCGTAGAGCTTGCGGCTATCAGCTCGAGCGGGCGATGGGGCAATCGCCAGACTTTGTTCAGGAAGTGGATGCCGCTATGGCGCCCATTCCGATGTGGCTAAATTACCGGCAAAGCTTGGCAACCGTTGGTTGCGGACCGCATCCAACGACAGGTTTGGGGTGTGGACGCCCCAGCAAGTTCGGATGTCATGCTTGGCGTGCCTCCGGGCCGATCTCAAGTTCGGGTGAGCGGGCGCCGAGGGCATCCGCGCGGAGCAGAGTGCAAGCTCCGGCTAGCGGCTAAAGTGAGCGGGTTTGTCCCTATATGTGTCGTACGTCACAGCGCCCTTCTATCGAAGGGAGTAAACGAGTCGCGAGTTACTAGGAAGTATGTTGCGCCACCCGGACATTTGCTAGCGAACCCTCACATTTTTCGACAGGCCAGAGAATCCTCTCCGCCTGCTTCCAGGTGACCCTATGAACCAACCCGTTACATCGCAAGACTTCGCCCCTCAGCTCGTAATGCATACGTCTTCGGTTGCAGCAACACCTGCGGTTCCCATCAGATCGCTGATCTATCGATTGCACCGCCGTGCGCGTTGGCTGGCAGTCCGCCTTGTCAAATTTCTGATCTATTGCGCGGACCGCTATTCAGCAGCCGTGCAATATGAAGAACTGGCCAAGTTGTCGGATGCTCAACTGGAAAGGCGCGGCATAGCGCGGGGTGACCTTCACCGGCACGTGGCGGATGCATCCCCGAAGTGGCAGTAGGGACCTTGATGGCACCGCGGATGCGCACGTAGGTGGCCC
>Ga0066903_100006128_pt1 | contig 10591 bp, 16 predicted proteins | sample PanSoiMetaGPlot1_FD_67491 | JGI IMG/M metagenome (GOLD analysis project Ga0066903, IMG submission 67491) | Tropical forest soil microbial communities from Panama analyzed to predict greenhouse gas emissions - Panama Soil - Plot 1 (version 2) | ecosystem: Environmental > Terrestrial > Soil >...
ACGGCGGCGCCAGCGAGCGCGAGGCCGGCAACTTTCCCATCCAGTCGGGGGTCGCCGACGCCGTGTCGCGGTCCCTGGACCACTTCTACAACTGGCCCGACCGCCGTGAGGCGGACGGCCAGCTCAAGTTCAGGATTGTCTTGCAGATCCACGATGCCATACTGTTTGAGGTCAAGCTGCCCTGGCTGGGCTGGTTCCTCCAGCCGGGCGGCGTCGTGGAGACCTGCATGACGGACCGGGTGATCGTCAAGGCCTGCGACCTGAACGGGCGGGCCGTCCCCGGCGCCCGGCCGTTCCACATGGGCACGGAGGCCTCGCTGTACCTGCACTGGGGCGAGAAGTTCAGCAGAGACGAGGGCCTGGCCTGGGGCGTCCCAGAGCCGTTCCTGCCCAAGCCCAAAGCCGCCTGAGGAGGTCCCCGTGAGAAGCCCGCGTAGTGTAGTGGTGGATACGGCGGCCGAGCGGGCCGCCGCGTCCGCGCCGATCGTTATGCCGCAAGCCGTGGCGCCGGCGGCCCCGGCCCTGACGCACATGGCCGTCATGGGCTTCGCCCGGCTCCACGGCATCAAGTTGACGACCAAGGAGGCCCAGGACCACGGCAGGCAACTGTCCGCGAGGAGCCGCGAACTGAAGATCGAGCTCCTGAACGAGCCGCACCCGGTCTTCGGCACGGTCCACCTCTACACCATCGCCCTGCTCGAAGAGCACTTCAAGGTGAAGTCGTGATTGAGCCCGAGCCCACCCACATGACGCTGGAGGCGTTCATGCGCCTCCACCAGATCAAGGCGACGAGTAGGGAGAGGCAGGGCCACGGCCAAGAACTGTGGCGGAAAAGCCGTGCGGAGGGTCGGCAAATCATGCGGGTAGCGCACCCGGTCTTCGCGTACGTCGCCGCCTACGAGGTCGGCCTGCTCCGCCAACATTTCGGGGTGAAGGATGGCAGTTAGCCCCACGTGGCTGGCGGCGGCCAGCGCGGCCGCCGCCTGGGTGGCCCGGCACCACAAGCGCTTCACGACCGACGAGGTCTGGGAAAGGCTGAAGCTGTCGGGCCTGCTTACCCCCGACCACCGGGCCATGGGCGGCGTCATGCGTGACGCCGCCAAGGCCGGCCTGTGCGTGTCGACGGGCGAGTGGCGGGAGTCGTCCCGCCTCGCCTGCCACCACCGCTACGTGCGGGTGTGGCGCTCACTTGTTTTCTAGAAAGGGACGCCATGCGGGAAGGGAAGCCCATTCTGGCCGTCATCGGCCACGGACGCGCGGGAAAAGATTCTGCTTGTCTTTGGCTGCGCTCCCACACCGTGCTACGTTTCGCGGGCGGCTCCAGCTGGTCGGCCGCCCCCCACATGGGCCACGTCCTGGGCAAGACGGCCGAGGCCGCCTACCGCGACCGCCACCAGGACCGTATGCTCTGGTTCAAAGAGCTCAACAAGCTGCGGGCCGAGAAGGGCCCCAGCTACTTAGTCCGCCTGTGCCTGGAGCACTCGGACCTCGTCTGCGGCCTGCGTAACGCCGAGGAGCTTTACGCGGGCCGCAACGAGGGCCTCATCGACCTGATCGTCTGGATCGACCGCCCCGTCCCCCCCGACCCGACCGTCGAGTTCTCCGTCGAGGACGCCGACGTCATCGTCCGCAACCACACCTCTTTGGACGATTTCTACGCCCGCCTCCGCAACTTCTCCCGGTCCCTGAAAATTCTCCGATCTGGTCTTTAATTTCGGACCTGAGCAGCGTAGACTAATTCCCATCGGCATGCCCTGGGAAATGGGCCGCGCCGTCAGTTTTCAGGTTCACGCTCCACGCACCAGTCTCTTTTCTGAAAGGTTGGCTCATGCCTCCTCACAACCTCGCTCCGCGCCCCCCGTCCGGCTACAACGCCGCCCGCGATCTGCCCTCCCAGCAGGGCTCGATCGGCACCTACATCATCAAGCCCGGCTGCGACATCCAGGTGAAGAAGCCCTCCTGGGAGGGCAAGGAGACCGTCTTCCGCATCTACCCGGCGCTCGACCGGGCGGCCCCTGCGGAGCGGTTCGAGCCGTACCGGCACAACCCGGGCAGCGACGCGACGCTGTCCGACGTGCTGCGCCGCTACGACGTGGCCTGGAGCGTCGGCAACCCCGCCGCCACGTTCATCCTGCACGACCCCGCCGACCAGGACACGCTGTACGACAAGTGGCAGACCCCGTTGGGGATCCTCTACCGCTCGATCAGCCAGGCCTGCAAGAGCAACGCGGGCCACCCCGAGTGGTATCCGCTGCTCCAGGGCGCCACCGGCAAGAGCGCCGCCTTGACGCCCCCCAAGGAGGCCTGGTTCGTGCAGGGCAGCATGATCAAGCACGCCGACAAGCTCACGGCCCGCGACGGCCGCATGCCCATGGGCTGGCCGCCCAACCCGCCGCTCTTGATCATGCTCAGCCAGCAGGCCGGCAAGAAGCTGAAGGACATGCTGGACCAGGAGAACGAGGGCGTCGAGCTGGCGCCGCCCCAGGGCCCGGAGGAGTACGACGCCTACTTCAAGGCGCGGTACAAGTACGGCGACGTGGTGGGCGTCAACGCCGGGAAGTTCGTGCACATCTTCGAGAAGGGGCACGACCCCCGGGACCGCTACCAGGCGCACCCGACGATCCGCAGCAGCCAGTCTCCCTTCGGCGCCGCCGGCGGCCCGTCGGTCGGCCGCTCCTCGTCGTCCCAGGACGACGAGTTCCGGGGCTACGACCTGTTCTTCTCCGATGACGCCGGCCTGGGCTTCCCGGCGACCTTGAACCAGCCGCACCAGCTGGAGGCCGTCCGGAAGCAGTGGCGGTGGTGGGAAGACTTCATCCTCATCCTCGACTACCGGGCGCAAGCCCACCTGCTCTTCCGGCTGTTCCCGCCGTCGGCGTGCTTCTACGCCTTCGACAGCGTGGACAAGACGTGGGTGCCCGACGGCATCCGCGACAAGCTGGCGAACGCCGTTTCGGCGAGCGTCCCGGGCCAGGTGCCGGGGCAGTACGCGCACGGCCCGGCCCAGCCCCTGCCGGGGGCCGTGCCGAACCCGTTCCAGCACCCGCCGCAGCAGGCCGCGGTGCCGCGTGCCCCGGCATCGCCGCCGGTCGGCCATCCGTTCGGCGTGCCGCCCGGCGCCGCCGCGGCGCCGGCCGCCGGCCAGGGCCCGCCGCCGCCGACGGGCACGCACAGCCCCTTCGGCTTGCCGGGGGCCGTGACGGACTCGGTGGTGCCGACGGCCGACCTCCTGGGGGCCGCGCCGTCCGGCCCCCTGCCCACCGAGGACAATCTCCAGAAGACCGCGGAGGCCGTGGCCGCCCTGGCGGCCAGCCGTGCCAAGAGCCGGCAGGGCCAGCCGACCGACCCGCCCGGCGAGCCGGGCCAGCCGGCAGCGCTGTAACCGCAGAGGCGACCGCTGGCAGCGGCCGGCCCCTTCGTCGGGGGCCGGCCGCTCACCCCTCGGCTTTTACCCGGTGCGTTCATGGCCAAAAAGAAGGGCTACGCCCTCCTCGGGACGGACAGCCAGTTCGACGCCCTCTTCAGCGTCATCACCGACGTCGCCCGCCAGCAATTCCCCGGCCAGGCCATCTACTCCGGCACCGGCGAGGCGATGCGCATCGTCTGCCTGCCCGTGCCGGCCTTCTCCGTGCGCTTCCTCTTCCAGCAGGAGGGGCTGCCCCTGGGGCGGTTCTTCCAGATCGTCGGCCTGCAGGAGACGTGCAAGAGCTCCTTGGGCTACGAGCTCATGCGCTGGCACGGCCTGGTGCCGGGCGGCGGCGGGGTGATCTTCCCCACTGAGCCCAAGGACGCCCCCGAGCTGTTCCGCTCGATCGTGGGCTACGAGCACCCGCGCATGAAGTACCACGACCAGTGCAAGACCACGGAGGAGTGGAACATCGCCTCGAAGTTCTGGGTGACGACGTTCAAGAAGCTGATGGACGGCACCAAGAAGGAGCCGGGCCCCGGCCGCAAGGCCCCCATCGCCTTCATGGTCGACTCGCTCTGCGCCAACCTGACCGACAGCGAGTACGACAAGATCCTCGCGGATGGCCACAGCGGCGCGCACTATGCCAAGAACGCCGCCCTGCTCAAGGACTGGATCATGTTCATCGCCCAGGAGATCGACAACTGGCCCTTCTCCATGATCGGCATCAACCACCAGCGCAACAACAAGGAGTCGTGCGGGAAGTTCGAGAGGGTCGTCCGCCACGTCACCGGCGGGGCGGCGCTCAAATTTTTTGAGACGACCGAGATCGAGATGCAGCGGCTCTCGGGCACCGCCCCCGGCAAGGAAGTCCACATCGCCGAGACCGAGGAGAAGGGCATCGAGCTGTTGATTTCCATTCACAAAAACTCCTTGGCCCCGCACGAGAAGGTCAAGGTCAAGATGCTCTGGTACACCGACCGCGAAGACCGCGACCCGGCGGGGCACTACCGGCAGAAGACTTACTTCGACTGGTACACCGCCTCGATCGACATCCTGCTTGAAATACTCAGGGAGAAAGACCAGCAGGCCAAGCACCTGCGCGAGGTCCTGGACCTCAACTGGGACCCCGACACCAAGAAGGTCTACGCCCCCGAGCTGGGCATTCCGCAGAAGGCCAAGGTGCGGCCGCGCGTCGCCGGCGGCATCCTGGAGCAGAAGCTGTACGAGGATGCCGCCTTCCGCGACGCCCTCTACGCCGAGACCGGCATCCGCCGCCGCTTCCTGTTCCGGCCGGAGCTGGACTACCGCGAGCAAATCATGGAGGCCGTCAAGATGGCCTCCGTCGCCGACCAGAAGGCGACCCAGGTGACCGCGCCGCCGCCGCCCGCGGAGCCGGTGGCGGTCTCCCCGTTCGGCGAAACCGAGGAGGAAGCCGATGAGTGACCAGGACCCCGGGCTGTTCGCCCACCTGCCCGAGATGGGGCCGGAGGAGAGGCGGCAGGCCCGCTGCCTGAGCTGGGAGGAGCAGGTCGTTGCCCGGCTGCTCCGCTTCTACGACATCAGCCACCTGGCCCCCGAGCTCAGGCGGCGCTGCGCCGACCGGACCGGCTACCGGCGGCTGCTGTTCAGCTGGTTCCACGACGAGCACCCGGACTTCCCGGTGTGGTTCGTCTTCAAGGAGGTCCACTACCTCCACCGGCTGACGATGGAGGACTTCCTCAAGCGCTTCAGCAAGATGCCGCTCTTCGACGCCTGGCTGGGGGCGTGGGAGGAGGCGCCGGAGGACTGGGTCAAGGCCGGCCGGCCCCTGGCCATGGTCTTCAAGTACCTGCACGGCATGGGGGCGGCCGTGCTAACCGACTGCGAGCGCCCGCTGGGCGAGGACAACACCCGCATCGTCAAGAACTTCCGCGGCCAGAACCTCTACCTGGAGCCCTTAGACCAGTTCCTGACTGGGCTGGGCTGGTGGCCTACCTAGGAGCCCGCCATGGCGACGAAGGTCAAGAAGAGGAAGCTCATCCACCTGGCCGCCTTCTCGTGGTACGGCGGTAAGTTGGGCCACCTCAAGTGGCTCCTGCCGTTCATCAACGAGATCCCGCACGTGACCTACGCCGAGGCGTTCGGCGGCTCGGGGGCCGTGCTCCTGAACACGGTCCCCAGCCCCGTGGAGGTCTGCAACGACATCAACATGGACCTGATAAACTTCTTCTGGCAGCTGCGTGACCACAAGCAGCGCTTCATGGAGTTCGTCTCCCTGACGCCCTACCACCACGCGGAGTACATCCGGGCCTGCCGGCTCACGGCCGGCAAGTTCCCGGAGGAAACCGACCAGGAGGCCCTCTTCAGGCGGGCCTGCTACTGGTTCGTCAAGGCCCGCCAGTGCCGGACCGGGCTGGGCACCTCCGCCACGCCGTACCGGTGGGCCTGGATCAGGGACCTCTTCCGCCGCGGCATGTCCCTGGTGGTCTCCCGCTGGCTCTCCAGCATCGACCAGCTGGAGGACATCTCCGACCGCCTGCGCGGCGTGCAGTTCGAGACGATGGACGGCCTCGACTTCATCGAGCGGTACGACAGGCCCAGCACCCTGCACTACCTGGACCCCCCTTACTTCGACAAGACGCGCAGCGGCGGCAAGGCCTACGCCGACGAGCTCACCGAGCAGTATCACCGCGACCTGCTGGACCTGATCCAGAAGGTGCAGGGCCAGGTGATCATCTCCGGCTACGCCAGCGAACTGTACGACCAGGCCCTGACGGCCGAGAAAGGCTGGGAGCGGCACACGGAAGACGTCAAGACCGCGGCGGCCACGCACACGTCGGACGGCCGGTCGGGGGTGCGGCAGGAAGTCATCTGGATCAAGCGGCACAAGCAGTCGGGGCCGAAGGCCGCTACAAAGAACGGCATCGACCAGACGAACGGCAACATGAAGGCGGCGGCCCGCCTGAACGGTCTCAGCGACGGCACGAAGGAGGAGCACTCGTGACCCAACACAAGAACTACCCCGTCGACCCCGACGACTGCGAACACGAGGGCGTCGAAGCGGACATCGAAGGCCCGGTTCGTTGTCCGCACTGCGGCGACCTGCTGGACCAGGAGGACCTGTGCGGCGGCGACGATGACGACGAGTGGGACGACTACGAACCAGAGTGAGCACCGTGGATGCCGAAGAAATTGCCATGTGGGAGCTGCTGCGTGCCAAGCGCGAAACGCTATGGCGGCGGCTGGAAAAGGCGGGCGGCCGCGGCGTCCCACTGGCCGAGCACATCGACCGCCTGGACGCTGCCATGGCCGCCCTCAGGGGCGAGCTGTTTTGTCCCGACTGCGAGCGGCAGTTGACCGGAAACGCCTAACCACTAGCTTTCGGGCGGCCGAGAGTATTAAGATAATCTGGCATGATCACCAGCCTGGCCGCCGAGCCGCCCGTCCGACACTTCAAGCAGACCGACGAGAAGGCCTTCGTCGCCGAGCTGACGCTGCAGGATCACGGCACGCTGGTGCAGCCCCTGGGCTCCGCCCGTGAGGTCCTGCTGGACGGCCAGGCCCGCACCCTGGCCGGCGGCCACCGCCTGACGACCCTGGCCCTGTGCCAGGTCTGCCAGGCCGTCTGCCCGGGGCTTTACCGCTTCCTGCAGGAGCTGGCCGGCGTCCACCGCACGGCGGACCAGTCCCGCGAAGACTACTCGACGGCGGAGGCCCTGGACGCCTACAACCGGGTGGTGAGGCGGCGCTTCGCCACCCGCCTGGGCGGCCGCCAGCTGGTGCGCGACGTCCGCAGCGGCCTGGTGGTCGGCATGATCGGCGGCCACTACCAGCGGCTGCCCAACCACGCCCTCTACGAGCGGGCCGGGGCCCTGCTGGGCCGGCTGGAGCGGCCGCCGGACTTCTACGAGGCGACCTTGAGCGGGCGGTGGATGTTGCTAAGGTACTATGTACCTAGGACGTACTGCCTTACGGAAGGGCCCGACGGGGAGCGCGACCGCTACCTGGCCGGCTATCACTTCTCCAACAACGAGGTGGGCGAGGCGGCGGTGCGGTCGGCGGCCTTCCTGCTCCGCGAGCGGGGCCGCACGGCGGCGTTGTGCCTGTCCTCGGCGCTGGGCCGCGTCCGCCACCAGGGCAACACATTCGAGGGGCGGCTGCTGCGGGCCCTGGACAGCGCCCTGGGGCGGCTGCGGCCGGGCCAGTTCTACGCCGACCGCCTGCAGGCCTTGGTGGCCCAGGTGGCTTTGGCCGCGGGCCGGAACGCCGACGCCCGCGAGCAGGCCCGCGAGGAGCTCGTCTACCGGCTGCGGCGCCGCCGCCTGACCGTCGGCTCCGCCCGCGCCGTCCTGGAGGACATGACGGCACGCAACAGTTACGAAGACCGGCCCGCCCCACCCGGACTGGTGAGCGGGTCCATGGCCCCGGCCCGGACGGCCTACGACCTGTTCAACTCCCTGGGCCGCGTGGCCCGGGGGCTGGCCATCAGCGCCCGCGAGCGGCTGGAGCAGGTTGCCTACTCCCTGCTGGCGGGGCAATTCTCAGTCACCTGAAAGCGAGGCGAAAGTGACCACCGCGATTGATTTTTCGCTCGTCGAGCTGCCGAAGGACCGCAAGGAGCTGGCCCGCCGGCAGCGCGTCGTCCAGTCCGTCATGGTGCCGGCGCTGCACAAGCTGACCGAAGACATCCGGGTCATGATGGAGCACTCCATCCGCGACGGCCTGAAGCGGATCTGGAAGACCGGCAAGCTCCTGAAGATGGCCAGCGACAACCAGGAGACCTACGGCCCGGACGCCCTGGTCCACGTCGTGTTCGTCATCGGCCGCTGGAAGCGCAACTTCCTGGAGCAGGCCGCCCACTTCTACAAGGACTTCGACCCGGAGGAGCTGAAGGAGCTCCTGGAGATGAGGACCAAGTACGCCCGCGACCTCATCACCTGGTCGCACGTGCAGCGGCTCCTGCCGGTCGACGACAAGAAGGCCCGCCGGAAGCTCCTGCAGCAGACGTGCGAGAACGACTGGACGCCCGAAGAGCTGGCCGAGGCCATCGACCGCCTCCGCGGCAAGAAGGTCGGCGACCGCCACAAGGGCGGCCGGCCGGTGCTGGTGCCGCCGCACCTGGCTGGCAAGCTGGCGAACTTCGAGAAGGTCGCCGGCATCGTCGTCCGCAACGCCAAGATCATGTACAGCGACCCGGAGGTGGGTTTCCTGCGGTCGATCAACACCATCGCGGCGGACCGCATCACGCCCGAGCTCATCGAGAAGATCGACCGGGAGATCGAGGTGGCCACCAAGGTCCGCGACGTGGCTATCGAGGTCCTGGGCCAGCTGCAGGAGTCCCGCCAGATCGCCGAGCGCCGCTCGGCCGAGCACGCCGCCAAGAACTCGGCCTCGACCGCCGAGGCCGTCGACGCCGAGTTCAGCGAGAAGGCCACGCCCAAGGCCATCGGGCACAAGGCCGGCAAGGACCAGGGCAACGGGCACGCCAAATCCCGTGGTGCCCAGAAGCCCGTCGGGGTAGGATAACGGCGTCCGTCGTCACGGGGGCCCCCGCCAGGGCCCCCGCCTCCTGGGCCCAGGGCGCCAAGGAAGTAACGCCCTGGGCCTTTCTCTCCCGAGGCCGCGTGATCCAGTTCAACTTCCAGCTGCTGGACATCAACCAGTACGAGCTGGACAAGGTCCGGCCGGCCGAGATCATCGAGCGCCGCGAGAAGGACTGCTGGGTGGTCCGCGAGCAGCCCTTCGACACGGCCGTCTCGCCCCGCTACTCGTACGCCCGGGAGGGCAACTTCCTCCGCGTCCCCCTTTTCCCCTACCTGGCGCAGAACGACTTCGCCCTGGCCATTGGCCTGGGGCTGAAGCTGGGCACCTTGAACGTAATCGAGTGGCAGGCCGACCGCCCGGACATGGCCCGGAGGTACGAGGCGGTGTACGCCCACGTCGTCATGGGCCACCCGGTCCAGCAGTGGCCCGACAACATCCGCTTCTGGTGCGGCGTGGCCATGCTGCTCAAGGAGAGACGCCGTGACTGACAAGGAACAGGTGACCGCCGCCGCGGCCCAGATCCAGGAGCTCCTGGAGGGGGCCCGGCCCGCCGCCCCCGAGCTGCCGCCGGCCACCGTGGAGGAGTGCCACCAGCGGCTGATGATGCTGCGCGGCCACATCAACAGCCTGCTGAAGCAGCTGTGGGAGTCCTCCAACGCCTTCTACCACCTCTGCCAGGTCAGCGCCGGCGAGGCCGTGCTGCCGATCGCCTACGTCGTCGTCGGCCCGCTGGGCGGGGACGACGAGTTCCGCGTGGGGCTCGACCTCCGCGGCGAGAACAACCTGCTTCTGCAGGCCGTGCTGGCCCAGGCCAGTGCCGCCTACGCGCGCAGCTGGCGGGCCGTCCGGGCGGTCGCTGACGAGGCCGACTACCTCTGCTCGGAGCGGATCCCCGCCCTCTTAAATGGCGAGGCCAAGCCGACTGGCCACTAGCCATGTGCCGGCTTGGCTTTGTATCATGCCCGCGTAAGGGCGTGGTGGTGTTAGGGCTGACAACACCCCGGCCGGCTTGACGCTTACCGGTGTCGGCACGCCGACCGTGGGCCCTGTTCCCACCGGGGGCATGTTGTCAGAAGGGGGTAGCCCATGGCTACCAGGTCCAAGTTGAAGGCGGCCGTCAAGGCGGCCGCCAAGGCCTCGGCCCGGCCCAAGGTGCAGCGCCGAGTCAAGGTGGTCCCGGCCGAAGAGGCCCTGTCCAGCGGGGAGAACGTCCGCCGCATCCGCGAGCTGCGGATGATCCACTTCCCGTCGGCGACGGGCAAGGCCGGTCGGCCGCGCAAGCGCAACGACCTGTATGGCATGGCCTGAGTCTTCCCCCAACTGTTCAGGCCGAGGACGAGGGCGCCGGTGGTCGGCGCCCTCGTTCCATGTGTGGAGGCCCTCATGCCCAGAGACATCGTCCTCAACCCGTCCGAGCGGCGCCGGCTGGCCCTGGTCAACGACTTGCTGACCGACTTGACCAAGAAGCACTCCCCCAACTGCAACTGCGAGCTGTGCCAGGCCCGCATGCTGACCGACGTGTCGGAGGAGGCTTCCTTCTACGTCCCCCACGTCCTACTGACCGAGGAGGACCCCGACGCATGAACAGCCTGGTAGACACGGTCGGCGACCTGTCGCTCAACGACCGCGACGAGTTCTTCAAACACATCGAGACGGCCC
>Ga0066903_100006131_pt1 | contig 10590 bp, 9 predicted proteins | sample PanSoiMetaGPlot1_FD_67491 | JGI IMG/M metagenome (GOLD analysis project Ga0066903, IMG submission 67491) | Tropical forest soil microbial communities from Panama analyzed to predict greenhouse gas emissions - Panama Soil - Plot 1 (version 2) | ecosystem: Environmental > Terrestrial > Soil >...
GCGCACACCACGAGCTCGAAGACCTCGTCCTCGCTCAGGCCCGACTGCTTCACCAGGGCGATGTCCTCGTCGGTGACCCGCGTCGGCTCCCTGACGACCCTGCCGATCAGCGTCCGCAGCGGGTCGCCGACCACCGCATCGTCGAACGCGGCACGCCTCTGGGCACGCGACGCCCTCCCGTCCCCTTCCAGGATCCGCGCGACGACCGCCCGATGCGCAGTCCGCTTCACGTCGTCCAACACCGATTCCACCATACCCACCGACCGTTGACGGGACATCAGGGCGGCACCCTCAATTTGGGAGCGAGGGGTCACGCGGGAGTGACGAACGGCACTGGGATGATGGTGGCGTGATGCGGGTCCGCCCATGGCGGCCGAACGACCTGGAAGCCTGCCTCGACATCGTTCGCGGCCTGCCCGAGTTCTTCACTCCTGAAGCGGTCGACGCGATTCGCGGCGACCTCGGCCGGCATCAGAGCTGGACGGCCGATGACGGCCAGGTCGTCGCCGTCGCGATCGTCGACAGGCGGTCGACCACCGCGGCGGAAATCCTCTGGGCGGCGGTCCACCGGGAACGCCGCGGCGCCGGCATCGGCACCGTGCTGATCGAGCACGTGCTCGAGTCTCTCGCCGACGACGGCGTCATCCTCGTCGAGGTGAAGACGCTCGATCGCTCGGCGGGCTACGGCCCCTATGAGTCCACGAGGGCGTTCTGGGAGCGCAGAGGCTTCGTGCAGATCGACCGCATCGACCCGATGCCGGGCTGGCAGCCAGGCAACCCCTGCGCGCTGTACGTGGCCGCCCTCGGGGCGACGCGCTGACCGCCGAGGAACACTCGTTCGCGGAGCTCCAGACGGGCATCTCCCGCTCAGGTGGCGGACGGGCCGAACGGATAGCATCGGCCGCGTGAGCGAAGAGCCGGTATTCGAGGATGACGAGCATCCCGACGCCCAGCGGGAACGCGGGTACGACATCGGCCGGCTGATGGCCATCAGCGACGGGATCTTCGCGGTCGCGATGACGCTGCTCGTGTTCAACGTCCCGGTGCCGGCCATCGCGCAGAACGACGCCACGTCGCGCCTGCCGGCCGCGCTGCTGGGGACGGGGCCGCCCCTGCTCACGTTCGCGCTCAGCTTCTTCCTGGTGAGCTTCTACTGGATCCAGCACCACCAACTCTTCAGACGGCTGGTCGGCGTCGATGTCCGGCTGCTCTGGCTGAACCTGGTCGTCCTCTTCCTGGTCTGCCTGCTTCCGTTCTCGTCCGCGGTGGTCGGCCGGTATCCAGCCACGGTGATCGGCGCCGAGGTGTATGCGGTCAACCTGGCGGCGATCGCGCTCGCCTCCTCGGCGCTGTACCTGTTCGCGACCCGCGGTCACCAGATGCCGTCGGTGCCGCCCGGGATGGATGCCGGGTTCTTCGTTCAGGCGTTTCTGCTGCCGCTCGTCGTCGTGGCGATGGTGATGGTGCTGGCGCCATTCAACCTGGTCGTCGCGTACACCATCGGCGTGACGCTGCTGGCGCTGGTGGGCGTCTACAGCGTCGCCGTTCCGTGGACGGTCAGTTCCGCGCCGCTGAGAGGCACGACCGCCGGCCACCTGCGGTTGCGCGGCGGCATCGCGCACATGACGATCAGCTCAGGCGCGGCCGGGCCGGAGCTCTTCAGGGCTCGATTCACGGGTCCGCAGCCCAGGATCCGTTCAGCCGGCAATGGAGTCGACATCGCGTACCGCCCGGCCCTCCCGATCATCTGGCGCCGGCAGTCGGCCCGGGTGGCGCTGAACGCCTCTATCCCATGGCAGATCGAGGTGCGCGGCAGCCTGTTCAGGACGACGGTGGACCTGACCGGCCTCGAGGTGAGCGCCCTGACGGTGGAGGGCGGCGCCAATCGGGTCGCCGTGCGTCTGCCTCGCCCGTCGGGCACGGTCCCGATCCGCATCCGGGGCGGTTCCAGCATCATCACGATCCAGCGTCCAGACGGCACCGCCGTTCGCGCCATGATGCGGGACGGCGCCAACCGGGTCCGGTTGGACGGCCGGCCGGTCGAGTGGATGGACCAGACCCCCATCGAGTCGTCGGACTACGCCGCCGCGGCCGACCGCTACGAACTCGAGTTCACCGGCGGCTCGGACCAGATAACCATTCTCACGACCACTCGAGGCCCACGATCCGGAACCGACCGAACCGCCCCCGCGGCACAGTAGCCGGCGAGCCCGCCCGATCGCCGTCCTGGCAAGATTGCGGCATGGAACGTGTGGTTGGAATCGGTGGACACTTCATGCGGGCCGCGGACCCGGCGGCCCTGAGCGTGTGGTATCGCGAATGCCTGGGCCTGGACGTCGATGAGCACGGCCTGTGGCGTCAGGAAGCCGGGCCGACGGTGTTCGCGGCGTTCGAGTCCGAGACCGACTACTTCGGGTCCCGCGACCAGCAGACCATGCTCAACTTCCGGGTCCGCGACCTGGATGCGATGCTCGCGCAGCTGCGCGCCAGGGGAGCGGACGTGGCCGGGGAAGCACAGGACATGGAGGGTGTCGGTCGATTCGGCTGGGTCACCGATCCAGAGGGCAATCGAATCGAGCTGTGGCAGCCCACCTGACCGCGTCGTCCCGCGGGCGGTGACGTGCTGGTAGCCCACTGACGCACTGAGTCGGTGGTTCGCCCGTGAGCCGGGAGCGCGCGGCGACGAGCTCGGCCCGGCGGGCGCGGCGTTCCTGCGGCTGGCGTTCGCGGCGATCGTGCTGTGCGCGATCTGGCGCCCCCGGCTGGCCGGCGACCTGCGGCTGGCCGGGGCGTTCGGCGTCGCGCTCGGGCTGATGAACTGGTCGTTCTGCGAGGCGATCGACCGGATCCCGCTCGGCGTCGCGGTGACGATCGAGTTCACGGGCCCGCCGCGGGCGGTTTGAACCGCGGGGCCTCGACCGTCCGTAGAGCCGGCTGACGGATCAGGCGGCGGGATCGTTCTCGCCATGGCCTGCGGATTTCAGTCGGCTTCCGTCATCGGTGCCGACACAGTCGAGGAGTCTGTTCATGGGTCATCTCCATCCCGTACGCCTCATCGGAGCGCTGCTCGGACTTGCGCTCGCGCTGACGGTGTCAGCGGCGGGCCCGATGTCTGCCAGCGCCGACGGGGCCGCCAAGCAACCGACCGCGAATGCGGCCCAGGGAGACGCCGGGACGCAGGCGCTGCCGGCTGGTGCCAAGGCCTGCCCTTCGACGCCAGCCAAGCCGTCGGCCTCGTTCGCCACGTGCGGCGGCTCCGCGAGTGCGGACTCGACGGCCACGATCTCCCTGCCCGGCGGGGCGGTCCCCTGCACGTCGACGGCCACCAAGAAGTCGAGCGGCGCCGCCGCCTGCTCGAGCGCTGTCGCTGCCGGCTCGGCGACGAACGCCGCGGGGTTCGTCGTGACGCTGGGCGCGAGCCCGTCGAGCCTCGCCCCCGGAGGTTCGACGACCCTGACGGCGACCAGCAACCAGGACGTGGGCCCGACGCCGTACTACATCGAGATCTTCAATACGACGACCGGCGCGTTCGAGGCCGAGTGCGGCTACGGATCGAGCTGCGCGACCATCGTCGCGGAGAGCGGCTCCACTGTGCAGAACTTCATCGCGTACATCTCCGGCTACGGCACCACCCTCCCGCCACCGAACGTCGTGGCCACCTCGCAAACGGTCGTGGTGAGCTGGCTGACCTTCAGCCTCTCCGTGACCAATGCCACGCTCCTGCCGGGTCAGAGCACCACGATCATCGCGACGTCCAGCCTGGACGTCGGCCCGACCCCGTACTACATCGAGATCTTCGACCTCGCGACGAGCGCGTATCCGATCTACTGCGGCTCGGGCACGACCTGCGCGACCACCGTGACGCGCTCGTCCGCGGTCGCCTACTACGTGGCCTACATCACCACCTTCACCGCGTCGCCTCCCGCCTCCTACCTGGCCGTGTCCGAAACCTTCCTCGTGACCTGGATCTCGCTGGACCTGACGGCTTCGCCGGCCCAGCCGCGGACTGGCGATTCCACCCTCCTGACCGCCACCGCCAGCCTGGACGTCGGACCGACCCCGTTCTACATCGAGATCGTCGACCTGTCGTTGGAGACGCTGGTCGCCTTCTGCGGATCGGGCGCCTCCTGCTCGGCCTCGGTGAGCCAGGGCCCGGCGACCATCCACTCGTACATCGCCTTCGTGGTCGCCCATCCCAACGTCTTCCCGAGCAAGGCCTGGGCGACGTCGTATTCCCTGGAGGTGGCATGGACAGCGCCGTCCATCACGGTTCCCGACCTGTACGGTCAGACGCCGGACCAGGCTGACGCCACGCTGCAGGCGGCCGGCCTGGTCGGCGGCGGCCTGGACTCCGCCGTCGACTGCAACAACCTCGGACTGGTGGACCACCAGATTCCGGCCGCGGGCAGCCTGGTGTTCCCCGGCACCGCGGTCGCCATCACCGTCGGCGTGCCACCCGCGGACCCGATGTCCTGCCCGTAGCGCCGGTCACCGGAGTCCATTCCACACGAGGGGCGGCCGGCGGGCGCCGGCCGCCCCCGGGGGGGCGCCGGCCGCCCCGGCCGCGGACCCGACAGCTCCTGGCGATCACCACCGTGATCATCGAAAAATCGACGTGTGCGAACATAGCCAGGGAACGCTCATGAAACTTCTCCTCACAGACTCAGGCATCACGAACACGAGCATCCACAACGCGCTGGTCGACATGCTGGGCAAGCCGATTGCCGAGTCCAGCGCCCTCTGCATTCCCACCGCGGCATATGGGAACCCCCATGCCGGTCCCGCCGCGGCATGGCGGTTCATCAGCGGACAGCAGCCCGTCGCCCCCATGTGCGGACTGGGCTGGAAGTCCCTGGGAGTGCTGGAACTCACCGCACTGCCCAGCATCGATCGAGACCACTGGCTCCCGATGGTCCAGGAGACGGACGCCCTGCTGGTGGAGGGCGGCGATGCCACGTACCTGTGCCACTGGATGCGGCAGTCGGGACTGGCGGACCTCCTGCCGTCGCTGCGCGCGGTCTGGGTGGGACTGAGCGCGGGGAGCATGGTGATGACCCCCAGCGTCGGGGCCGCCTTCGTCCACTGGAGCCCGCCCGGTGGCAGCGACAGAACGCTGGGAGTGGTCGATTTCGCGATCTTTCCCCATCTGGACAACCCGATGCTGCCGAACAACTGCATGGCCAATGCGGAGAAGTGGGCCGCCAGCATGCCGGTGCCGAGCTACGCGATCGACTATCAGACCGCCATCAAAGTGATCGACGGCAACGTCGAAGTCGTCTCGGAGGGGCACTGGAAGCAGTTCACGTCCTAATGCAGGGACCGTGACGGATCCAGGGACTTCTCCGCGTACGCGCAGCGATCGGCCAGCGGACACAGGCCGCAGGCCGGGGCGGTCCGGCGGCACAGCTCGCGGCCGTGCATGTGGAGGAGCAGGTACCCGCGCAGCAGCGGCGCCCGCTCGGCCGGCAGCGTGCCGCGCAGGACCTCGATCGCCGACCGGTACGAGGCGGCGTAGCTCGGCGCGTCCTGGGCCAGCCCGAGCCGGACGAGCACGCGCAGGCCGTTGGAGTCCAGGGCCGGGACCGCGTACAGGCCCGACTGCAGCAGGATCCGATCGGCCGCCGGCTCTCCGATCGCCGGGAAACGGCGCAGCGCACGCCGCGCCTCGGCCAGGGACATCGCAGCGAGCCTCGCGCTGAGGTCGCCCTCGTACTGCGTCACCGCGAGCCGGGCCGCAGCCTGCAACTTCCGGGCCTGCGCGTCGGCCCGGATGCCCAGGCGGGTCACGTCGCGCAGCTCGCTGACCGAGCTCTCCAGGAGCGCCGACGGAGCGGTGCCGACCCGCGCGCGGAGCAGCTCGAAGGCCTCCACGCGGCGCTCGTCGCTGGCGAGGTAGACGACGTTGTCGAGCAGCACCTGGTCCCAGGGATCCCTCACGCCCGGTTCGGGCGGCGGACCATACGCGCCCTCCAGCAGGTCGAGTGCCGCCGGCAGCGCCGCGTTCGTGCTCGGCATCTGTCCGAAGACGGTACGCGGCGCGCGAGGGCGCCTGGCGCGGCCGGAGGGTTTCTCTACGAGGCGGCGTCGCGGATGGCGGCCAGGTCGGGGTCCGTGCGGGCCCACTCGGCCAGGAAGGGCGTCGGGTAGAGGCCCAGCGCCCGGTCGAGCGTCCGCCTGGCCTCCTCCAGCGCGCCATGCAGCGCGTGGAAGCACGCCAGGTTGTACAGCACGATGCCCTTCAGAGCCGGCGGCGTGTCCGCCGCCACGACCCGTGCCACCGCGCGCTCGTGGATCCGTCGCGCTTCCGTCAGGTCGCCCCGCTCGACGTGGTACTGCGCCAGATGGACCTGCAGGTGCTCGTAGGCCGAGCCCATCACGGCGTCGTGCAGCGGCTGACCTTCGAGCCAGTCGTAGCGGCCGAACGCCGTCAGGTCCTCGTCGCTCAGCCGCTCGATGGCGGCGCCGAGCGCCTGGTGCGAGCGTTCGACCTCGGCCAGCACCTCCGGCCACGAGCGGTCGCGGTGCTCCTCGAAGAGCTTCGCGTTCAGGGTCTCCCAGGGTTCGAGCTCGGGCTGCGGCTCGTTGCGGTGGATCGCCTCGAGACGATCGGCGAACCGCAGCCTCCAGTAGGCGACGTGGGCCACGTGGTCGCGGGCGGACCAGCGATCGGGCAGGCCCGTCGCCTCGCGCTCGCCCGCGTCGAGGCTCTCGACGAACGCGAGCTCGTCACGACGCGCCTCGTCCAGGAGGCGCAGGAGAACGGTGCTGAGCAAGGTGTCTCTCCTCGAAGTCGGGCCGAGGAGCCGCGCCGGCTACTGGCGGGCGCGGCGCTCCCGGGCGGGGGTGGACAGCGACGGATCGTTCATCGACATCACCTCCTGACCGGGAGTTGGCCGACGGGCCACGGCCGGAAGGCTACCTCAACTGCGACTGGCGCGGTCACCACAGGTCCCGGCTTCCGTCCCCCCCAGGGCTTGACATATTCCGATATCAGAATATGATGGAGTCCAATGAGCGCCGGCAACGAGGAGAGCTGCAGTGACATCAACGCGCACAGGGATTCTGGACACGCTTGCGGCATCGCAGACTCGGGTCATGACGTTCTTTCAGGGCCTGAGCCCAGAGGACCTGGAGCGGCCGGCAACGGCGAGTGAGGTTCCGGGAGCAGCTCCTTGGCGCGCCAAGGACCATCTGGCTCACCTGGTGAAGAGCGAGCGCAACATCCAGCGATTGCTGCGCCATGCACTCGCCGGCGAGACCCGAGACGCTGTGCTGCGTCTTCAATACCCGGAGGGAATGCCGCTGCCGGGCGTCCTCGGCGATCTGAGCGCGCTGACCCCGGAGGAGATGGAGCGGCTGGTGGCGGCCGTCGCCAACATCAATCAAACCTATGTGGACGAGCACCACGACGACAGCCTGGAGCTGCTGGCTGCGGATTACCGGGCGGCGCGGCAGGACACACTGGACCTTCTGCACCAGTTCACCGATGATCAGCTGGCCGCTCCGATGCCCACCGTCGTCGGTGACACGTCCGCTGGCGACCTGGTCGCCGGGAGAGCGGCGCATGCGACCGAGCACATCACCTCGGTCGAGGAAGGACTGCGTCAGGGCGCGTGACACCTGGCTCGGAGCTGTCGACCCGATGACGCGCACGCCGCGGTCGCCGCGCTGGACTGGCCGCGGTCGGCGCCGGGACGTTCATCGATCGTCGTCCTCCTCACTGCGGAGCTGATATCGCAGCTCCTGCCGCCAGCGGTTCACGCGCGCGTGCAGAACCATGGCGACCGCGGCCCAGGCGCGTCGGAACGGGCCGGGACGCACGAGCCAGAGGAGGAGCAGCAGCAGCGTCAGGACGGACAGCACCTCGCCCAGCCGCACCTCCGCCGGCGGCTGGAAGCGGTACACCAGCCTGCTGCCCGCGGGCGCACGGTCCAGCCTCACCAGCATGAAGTCCTGCCCGGCGTCCAGAATCGGCAGCTCGCGCTGTCCGCCCGGCCAGACCAGCGACACTCCCCACCCGGGCATCAGCGTCTCCCGGAACATGACGGCGGCCGGCACGTCGGATGCCGCCAGGTCCACGCTGGCCGCGTCGTTGCCCTGCCAGTGAACCTCCAACGGCCGCTGCGGCTCCGAGCCGGACTCGTCACCACCCAGCAGCCAGTCGAACTGGTCGGCCACCACCTGCATCTCGTCTCCCCCATCACTGCTGGCATTGGTCTCGAGGTGCGCGATCAGGTTCATCCCGCTCCACAGCACGCGGCCCCGCCCCCACTGCCAGCGCGCGGCCACCACCCGGCCGTCCATGCTGATCACGGGCTGGGCTCCCGGCCGGGCTCGTGGCGACCAGCTCGCTCCCCAGCCCACACCCTCGTAGATCAGCTTCGGAAAGCTGGGGTCGGGTCGGCCCATCACCGTCACCGTGGCGAGGGGGTTCATCTGGCCCCAGCCCAGCCGCTCCACGGGCCAGAACGAGGGCGCCTTCGCGGCATCCCAGTCCGGCGTCACGAACTGCCACCCGCTGTCCAGATAGAGGCTGCCGCCGGCCCGCGCGTAGCCGGACAGCAGTCGCATGGCACGGTTCTGGTCGTGATAGCGATAACCCTGGAGCACGAGCAGACGGAAGCCGCTCAGCTCCTCGGCCGAGTAGTCGTCGATGTATGGGCTCCGGCCCCGCACCAGCCAGGCCCGCTGGGGCGGCAGCATGCCCTCCATCGCGTTCGCGTAGATGTTGTCGTAGGGATGCGACTGGCCGCCCGTCTGGTCGGTGCCCACGACCAGGGTGAGGTTGGGCCGCTCCCAACTCGCCGCGAGGCCGCTCGGCCGCGGGTTCAGCAGCACGACGGGGGCGTCCGCGCCGGGCGCCCGCGGCAGCTCCGACCAGCCCGCCTGCCGGTAGCTGGCGACGGCGGCCGCCTGCTTCCGCGGATTGAGCATGACCGAGTCGGCGCCCACCGACCACGCCCAGTTCGTCCCCACGTTCGGCCCTGTCCGAGGGTCGTCGAGCGAATCCCAGAGCATGGAGGCGTCCAGCTCTGGTGAGGGAATCAGCTGACTGTTGTACGTGTAGACCTGGCCGCCGCCTGTCAGGTCGTGAAACGCCATGAGGTAGCTCGGCGACCAGATGTCGAGCATTGTCCTCTGTGGCGGTCGCTGGAACGGAAGACCAGAGCCACCGGTCACGCCAGGATCCGGCACGCAGCCGGAGACGTGGCAGCCGATGCGCCACGGACGCCAGCAGCGAGTGTCGAGGAGCTGGTTCCAGCCGTCCGGACACGGCGGGCACGCTGGGAAGTCGGCGTCGCTCGCGTTCGCAGGCGGGTTGTCGCACCACTGGCGGGCTCCCCACGGGTCCTGGAACGAGAAAGCCGCGATTGGACCATAGTAGGGCAGCGCCCCGGTGAGACCGAAGAGCGCCGGGCCCTGGTAGATGTCGAGGACGAACGATGCCGCGCCGGCGCACAGCAGCACGGGCCCGAGCATCCAGCCCACCGCCGGCAGTCGGAACCGCCGCGCAATCCAGAGCGCGAGCTGGGGCGCCAGTCCGAGGAGGGCGTAGGCGGCCAGGATCGGGGCCGTGCACTGCAGCAGCACCATGCACGACCGGCTGTTCAGCGCCGACGCCTCGTGCAGCAGCGGAATCTGGTACGCGACCTGATACAGGCCCATCCAGGACATGCCGACATACGCGAGCACGGCGGCGAGAGCCACGGCCCGCAGCTGACGCTGGATGAGCATTCCCAGCCCACCGGCGATGGCCGGCATCCACACCTCCGGCGCCAGCCTGTCAGCAAAGCTCCCGTGCTCCAGCGGCCACAGTGGCCGCGTCTTGGAGATCACATCGGCGCTGAAGTACGCCGGCGGAGTGCGGCCGTGCCCGACGGCCTGGGCCAGGTGCAGCGGCAGCACCCAGCACAGAGACAGCGCGAAGGCTCCCGTCAGGAGCAGCGCGACGGCGAGCAGCCACCTCCCTCTCACCCGCCAGCCGCGACCGCGCACCGCCGCGACATACGCGAACGCCATGATCGCCGGCGCCAGTGCGTGCGCGGGCGAGACCAGGCCGAGCAGGCAGGTCAGACCGCAGAAGGCGATCGCGGACAGGCGATAGGTCGCGCCCCTCTCCCCCCTCTGCCAGCGTTCCGCGAAGACGTCGAGGGCGAAGATCGCCGGCATCACGAGGACGACGCCGACCTCGTTCGCCCAGAGTCCGTAGTTGGCCATGTTGGTATACGGCAGCGGGCTGATCAGGTAGAGCACGATCGCGCCCAGCCCGACGTGCGGCAGCCGCAGGCGCAGCGCGCAGTACGCGTAGATGCCGAGCGCCACGATCGGGTTGACCAGCCACGTGAAGAGTTGGAAGACCTGGGTGATCCGCAGGTGCTGCCAGCGTTCGACCAGCACCGCCAGCCAGTAGCCAGCCGTGGGATAACCCATCCGGTAGCTCATGCCGCTCGCGTCCCACGGATACCACCAGCTGATGCTCGGGAAGGTGCCCTCGATCCATCGGGCCAGATGCAGCTGGTACAGCGTGTCGCCACCCGGCGGGCCGTCCCACAGGAGGCGCCAGCCCAGTATCCAGGCGGAAGCGCCCGC
>Ga0066903_100006132_pt1 | contig 10590 bp, 12 predicted proteins | sample PanSoiMetaGPlot1_FD_67491 | JGI IMG/M metagenome (GOLD analysis project Ga0066903, IMG submission 67491) | Tropical forest soil microbial communities from Panama analyzed to predict greenhouse gas emissions - Panama Soil - Plot 1 (version 2) | ecosystem: Environmental > Terrestrial > Soil >...
TGAATGTCTGGGGCAAAGCGCGCGATATCGAGGACACGAGCTACGGCTTTTCCGATCTCGACGACATGCTCGCGTCAGTCGCGCAAAATCAGGGTCGCAAAATGATTCCCAACCCGCGCCCGGAGAAAGGGAGCATTTATCGCGCGGATAATTTCGAATTCAGCAAAGTCGGTCTGCCCTCGCTCTACATCGGCAAGAACCAGCATCTGTTCTCGCGCCCGGAAAACGGCGCGCTTCGCTCCGACGAATACGATTTGAAAGATTATCATCAGCCGAGCGATGACGTGAAACCGGACTGGGACCTCTCCGGCGCGGTCCAGGATGTCGATCTTCTCCTTGAGGTTGGCTACCAGGTCGCCAACGCCGACAAATTTCCGGAATGGAAGCCCGGGAATGAGTTCAAGCCGAGGAGAGACGCGATGATGAAGAAATAGCAGATTTAGAAGTCGTTGGGGCGGCGAGCCCCTAACGGCCCGCGGGCGATTGAGGACAATCGCCCCTACCTTCTCATTGTCATGTTGAGCGAAGTCGAAACATCTCTGAATGTTTCCGTGCTGACAGCGTTTCTAAAACAGAAATAGTCAGAGATTCCTCGACTTCGCTCAGAATGACAGAATAGAGAACAATCATGCGGGTTGATTTTGTAATTGGCGGGACGCAGAAGGGCGGGACGTCGGCGCTGGATTCGTTTTTGCGACAGCACCCGGAGATTTGTATGCCGGCGACCGGTAAGGAGCTGCACTTTTTCGATCGCGAGGAGGAGAACCGCGATTATAAAAAATATCACGCGAATTTTAAACCGAAGCCGCAACATCGTGTAATCGGCGAAGCCAGCCCGATCTACATGTATTGGGAAACCGCGCCGTATCGGATTTGGAAATACAATCCGAAGATGAAATGGATCCTTTCGTTGCGGAACCCAGTCGAGCGCGCGTTCTCGGCCTGGAACATGGAAACCAATCGCGGCAAAGAAAAACTATCTTTTGCCGACGCAATCAAAAAGGAAGCGGAACGCTGCCGCGAAGCGTTGCCGTTACAGCACCGCGTTTATTCGTATGCCGACCGCGGCTTTTACGCGCATCAGATCCGGCGATTGTTCAACATTTTCGGAACGGGCAATTGCCTGCTTCTTTTAAATGAAGAACTGAGAAACGATCACAAAAAAACCTTGCGCCGCGTTTTCGAGTTTCTCGGTGTCGATTCGTCCTTCGTTCCACCGGAGGCCAGTGTATTTGAGCAGGAATATTCCGACAAGATCGACAATCAGGTTCGGTCGCGATTGATCGACAGGTTTTATTTCGATGTGAAAGAGCTAGAGAAGTTGTTGGGAAGAAACCTTTCGGCGTGGTACGAAGCGAAATAGTTGTAGAGGCGCTTGTGCCAAGCGCCTGTTTATTTTAGACCGGTACTTGAGAACAAGCACCGCTGCAACTTTGCGGAAATGAACCTCCCGATTCCAATTCTCAGCGTTCTGATCGGCGCGGTTATTTTATTTTTTGGGAGGCGACTTTTCTGGCTTTGTGTCGCGGCGGTCGGGTTCGCGGCTGGAATGCAAGTCGCGCCGCACTTGTTCCATGAACCAACCGAGGTGTTGCAACTCACCATCGCGCTCGTTTTCGGATTCATCGGTGCGCTCCTCGCACTGTTTTTGCAAAAAATCGCGATCGCGGTCGCAGGATTTCTGGCGGGCGGCAAACTGGCGGTCGCATTAATGGCGGCGTTCGTGGTTGAAAGTGCGAATCATTATTGGATCACGCTCATCATTGGGGGAATCATCGGTGCTATTCTCCTCCTCGCGCTCTTCGATTGGGCGCTAATCGTCATGTCGTCCCTGGTCGGCGCGTATTTGATCGGGCAAACCATCGTCCTGCCGGCAACGGGCGCGACCGTTCTCTTCGTGGCCCTGGTCGCCATCGGAATCGCGGTGCAAACGGCTGCCTTCAGGCGAAGAGCCGTAGCCTAACCATTCGTCGGACGAGACGGAGCTCGTCCCTCCAATTTTTGCTGACAAAGCAAAGTTAGGCGTGAGAAAATGCGGGGCATGAACTCTCAACGAACTGGTTTGCGGGTTGCGTCCGTGATTTTCGGTTTGGTCGCGCTGGCTCACGCCTGGCGCCTGTTTAGACATGCGCACATAAATTTTGGGCCGCATGTTGTGCCCATGACATTAAGCTGGCTCGCACTAATCATCTCCGGGCTGTTGTGCGTTTGGATGTGGCGACTCTCGACCGGTGCGCGGTAATCTTGATCGGTTAATCGTCCCGGCCGTCCCATGAGGCAATCGACCCTCGCTCTAATCTGCGGCCTCGCGCTCATTATTATCCTCGCCTACTCCTGGTGCGGAAAAAATGCTCCTCAGCAAACCACGTTAGCCTCTGCCACGCCCGCGCCGGCCACGACTCGCCCTCCAGCATCAGCAGCTCCAGCCGCTACTGCGAGCGCAATGGCAGCCGCCTCGGCCACAGCAAGCGCGACTGCAACGCCGACACCGATCGCGTTGCCGTCGGAATTCAAAAAAGTCGCTGAGAAATCCGACTCCGCGATTGTAGAGCTCACTGTCTTTGACGCCAAAGGCCAGTTGTTGCGCAGCGGAAACGGTTTTTATGTTGCGCGCGACGGTTTGCTGGCGACAAGTCTGGACCTGGTTGCCGATGGCGCGTATGGCGTCGCCAAGTCGGCTGATGGAAAGATTCGCAATGTCGTCGGCGTCATCGATTTTTCCAAAACCAGCGGGCTGGCCATTTTGCGCGCCGAAACAAAGACCGGCGTTCCGTTCCTCCCGCTCCAGAAAAATTCGGAATCGATTGCGGTGAACGCGTGGGGGGTAGTGGTCGGTAACACACTCGCACACAAAGAACAGCCAATCGCCGGCGGAATGATCACGTCGCTCGGCGCCGATCCCAAAAAAGATTCATTCAAGATTGGCGGGATGATTCCAAATGATGCAACCGGGGCGCCGGTAGTCGACGCGAACGGCGATGTCGTCGGAGTCGTGACGGCCGGCGGAAAGAATGACATTCAGCCGTCAGGACAGCTCGAGCCGCTCCTGGCGGCGATCAAACCGGGAACAGCCGCGAAGTGGGCGGCCGCGCCGATTGAATCCCCCACTCCGACACCTGCACCGAGAGTCGCACGAAGAGTAATTTCCAATCCCGCACCGCAATATCCACCCGAAGCACGCAGTATTCGCATAGGTCCGACCACCGGTTCCGGAAAGTTTCGCGTCACATTCGGCACCAACGGTCTCGTGAAAAGCGTGCAAACAGTGCAATCGACCGGGCAACCGATTCTCGATCGCGCGGCAATCCAAGGACTGCAAGCATGGAAAGCGGAACCCGGCGAGGCAGATTGGACCGTGCTTGTTCCGATTACGTTTCAGCCCTGATTGTCATCCCGAGCATAAGCGAGGGATCTCACAATCGAAGCGCAGATCAACCAATTGATTTTGTGTGACCGATCACTTATGCGAGATCCCTCACATTCGTTCGGGAAGACTGCACATCAGTGCCGGAAATGTCGAACGCCGCTGAAGATCATCGCCATTTTGCGCTCGTCGGCTGCGGCGATGACTTCTTTGTCGCGAACTGAGCCGCCGGGTTGGATCGCGCAGGTAGCGCCCGCATCGGCCGCCGCGATCAAGCCATCCGGAAACGGAAAGAATGCGTCGCTCGCGACCGCGCTTCCCTTTAGCGATAATCCCGCCTCCTGAGCTTTCCAAACCGCGATCCGTGAGGAATCGACGCGCGACATTTGTCCGGCCCCGATTCCGAGTGTGCGATCGGCCAGGGAATAAACAATCGCGTTCGATTTCACATGCTTCACCACGCGCCAACTGAACAACAAACCCTCCATTTCTTTTTTGGTTGGCCGCCGTTTGGTCACGACTTGTCCTGCAACTTCGCCCGCGATATCTGAATCTTGCGCAAGCAAACCGCCGCAGACCGACCGAAGATCGACAGCCGGCCGCGCCTCGGCCGCGGTAGCCAAGAGTTTGATCAGGCGCAGGTTCTTTTTCTTTTGTAAAAGAGCGCGCGCTTCGGCCTCGAAATCGGGCGCGATGATCACTTCGGAAAAAATCTCGCTGATTGTTTTCGCGAGCGACTCGTCGATCGGCTTATTGCAAACAATGATTCCGCCGAACGGCGCCTGCTTGTCAGTGGCGAACGCTTTCTCCCACGCCTTGCGCAGGTCCTGATCCGAACCAACACCGCACGGGTTCGTATGTTTCAAAATCGCGACCGTCGGCTGCGAAAACTCCGCGATTAGGTTCGTCGCCGCACTAATATCTAAAATGTTGTTAAACGAGAGCTCTTTGCCGTGAAGTTTTTCGAAATAGCTATCGAAGTCACCGTAAAGCGCCGCTTGCTGGTGCGGATTCTCGCCGTAGCGAAGTTTTGTAACGAGCGGCAGCGAGAGCGAGAATGAGGCCTCGGTGATTTGCTCCCGATTCAAATAATTCCCGATCGTGCGGTCATAATCGGAAGTTTTAATGAAGGCCTTGATCGCGAGATGCTCGCGCAGCTTCAACGTCGTCTCGCCGTTATTCTCGCGCATGTTTTCCAAAACGCCGTCGTAATCGGAGGGATCGACCACAACCGTGACCGATTCGTAATTTTTCGCCGCGCTACGAATCATCGAAGGGCCGCCGATGTCGATGTTCTCGATCGCCTCAGCGAGCGTGACGTCCGGTTTTTGGATCGTTTTCTCGAACGGATAAAGATTCACCACCACCAGGTCGATCGGTTCGAAGCCACATTCGCGCGCTTCGGCTTCGTGTTTGGGATTGCCGCGCTTGTAAAGGAGGCCCCCGTGCACGCGCGGATGCAGCGTTTTAACCCGGCCTTCCAGGACTTCCGGGAAGGCGGTGAAAGCAGAGATTTCGCGGACCGGAATTTTTTCCTTTCGTAATAATTCAGCCGTGCCGCCAGTGGAAATGATGTCCACGCCCTGCTTCTCGAGCGAGCGCGCAAACTTCGCGATGCCCGTCTTATCGGAGACAGAAACAAGAGCGCGGACGATTTTCATTGGAAGGGGCAACCGCGGATCACGCAAATCAGAATCTAAACAGGTCCCCTATTTCCGCCTGAAAAAACATCCGTTAAATCCGCGTGATCTGCGGTCCAGAATTTCAGCGATCCAAGATCACGTTCTTTGCCGCCGGATACAACACCGGACAGCAGCCGATCGTTTCACAAAAGGCTTTGCTAAAATGGCTGAGGCTGGAATAACCGACTTCGGTTGCGGCTTCGGTCACGTTGAACCGGCCCGTCCGCAACAATTCGGCCGCGCGTTCCATTCGCAATTTTCGCAGATACTGCGGAATGGTCAGCCCGACTTCGCGCGAAAAGCTGCGGCTCAGGTAAAATGGACTGCAACCCACTTCCTGGCCGAGCGCTTCCAGCGTCAGCGGATGCGCCAGATCGCGGCAAAGAAGTTCCTTCGCGCGATCGACCCTCTCGCGCGCAACCCGTTTCTGTCGCATACAGAAAAATTCGGGATCCTTCGGTTCGAAAAGGAAATGAGCCATCAGCTCAAGCGCTTTGCTTTGATACCACAAGACCTGCGCCGCTTTCGCAACCGGCGGCTCCGCCAAACTTGCCACTACCACGCGCTGTTGGATCGACATCGGACGCGTCGGCGCGATCACTGTTTCGTCTTTATCGCCGAATATGATCCGGCGGATTTGCGGTTCGAGATCGCCTTCGTTCTCCACGAACTGTTTTCGCAAATGCGCGCGGGAAAATTCGAGGGTCGCGAATTGGTGGCGATCGTTTGCAAGCCGTGAGGCGGGCAATGGCTCGTCGCCGACTGCGTAATAGCCGGACACGGCGGGCGCATAACTCACTTTTCTCGCTCCGCCAATCTCACCGCGCCCATCCAGATTCAGGCAAAACTCGAGACTGCGCGGATGAAACGTGCGGCCCCAATTGAAGTTGCGCGCCGTCTGAAAATCGTGCCACTCGACCGCCACCCCCATCGAATCGACGTCGCCATACAGTGGACGCCAACCGTTCTTGACCTGGCGCCAGGCGCTTTGCTCAGCCGCGCATTGATTCATCGCACGCCAAATTACGAGCCTGCCCCTGTCGAATGCAAGGCCGGTTTCTTCTCGACCAATCTCTCGCTGTCCCATCTTCCCAGCGTCGAGGCCGCATCGTAGGTGCTTTGCGCGAATTCCAGCAGCGCGTCATCGGGGGATTTCGACCGGCGCACCACGTCGTAGGGGATAGTGAACTCCTTGGTCTGCGAATTGTAGGTCGCGGCGTCCGGATTTACATTCGCATCAGAAAATCCTTTCGGCTCCGGATACGCGTAGGAATAGAAAATGGCCTGCGGCATAGCATCGTTACCAGGCCAAAAGCCGAGACTGCTCACTTCCTGCGAATAAGCTTCGCGTGTGATCGCGTCCGGCAAGTGCGGGACTCCACCCGGATGCGGTGGCGCCTGCCTTCCAGAAAACCGCGTAACCGCGAGATCAAAGCTGCCCCAGAAAAAGTGGACCGGGCTGCATTTGCCGCAGAAACGCGAGCGAAATTGTTTGAAAACGCGGTCGGCCTGGGCAAGCGCGCGCCAGAATCGGTTCGCATACTCGGGATCGTAAGCGCGATGTTTATCATCCTTGTCGAACGGAATGGGATCCGGAATTTCGTTTGGCACGAGGTCGATCTTCACCGGCAGTTGCAGGTCATCGAGTGCGGTCATCACCGATTTGTAAAAATCGACGACAGTCCGTGGCACGAGGTCGATCGATTTTTGCGCACCATCGCTTTTCAAGATGCGCAGGCGGTGATCGATAAAATCAAAACGTATCTCGAACGTGTCCGGGCCATGCGGAATTGGCGAAGTCGTCAGACCGCGCGCGGTCAGATAAAGGGTGACGTGCCAGGAATGGTTCGTCCATGGCGTAAGCTTGAGCCGGATTTTCCCTACGATTTGCGTCCACATGTGAAGCGTGGCGCAGGTGTCTTTCCAATCCGGGTAATTAAGCTCCGGCCAATGCATCAGTCTTCCTCTACCTCTTCCGCTTAGTCTTAATCTCAAGCTACGAAGATTATGAGGAAGCGGAAGAAGAAGATTATTTAGCGATTGATGAAATCGGTGAAGGAACGACGCACCCGGTCCCACATTCCGTTCGCTTCGTCCTGTGCTCGCTCAAAATATCCGTGCATCTTTTGGCGCACTCCATAAAGCGGCCCGTGGTCCTCGTCGCCCTCTTCGTCGGTGGCTTCCTGCTCGTTTTCGTCATGACGACGTTCGCGATAAACATGCTGCTCGGTGGCAACGTCCTGCATCGTGGCGCCCGCAAACATTCCCTCCGTGCGGGTGACGTTTCCGCGATTCGCGCCGACATGAATTGTGCCAACTGGCTGCCCGTTCACTCCCTGCAACGTCACGATCCAAACCGGATCGCCATGAGAATCGCAGCGCAAAGTATAGCTCGCGCTGTCGAAACGCGTTCCGGATTTGTCCGCAATGTGGCTCGCCACTTGAAAAGCACCGCTCGAATCGAGATTCAATCGCGTGGTGTTGATCGTCGCGCCTTCGGATGAACCCACCATCGAGCTTGGTCGCTCCGAGACCACGCGACCGTTCCTCACCACAATCTCCTGAATGCCGCCGCGCGTGCGATCATCCAGCACAATTCTCCACGTTTCCGGTTGCGGATCACCTTTCGTGCCACTGACCGAGATCACGTGATTCACCGCATCACGATTCGAATGAACGCCGACGACGCGGAGGGCATCGTACGCGGTGATCCGTTCCTGTGCCAGAGCGGGCGCGGCAAAAAGCAGGAACCCGCAAAACATTTTCCACATGCGCAAGACTGAACAGCCTCTTTGCATAACTGTCCAATTGGCTTTCATGCTTGATTGAACGCCGAAGCGTGCTTTGCGTTTCTATGGGACTATGAAGAAAGGAAAGCTCGAGTTCACCAGCCATACCGCGAACCTCGCCTTGATGCGGGATTTCGTGCGGAAGTTTCTCCAGCGTCACCCGTTCTCGGAGAAGCAGCGCATGTTAATGGTCTTGGGCATCGATGAAGCATGCACGAACGTGATTCGTTATGCTTACGATTTGCGCGATGATCGACCGATTGCGCTTTCGGTTGAATCTCTGAGCACGTGCGTGCGGATGCGGCTGCGCGATTACGGCGAGCAAACGCCGGCGAACAAGATGCGCGGCCGTAATCATGAGGAGGTCAGGCCGGGCGGCCTTGGCTTGCATTTAATTCGCAATGCGTTCGACAAGGTCGATTATATTTTGAAGCCACGCGGGACCGAGCTCGTGCTGACGAAGAACCTTCAATAATATGAACGCCGCCAAAATGAAACCACCGGAGCCGGATGCCGCGTTCGAGATCTCGCTACGGCCGCCGATGTTCAGCGAGTTCACCGGCCAGCTGAAAGTGCGCGAGCGTTTGGAGTTGATGGTTGAAGCCGCGAAGAGACGTGGGGACGTGCTTGAACACGTTCTATTGAGCGGACCGTCCGGCCTCGGGAAGACGACCCTCGCCTACATCATCGCCAACGCGATGAGCGTGAATGTCAAAAACACCAGCGGCCCGGTCATCGAAAAGGCGGGCGAGCTCGCCGGTCTTCTCACCAGCCTTGAAAAAGGTGACGTCCTTTTCATTGATGAGATTCATCGTCTGCAACCGACGATTGAAGAGTATCTCTACCCCGCGATGGAAGATTACCGGCTCGACATCATCATCGACCAAGGGCCGCAGGCGCGGAGTCTGCGTTTGCAGCTGCCGAAGTTCACGCTCGTCGGCGCAACCACCCGCGCGGGAATGGTGAGCGCGCCTTTGCGTTCGCGATTCGGAATGACGGCGCGGCTCGATTATTACAATGCTGACGAAATGCAAAAAATCATTTTGCGTAGCGCGCGCCTGTTGGGCGTCGAAATCGATTCAGACGGCGCGGCTGAAATCGCCGCCCGTTGTCGCGGCACGCCGCGAACGGCGAATAATCTGCTACGTTGGGTGCGCGATTACGCCCAGGTCAAAGCACAGGGAAAGATCAACAAAAATATTGCCGACAAAGCGCTCGCGATGCTGGAAATCGATCGCGACGGCTTCGATCAGTGGGACAAGCGCATCATTGAGACGCTTATCCACAAATTTAACGGCGGGCCGGTCGGCCTGAACTCGCTCGCCGTTGCGGTAGGCGAGGAAGCTGGCACGCTCGAGGAAGTGAATGAGCCTTACTTGATCATGGAAGGCTACATCAAGCGTACGCCACAGGGCCGTGTCGCGACCGTGAACGCTTATAAAAAGCTTGGCCTCAAACCGCCGGCCGGAATGCAAGGCGAATTGCTGTAGCGGAATGCAGCAGACTGCCGATTTTTTTCAGCAGACCTCGAAAGTTCTCACCGTTTCCGAGTTGAACCGCTCGATTCGCGGTGCGCTTGAAACAAAATTCCGCGCGGTTTGGGTTCAGGGCGAAGTCTCAAATTATAAAGCGCATCCGAACGGCCATCAGTATTTCACCCTAAAAGATGCGCGGACTCAGATTCCGTGCGTGATCTGGCGAGATTCAATGGCGCCGCTGAGAGAAGCGCTCGCTGACGGCGCGCGAATTCAGATTTTCGGGACCGTTACCGTCTTCGAAGCTCGCGGCCAATATCAGATCAACGTCCAAATCGTTCAGCCGTTCGGCCGCGGCACATTGCAGGCCAAGTTCGAAGCGCTGAAACGCAAACTGGAAGCGGAAGGGCTCTTCGATCCCACGCGCAAGCGAGAGCTGCCGAAGTTCCCGCGCCGAATCGGAATTGTGACTTCCTCAAGCGGGGCGGCAATCCGTGACATTCTAAATATTCTGCGTCGGCGCGCGCCGTGGATTTCGATCTTGATCAATCCCGTCCGGGTGCAGGGATCTGGCGCCGCCCGGGAAATAGCGGTCGCGATTCGTGAGCTCGCCACACCAAACGAGAATTTCGCTTCGCTTGATCTGATTATCGTGACGCGCGGCGGAGGTAGCATCGAAGATCTGTGGGAGTTCAATGAAGAGATTGTCGCCCGCGCAATTGCGTCGGCAGAAATACCGATCGTTTCCGCGGTTGGACACGAGATCGATTTCACAATTTGTGATTTTGTTGCCGATCTTCGCGCGCCAACTCCAAGCGCAGCCGCGGAGGTAATCGTTCGCGACATGGTCGATCTCGCGCGCGATCTCGAGGGTTGTACGCACCGACTCGGCCGCGAATTGCTCAATCGCGTGCGCGATGCGCAACAACGACTCGATCATTCGCGTGAAACGTTGCGGCGTTGCCTCGGCCACAGAATCGACAATTATCGCCGGTCGCTCGAGCATGCCCTCGCAATCCTGCAGACACGCAGTCCGGTGCGCGAATTGATGTTGCGCCGCGCGCGGTTTGGGGAGCTGCAACGCCGCTTAACTGATGGACCGAAGCGCGTCTTTGAGAACCTGCGCCATCGCTTCGAACGGATCGCGGGAATTGTGCGCGTGCTCGGGCCGGAGGCGACCTTGCGGCGCGGCTATAGCATCACCCGCAACGAACGCGGCGAACTGATCCGCAGCGTGAGCGCGGTTCTACCGAAGATGAAAATCAAGACCCGTCTGAGCG
>Ga0066903_100006133_pt1 | contig 10590 bp, 5 predicted proteins | sample PanSoiMetaGPlot1_FD_67491 | JGI IMG/M metagenome (GOLD analysis project Ga0066903, IMG submission 67491) | Tropical forest soil microbial communities from Panama analyzed to predict greenhouse gas emissions - Panama Soil - Plot 1 (version 2) | ecosystem: Environmental > Terrestrial > Soil >...
GCGCCAGACGCAGCCAACGGTTCAACGTCGGATCATCTGGAAACAACTCCAACGCCAGATCATCTGTTTTGCGAATATCGTCGGCTTCACCCGAAAGCGCCACCCAGCGGAACGGGCCCTTGCCTTGGCAAAACAGGGGACGAATGTATTCGGGAACGAAACCGGGGATGTCGAATGCATCCCGGCAGCCGGCGTCAAGCGCCATCTTGCGAATGTTGTTGCCATAATCGAACGCGACCGCGCCGCTCTGTTTCAAGGCGAGCATCGCCTGAACGTGACGGGCCATCGACTCCATGGCGCGCTCCACGTAGCCTTTTGGGTCGATGCGCCGCAATTCAACCGCGCCTTCGAGCGACAAACCCGCGGGCACATAACCATTAAGTGGGTCATGAGCGCTGGTCTGATCGGTCACCGCGTCAACCTTCACGCCACGTTTCACGATTTCCGGCAGCAGCTCGGCGCAATTTCCCACCAGTCCAACTGAGACGGCACGCTTCTGTTCGCGCGCGTCTTCGCAAATGTCGAGCGCTTCATCCAGCGTCTGGGCCAGCCGATCGCAATAGCCGGTGCGCACGCGCCGCTCGATGCGTTCCGGATCGACTTCGATTCCGAGAAACACCGCACCGTTCAAAGTCGCCGCCAAAGGTTGGGCGCCGCCCATACCGCCGAGACCGCCCGACACCAGCAGCTTGCCATGCAAATCGCCGCCGAAATGCTTATCGGCCATCGAGGCAAAGGTCTCAAAGGTCCCCTGCACGATTCCCTGCGTGCCGATATAAATCCAGCTGCCGGCAGTCATCTGGCCGTACATCATCAAACCTTTTCGCTCGAGCTCATGAAAATGGTCCCAGTTGGCCCAGGCGCCCACGAGGTTGGAATTGGCGATTAACACTCGCGGCGCATACTCGTGCGTGCGGAAGATGCCCACCGGCTTACCCGATTGAATCAGCAGCGTCTCGTCATTTTCCAAACCCTTCAGTGAGCGCACGATCGCCTCAAACGAGGGCCAATTGCGGGCGGCTTTGCCGGCGCCGCCATAGACGATTAATTCTTCCGGCTTTTCGGCGACTTCCGCATCAAGATTGTTCATCAGGCAGCGCAGGGCGGCCTCCTGATGCCAGCCTTTGCAATTGAGGGTCGCGCCACGCGGCGCGCGAAGGGATCGTGAAGTGGACATGAGCGGTTAAGATTAATAACAGAAAAGCTAATCGCGGAGAAGATCAGAGCATCTTTCGTTTGATTTCGTGATCGACTCTTTTCCAGGCCAAACCAGGATCCACAAATTCACACGAAATAACACGAACAGAAATTCGAAAGATCAAGAGCGGGTTCGTGTGGCTTCGTGTGATTTCGTTGACCGTTCTCAAACTTCTCCAAGCGGCCATCCACGAATCCACACGAACCCACCCGAACAAACTATTTCACGATTTCAAAATCCAGCCACTGACTCGCACTGCGGTGTTTCTCGTCGGCCAGCAGATCGTTCACGATCACCTGGCAGACGTATTCGCCGGGAATGAGGTCGGCGCCCAGCGTGATGCCGCCATCAGCGGCGAGCCGGTTAACATCCGGCGGGTTGTTGAGCAGAAACGGCTGGACCTTCCCGGTAAAGACAACTTGACCGTTCCGGAAAAGCCGCATTTGCACTTGCAGCTGGGGCTGCCTGGTGTTTTTGTCCAGGTGAGCGTTGTAAATCACGAAGCCGTAACGCATGAACATGCCGGTCTTGAATTGCCGGACCGCCTCGCCGGCTTCGGGTGCTGCGGGGGCGCTGCCATGATTTGTCTCGCCGCCGGATTTACTGACCGCATTGATCATGAGACCTGATAAAGCCAGATGATCCTTTTTCAAGTCGGGGACCTCGACAAACTGGGCGGCAGTACCAATCCGATCTGAATCGTGATCGCGCAACACAGTGCGCAGTTGGTAGGCGCCCGCCTTCTTGATTGGCAAGACCACAAAATAGAGGAAGCCGTGTTTGAGCACCTCCTGAAAACCCTCTTCGCTCACGCGAAAAGTGTCCGTGCGGCTGAGCTCATCGACCACGTTGCCATTGTCACCGAAGGTCACGGCGACGACATCAAAGGTCGCCTGGCGCCAGCCATCAGATTGTTTGGTAAAGGTCAGATCGTTTGCGTCAACGTGCAGCATTGATCGCATGAAGGATCCAACCCTGGCGTCATTGCCGAAGAGCGACGTGAGCTGAAGATGAACGCCGGCACTGCCAAAGGGCGATGTCAAAGCTCCAATAATTTGATCGCGCGGCGTCAGCGGGGATGCGCCGGGCGCCGCGTCGGCAAAACCGAAGAAGCCGTTTCGCATGCGCACCGTGTATTTGCCGGGACGCGTGACTTTCATCGCGAGGTGATGAAATTTACGACGACCGGTCCGGGGGTCGAAGGTCGACTCGTCGGGCCGATAACCGATCAGGTAATAGCCGCTTTGGTCTTCCAGGACGCGCTTGATACCCAGCCCCAGATCGTTTGAATTGTGGACGAAAAATCCGCCCGTCTCGGCCGCGAGATAATTCAGCCCATCCTGCGAATCGCGAAAATCTCCGGCTCTCTTATCGAGTTTCTCCCGGCCCAATCCGGACAAAGCGGCGGGATTATCCGATCTCACCCGATCGGCCCAGTAAGTTGCAAACTTTGCAAACCGCGGGCATCGATGGGGTAAATAACCACCGCGGCCCGGCTGGCGGCGTCGGTCAGTCTTTGCAAGGCATCCATCACGCGATCCCGCACGTTGGGTAGAGTGCTGGGATTCATCATGGTCTTCTGCCGGTTAAGGTCAACGTGATTCATGAACTGAATGCCGTCGGACAGCAGAATTACCGATTTGCGTCCGGGCAATCCCTTTAAGCCCCCGATGACATAATTGATTGCGCCGAGCGTGCCGACGGTAAACAATTCTTCGCGAAACTGCTGCAGGTCCTCATGGGAAGCTTGCACCTCGGCGTTTGTGTCGGGCAGATTTTCAGTTCCCAGCGGAGCAAACGCGCCCACCACGCCCCGTCCGCCGGCATACCACTTCACATGATCGATCGCAGCATAAAGCTGGCGCTTGTCTGAGGTGAATTGCTGCAATGCGCCCATGCCGCCGCTGGTGCGAATGATCGCCACCAGATCTCCGGGCTGCATCTGGTCATCGACAAATTTCTTCAGCGCATGCCTGGCGATTTGCGTGCTCTCATAAGACAACCCCAGGTCGTCCACCACGATCGCGATGGTGCGTTGGACTTGCTCAGGTTTGAGCGTTACGGGAGGAACCGGCGTGTTCTGATTCGGGCGGGCGACGGCGGAAGCGCCGGTGGTCACGCCGGCGAGGTAAGAAAAATGCGTAATCTTCTGGGGGCGCTCATCTTCGAAAATCTGAACTTCATCGGCCTTCAGATCAGTAACTCGCTTCCCGTCTTTATCCACGACCACGGCATCGACCTGCACCAGGTTGGTGGTGATGCGAACGACGTCTTCATCTTTGGGCGGCGTTTGACGCGCAGGTTGCTGAGCCAACGATGCGCACGTCGTCAGCAATATCAGGACAGGCGCCAGTTGTACCTTCGGTCTCACGGGAGTTGATAGAGTCGACCTAAATCTATTTTCGTCTGGAGATTAGTCCTAAAACGACATCCAAGGCAACCAGCAATATTTCGTGTGGCTTCGCGTGATTTCGTGGATCGTTCCTTCATGCGAAGTTAGATTGATCCACGAATTCACACGAAATTACACGAACAGGAACCCTGAAAAGATCAGGAGCACTGTCGTGTGATTTCGTGGATTCCTCCTGTCTTTCGTGTGGTTTCGTGTGATTTCGTGGATCGTTCCTTCATGCGAAGTTAAATTGATCCCACGAATTCACACGAAATAACACGAACAGGAACCCTGAAAGATCAAGGGCACTTTCGTGTGGTTTCGTGTGATTTCGTGGATCACCCTTCCCCCGCACCAAACCACGATCCACGAATTAACACGAAATTACACGAACAAAGCGTCCGACTTTTTTACGCGCCACGCCTAAAGCGTTAAAATGTCTCCTATCAAGCAAAGGAGTCACCGGCGATGCGATCAACATCTCTTTTGAACAGCCGCCAGTTTGCGCGATTAATCTCCACGATAGCAACGCTGCTGGTGGCCATTCTGCTGGTCCAGGGCTGGTTCGCTTCGCTCGCGGCCCAGCGGCCGTCAAAGAAATCGCCCTCGATGACCTCCGATCAGCGCGTGGCGCACGTGCTCTCGCGATTAACTTTCGGCGCGCGTCCCGGTGACTTTGAAAAAGTAAAAGCCATGGGCGTCGACGCTTTCATTAATCAACAGCTCGATCCCGAGGCAATCGACAACACCGCGGTCGTTCCCAAATTGCGGAGACTACCGACGCTGAATATGGCCACACCGGTCATTATCGAACAGTACACTCCACCGAAACCGGCAGCGACCCCTGTGCCCACGCCGCCCAAACCGGCCGAGATGAGTTCGCCAAAAGTCAAGACTGCCACATACTCGCCGGGCCAGGCGCCGCAACTTTCAACCAGTCCGGGCGCGCCTTCGATGCCGAATGAAATGACTGCCAGACCGGAAGATGCCGGCAAGATGCCCGCGGCCCCAACCCCTGTACAGAACGCAATGCCCAAACCGACGCCACCGCCCAAGAACCCGCAGATGGTGGTGACTGACCTGCAGCGCGGCAAACTTTTGCGCGCGGTCTACAGCGATCGGCAGCTTTACGAATTGATGGTTGATTTCTGGGAAAACCACTTCAGCATCTTCGCCAACAAAGATGACGATCGTTATCTGCTTACTGGTTTCGATCGAGAAACGATACGGCCGTTTGCGTTTGCGCGGTTCCGCGATCTGCTCGGCGCGACTGCGCACTCGCCGGCCATGCTGTTCTATCTGGATAACTGGCGTTCGAGCGTGCCCCGTCCTTATCCGGCCAAAGACGGCAAGCCGGCCGGGATAGACGGCGGGCTGAATGAGAACTACGCGCGCGAGTTGATGGAGCTGCACACGCTCGGCGTCGACGGCGGCTACACGCAGAAGGACGTGCAGGAGGTGGCGCGTTGCTTTTCGGGTTGGACCATCGAAAAGCCAAATGTCGAAGGTTTGTTTCTCTATCGTCCAGGCCTGCACGATGACGGCGAGAAAGTTGTCCTGGGCCACAAGATTCTCGCCGGGGGTGGCATAGCCGACGGCGAGCGCGTGCTGGATATTTTGGCGACGCATCCCTCAACGGCGCGCTTCATTGCCACCAAGCTGGCGCGCCGCTTCATCAGCGACGATCCGCCGCCGGCGGTGATCGATCGCGCGGCGGCCGTCTTTTTAAAGACTGACGGATCGATTCGCGAAACGTTGCGGGCCATTATCACCAGCCCGGAGTTCTTTTCTCCGGCAGCGTATCGCGCCAAAGTGCGCTCACCATTCGAATACACGGCGGCGGCTTTGCGCGCCACGTCTGCCGAAACCGATGGCGACCGGCCGGTGCTCGATTTTGTCGGCCGGATGGGCCAACCGCTGTTCGGGCGCATTACGCCGGACGGCTATTCGGATCGCGCTGAACAGTGGCTCTCCAGCGGCGCGATGGTCGCCCGTTTGAATTTTGCGGCCGCTCTGGCAGGTAACCGATTGAAAGGCACGCGCATCGATCCGGCCGGCGTTTTGCCGGGGGCCGATCTGACCAGGAAAGACGAGGTCGCGTCCCGCCTCATCCAATTAATGTTGACCGGAGACGCCTCGGCGGAAACACATGCGGCGTTGGAAAAGATTTGGAAATCGGAAGCGGAAACATTTCTGCCGGCCGGGAACCCTGCCACTCTCGTTCCCGCGAGTTACGCGCCGAATACCCAGTCACCAGCAGCATCGGCAGATTATATTTCAGCGTTAATGGCGCTCCTGATTGGCTCGCCGGAATTCCAACGTCGCTAGATGCAATCAGAATTTGGAGTGCGCCGGCACCGACGGCGCTTTGGATTTCACAGATTGCTGACGGCCACCAATCCAAAGCGGCGCCGGTCCCGATTAATCGGGATCGGGATCGGGGTCGCGCTCCAAATTTCCTGCCTTATCTCCGCCACGGTAATTCCCCATACGTTCTCTCAGCGTCGCCCCATCGCCACCATCACCGTCGACACCTCGCGCGTAGTTAATCGCTTCGCTCCGTCCCACGCTCTGGGCGGAGGGATCGACGGACATGATAAGGGCACCAATGATCTCCAACTCACGCCGGAGAACGTCAAGGCGATGTTGTCAGCCGGCTTTAAGTCGGTGACCTATCGCCTGCGGACTGAGCTGGGCGGCGACGTTTGGCACTGGAACCCGAAGGGCTCGTGGAGCGAGCCAGAAAAACACCAGGGGTATTTTGTCTCTGATGCCAGGCCGGGCCCGCCAATCTCTCTTTCGTTTGGCTACCGGCTGCCGCGCCGCGGCAACACTGTCGACCAGGCCGAGAACAATGGCTATTCGCGCATTGATGACGGCGACACGCAGACCTTCTGGAAAAGCAATCCGTATTTGGACAGTCACTTTACCGGCGAAGAGAACTCGCTGCACCCGCAATGGGTGGTAATTGAGTTCGGCAAAGCTGTACCCATCAACGCGCTGCGCATACTCTGGGGAGCACCGTTCGCAAGAGCTTATCGCGTGCAATACGGGGACTTCGATGATGTCAGCGATATTGCTATGAATCCACCGGGAACCTGGGCCGACTTTCCACACAGCGAATTCCGGACGCTCTTAAACGCCGGCCGGCCCACCAGCAGCGCAGTGCAACTTTCAGACTCGCCGATTAAGACGCACTGGATCCGCATCCTGCTGACCGAATCTTCCGGCGCCGGCAGCACCGCATCGAACGATCTTCGCGATCGCGTCGGGTTTGCGATTCGGGAACTCTACGCCGGAACAGTCGATGAGAAAGGCAACTTTCACGATCAAATAGGCCACTCAGCTAAGCACGATCAAACCATCATTCATGTCTCGTCGACTGATCCCTGGCACCGCGCGTCGGACGCGGACGATACGATTGAGCAGGTTGGTCTGGACCGCATCTATCACACGGGTCTGACTAATAACCTGCCGATGCTGCTCCCGACCGGACTTCTGTTCGACACGCCGGAAAACGCCGCTAATGAAATTAAGTACCTCCGCGAGCGCGGCTACAAATTCTACCAGGTCGAGTTAGGTGAAGAGCCCGACGGCCAATACGTAACGCCGGAGGACTTTGGCGCGCTGTATCTTCAATTTGCGACGGCGATTCATCGCGTCGACCCGCAGCTGCAACTCGGCGGGCCCAGTTTCCAGGAGGTCCTGCCAGATGTTTCCCGCGAGTACCGGACCGATAACAGCGAATGGATGCGGCATTTCCTCGCCTTTCTTGAGCGCCGCGGACGCGCTGCGGATTATTCTTTCTTCTCATTCGAATGGTACCCGTTCGATGACGTCTGCGAGCCTCCGGCGCCGCAACTGGCGCGCGCGCCGCGCATGCTTGAAGGCGCGCTCCGAGAGATGGAGCGCCACGGTGTGTCGCGCAAACTGCCATGGATAATCTCCGAGTACGGCTATTCCGCGTACGGCGCGCGCACGGAAATAGACATCGAAGGCGCCTTGTTGAATGCTGACATCGTGGGAAAATTTCTGGCCCTGGGCGGCGACCAGGCTTTCCTCTTCGGCTACACGCCGGACACGGTGCTGGGAGAAAAAGATTGCACCATGGGCAACAACATGCTGTTTTCCATGGATGACGAAGGAAAGATTACCCATCGCTTCGCGGTCTACTTTGGCGCTCGGCTGATAACGCAGGAGTGGCTGCAACCGGGCGATCAAGTTCACGAGATGTTCAAGGCGAGCTCCGACGTAAAGGACGCAAACGGAAATGAGTGGATTACCGCCTATGCCGTCCACCGGCCGGACGGCCTCTGGTCGCTACTGCTGATTAATAAAGATCCCAAGCGGTCATTCGATGTGCAGTTGGCTACGGGCAAGGCCAGCCCGCTCTTCAAAGCGCCGATCGATCTTTATCAGTACTCAGAAGATCAGTACCTGCTCGGCGGACCAGCCAACAACCCGTATCCGGTGCGCGCCGAAGATCCGGTTCATAAAGTCGTCGAATCTTTGTCAGGCATTACCTTGCCACCATATTCGTTGACCATCCTCCGCGGGGCGTTATCTCGATAGGTTTTCAAAAACGATCAACTCCGGATCATTGACAGCCAACGACGTCAGGCGTAACGTGCGCTTAGTTTCCCCTCGCTCAATCCGCCAGGAGGTCATGCATGTCCCGGGACCTTGGTCAATCGATCACGCGCACACTGAGTCTCGTTCTGCTCGTATTTTGCTGGACAAGTACTGCTGTTCACTCTCAGGCGCAGGAAAAACCGCGAACCGTCCTCGAGTTTGAAGGAAACAAAATCTTTTCAAGCGCCGAGCTGCAAGCCGTTACGAGCAAGTGTCTCGATCAATACGCGCAGGAAAAGTTCTCAACCGTCCTCGAGTATTGCGTTGACCAATTGAAATTTTTCGTGATGAGCCGGGGTTATCTGCAGGCAAGATTGAGCGCGCCGAATGCGGATCAGCTGGATGAGCAGTCGAAATTAGTTGTCACCCTCAAGGAAGGACCGCTCTACCGTGTCGGCGAAATCAGGATCGACGCAGCGCATCTGTTTTCGCCGGACCAGATCCGCGAAGTGATTGGACTGAAAACCGGCGACCTCGCCAATAGTAAAGCGCTCGGCAAAAGTCTATACGAAGGTCTGAAAGCTCGCTACGCAAAGTTCGGCTACATCCAGTATACAGCGGAGCTCGAACCGAAATTTCACGCCAAAGAAGGAGCCGCAGAGGGCGTGGTCGATTTCATAATCACCATCGATGAGGGACAGCAGTTCAAGGTCCGCAACATCAAGATCCTCGGTGTCGACCGCGTCTCCACAGACCTTTTAAAGCATGAAATGCTCGTTCGTGACGGCGACATATTTGACGACGAATTGTTGCGCGAAAGTGTAAAGCGACTCACCTCTACCGGCCTGGTCGAACCCGTTGACGCCGATAAGGACGTGGATTTCCACCAACCGGATCAGGAATCTCCTTTCATGGATCTAACCATTCACGTAAAGAAAAGGGCAGCTTTGGCAGCTCCTGGCCAGTGATAACCTTCCTCATTGCCGTATTTAAAGTCGTAACCAAACGTCGGCTCCGGACGTATTTCTATACGAGCGGTGCCCGCAATTTGTGATACGATGACTAGACCCTTGCCCCCCGGCCAGGTCCTCATGTCACGGATAGAAAACTCGAAACCACACATTTTGCTCAGGCTGGGCGGCCTGCGATCGCAGACCGGCATCAGATATAACCCGTAAATCTGCGACTGCCAACAGGCTGTCCCTTCAGGAATTGCTGACCCCTCGATCATGATCCCAACAAAACATTCCCCGACGCGAATCATCTCCCTACTAATCTGTCTTTTGCTGTTGACGGCGCCACTATTCGCGGCCACCGACGGCGGGACCCTGCGCGGCACGGTGACCGCGCTCGGCGGTGCCAGTGAAACTTTAAAGGTGCCGGGCGCGCTGGTGAAGTTGACCAGCACCATCTCCGGGTCTGCAGCCTTTTCAGCAGTTACGAATGATGACGGCGAATACAAGTTCACGGATCTGGCGCCAGGTCTTTATACCCTCGAAATTACGGCGCAGGGATTTGCGACCCAGACGCGGCGCATCACCATCCGGCCCAGCGACACCACCGTCGAAGATGTGCGCCTGGAAATCGAAAGCGTTAAGAGCACAGTCACCGTCAACACGCAGAGCGAAGGAGTCCAGTCAAGAGAAGCAGCGCCGGCATCAACTCTGGCGCAAAGGACGCTGCAGTCGGTGCCGCTCGTCAATGAGCGATTTCAGGATGCGCTGCCGCTGATTCCCGGCGTGGTCCGCGGGCCGGACGGTCTAATGAACGTAAAAGGCGCGCGCGCCAGTCAGAGCGGATTGACGGTCAACAGCGCTAACGTGACCGATCCGGTTACCGGCGAGTTCGCCATTAATCTGCCCATCGAGGCGATTCAATCGGTGCAGGTCCTGACTAATCCTTATGCCGCTGAGTACGGCAACTTCAGCGGTGCGGTCACGACCATCGAAACCAAATCCGGCACCGACAAGTTCGACACCGATTTTCAAAATTTCTTTCCCCGCATTCGCCGGCGCGGCGGCCATTTCGCCGGCATCGAAGGCTTCACGCCGCGCCTCGCTTTCAGCGGCCCGTTAAAGAAGAACAAGCTTTGGTTCATGCAGTCCTTTGAATACCGGTTCGTGCGCACGCCGGTGGAAAGCCTGCCGCCGCTCGAGCGCGACACGGTGCTGGAGAGTTTTGATTCGGTTTCGCAGCTCGACTGGCAGATGAACGATAAAGATCACCTGACCACGACCTTCTCGCTGTTTCCGCAAAAGCTGAGTTACGTAAACCTCAACACTTTCAATCCTCAGGGAGTGACGCCCGATTTCCGGCAACGCGGTTTCTTCTGGGCCGTCAACGAACGCCACGTGCTGTCAGGCAAGTCTTTTCTGGAGACGTTGTTGAGTATCAAGCAATTCGATGCGGACATTTATCCGAGCTCCGG
>Ga0066903_100006134_pt1 | contig 10589 bp, 9 predicted proteins | sample PanSoiMetaGPlot1_FD_67491 | JGI IMG/M metagenome (GOLD analysis project Ga0066903, IMG submission 67491) | Tropical forest soil microbial communities from Panama analyzed to predict greenhouse gas emissions - Panama Soil - Plot 1 (version 2) | ecosystem: Environmental > Terrestrial > Soil >...
ATCACGGTCAAGGACATCCGCAAGCAGATCGAGTTCCCGCGCGCGACGAAGGACGAGCGGGGCCGTCTGCGCGTCGGCGCCGCCGTCGGTGTCGGCTCGGATGCGGATGACCGCGCCGCGGCGCTGGCCGAGGCCGGCGCCGACGTGCTCGTGGTCGACACGGCACACGGCCACTCGCAGAACGTGGTCGAGATGGTGCGGCGCCTGAAGGCGCGCTGGGACAGCCAGGTGGTCGCGGGCAACATCGCGACGACCGAGGCCGCCGAAGCGCTGATCGACGCCGGCGCGGACGCGATCAAGGTGGGGATCGGGCCGGGGGCGATCTGCACCACCCGCGTCGTCGCCGGCGTCGGCGTGCCTCAGGTGACCGCGATCTACGACTGCGCGCGGGCGGCCGAGCCGCACGGGGTGCCGGTGATCGGCGACGGCGGGCTCTCATCTTCGGGCGACGTGGCCAAGGCAATCGCGGCCGGGGCCGACACCGTGATGACGGGCGGGCTCCTGGCCGGAACCGACGAGTCTCCCGGCGAGGTGATCCTCGCGGGCGGCGAGCGCTTCAAGGAGTACCGCGGCATGGGCTCGCTCGGCGCGATGAAGGCGCGCGGGTACTCCAAGGACCGCTACTTCCAGGGCGACGTCGAAGACGTCGACAAGCTCGTTCCCGAGGGGATCGAAGGCCGGGTACCGTACAAAGGGCCGGTCGCGAACGTCCTCCACCAGCTCGTCGGCGGCCTGCGGCAGGCGATGGGTTACTGCGGAGCCGCGACGATCGAGCAGATGAAGGACGCGACCTTCGTTCGCATCACCGGCGCGGGTCTGCGCGAGAGCCACCCGCACGGCATGACGACGATCGCCGACGCGCCCAACTACCGAGGTTGATGGGCGAGGTCGTCGCCTTTCCTCAGCCGGAGCCGCCGGCCGAGGAGCGCCCCGTGCTCGTCGTCGACCTCGGCGGCCAGTACTCGCAGCTGATCGCGCGCCGCGTGCGTGAGTGCCGTGTCTACTCGGAGCTGGTCGGCCACGGCGTCACCGCGGAGGAGATCCGGGCCCGGAAGCCGCTCGCGCTCGTCTTGAGCGGCGGCCCCGCGTCGGTGTACGCGGACGGCGCTCCGCGGATCGACCCGGCGCTGTACCGGCTCGGCATTCCCACGCTCGGCATCTGCTACGGCATGCAGCTGATGGCGCAGGACCTCGGCGGCACGGTCGAACGAACCGGCGTCTCCGAGTTCGGCAAGACGGAGGTGCGTGTCCACGACGGCGCGCTCTTCGCCGGTCTGGGCGAGGAGCAGACGACGTGGATGTCGCACCGCGACTCGGTGACGGCGCCGCCGCCGGGTGCGCGGGTGGTTGCGGGCTCGGAGACGACGCCGATCGCGGCGTTCGAGGATCCGGAGCACGGCCTCTACGGCGTCCAGTTCCACCCGGAGGTCGTGCATACGCCGTCGGGGACGGAGGTGCTGAAGAACTTCCTGTACGGCGTGGCCGACGCGCCCGCGACCTGGACTGCTGCCGCGGTGATCGAGGAGCAGGTCGAGCGGATCCGCGCGCAGGTCGGCTCGGAACGCGTGCTATGCGCGTTGAGCGGCGGCGTCGACTCGGCCGTCGCGGCGCTGCTGGTCCACAAGGCTGTCGGCGATCAGCTCACCTGCGTCTTTGTCGATCACGGGCTGCTCCGCAAGGACGAAGCCGTGCAGGTGGTCGAGACCTTCCGCGGCCACTTCCACGTGCCGCTCGTTCACGTCGACGCGGCCGAGCGGTTCCTGGCGCGGCTCGACGGGGTCGACGACCCCGAGGAGAAGCGGGCCCGCATCGGCGAGGAGTTCATCCGCGTCTTCGAGGCGGAGGCGCGGAAACTCGGCGCCGTGCGGTACCTCGTCCAGGGAACGCTCTACTCCGACGTGATCGAGTCGGGCGGCACCGAGGGCGTCGCCGCGAAGATCAAGTCGCACCACAACGTGGGCGGGCTGCCCGACGACATGGAGATGGAGCTCGTCGAGCCGCTGCGGCTGCTCTTCAAGGACGAGGTCCGGCGCGTCGGAGCGGAGCTCGGCCTGCCAGAGCGGATGGTGTGGCGCCACCCGTTCCCGGGCCCGGGACTGGCGATCCGGATCATCGGCGAGGTGACGCGCGAGCGCCTGGAGATCCTGCGCGAGGCCGACTCGATCCTGCTCGAGGAGATCCGGCGCGCCGGGCTCTACCGCGAGCTCTGGCAGTGCTTCGCGGTGCTGCCGGCGATCCGGTCGGTCGGCGTCCAGGGCGACGAGCGCACGTACGCGTACCCGATCGTGATCCGAGCCGTCACCTCGGAGGACGCCATGACCGCGGACTGGGCGCGACTCCCGTACGAGCTGCTCGAGACGATCTCGAGCCGGATCGTCAACGAGATCCCGGCCGTGAACCGGGTTGCGCTCGATCTTTCGTCGAAGCCGCCTTCGACGATCGAGTGGGAGTAGCCTCCGCCTAGTTTCGTGGCGCGTGCGTCCGGCAACGCACGGTTCGTGACCCAGTTCGAGTAGGAAAACGACCTCGGCCGCGGGGGCGGCGAGGTGGACGAGGAGACGCTGAGCGAGGCCTGGGCCGAGCGCGAGCGGCGCCTCGGCCGCGTCGACCACGCGGCGCAGGAGTCGCCGGACGTCGACGAGGACGTCGAGCGCCGCTCCTGAGTCAACGCGCACTCTCGTCGCTGCGGCCTCGAGGCGAAGCCGTTGCGCACTCCGCAGTGGACTGTCCACTCGAACTGCCGCAAGCGGACATGGCAACTGCAACAAAAGCGTGACGGTTTCCCGGCCCGTCGGGTCATGCAACCGGCTGAAAGGGCAGACTCAGGCCGGGAGCTGAACCGGCGGATAGCGGTGACGCACCTCGTCGACGTACGCGCTCAGGCTCTCCGCCAGCGCTGGGTCGTGGATCTCGAGCACGTTCTCGGCGTTCTGCTCGCCCGAGCGCGAGAGGTTGAACGAGCCCGTGAAGACGACGTCGTCGGCCACGACGATCTTCGCGTGCATGAAATCGTGCACGGTCCCGTCGCCGTAAGGCGTCGACTTCTTGCCCGTGAAGGCGCCGCTCAGCACCTGCCGCAGCAGCGGCAGCTTCCAATCGACGTTTCCGTTTTCATGCCACTGCTCGACGACCTCGACGACCTGCGTCGCGTCGACGCAGCCGGCGATGTCGACCTTTCGCTCGGAGACCACCTGCGCGAGCGTCGCGAGCACGGAAGAGGTCGAGATCACCGGCGAGCAGATCCGCACGCGCCGCCGAGCCCGTGCGATCACCCGGGCGATCCGCTGCGACAGGTCTTCGCCGAACCCCGGCGTGAACCACGGCCGAACCAGCACTCCGTCCAAGTGGACCCGCGCCGGTGGAACGAACCCGCTCTCTTCGACCAGCCCCTTGTTCCAGAGCTCGTCGAAGTTCCGCGTGAAGAGCGCCGCGAGCTCGTCCGACTCGACGACGACTACAACGTTCTCCTGCCGCGACCACGAGTCGTCCGTCCAGTTCGTCGACCCCGTCCAGACCTGCGCGCCGTCGCGGACGACGTACTTGTGATGCATGAGGTCGGGCACGCCCGCGATCCCTTTCTCCGGCACGCCCAGCGATCCGATCAGCTGCACGTCCGGCTCCGGCGGCGGCGGGACCGGGATCGGATTTCGGTGGTCGATGTTGTAGAGGATCCGCACCGCGACCCCGCGCGCCGAGGCTGCCTGGATCGCGCCTGCGACCACCGCCGCGGTGTCCGGCAGCAGGTGGAAGTCGTACTGAGCCAGGTCGACCGACTGGCGCGCGTCTCCGAGCCAGTCCGCGATGGCGTGCGCGATCTCGAGCGGCTGCTGGCCTCCGTCCGTCAGAGTCCGAACCGTGAGCTTCGTCGAGGAGCTGGCCGCAGCCGAGATCGGCGCCACGTTCAACTTCTACCGCGACGGGCCCAGGGCCGGCTTGTTGAGGCGTCGCCTCGCGGCCTACCTCGACGCCCGCGACGCCGCCACGCTCCTCCTGATCGGCGAGGCGCCCGGCTACCGGGGCGCGCGGGTCAGCGGCATTCCGTTCGCTTCGGAACGCCAGCTGACGGGCGCGGGCCCGGCCGAGGCGACGGCGACGATCGTCCGCACCGTTCTCCTAGAGCTCGGCCTCGAACAAGTGACCCTCTGCTGGAACGCTGTCCCGACGCACCCCGGCACCGAGACCTCGAATCGCCGCCCGACCCGTGCCGAGGTCGAGGCGGGTAGGCGATTCGTCACACGCCTCGCCGAAGGGCGCCGAGTCCTCGCGATCGGCCGCGTTGCGGCCGCGGCGACCGGCGCTCCGTACGTCCGCCATCCCAGCCACGGCGGCGTGATGGAATTCCGCGCCGGATTGCTACGATTCGCGGCCGGCGGACGCCCAGTCCGCCGTTTCCATGCAAAAGACCTGGAACGCAAAGCCCGGCGAGATCGAGCGCCGCTGGTACCTGGTTGACGCCGAGGGCCAGACGCTCGGCCGTTTGGCGACCCAGATCGCGGACACGCTGCGGGGCAAGCGCAAGCCGCAGTACACGCCGCACGTCGACACCGGTGACTTCGTCGTGGTGGTAAACGCCGAGAAGATCGCAGTCACGGGCAACAAGCTCGACGACAAGCTCTACCACCGTCACTCCGGCTATCCCGGCGGCCTCCGCAGCCGCCCGCTCCGCGACGAGCTCGAGCGCCGGCCGACCGAGGTGATCCGAAAGGCGGTCAAGGGAATGCTCCCGCGCAACCGCCTCGCCCGGCAGCAGCTGACCAAGCTGAAGGTGTACGCAGGGCCGGAGCATCCGCACGAGGCCCAGGCGCCGCAGCCGCTGGAGGTGAACTGATGGCGACGGCCGAAGCAGCCCAGTACCAGGGAACCGGCAAGCGCAAGACGTCGGTGGCGCGCGTGATCCTGCGTCCCGGCGACGGCGCCACCTGGTTCAACGGCAAGACGGTCGAGCAGTACTTCCCGCGCCTCACGCACCGCGAGCTGGCGTTGTCGCCGCTGAAGGTGGCCGGCGTCGAGGGCACCTTCGACGTCCGCGTGCGCGTCCACGGCGGCGGACCGAGCGGCCAGGCCGGCGCAGTCCGGCACGGGATCGCGCGGGCGCTTGTCGAGGCCGATCCGAATCTCCGCGAGCCGCTCAAGCGGGCAGGCTTCCTGACGCGCGACGCCCGCATCGTCGAGCGCAAGAAGGCGGGGCTTCACAAGGCCCGCAAGGCGCCCCAGTTCTCCAAGCGCTAGCCTCCGCCGCCGTGACTCGGCGGTACTTCGGGACGGACGGCGTCCGCGGCGTGGTCGGGCAAGACCTGACGCCCGAGCTCGTCCGGCGGCTCGGCAAGGCCGCGACGCTCTGGTCGAAAGGCGGCCGGGTGTTCGTCGGCCGCGACACGCGCGGCTCCGGGCCTGAGCTCGAAGAGGCCTTTGCACGCGGCGTCGTCGAGGCAGGCGGCAACGCGGTCGTCGCGGGTGTCCTGCCGACGCCCGCGGTCGCGCTGCTCGCGCTCGACCTCGGGATCGTCGTCTCGGCCTCGCACAACCCGCCCGAGTACAACGGGATCAAGTTCTTCGACCGCGACGGGCGCAAGCTCACCGACGAGGCCGAGGAGGAGATCGAAGCCCTGCTGGACACGCCCGGGCCCGGCGGAGGCCGCATCGATCACGTCGGCGTCGCCACCGACAGCTACCTCGAGCACATCGTCGAGCGGTTCGGGAGCGACCTCTCGGGACTGCGCATCGCTGTCGACTGCGCGAACGGCGCCTACTCGGCAGTCGCGCCGCAGGCCTTCGAGGAGCGCGGCGCGATCGTCACGGCCGTCGCCGCTGCGCCCGACGGCGCGAACATCAACCTCGGCTCCGGCGCGACCGACCTCTCGCTGCTTCGGCGGACGGTTCTTCAGGGCGACTTCGACCTCGGCGTCGCCTTCGACGGCGACGGCGACCGAATGCTTGCGGTCGACGCGAACGGAACGCCGGTCGACGGCGACCAGATCCTGGCGATCCTCGCCGACCATCTGAAGGTCGACCTGGTCGCGGTCACCCAGATGACGAACCTCGGCTTCCACCGCTTCGCCGAGGAGCGGGGCATCCGCGTGATCACGACGGACGTCGGCGACCGCTACGTGCTCGAGGCGCTGCGCCGTGAAGGCGGCCTGCTGGGCGGCGAGCAGTCCGGCCACATCATCTACCTGAAGGGCCACGTGACCGGTGACGGCCTCGCCGCCGCGCTCCTGCTCTGTACGGCGATCGAGGGGCGCACCCTCGCCGACGCTGCCGCGGTCCTGCCCCGCTACCCGCAGGCGAAGGAGAACGTGCGAGTTGCCACAAAGACGCTCTCCGACGATCTCTTCGTGGAGATCGACCGCGTCAACGACGAACTGGACGGCTCGGGGCGGATCCTCGTCCGTCCCTCGGGCACGGAGCCGGTCGTGCGCGTCCTCGCGGAGGCCGAAAATCCGCAAAAAGCGGAGGAGCTCTGTGCTAGGATCAGCGCTCTCGTAACACGAGAGCTCGGCTGACCGGACGCGACGCGGCGCCCGGGGGGAGCAGCCGGGCTTTGTGCGTTTTTGGAGGGCTTTCGGGTAATTCCCTCGATCGAGGCTTCATCGAATGAAGGGGGGAAGGTCGGATGTGCGGGATCATCGGATACGTCGGCCGCAGGGAGGCGAAAGGCCTTCTGCTCGGCGGCCTCGAGCGGCTCGAATACCGCGGCTACGATTCCGCCGGGTTGGCGCTGCTCGAAAGCGGCGGCCTCGATTACGTCCGCGCCGTCGGCAATCTCCAGGCGCTGAAGGAAGCGGCCGGCTCGAACGGCTCCCCGGCGACGACCGGGCTCGGCCACACGCGCTGGGCCACGCACGGCCGCGTCTCCGAGCAGAACGCGCATCCGCTCGTCGGCTGCAACGGCCGGAAGCTCGCGGTCGTCCTGAACGGAATCGTCGAGAACTTCCGGGAGCTGAAGCAGTCCCTCGAAGCCGAAGGGCATGCCTTCAACTCCGAGACCGACGCAGAGGTGGTCACGCACCTCGTCGAGCGCCACTACAGCGGCGATCTCGCCGAGGCGGTCCGCTCCTCCTACAAGGAGCTCGAAGGGCATTTCGCGTTCGTCGTCATTCACGCCGACCACCCGGGCGAGCTCGTCGGCGCCCGCCAGCAGTGCCCGTTGCTCGTCGGCGCCGGCGAGGAGGAGATGTTCCTCGCCTCGGCTGCGGTTGCGTTCCTCGGCGAGACGCGGAGGATCCAGCTGATCGACGACGGCGAGATCGTCGCGATCACTCCACAGGGCGCGCGCTTCGTCCACGTCGAGAACGGCGAGATCGTCCGCGAGACGATCGAGGTCGACTGGGACGACGAGGCGGCGGAGAAGTCCGGCTACGAGACGTTCATGCTCAAGGAGATCTACGAGCAGCCGGATGCTGTCAGGGAGACGCTCGGCGACCGCGTTCGGCACGGGCACCTCGTCCTCGAGAGCCTCGGCCTCAGCGATCAGGAGCTCCAGAACCTGCGCCGGATCGTCGTTCTCGCCTGCGGAACGGCCTACCATTCGGGCGTCGTCGGCCGCTACATCCTCGAGGAGTGGGCCCGGATTCCGGTCGAGCCGGACATCGCCAGCGAGTGGCGCTACCGCAACCCGGTGCTCTCGCGTGACACACTCGTGATCGGGATCTCGCAGTCCGGCGAGACTGCGGACACGCTCGCTGCGATTCGGCTCGCCCGTGAGAAGAACGCCCGCACGCTCGCGATCACGAACATGATGGGCTCGCAGATCACGCGCGAAGTCGACTCGACGCTCTTCACGCGCTGCGGCCTCGAGGTCGGAGTCGCCGCGTCGAAGACCTTCACCGCCCAGGTAGCACTCCTCTCGCTCGTGGCCCTCAAGCTCGCCGAGGTGCGGAAGACGCTCCCACCCGACGAGATCGAGCTGATCCTCGACGAGCTGTACGCGCTGCCGACGAAGATGACCGCGTTCCTCGAAGGGCACCACCCGATCGAGGAGATCGCCGAGCGCCACTACGAGAAACCGTTCTACCTGTATCTCGGGCGGCACATCGGCCTGCCCGTTGCGCTCGAGGGGGCCCTCAAGCTCAAGGAGATCTCGTACATCCCGACCGAGGCGTACTCAGCCGGCGAGATGAAGCACGGGCCGATCGCGCTTCTCGACGAGGAGACGCCGGTCGTCTGTGTCGCGACGAACTCCCACGTCTACGAGAAGGTCGTCTCGAACATCCAGGAGGTGCGCGCCCGCGGCGCACACGTGATTGCGATCGCCACCGACGGCAACGAGGACATCCAGCATCACGCCGACGACGTCATCTTCGTGCCGCGCTCGCCGGCCTTCCTGCAGGCGGTTCTGGCTGTCGTACCGCTGCAGCTCCTCGCGTACCGGATCGCGCGCCTGCGAGGGCTCAACGTCGACCAGCCCCGCAACCTCGCGAAGACCGTAACCGTCGAGTAATCCGCTATACCGCCCGTCGTGAGCGTGCTCTCGACGATCGGCGACGGACTCTGGAACGCGTTCCAGATGGCCTGGGAGGTCTGGTGGGCGCTCGTGCTCGGCTTCGCGCTTTCCGGGATCGTGCAAGCGTGGGTGCCGCGCGAGCGGATCGAGCGCGCGCTCGGCGGTCGCGGCTCGCGCGAGGTCGCGCTCGCGACCGGGCTCGGCGCCGCGTCCTCGTCCTGCAGCTACGCGGCGATCGCGATCGCGAAGTCGATGTTCGCGAAGGGCGCGAGCTTCGCCTCGGCCATGGCCTTCCAGTTCGCGTCGACGAACCTCGTCTTCGAGCTCGGGATCGTGATCTGGATCTTCATCGGCTGGCAATTCACGGCGGCGGAGCTCGTCGGCGGGCTGATCCTGATCGCGCTGATGTGGCTCGGGTTGCGGCTGTTCGTGTCGCGCCGTCTGGAGGAGGAGGCGCGCAGGCGGGCGGAGGCCGCGGACGCCGGCCACAAGCACGCGAGTGCGGGCTCGCGTCTGCCGTGGCGGCAGCGGCTGGCGTCGGTGCAGGCCTGGTCCGACGTCGCGCACAACTTCCGCGGCGACGTGGAGATGCTCTGGAAGGAGATAGTCGCCGGCTTCCTGATCGCGGGGTTCGTCTCTTTGCTGCCGAAGGACTTCTTCAACGCACTGTTCATCACCGACGCCCCATGGCCGCTACGACTCGCCGAGAACGTCGTGCTCGGGCCGATCGTCGCGGTGCTCTCGTTCGTCTGCTCGGTGGGGAACGCGCCGCTCGCAGCGGTGCTCTGGGCGGGCGGTATCTCGTTCGCCGGCGTGATCGCGTTCATCTACGCCGATCTCCTGATCATCCCGATCGTGATCGCTTACGTGAAGTACTACGGCCGGGACATGACCGCCCGGCTCGTCGCGATCATGTTCGCGGCGATCGTGATCGCGGCGCTCGCCGTCGACAGCATCTTCAGCGCGCTCGGCCTCGTGCCGTCGGAGCGTCCGTCGATCGACTCGATCTCGAGCCGCGGCATCTCCTGGAACTACACCACCTTCCTCAACCTGTTCTTCTTCGGCGTCGCCGCGGCGCTCTTCGGGCTGACGCTCCAGCGCGGGGCGAGGGACCCAGTCTGCGGGATGACCGTCGACCGGCGTGCCGGAAAGCCGACGGCGACGTATCGCGGCGAGACGTACTACTTCTGCGGCCACGGCTGCCGTTCGAAGTTCGAAGCGGATCCCGAGCGGTACGTCGACGCCGACGGTAGTACAGCGGCGCTTCAGCACGCCGGCCACCGTCATTGAGCGTCGAGGCGCTCGGCCTGGCGCTTGCCGCCGCCTGGCTGCACGCGTCGTGGAACCTGCTGCTCGCGCGCGAGCGGGATACGCAGGCGACGACGGCCGTCTCGCTCGTCGTTTTCGTCGTTGCGCTCGTGCCGCTGGCGGCCGTGACCTGGCATGTCGAGGGCGCCGCAGTTCCGTACATCCTCGCTTCTGGCGGGCTCGAGCTCCTGTACATCGCGCTGCTCGCGGCGGCTTACCGTCGCTTCGAGCTCAGCCTCGTCTACCCGCTCGCCCGGGGGCTCGCGCCGGTGCTCGCGCTTCTGATCGTCGTGGTCGTCGTGGGTGCGAGCCCTTCGGCCGGCGAGATTGCCGGCGTCATCGCGGTGGCAGCGGGGATCCTGCTCGTCCGCGGCGTCGGTAGGAGCGGGCGCGGCACCGGCCTCGCGGTCGCGACCGCGGCAGCGATCGCCGGCTACACGGTCGTCGACCGTCATGGGATCCAGCACGCGAACGCGGCGCCGTACCTGCTGCTCGTCATGCTCGGGCCGGCCATTGCGTACCCGCTCTCGGTCGATCGGCCACGCCTCGTCGCGGCTGTGCGGCCGATCGCGGCCGTGATCGGAATCGCCTCGGCGGCGACCTACCTGCTCGTCTTGCTGGCGCTGCGCCTGGCCAGCGCCCCGGCGGTCTCGGCGGTGCGCGAGACGAGCGTCGTGATCGCGGTCGTGTTGGCGCGGGTATTCCTGAACGAGCCGGTTGGCCTGCGGCGGCTCGCCGGCGCCGCGGTCGTGGTCGCCGGCGTGGCGCTGCTCGCTCTGGCTTAGGAAGGCGGGCGCCGGAGCCGTTTCGTCTCCGAGCGGCGGCGCTTCTGCTCGAG
>Ga0066903_100006135_pt1 | contig 10589 bp, 8 predicted proteins | sample PanSoiMetaGPlot1_FD_67491 | JGI IMG/M metagenome (GOLD analysis project Ga0066903, IMG submission 67491) | Tropical forest soil microbial communities from Panama analyzed to predict greenhouse gas emissions - Panama Soil - Plot 1 (version 2) | ecosystem: Environmental > Terrestrial > Soil >...
CGCAGCGGGCGTCGAAGAGCGCGCGGCGGCGGTCGGCTTCCGGCTCGTTCAGCAGGCGCGGCACGACATCCAGGTAGGCCACCTGCTCCTCGCCGAACGGCACCGTGAGCGAGCTCTCGGCGCTGGCCGCGCGGTCGGTCAGCTGCTTGGTCGCGTCGCCCAGGTGGGCCTCGATCGCGAACCGCCGCAGCTCGACCGGCGCCTCCATCTCGATCAGCTCGCGGGCCACGGACGGCGCCACCAGGTCGGCGTGGCGCTCGTAGATGCGGGCCAGCTCGAGCGTGTGCTTGAGGCCCGCGTGGTGTCGGTACTGCTCCTCGCACGCCTCGGCGGTCATCTGCTCGAGCTCGTCGCGGTAGACCTCCAGGTCAACTGTCACGCGCGGAAACCTACACTCCAGGAGTGAAGCCGCTCGCCCGGGGCCAGGAGCTCGAGCTCGACATCGACAGCCTCGCCTACGGCGGGCGGGGCGTCGCCCGCCATGGCGAGCTGGTCGTGTTCGTTGCCCGCGCGCTGCCCGGCGATCGCGTGCGGGCGCGGGTGACGAAGTACAAGCGCCGCTACGCAGAGGCGCGGGCGATGGAGGTGCTCGCACCGGGCCCGGGACGGGTGCAGCCGCGCTGCGCCCACTTCGGTGTGTGCGGTGGCTGCGCCTGGCAGGACCTCGACTACGCCGAGCAGCTGTGCCACAAGCGCGCCCAGGTGGTGGACGCCCTGGAGCGGCTGGGCGGCTTCGCCGGCGTCGCCGTCGACGAGATCGAGCCCGCCGTCGAGATCTACGGCTACCGCAACAAGGTCGAGTACTCCTGGTCGATGAGCGACGACGCCCCGGCACTGGGCTACCACGTGGCCGGCCGCTGGGACGCGCTGATGGCCGTCGAGACCTGCCACATCGTCTCCGAGCGCAACAACGAGCTGCGCCGGGCCTTCGAGACATGGGCGCGCGAGCTGGGCCTCGAGGCCTACAACCAGCGCACCGGGTCAGGCTACCTGCGCCACCTGGTCGTGCGCGAGGGCCGCCGCACCGGCGACCTGCTGGCGGTGCTCGTGACCGCTCCCGGTGACCTGCCGGCAGTCGAGCGGCTGGCCGAGCTGCTCGGCCCGGGCGTGACCGGCGTCGTCCATGCCGTCAACGACGGGGTGGCCGAGGTCACGGCCGGGCTGCCCTCACGCACCCTGCTGGGCGAGGGCGCGTTCCGCGAGCGGATCCTTGATCTCGAGCTGGAGCTCTCGCCCGGCGCGTTCCTGCAGACGAACACCGAGATGTGCGACGTGCTCTACGGCCATGCGCTGGGGCTGGCCGAGCTGGGGCCCGACGACGTGGCCTGGGACCTCTACTGCGGCGCCGGTGCGATCGGGCTGCTGGCGGCGCCGGCCGTGCGCCGTGTGGTCGGGGTCGAGATCGCTGCAGAGTCGGTGCGAGCCGCCCGCGCCAACGCCGAGCGCAACGGGATCGGCAACGCCGAGTTCCTGGAGGGTGACGTGGCCCGCGAGCTGGCCCGGCTGCTGGAGCTGGCCGAGCGGCCCAGCCTCGTGTTCGTGGATCCGCCTCGCGCGGGGCTCACCCCGAAGGCGGTGCGGCGCCTGATCGAGCTCGGTCCGGAGCGGATCGTCTACGTCTCATGCAACCCGACCACGCTGGCACCCAACGGCCGACAGCTGGCCGATGCCGGCTACGAGCTCGAGGCCGTGCGGCCCGTGGACATGTTCCCGCACACGCACCACATCGAGGCGGTGGCGCGGTTTCGCCGCGCTAGTGCAGCGCCCTCAGCAGATTCGGCGCGCTCGGGCTCCCCAGGCCCGTCACCGGATCCCAGCCCCGGGCGGTGACCAGGGTGCTGTCGCGGTCGATGCCGCGCAGGCGCGTGATCACGCGGCCCCTGTTGTCGAGGCCGTTGCGCAGCACTGCCAGCGTGCCGCCGGAGGGCAGGATGTCGTGCAGCGAGGAGCTGCCCCCCAGCGCGTAGAGCTGCGGGTTGAGGAAGCCGTGCGCGCGGTTGGACTGCTGGTCGGCCAGCACGGCGATACCCGCCATCAGGGGAGCGGCCAGGCTGGTGCCGCCGATCCAGGAGTCGACGATCTTCGTGTTGCCGTTCGGCAGCGAGTAGCTCTCCGTGAACACGGCGCCGGTCTGCGGGTCGGCCACCAGGGCCACGTCCGGCTCGGCCCGCATGGCGGCGCCGTGCCAGGTCGCATTCCGCGCCGGGACGATGCCGGCCTGATAGGACGGCTGGGCGAAGACGTGGCTGGTCCCGCCCCCGCCGCCGTAGATGAAGTCGCCCAGCGGGTCGCTGGACATCCACTTGCCGGCATCCCACTCGAGGTTAGTGGTGCCCCAGCCAGACTCCCACAGCCGGTTGCCCGACTTGCCGATGCCGAGACTCGTGCCGCCGACCGAGGTGACGAGAGGGCTGGAGTCGGGGAAGCCGACCGAGCGGTGGCCTACCACGTCCACGTTGTCGCCGTCGTCACCCGAGGCGAAGTAGACGCCGATGCCGGTCGCCGCTGCCTGTTCGAACACGGAGTTCAGCGCGTGGATCTCGCCGTCGGACGCCCATGCCTCGGGCATGCCCCAACTGTTGGAGATCACGTTGCCGAGATGGTTGTCGACCGCGTAGGCCAGCGCCAGATCCAGCCCACGAGCATCGTTGGCCGCCTCGACGTAGGTGATCTTCGCGCGCGGCGCAATCGCGTGCGCCCACTCCACGTCCAGCGACTGCTCCGTGTACCAGCTCTGCATGACCTCGGGGTTCCGGGGGTAGCGCGTGGTGCCGGGGGCGACAACGGACATGTAGAGGCCCTTCAGCGAGGGCAGGTGCTGGCGGCGGTTGAACGCTGCGGCGTCGAGGGTGATCGTGGGGGAGTGGAACGCCCCCGTGATCACGATCGTCTGGCCGCGGCCGTCGAGGCCGAGCCCGTGCAGCGAGGAGACGCCGTAGGCGGAGCTGATCTGGCCGGGTGTGTACCCGCACACGATCCACGGCAGCGGGCGGCCGGGCTGGAAGGGGTTCGGGAACGAACGGTTCCAGCGCGCGCCCCAGTAGTGCGAGCACGGGCCGACCGAGTGGCCGATCGGGGGAGGCGGCGCGGGCTGTCCTGAGCGCGGCCGGGCCAGGCTCATCGCGCCGTCAAGGCCGGTGATCGCACGCACGCTGCCGGCAAGGGCAGTGGGGATGCGGGGCTCGTGGTTGGGCCCGCGCACCAGGCCGTGGCCGAGGTGGTAGAGACCCTCGTTCACCTGGAACGCCCGCTCGACCTGGGCGACCGTGCCCTCGGCCGACACCGAAAGCCGGTTCTTCGGCGCGGCCAGGACGTCGAAGCCCTGGCTGCGCAGCCACGCCGCCACACCGTCGTACGTCGCCTGCGTCGGCGCAAACCGGGCCCGGAACTCGTCCGGGCTGAGCCATTGCTGGTAGGCGGGGCTGGCCGGGTTCTGCTGGTCGGCCAGCAGCTGGTCCAGCTCGCCGGCGTTGCGCCAGTCGAGCCAGACCGAGAACACCATGCGGTCGCTGTCCGGCTCCTCCCGCGCCTGGTTGTCGGGCGTCGCCCAGCCCGGCTGCGTGCCGGCCACCTCGGTGCCCGACGCGGCATGCGCGGCCGGCGCCGAGACAAGCAGGGCGAGGGATGCGAGAACGGGTGCGAGCGCGCGCGGGCGACCCACGGAAGCCATGCCTCAGCATGTGCCGAGAACCGTCCGCAGTGTCACTCCCGTTCGGGGGAGCCGTCCTTCCCCCGTCTGCGCGCCCACAGCAGGTCGGCGTTTGCCGCCAGGAAACCGAGCGAGAGCAGCGGCAGGGCCGGCAGGGCGGCATCGAAGGCGTAGGAGAGCGCCATCGTCAGCCCGAACGAGGCCGTGGCCGCCGCCCACGTCGCGCGCGGGCGCAGGTCGAGACGGACGGCGCTGGCCAGGAACAGACCGAGGAAGACGATGTCGCTGGCGCCGATCTGGGCAACGCCGCTGCTCCCGATCGGGTGCAGCGACAGCGTGAAGTCGTCGAGCACCTCGCGGTGCTGCTCAACGATCACCTTCGTCGGGCCGGCTGCCACGCTGTAGGCGTCGACCGCGGCGATCAGCAGCGCGATCGCGGCCGCCTCGGCGCCGGTCTGCAGCAGCGAGGCGAGGGCGAAGCCGACGAGGGTGGCGGCGACCAGCTTGGCGATCGTGGCCTCGGTGCCGGGCAGGTCGATCACGATCAGCAGCGCGGCCACGGCGATCGCCAGGCCGGCCGGGAGGAGCAGGCGCAGCCCCAGCGGCGCGAGCGGCAGCAGCTGATACGCCGTGATCGTGACGAGCGGCAGCGAGACCAGCGCCAGCCCCAGCACCTCGGCCCAGGTCGGCACCGAGGGCAGGTGCGGGGCGAGAACGTCCCATCCCACCAGCGCGGCGGCCGCCAGGCCGGCCCGGATCAGTACGGTGGCAGGTTCTCGTACCACTCGCCGAGCATCCGGAACGCCGCCCAGAACGCCTGCTTGGCGTCGGCCTCGTTCAGCGACTCGTCGATGTCGGGCACGGGCAGCACGTCGATGGTGGGCGTCCAGTGCTGGATCTCACCGGGCCGGTCCGCTACCGGCGCTGCGAGCGGGAAGCCGAGGCCGTCCAGGAAGCCGACCGCAGGGGTGCCCATGGCCACGATCATGCCGGGCTGCACGATGTGGATCTCGCGCGTCAGCCAGCCCGCGAAGCGCTCGAGGTCCTGCTCCTCGGGGTCCAGCGGCAGCTTCAGGCAGAGGGTGCCGTACAGCTTCAGCGGGTCGATCCGCAGCCGCTCGATGCTGCGCAGGATGGCCTGGCCGGCCCGCCCGAAGAACGCCACGCCCTCCTGCACCTCCGCGGGCTGCGGCCCGTACTTGAGGAGCATGATGTCGGCCAGCGGGTGGCCGGTGCCGATCACCGGGGGCAGCGTGGGGTGGTTCTCGGCGGCCCAGTGGGCGATCTCGTTGCCCAACGCGTTGGTCTCCTGGATCGCCCGGGCCTGGTACTTCTCGTAGATCTGATCGTCGGACACCACTGAGGCCTTCCAATTCCACGGCGGTCCCGCAAGACCTCTCCCCCGAACGGGGGGCGAGCTCGTGGAGTCAATCATCTTTAAGACGACTTCGAGACCTGCGCCACCCACTTCAGGCCCTGCAGGTAGAGCAGGCTGCGGGGCCGGCGGATGATCTGATTGTGCCGCATCGCGACCAGGAACTCCTCCGGGCCGTCGAACGCCGGGATCCGGTTGATCGCGGTACCCAGCCCCTGCAGCACGTGCGCATCGGATCCGGCCGACTGGATCAGGTTGTACTTGCGGGCGAAGCGCAGCGCCTCGTCGTTGAACGAGTCGAACAGCAGCCGCGAGTTGTAGACCTCGAAGATGTCGATCTCGTCCAGCAGCCGGTGCAAGGTGGCCGCGTCCGGGATCGTGTGCATGCGGTCGAACGGGTGGGGCACCAGCACAAGCCCGCCCTGGCGCTGGATCTCGGCCACGGTGTCGGCCATGGTCAGGCCGCGCTCGATCCGCTCGGTCAGGAAGAGCCCGATCACCTCACCCTGCGCGGTCTTGACCTCCTCGCCGGCGATCACGGTGATGGGCAGGTCGCGCTCGTGCACGATCCGCTGGGCCTCCAGCGCGCCCGCCAGCTCGTTGTGGTCGGTGATCGCGATCGCGCCCAGGCCCAGCCCGATGCAGTGCTCGAGCAGGTCGTCGACCTCCGTGGCGCAGTCATGGCTGTAGCGCGTGTGCATGTGCAGGTCACAGTCGATCAGGCGGGTCTGCTCCGGGCCGCCACGGCGCTCCGCCCGGCGGCGGCGGCGCAGCATCGCCAGGTACACGGCCTCCGTCTGCTCGGCCACTGCCTCGGGGCTGCGTAGCCGGGCCTCGCGCATGCCGTCCTCCGTGAGCTGCTCGCGCAGCTCGGGATCGGCGATGGCGCGCCCGGTGGCGGCGGCGGCCAGCGCGGGCTGGTCGTCGGCGTAGGCCAGGGCAAGATGGCCCTCCAGGGCCACGATCACGGCGCCGCACGAGCGGCCCTCCCAGGCCAGGCGGCTGTCGCCGCCGCCCTCGGCCGGGCACACCAGCACGTCGGCGTCGGCCAGCACGGCTGCTCGCTCGGCCGTCGTGCGTGGGCTCGCTACGTGCACGCGGCCGCGGGCCGCCGCCGGCACGTAGGGCCGTAGCGGGCGGCGGCCGCTGCGCTCCCAGAGCAGCGTCAGCTGCATCTCGGGGTGGGCGGCTACCAGCCGCACCAGGGCGCGGGTGACCCCGCGGGACTCGGCCGTCCAGGCCAGCACGATCGAGCCGCCGCCCTTGCGCCCGGGCCGGAAAGCGGGGTCGATGGGGGAGGGGATCAGCGCGTACTCGCCGGTGTAGAGCCGGCGGGCCGTCTCGGCGGCGCGCTCGCCGGTGGCGATCAGGGCGTCGATGTTCGCCCTGCGCCGCTCCCGCGACGAGCCCCGCAGGGGCGCCACCAGCGCCCGCTCGACGGCGGTGTGAAAGGTGGCCGCGGTCAGGGTGGTGGAGTGCTTGACGGCCGAGCTGGCGATTCCGGGCACGTGCGGCTCGTGTGCGTCGATCACGTCGAAGCCGCCCTCGGTCACCGCCATCGCCACGTTGGCTCTGGAGGCGACGGGGATGCCGACGCCGCCGCGGCGCTGGCCCAGCGGCACGGCCGGGCCGACCGCGATCGCCAGCGGCTCGCCGGGCAGGGCCTGCACCGCCTCGGCGTCGCCCCCGGCCAGAGAGCGGAAGCGGCGGCGCCCGGCGCGCAGCGCCTGCCGCGAGCTGCTGGGCGCGAGCACGGTCACCTTGTGGCCACGCCCGGCCAGGCCCGTGGCGGTCTGGCGCACGTGCTCGGCGACAGGGTGGCTGCCGCCGAGCACGTACGGCGAGATCAGGCAGATGGAGAGCTGCTCCTCCATGTCTCCCCGGAGCGCCCTGCTAGCTCTTGACCGTCTTCGCCTTCTTGGCCGTCTTGCGGGCGTTCTTGGCGATGAAGGCCTCGACCTCGTCGCGGCACTGGTCGTCGGGGTGCTGCACCGGCGGCGACTTCATGAAGTACGCCGAGGGCCACTCCAGCGCGCCGGACAGGCCGTTGTCGAGGCCCAGCTTCCCGCAGCGCACCGCGTCGATCACGATGCCGGCCGAGTTGGGCGAGTCGACCACCTCGAGCTTGAGCTCGATGTTCAGGGGCACGTCGCCGAACGAGCGGCCCTCCATGCGGATGTAGGCCCACTTGCGGTCGTCCAGCCACTGCACGTAGTCGGACGGGCCGATGTGCACGTTCCTGGCGCCCAGGTCGTAGTCGAGCTGGGACGTGACGGCGTTGGTCTTGGAGATCTTCTTCGACTCCAGGCGCTCGCGCTCGAGCATGTTCAGGAAGTCGGTGTTGCCGCCGACGTTGAGCTGGTGGGTGCGCTCGAGCTTGACGCCGCGCTCACGGAAGAGGCGGGTCAGCTGGCGGTGGACGATCGTGGCGCCGACCTGGGACTTGATGTCGTCGCCGACGATGGGCAGGCCCTTCTCCTCGAACCGGCGCCGCCAGTAGGGCTCGCGGGCGATGAACACCGGCACGCAGTTGACGAAGGCGCACCCGGCGGCCAGCACCTGCTCGACGTACCACTTGGTGGCCTCCTCGGAGCCCACGGGCAGGTACGACACCACCACGTCGGTCTTGGTCTCCTGGAGGATGCGCACGACGTCGGCGGTCTCGCCCGGCGCCTTCGTGATCACCTGCGACAGGTACTTGCCGATGCCGTCATGGGTCATGCCGCGGTGCACCGGCACGTCGAGGTTCGGAACCTCCGAGAACGTCGGGGTGTTGTTCTGGCCGCGGAAGATGGCCTCGCTGAGGTCGCGCCCGACCTTCTCGGAGTCGACGTCGAAGGCGGCCGAGAACTCGATGTCCGAGACGTGGTAGCCACCCAGGTCGACGTGCATCAGGCCAGGTACGAAGTCATCCGCCTTCGCATCGCGGTAGTACTGGACACCCTGCACGAACGACGAGGCGCAGTTGCCGACGCCGACGATGGCGACGCGCACCTTGCCGGTGGACGTGCGGTGTCCATTCTGGGAGGCCGTCTCGGCCATGCTCATTCCTCCACTGTCGTGTTGAGCTGCTTGTGAACGTAGGCGACGCGCTGGACAACGGTGATGCCGGTCAGCGCGGTCAGGAGATAGACGACGTAGGGCAGCGAGCCATGCCCCGCCAGGGGCAGGGCGATCGCCAGCAGCACGATCCGCTCGAGCCGGGCCATCAGCCCGACGTCGCCCTTCAGGCCGAGCGCTTCGGCCTTGGCCCGCGTGTAGCTGATCATGAACGAGCCGGCCAGCGCCGCGAACGCGCAGGCCAGCGCGACCATCTCGTCCTGCTGGGCCAGGTAGATCCCGATCGCGCCCAGCATCACGGCGTCAGACAGGCGGTCGAGGGTCGAGTCGAGGAAGCCCCCGAAGGGCGTCATCTTGCCGTGCGCGCGGGCGAAGGCGCCGTCCAGGGCGTCGATGATGCTGCCGGCCAGGTAGGCCACGGTCGCCCAGATGAAGTGTTCGGTGACGACCAGGGCGCCCGAGACGCAGGTCAGCAGGAACCCGGTCACGGTCAGCTGGTTGGGGGTCAGCGGCAGGTCGCCGATCGACGCCACCAGGCGCTGCGCGAACCTGCGCCCGCCCTGCGTGTAGTCGCCCTTGACTCGGTCCAATGACGTCGTCATCGCTCCGACTATACCACAGGCGCTATTTTCTGTGCGGACCGATCACGCGGCCCGTGATCAGGTGCAGCCGGCGGTGCTGGGGTCGAGGTGCAGCCGGCGCCGGGCCGACGGCGGCAGCGTCGGCCGGTAGCGCTCGATCAGCCAGGCGACCCCGAGGGCGAGGAACGCGACCGCCGCGCCGAGGATGGCGTCGATCCAGAAATGGTTGGCGGTGGCCACGATCGAGAACACGATCAGGGCCGGGTAGAACAGCCACGCCACCCGCAGCGCCCGCCGGCGGACGAGGAAGAAGCAGGTGGTGCCGATGATCAGCGAGAAGCAGGTGTGCACGCTGGGCACGGCCGCGAACGGGTTGGACAGGCTGATCACGGCGCCCGAGTCGTGGTTGATGCTGGCGAACTTCTCGAGCGTGTCCGTGAAGCCGAGGTCGGTCAGCATCCGCGGCGGCGCGGTCGGGAACAGCATGTAGCCGACCAGGGCGATGCCCATGGCGGCGAACAGCATGTTGCGCACGAAGTAGTAGTGCTGGTTGCGCCGCAGGTAGAGCCAGAACATGAACAGCGTCGTCACGCCGAAGTGAGCGTGGAAGTAGGTCAGGTTGGCGATGTTGAGGATGTCGGGGTGACCCAGCGTCCAGCGCTGCAGGTGCACCTCCGAGAAGATCCCCAGCGTCTGCTCCACGCTGACCACGTCGCGCGCGTGCACGAACGCGGCCGCCACGCTGCCGGTCGCCACCGCCCGAGAGGCCTCGTAGAGCAGATCGACGCACGCGAACAGGAACAGCTGCAGCAGGAAGTCCGACCAGCCCTTGGGGAGGATGCGCTGGTCGATACGGGTCCGAGGTTGAGCCGTCAGCGTCGTCATGCCACCCTTCATCGTAGCCGACGTCGGGGCCGGATGCGGTGGCCGCCCCGGAGCCTCATGGTTGCGCGGCTTACCCCCCGATGTGCGACATCTCGACCTTGGGCTGGGCCGTGGTCAGCGCCGTGCGCAGCTCCGAGTAGCGGTCGGCGCGGGCCTTCCACGTGCCGTGCAGGAGCCCGCTCAACTGCTCGTCGCTCGCCCCCTCGCGCAGGGGCGCGCGCAGGTCCAGCCCCTTCGCCGCGAAAAGGCACGTGTACAGCTCGCCCTCGGCCGAGAGCCGGGCCCGGGTGCAGGCCCCGCAGAAGGGCTGCGTGACCGAGGCGATCACGCCGATCTCGCCGGCGCCGTCGCTGTAGCGGAAGCGATTGGCCACCTCGCCCGCGTAGTTGGCCGGTTGCCGCTGCAGCGGCCAGACCGCGCCGATGGCGGCGATGATCTCCGCCGCAGGGACGACGTCCGCCATCCTCCAGCCGTTGGTCGTGCCGACGTCCATGTACTCGATGAAGCGCAGGATGTGGCCGCTGCCGCGGAAGCGTTCGGCCATCGCCAGCACGGAATCCTCGTTCACGCCGCGCTGCACGACCATGTTCACCTTCACGGGCAGGCCGGCCGCGGCGGCCGCCTCGATGCCGTCCAGCACGCGCTCGACCGGGAAGCGCACGTCGTTCATGGCCTGGAACACCTGGTCGTCGAGCGAGTCGAGGCTGACCGTGACCCGGTCGATCCCGGCCGCCTTCAGCCCCTCGGCCTTGCGCGCCAGCAGGGAGCCGTTGGTGGTCAGGGTCAGATCCTCGAGGCCCTCGCTGCGCAGGCTGTTCAGCATCTCCAGCAGCCGCTCGAGGTCGCGGCGCAGCAGCGGCTCGCCGCCGGTGACGCGGATCTTGACCACGCCTGCCGCCACGAACAGCCGCGCCAGCCGCGTGATCTCCTCGAACGTGAGCAGCTCGGCGCGGGGCAGGAACTGGAAGTCGTGCCCGAACACCTCCCGCGGCATGCAGTAGGTGCAGCGGAAGTTGCAGCGGTCCGTGACCGAGATGCG
>Ga0066903_100006137_pt1 | contig 10585 bp, 7 predicted proteins | sample PanSoiMetaGPlot1_FD_67491 | JGI IMG/M metagenome (GOLD analysis project Ga0066903, IMG submission 67491) | Tropical forest soil microbial communities from Panama analyzed to predict greenhouse gas emissions - Panama Soil - Plot 1 (version 2) | ecosystem: Environmental > Terrestrial > Soil >...
AAAATCCATGTTGCTGGTGGCAAAGAAGATGATCGGAACGTCCAAACCATCGGGCGAATATGATGCGTCGATATTTGCGCGAACCGATTGCAAATTGCCGTAGCGCCCCTTATCCAGAACAAGCTTCAGCTTGCCTGAATTGTTCCAAGGGCCGACGGCTTGAGCAGCCGTCGATTTCGAGCCTGAAGGCTGCGCAGCCGTCACTCCCTGCCCATTGCCCTGCCAATCAACTGCGAACGAACCGGCTAATTCATTTTGATTGCCAGACGCTCGCAAGAGTGGCTGGAGCGTAGATAAGTTCGCCACGCGGGCGGAAACGTTGCCATTGTAATAATATGGTCGCCGCAGATTCAGTGTGCCTGCCGCTTTAAAGAAGTCGGTTTCGTTGAGTGTCGCGCTGCAATCGTTGAGGTAAACCAAGTTATTCGAAATCGAAGACTGCACGCTCAGTTGCCGCACAGCCAGATCCCGCATCCTGAGATTCGCGCCAGCGAGCCAGATTTGTCCGTTGGCCATTTCGTGTTTCCACTGAACTTGTCCCCCCAATTGCAGCGGCCCGCTCACTTTGTTTGGAGAATCAGAAACCCAGAAGTCAGCCGCTTCAGGTGCATTCAGAGCGACGTCCACCTCTGCGGGCTGCGAAGAAAATCTGCCAACCTCCGCGGGAAGCTTATAACGGCCGCGAGCATTCAGTTCGTTTTGTTTTCGCCGCAGATTCAACCGGTCGAATCCGAGAATATCATCGCTTGAGTTGAGCGATCCTTTGACGGAATCAACGATGTAATCGCGATAACCTACTCCCGTTAAATTGAACTCCATTGCTGTCCGCAGATCGGCGAACCACGGTCTTTTATTATCGCTGCGCGCGACGCGCTTGGACGCGCGAAGAGTGCAGTTCAGTTTCTCAACGGTTCCGTCCGGAACCCCAACCGCACTTGCCGTTACACCAAGGTTCGCTTCTATGGTCGCATTGACGATGTCGACCCTGCCACTGAACTCAGCTGAGCCGGTTAATCGCACAGGCAACCGCGACGTCAATTGTTGAAGGTCGGGCGCAGACCCGGCAATCTCCAAATGCGCCGGAGTGCGGCCAAACTCTTCGACAGTGGGTGGCAATTCAATTGTCCCACGAAGATGAAACTCGTTTTTCTCCTGAACGACGTCGGCCGACCGTAACGCCGCTTTCCCCTGTTGTACTGAAACCTCAATAACGCCACTACCGAAATTGATCGCCGGCCGGTGCACATCGCTCATTCGCAACGACATTCTTCCGCTCCAGCTCCCCGGCTGATCGATTACACCTTGCCCTTCCAGAGCGAGATGCTCGATTTCGCCGGAAAGGTAATTTTCTGGAAGAACAAGGAATTTATTTAGCGATTCCGTCGCAATTTTCTCGGCGGCGACATGTATCTTCGCATCCAGCGAAGACTGCCTTTCAGTTAACGCAGCCGAGGCCGATAATTGGCCGCCGCCGATTATGCAAATGAGATTGATCGCCAGCGCATTGGCGTCGATGTGCGACGCGTCGACGTTCAACTGACGGATTTGCTCCTGATCGCTCAGAACCAGATCATGCAAGATCAAGTTCTTGTCCGCATAAGAAGTTTGCCCGGAAATCCTCGACCAATTGTCGCCGGCGGGAAACTGCAGTTTTTCGATCCGTAGCTGGCCCGGATTGCGCGGATTTAAATCAAGTTCGATGCCTTCCGCGACGAAATCGTCTGGCTCATTTCTGACGACCAACGTCGCATCAGTCAGGCGGACTCGTTCCGGGAAAAACTTCGGCAACTCCAATCGTGCCGTGGGGGGACGTGCTCGCAGCGGCGCCTTCGACGGATTGAGGACGATGCGCGCCGAGCGCGCTTCCACATTATCAAACAATCCGGAGATACCGTGTCGCATGAAACCAAATAGATTGTAATCAACATGCAGTTGGTCGATGTCGATCGATTCAATCGCCGATGGTCCAGTCGGGAACGCGTGAAAATTTCGCGCTGTGAGACGGGTAAACGGATTGCCTTGCAGGCGAAAATCAGCTTTCAAGTTTTTCTTGGCAGCGTAATGCAGCGCAATCCTTCGGCCGACAGCCAGCAGAATTGGCCGATGAAAAATCACAACCAGCGCCGCGGATATGGCAAGCGCGAACAGCGCCCCGCGGCCGCGGGACCAACGCCGCCGGTGCGTCTGCGCCTCTGCCTGACGGTCTTCGGCCACCAGGGCGACTTTATTTCCGCCCTAACAAAGAGCAAATGGACACCGCCAGCCACGCATCGATCGCCGCAAACGGAGTTTCCCGTCCACGCACACAGGCTTGTTTGCCTTCCATATCATCCTCTCGTTCAGTTTCTGCGCGATGAGCCAGGCAGATGAAAAACGTATCGATGCATTGCTTCACGACTTTGACCAGACGGGCGCACCCGGTGCCGGTGTCATGGTGATCAAAGGCGGCAAACCGGTCTTCGCCAAAGCCTATGGCCTTGCGGACTTGGAAAAGAAAATTCGGTGTGCCGCAAACACGAACTTCCGGCTCGCTTCGGTGACCAAGCCATTTACCGCCATGGCCGTGCTTATCTTGGCAGAACAAGCGAAAATCTCTCTGGAAGATCATCTCCCGAAATTTTTTACCGAGTTCCCACCATATTGCAAAACGATCACGATTCGTCATTTGCTTACCCATACTTCTGGCGTTCCCGATTATGAGCAGCACATTCCCCGGGGCATCACGATTCCGTTGAGCGACCGCGACGTGCTTTTTATTTTGCGACAGCAGAACGAGACCGATTTCCCGCCCGGCTCACATTTTCATTACAGCAACTCTGGATATGCGTTGCTGGCGCTGGTGATTGAAAATGTTTCCGGAAAAACGTTTCCAGCGTTCCTGAAACAAATGATTTTCGATCCGCTAGACATGACGAATTCGGTTGCCTATGTCGAGGGACTCTCCTCCGTGCCGCACCGGGCTTATGGTTATGCCGATGGAAAAAACGGCTGGGAATTTACCGACCAGAGTGTCACCAGCGCGGTTTTGGGCGACGGCGGTATTTATTCTTCGCTAGCCGATCTCTTCAAATGGGACCAGGCACTTTTCACCGAAAAACTCATCAGCCGAGATCTGCTGGCCGATGCGTTTACTCCGCATTCCAGTCGCTCGGATTTTAAAGGCAGTGGTTATGGTTTTGGCTGGTACATAGGAAAATTCCGTGATACGAAACGTATTTGGCATTACGGCAGCACGTGCGGATTTTCGACCAGGATCGAACGTTTCCCGGAAAAGCAATTCAGCGTGATTGTGCTGACGAATCGTTATAACGCGAAAATTTCTCCAATCGTGGAAAAACTGATCGAACTATTTTGGTGAGTTCGAGACGTTCCATTCGTAGAATCCTTTGCAGAACAATGTCGATCTTTCCTCATTGCGCATCAAAGCCTGTGGTATCACGCTTTGTCCATCGTAAACGATGAATCCGGATAAACTTTTTGATTACCTCGACGGGAGATTGCCCGCAGGGGAACGCGCGGCGCTGGAGCGGCAACTCATTTCGGATAAGCAATTGCAACGGGAGCTGGCAGTGGCGCGCGAGATTTATGCAGGGATGCGCGGCGATTCGCGCGAGGTTTTTTCGCCGATCCAAGCCGATATATCGGAGAGCAGCCGCAAAATGGCACTGCGCGTGGGCGCAGTATTTATCGTTCTCATGGCCGTTAACGTTGGCGTTGGTCTCTGGATCATCGCCCGGCATGAAACCCAAAATCCAAATCGGACATTGCTCGAAACGCAAATGAGACAGCAAATAACCAAGGCGCTCGAGCACGCCGCGGCCGGCTTCACGCCCGCCCCGGTGGGCGCCAGTGAAATCACAATTCCCGCGGCAACGGGTGCCTTGGACGCGGTTGCAGACAAAGTCGTCACCATCACCTCTCAATTCGGCGGCTCTGCCACAAAAGGATTAGCCGACCGGCATCGACTCAGCGTCCTTGTCGATCTTCCGGCAAATCGAGAAACGGAATTCCGCGCGGCGATTGGATCCATCGCTGGAACCGCAGCGAGCCCTGCCGTCGAGGGTTCGCCGGAGTCAGCGCCGCCGGGTACTACGCAGAAGAAGAGCTTGATTGTGCAGATTGTCGAACAAACAGAAAGGTCTCGTTGACCGTTTTGCACGTCAGCTTGTCATTCTGAGCGAAGCGAAGAATCTCAAATTATCTCTTTGTTCACAGTCGCGAAGCTAATAGTCGGAGATGTTTCGCTTCGCTCAACATGACAAGAGAGAACGTCAAGTGAACTCATGATTGCCGTCACGTTTGCTTTGCCAGCGGAAAGCCAGAAATTCCTGCGTTCATTAAGCAATAAATGCCGGACCGATCGCAGCGGCATTTTAACATTTCGAGGCAATCTCGATAATCGGACGATTGAGGTCCTTCACACCGGCGTCGGAGAAACGGTTTGTCGTCAGCGAATGGCTGTCTTTTTGCAAGATCGACAATTTGATTATCTGATCAGCGCCGGTTTTGCCGGTGCGCTGAACGATAAATTATGCGTGGGTGATCTTTTGCTGGCAAAAAATCTCTCAACCATTGAACTACCAGGAGCGCGCTCGGTCATTTCATCTTTGCAGATTCACGTCGCTGACCTTTTGACAATTCCCTCGATGATCGATTCGCCCAAAGAGCGGAAGAGAATGGCGCAAAACACGGGAGCGACCGCAGCGGACATGGAAACGGAATTCATCGCGCGCGCCTGCGCCGAGCGCGCCCTTCCGCTGCTTTCGCTGCGCGTGATCAGCGATACACCCACTGAACCTTTTCCGGCTCCGGCACAAGTTTTGTTCGATATTGCAAAGCAACGAACCGATCTCGCGAAGCTGGGAGCCTTTTTCTTGACGCGTCCCGCTCGCATCCCGCATGTGATTCAATTTGCCAGAAGGATCGCTCGATCGCGCGAAGCACTGGCGCGCGCCATCGTGAATGTGATCCGGGTTGTCGAGTAACTCAGGCGAGGGCGCCGGAACCGGCACGCGCCGCGGCGCGTGCGGTCCCCAGAAATTCACCGCGCTGGTTCGATGTGAACGAGGACGTCGGCAATGCGCGAGTCGCTTTGCTGGATTGCGCTTTTTACTCGATGCGCAATCTCGTGTCCTTCATGCACGGAGATCTTGCCGTCCACTCTCACATGAAGATCGACATAAAACTCCAGCCCCATTTTGCGGGCCCGGCATTTCTCGACTTCGACCACGCCGGGTACCGACTTGGCCACTCGCTGAATGAACCTGACAATTTTGCCACCCGGAGCGGTGTCCATGATTTCATATAAGGCTGGGCGCAGCAGTCGATAGCCGTTTGCCCCGATAAGGGCACAAGCAAAGAGCGCCGCCCAGTCATCCGCGCTTTGCCACGCCTGGCCGCCAATGAGCGCAACAGAGATGCCGATGAAAGCGGCAATCGAAGTCAGCGCATCGATACGATGATGCCAGGCGTCGGTTTGAACGGCAGTGCTTTCTACCTTGCGCCCAAACCGAATTACGTATCGATAGAGCGTCTCCTTTACAGCCACGGCGATGACAAGCACGATGAGTGTGTACGGAGCAGGTGCATGATGTGGCAAAAAAATCTCGCGCACACTTTGAATCGCAAGACCGAGCGCAGCGGACAGCACACCGACAGCGACGACTACCGCGGCAATCGGTTCGGCTTTGCCGTGACCGTAAGGATGCGTTCGGTCCGGGGGCCGCGCGGCAACCACCAATCCTCCCCAGATTACGATTGAACCGCCTACGTCCAGCGTGGATTCAATGCCGTCGGCGATCAAAACATACGCATGACCGAAAACGCCCGCGAGAATCTTCACCGCTGCGAGCAATACGTTGACGGCAAGGCCGAACAGGGCGAGCCGTGCACCAGTCCGCCAGATGGATAGTCTCGTCCAGACGCGAGTTTGCAGATTGCCTGCTGACGCGTGAGGATGCCGTGACAAGGTCATCAATGAGCAAAAATATAAACGCAGTGGTTTACGAAAGGCACGGAAATCCGGCAGAAGTTTTACACGTGGAATCGCAGCCATCGCCGAAACCGGGGCCTGATGAAGCTATTGTGCAGATGCGCGCGGCGCCGATTAACCCAGCTGACTTGAACCAGATCGAAGGCAAATATCCAGTGCGAACCGCGCTTCCGGCCACACCAGGATTCGAAGGCGCAGGAGTAGTTTTCGATCTTGGCGCGGACGTTTCGGTAATTCCCGTCGGCGCGCTGGTGATTCTGCCACATAATCTCGGGACATGGCGCGACGCGGTTGCAGTGAAAGCCCAAGACCTGATCGTCGTTCCCGCCGAGATTGATCCGGTTCATGCAGCGATGTTGAAAATCAATCCGATGACCGCATGGCGTTTGCTGCACGATTACGTCGATCTAAACAAGGGAGATTGGCTCATCCAAAACGCCGCAAATTCCGCAGCCGGTCGCGCGGTGATTCAGATCGCCCATGAGCTGGGTTACAAAACCGTAAACGTCGTGCGGCGCAGGGAATTGATCGACGAACTGCGCAGCGAGGGCGGCGACGTGGTGGTCGTTGATGGCGAAAATCTTCGCGATGAAGCGAAGAACGCTACCGGCGGCGCATCGATACGTTTGGGGTTAAACGCTGTTGGCGGCGAGAGCGCGCTGCGTCTAGCCAATTGTCTCGCGCCTGGATCGACGCTGGTGACATTCGGCGCAATGAGCTTGCAGCCGATCAAAATCCCTAACGGCCTGCTCATTTTCAAAGACCTCCGTTTTCGCGGCATCTGGATAAACAAATGGTACGATAACGCGACCAAAGAGCAGCGCATGGAAGCGTTCCGGCCACTTTTTGAAATGGCAAGACGCGGTCTGTTAAAGACGAAAGTCGAAACAGCCTATCCGCTGAGCGAAGTGAAAAGCGCAGTCTCGCGCGCCGCACAGGGCAAACGCAGCGGCAAAATCGTTTTCGAGTTCGGCAATTGAGCGCCGGCTCATCCGCGGTGCAAAACGAAGAAGCCAGCCGCACGGCGTTGCTTATTGCCGCGAGCCTCGTGCTTGTGCATCACGACCCAAAACACTCGGGTCTCGTCTCGAAGACTTCCGCAGATTTATGCGCCCGCACGCTCGAGACCTATTCGCTCCAGACGCGTTTGTTCTTAAAAATTATCCAACAGGGCTGGTTCCGACCAATGGCGAAGTTGATCGAGCGCGTGACGATCTCAGGAATTTTGCTGCATTACGTCTTGCGGAAGAAATGTATGGCGGCACTCGCGCGTTCAGCGCTTCGGAATGGAACTACACAAATCGTCATAATCGGCGGAGGCTTTGACCCGCTGAGCTTCGAATTACATGAGAGCTTCCGAGACGCGCGACTTTGGGAGATAGATCATCCAGCAACGCAGCGCCACAAGGTTCGCGCCTTTCCGAAAATTGCCGATGAACGATTTCATTTTATCGCAGTTGACCTAAACGCCACTGCTCTCGACGGCGAAGCTCTGGTCAAAAGCGGCTTCGACCCGGCTCAACGGACATTTTGGATAGCTGAAGGACTCTTGATGTATCTGCCGGCGAATGTCGTTTCGTCGCTGGTGAAAACATTGAAAAGTCTGAGCGCTTTGGGCAGCCAGTTTGCATTTACATTCATGGAAAAGGAGAGCGACGGCCGGATTCGTTTCCATTCGCAAAGCAAACCGGTCGATTGGTGGTTGCATGGACGCGGCGAGCCATTTCTCTGGGGAACGACTCGAGGTGAATTAGTCGATCTTGTTTGCCCCTGGCGTGTCATCCGATTTTTTGATCACAGGGATTTGCGCGAACTGGGGCCTGACCTCTCCGATGAATCAATCGCCAAGGGCGAGGTAATTTGCCTGGCTGAGATTTGATTTGCTCAACTAAGCTTCCTCCATGCTGACGCGGCGCGAATTCATACGCAGGGCGGCGCTTTTCGCACTTGCGCCGCGCATTTTAACGGCACGCGAGAAAGAAATTTGGGTCAATGACGTCCATTCGCAGCTCAATCGCACCCGTGTTCACGAGCTGTTGACGCCGCGCACCAGAGAGGAATTTGCGGAGATCGTGCGTTTCGCATCGCGAAAAGGCTTGCCTATCTCCGTTTCAGGCTGTCGGCATTCGATGGGCGGCCAGCAGTTCGCCAAAGACAGCATTTGCATCGATACGCGCTCACTCGATCGCGTCATTTCGTTCGATCAAAAGCGCGGCTTGATCGAAGCGGAAGCCGGCATTCAATGGCCGAAATTGATTCGCACTTATCTCGACGCTCAGCGGGACGGCGCAAAGCAATGGGGTATCGCTCAAAAACAAACCGGCGCCGACACGTTCACTCTAGGCGGAAGTCTCCCCTCGAACATCCACGGGCGCGGTCTGGCAATGAAACCGCTGATCTCCGACATCGAATCATTCACCTTGATCAACGCCGATGGGAAATCGATTCGCTGTTCGCGCGATGAGAACGATGAGTTGTTCCGACTTGCAATCGGCGGCTACGGGTTATTTGGGTTGATCGAAAGCGTAACGCTTCGGCTCGTCCCGCGGCAAAAATTGCGCCGCGTGGTCGAGGTAATTCACAGGGGTGATCTGCCAAAGCGTTTTGAAGACCGGATTGAGCAGAAGTTTCCTTACGGTGATTTTCAATTTTCAGTCGATGAAAAGTCACCGGACTTTTTGCAGCGCGGAGTGTTTTCCTGCTACCAGCCGATTGAAGAACACGAACCGATTGTCGCCACGAAGGAGTTGCGTGATGCTGACTGGCTGGAGCTGCTGCGGCTCGCGTACACCGACCGCAAAAAGGCGTTCGAGCGATATAGTGATTATTATTTATCGACGAACGGGCAGACTTATTGGTCCGATACGAATCAACTTAGCGCCTATTTGCCCAATTTCGCGCGAAAAATCCGCGAACAGATTGGAGGAGAGGAATCGAGCCTTATCATTACCGAAATTTACGTTCCGCGCCCGGACCTTCCTGATTTTCTGTTGCAGGCAGCGGAATTGTTGCGGTCGAACCGCACAATCGTCATCTACGGTACAGTCCGGCTGATTGAAAAAGACGACAAGAGTTTTTTGGCGTGGGCCAAACAACCTTATGCGTGCGTCATCTTCAATCTGCTCACCTTTCATACACCGCTGGGCATCGAAGAGTCGGCGCGCTCCTTTCGCGGGTTAATCGATTTGGCGATAGCCCGCGGCGGAAGTTATTACTTGACGTATCATAAGTTTGCCAACCCTGAGCAAGTCATGGCGTGCTATCCGCAGTTCAAACAATTTCTCGGACTGAAACGAAAGTACGATCCCACTGAACGCTTTCAGAGCGATTGGTATCGCCACTATCGGAAGCTGTTCGCGAGCTGATGACATAGCAGCAGAAGCACGATTCATTCATGTCACGTTTCGCCATCATTGCCTTGGTTCTGATTCTCGCGCGCGCCATCACCGAACTGTGGCTGAGCCGCCTGAACCAACAGCACGTGCGCGCGCATGCGAACGAACTGCCGATTGCTTTTCGCGAAGTCATTAACGACGCGAAGTATCGCCGTTCGGTTGATTACACGCTGGCCAAGAGCTGCTTCGGAGATATCGGCAACGTGTTCGATACCGTGGTGCTAATCGTGGCGCTTTTCAGCGGCGTGTTGCCATGGGCATTTGCAAGATTCAGCGCGAGCTTCGGCACCTCGATCTGGGCGATGGCTCGTTTCCTTTTCCTTATAGGCGTTGCTCTGAGCGTCCTCGGATTGCCGTTCGCCTGGTACGCGCAATTCAAACTCGAACAGCGCTTCGGTTTCAACACCACGACGATGAAGACGTGGATATTCGATCGTGTGAAAGGATTGCTGCTCGCGCTGCTGCTAGGCTATCCCCTGCTTGCGCTGGTATTGAAAATTATCGAGCGGACCGGCGCGAATTGGTGGCTCTGGGCCGCGACGGTTGTCATCGCGTTTCAATTGCTTCTAATGCTCGTGGCGCCGGCGGTCATCATGCCGCTTTTCAACAAATTCACACCATTGCCCGAAGGAACACTGCGCGAGCGTCTCTTTGCGCTGGCGCAGCGCACCGGTTTTCCCACGCGCAGCATCGAGGTAATGGACGGCAGCAAACGCTCGCGCCACTCGAACGCCTTTCTCACCGGGTTCGGACGTTTCCGAAAAATCGTCTTGTTCGACACCCTCATCGGGCAACTCACCGAGACAGAACTGGAATCCGTGCTGGCGCATGAAATCGGGCATTACAAAAAGCGGCACGTGGTGAAATTGCTTGGCCTTTCCATCGCCGGCGTGTTTGTAGCGTTCGGCACGATTGCGTGGTTGGCACGTCAGAAATGGTTTTATCGCGCGTTCGGTTTCGAGCATGAGGGAGGCTTTGTCGCCGCGAACGTCGTACCTGCGATTCTGCTGTTTGCGCTGCTGGCAGGCACGATAAGTTTCTGGATTTCGCCGTTCATCCACATCTGGTCGCGCCGGTTCGAATATGAGTCCGACGCATTCGCGCGCGCGACAATGAACGAGCCGCAGTCACTCATCCAGGCGCTCCGCAAATTAAACAAAGAAAACCTGAGCAATCTTACGCCGCACCGGCTCTACAG
>Ga0066903_100006138_pt1 | contig 10585 bp, 8 predicted proteins | sample PanSoiMetaGPlot1_FD_67491 | JGI IMG/M metagenome (GOLD analysis project Ga0066903, IMG submission 67491) | Tropical forest soil microbial communities from Panama analyzed to predict greenhouse gas emissions - Panama Soil - Plot 1 (version 2) | ecosystem: Environmental > Terrestrial > Soil >...
GGGTCAAAGCGTGTTTGCCGCTCTCCGTAGCTTATCGCAGCTTACCACGTCCTTCATCGCCTATTGGCACCAAGGCATCCATGATGCGCTCTTTGTAGCTTGATCAATCTGTTCTGGCCTTCTCGACCAGAGATTTGTGATAACTGAAACTCTCTTTGCTGTACTCGATCCGCTTATCACAGCAGATGTCACAGCATCTTGATTTCAGACTCAGCTCTTAAAGTTGTATTTTCTTACTACCCTGTATGTAGATGTCAAAGAACCAGCCGTTCATAACTTTGGCCACAAAAAAACTCAATCTCATGCCGACAAAAATCACAGCTTGCCCGCAATGGCGGGATTCCGTTTTCGTTGCCGGGACAAAATTGAGCCCAATTTGCAGTCCCAAAATGTACGTAGAACGCACCCTATGTAGTAGGGTCCCGCTTCCAGCGGGATAAAAAACCTACCCTAAATCAACCTCGCGTCAACGTAATTTGATAAATTTTTTCTCAGGTCACAGTTTCCTCTGGCGCAGCAGTTTATTTTCAACGGTAGCGACATGATGTTCAGTTGAACGCCGAATGCCAATGTTTGCTCGGGGGTTGACAAAGAAAACGCAGCGGTACAAAACCTAGCCGCTATTTTGTCGCCGTAGCAACGGTGATTTTGTCGAGCAAGCAAGTGTGATCTGAATCGTAAAGGCGGAATTCGTAGGTGCTCCCTGGCTCGATCCAGTCCGCCATGGCACTGCCCTTGCATCCTGCTGCAAACAGCGATTCTTCTTGCCCGTCAGTGGACACGTAGATTTTGGCGGGACACGCATCCGCTGTACTCCATCGAATGGTTGTTTTACCGGCCTTTTCCCCAGGAGGCACAGGATTCGGAGACGCAGTGAGGCCGGATAGAGCCTCGCTTTTCAAAATGCAGAGGGCTCGTTCGTCGTGATTTGAATCGGCTGGTGTTGAGTTCCTTGTGTCCCCTATTGTGGTGAATGCCAACATGTTCCAACCGGTACGGTGGATTAGCCGCTTCAGCCCTTCATCGGAGAAAATCCAGAAATTCGTGCTGTCGTTATTGCATTCTTCTGATCCAAGTAAGTACGCAACAGGATATCTTGATAGTGGCGAGCCGTCGGCGGTCTGTCGGGCGATGCGCGTGCTCAGAAAACAATATCTCGCTACGCGAGCCAATCTTTCCAGGATAAAAAAAGGGTTTTTTAAGTGATACAGAATTCCAAGCAAAAAAACAGCATCATATCTTTCGGTAAAGAGTTGGGATCGTGAGTCCAAGTCGACCGAACGGATGGTAACCGATGAGTTCAGTGCTTCCTTGAGAATCCGGGCTCCCTCCAAGTCGTTAAAATTCGTGTATTGGTTATCAATCAGATCCACCGAGAAACCCATTTGATCCAGAAGAAATGCCAGATCTCCATCGGCTGCACCGACGTCTGCAATCTTGCCATACTCGCCTCGACAGAGTTCCAACAAGTTCAGTCCGGCGTTGCTTAGAAGTTGCTCCAACACCATAACATTTCTCAGACTCGCATAAGGGTACCAAAATGACCTGGCACGATTGGCCAACTTCACCTTCCAAAGCTCTTTCTCCGCCACAGGGATAATCTTCTGCAGCGACGATGTCCCGGCGTTGGCGCTAGTTAATCTGACGCAGGATTTGTCGGATTCTCCGTTGATGTGGGCTGAACCGGTACGTTGGACTAAAAATTTGCCGCGCGCTTCAGAGGTTTTCTGAGCCTGCTGAGGCAGAGCGCGCGAAAATGACTTCACAGCCGGAACATTCGCGCACACGTGTGGAGTCTGACAGACAGACGCTACCGAGTCTTTTTGTAAGACTGAATCCTACGTTAAGATTATCGGGCCTGGAGGATCGCTATTTTACGTTGGTTGCATCTTCCCAGCGAATCGCCGCACGCAACAGTTCGCCCAGAGAACTGACGCCGAACTTTTCTTTCGCCCGCGCGCAATAGGCTTGCACAGTTTTCAAGCTTAAGTGCAAATCTTCGGCAATCTGCGCCGTTGTGCGCCCCTGACCAAGGAGCCGGAATATCTCCAACTCGCGATCGCTTAGACGTTCCACCGGTGAACTCTCGCTTCCTTTGGAGGATGAGCTGAACCGCCGAGCCATGCTGTTAACGACTCTTTCACTAACATACACACCGCCTTCCAGCACTCGGCGAATAGACCCGAGGACGCTTTTTGTGGTCTCTCTTTTCATGACATAACCGCGTGCACCGGCGCGCAACGCTCGTTCCGCATAAAGTGCTTCATCATGCATAGAAAGCACGATCAGGGCGACAAGGGGGAATTGGCTCTCCAAGTTTTTAACCAATTCCAAACCGGATTCATTCTTTAGTGAAATATCAACAAGCGCAACGTCAGGCCGTGCCTTTGCGATTCCCGTCATGGCTCCAGCGGAATCCTCCGCTTCGCCGCAGACAACCAGGTCATTCTGCTCATTGATAAGATTCGTGAGACCTTCGCGGACCAAGGGATGATCGTCGACAAGAAAAATCCGATGCTTGCGTGCGGACGCGACAGAGGAATTGGAACTCATAAATTTAGCCCATTCTGGTTTGGAATTGTTACCTTACACGTCGCTATGGTTCCCCTCTGACCATTTCGCCGAACGTTGAACGTTCCGCCAATTAAAGCGGCGCCGTGGCGCATCAACCGAAGGCCAAGCCCTTTTGAATCCGATGGATTATCCGGAAACCCAACTCCATCATCCATGATAGCGAGAGTAAGTTCCGAATGATTTACAGAAATGCAAATGTCAATCTTCTCTGCGGCAGCGTGTTTCGCGGCGTTCGTGGCGGCTTCTTGGGCAATCCGGTAAAGTTGCGTCGCGACCGCGGAATCGCGCACTGGGACGGACTCTTCTCCATTAAAAACGCAATTAACCACGAATCGTTCACTTATGTTCTCGGCGAGCCCTTCCAAGGCTACAGTTAATCCGTCTGCCTCCAGTTCTGGCGAAAAAAAACCGCGTGCCAAGTTGCGCGTGACGTCAATTCCTTCTTCGACATAGTTCACGAGTTTCTCTGCATCCCTTACTTCAGGAGCGCGCTTTGCGGCGAGTTTCTCCTTTAGCACCTGAGCCGCGAGAGCAGTGCCTGTCAGGTGTTGCCCGAGGCGGTCGTGGAGGTCTTGTCCCAACCGTCTCCGTTCGCGATCTGCCACACCCGCGATTTCCTGGTCCAACCGCTGTCGCTCAGTCATTTCGCGCTGCAAAGCCGCTGTACGTTCCTGAACTCGTCGATCCAACTCGCCGACCAGCGTGCGCAGCTTAGCGAGGACTCCGGCAAACAGCGCATAGGAGAGCAAAGCCATCCCTCCATTCCAGAAACGCAGAGCAGGGATCCCGGCAGCAACGTCTGACAACATTGATGTGGCAACACTGATGACTGCGATTCCCAAACCGGCACAGAGGGAGGCAAACCATGTGGCCGCCCAAATTGGCAAGAGATAAAAGAGGAGGAGGGGACGCTCGTACCCAGTCAAATAATCAATATATCCAACAATACCGACCGCACAAAGACATGCCACGACGAGAGCCACCCGAGAAACTCCGAATAGCGGAGGACGCCGCAAACTGGCCATAATCTTATCGAACCTGGTTCGGCGCATAACCTTCTCCATCGCTCTTCTCATTTCTTCTTTGAAACCCACGGCAAAAGCGAAAATATCAGAACAAACCTTAAAGTTGAGTCTTCTACACCTCAGTCAGTCTCTAATCATGTCGGCAGCTGATTGTTATTCGTTATCGAGGCTGCCGGAGGCCCAATTTCGTTTGGATGAGTCTCCTTGATCTTTTTCCTTCGAAACGTTTTTTGGCAACGCTCCTAAAAGGTGGTCGAGCCATTTTGAATGCTTCCAGCTAGAGTGAAGGTGCCGAAAAATGGCGCTCTTCTTTTTCTCCTCCATTGCGACCCATTTTGTGCGGGCAGCGATTTGCTGATTTTCCTTTTTAAATTTTGTGATTTTTTTCAGCGCTTTGTCGTATTCGCTGGCTAGGGTCGCGACAAATTGGACCTGTTCATCGAACGCTGCTTCTATTTCTTCGACAGCCGCGGGCGAAACTTCGAGCGGTTGCAAACTCGTCTGCGTGTGGTGGGAAAGACGGATAGCTTGCTCTATTAGGCTCGGATCGGTGTTTCGGATGTCAATTTCGAAATCGGCGGGAACATGGGAACTGTTGATCCGCTGTGCGAGCGGTGTCAGGCACTTCGGCGCGTAAGGTTCGTTGAGGAAACTGAACACAGATCGGAGTGCAGCTTCTGGATTCTCGACCAGGTCGGAATGCCGCAGTCGAAAGATCACTCCCGGACCGTAGGCGCGTTCGGCCAAAAGGCAGCTGCTCACTGTTCTCATCCAGTAACTGTATGCTTCCTGCTCACTGGCGACCAAGGTTCCTCCACCCACCTGATGGAAGTGCAGCATCGACCTAACCACCGAAGTCACTTCGCGAAAGATGTGAATAAACAGCGCTTCGGGAAACAGCGAACGCAAGCCGCAAATATGGAAGGAATATTCCGGTGTTCCATCCACCCATCGTCCCTTTACCCTAAACTCTGTGTCGAAATGATCCTCGGGTATCATTGGGCCGGCAGCCTGTCTCCATCTTCGCTTTTCCAGATCAACGTCATGGCGCAGGATCAAGTCATTAATGGTCCTACCGAAAACCGCGAAAAATTCTGCTTTCTTTATATCCATCGAGCTAAGGAGAGAGTAGTCTCCTCGCGAGGTCCCCTTTTGATAGTAAGTGGCGAGGTCGATAGCCAGGTTTCCCATCCAATCAGATTCCTCGAGCGGTATAATGTTGGGGTGCTGTCCGAGACACCAGGTGAGAATGCTTGTTCCGGATCGAGGCGACCCAACTATGAAAATGGGTCTGTTCATTCCGTCTCCCATTTCAGCCCGAGCGGCCGGACCTATTGAAGGAGTCCGCGATTGGAAGCGCTCTCTGAGTCTTCACACACAAAGGTACCGTCGATTGACTGTGCATGTTAATTATCCGCGGCCGCTTTGGCAAGCGATAGCCATGGTGGTGCCATGGATTCAAAACGCTCCCGAAAAGCAGCCTCTAATTCATCAGCGGCCGCAGGCGAAGCCTCGATGGGTTGAGGAGTTTGTTCTACTTCTGCACAAAGGCGCATCGCCGTTCGAATCACGGCCGGATCCGCAGCGCGATCTCCAGATTTGAAGTCATCCGGCACCTCGGAGCTATTAATCCGGTGCGCAAGTGGGTCGAGACAATTGGGTGCATACGGCTCCCCAAGGAAACTTAGTAGTGAGCGCATGGTTGACTCCGCATTGGTAACCATATCGCTGTATCGGACGCGATAAACCACAGTTGGACCAAACGCCCGCTCAGCTTTCAAGCACGCTGTAACCGTTCGCAGCCAGTAGCGGTAGGCTTCCTCTTCATTTGCCACCAGATGAATCCCTGTAACACGATGGAAGTTGACCATCGAACGGACCACAGCCTGCACATCACGAAACAAATGGATGAATCGTGCTTGAGGAAAAAGCCTGTGCAGACCGTAGATGTGCAAAGAATACTCTGGCGTTCCATCTGCCCAGCGCGTCTTAGGTGCGGAGGCCGAAGAGGGATGGATAAAATTTCGCATGGCGGCCATCCTGGGATTCTCTTTGCGCCTTCTTTCCAGGTCTTCGCGGTGCTTTATGATCAGGTCGTTAATGGTTTGGCCAAAGGCCGCGAAGAATTCCTCTCGATTCACATCCATCGCACCTAAGATCGAATAGTCTCCACGTGCTGCCCCAATCTCGTAGCTGATTCCGAGATTCGCGGCGAAATCGCTCATCCAATTTGACTCCGGCACTGGGAAGATGTTGGGATGCTGACCCAGGCACCAGGTAAGAATGCTAGTTCCTGAACGCGGCGATCCTACGACGAAAATCGGCTTGGTTACTTTATCCTGCATTCAGGCCGTACGGATTATTCGTCTTTTTGAAAGCAGTCAAGCTCTGCCAACGTTCCATTCCGATTCGACTGCTTGAGACGGTGCGATAATTCCAATTTATCAAAGCGCGCTTCGGCTGTACGGTCCTGCCCGATGATGAATCCGATTAAGATTGGTCCAGGTGGAGAGTTCTCATTGGGAGATAAGAACTTCGTTATTGAGGTTGGTGTGGCGCCAAAAGACCACCGGCCTTCGACCTCAGCGGTCTTTACGATTGTTAAAAGTGAGCCTTATCTTCGGGTTTATGAAGAACTCGCTTCCGGGTTCTCACCAAGATCAATTCTTGAGCTTGGGGTTTTTCAGGGAGGGAGCTACGTGTTCCTGGACAAGCTATTCAAACCTCGCCGCATGTCCGCAGTGGATATTCGTCCGAAGCCTGTCAAGGCGCTATTGGAATACATCTCTCGTGGCGAGAATCGCTTCGTTCGTTTTGGGACATCACTGTGCGATGGTGAGAAGTTGAGGGAGATTATTCTGGGGGAACTGGCGGATGAGTTGGATCTGATAGTGGATGATGCGTCTCACACTTATGAGAATACAAAAATATCCTTCGAACTTCTGTTCCCATTTCTGAGTCCCGGTGCCATTTACGTCATTGAGGGTTGGAGTTGGGCGCACCTCCCTGATTACCAATCACCGGAAGCTCGTTTTTCCAACGGCCACGCTTTATCCAACCTCCTTTTGAACAAATTATGTTGATGGGCTCCACATTGTTGATCTGTGAGATTCGTGTTTGGAGGTTTCTTTATCTGATCCACAAGTCGAAGCGTGGCGTTCGAAGGCGCGACATATTCCAGAACATCGAGAACGGATCCGTTTTTGACCAGATCGTAAGCCGCGGCCGAACATGGGGTTTAATCTGAGTCGGCATGCTTCGTCTAAATAATGCCATTCTTAACGACCTCATGACCACGCCTTCGTTCTCTGTCGAACCTGTTCGGGATGGAATTCGCCGTGTGTTACAAAACCAATGGCTCGTTGCGGTCTTCATTCTTGTTGCGACCGTGGCCATGCGTTACGGATTCCAACTGTGTGACCCTCGGCCTACGGGTTTTTTTATTTACCACGGCTCGCCAATCTCGGATGGGTCTTCCTATACGTACAAGGCAATAAGTATCGCTAACGGCTATGGAATACCTCCCGAACAACAGCCGGCCATCCGTCCATTTTATTCGATTGCCCTGGCGTGTTTATTTACATGGACTGGATTTTCACTGTCAGCTGTAGCCGCTCTCAACATCCTCATTGGCGGCGTCACGGCGGTCTTGATCTATCTTTGCGGGAGACTGGTTTTTGATTCGCTGTATGCGCTGGCGGCAGCTTTGTTCTTCGCGATCGATCCGTCTCAATTAATCCAAACTCCCCAGGCTGGCACTGAGCCGCTAGGGCTTCTCTTTTTCGTTGGCTCGGTTTATGCCACTGTGTTGGCCTTTAAGAACTGGCGGCCTGTGTTGTTCTTCTTATCGGGTTTTCTTATTGGGCTAAGCAACCTTACGCGCCCTCTTACGATGTTCACGCTTCTATTTTACATCGGATTGGTTCTGCTTGTTGGATGGCGCAATCGGATGCTCAAGGCTGCCGGACTGCGCGCGTTGTTCATGCTATTCGGTTTTTTCTGCGTTATGTTTCCCTGGTTGATCCGGCAAGAGCGCCTATACGGGATCGCCAGCATCTCGGATAATATTGGCGAAGCCATCTACGCAGCTACATCACCCGTTTACAAGCAGTGGACACCGGCGGTTCGCAAGGATGCAGACGCTGAGGGAATTCCAAATACAATTGGTGACCGTTATCGTTACTTTATCGATCGAGCCATCGGCAATGTGAAAGCCAATCCCGGCTTTTATGTTCGCAATGTTGGCGCCGCACTTTGGGAATATGCGAATACATTCGGGTCGCGAAGCAGGGCCACTTACCGGTATGTAAACCAGTTCTCGAGTGCGGCACAGAGCCAGAATGTTCTTTTTGCTTTTTTGCTGGTCTTCACCCTGGCGATGTGGCTCCTCCGCAAAGGATCGCTATTGATGCTGCCAAACCTGATTTTCTTTGTCAGTTCCCTCGGCCTGGTTGTCTTCTATCGAATTCTGCCGACTTGGACGACGTTTTTTCCGGTGTGTCTAGGAATCATTTGCTCGTGGCGATCAGGGCCCAGGATGCCGGTCTTGATCTTATGCGGGAGCCTGATCGCTGCCGTGCTCGGCAGTGCGATTTTCGCAAATCCTGTTCTGTTTCGCACGATTTTGATCACAGATTGGTTATTCCTGTTCTTCTTTCTTGCTGCCATCTGGTCCCCGGCCGAGATCGCTTCCCGCAAATTTGCTCAAAACGAAGAGTTCTTGTTTGCTGGAGACGAACAGAGAGGATGCGTTTTTCAGAAACCGTTGTCTTCAATTTCGTTTCGTTTTCTAATCTTATGTCTGATTCTCCTTTTGGGATTTTTTGCGGTTAGTAGTGCGAGACTCATTGCGTTGACAATCTCGAAGAACGGGAAACGGAGTTATGTGCGATACTGGCCGGAGTGGACGTTGCGCCAGGCCCAATTGAGACTAACTATGCCGCGGAAGAGATCGGTGCTCGCGCGCCTGCAATCTCTTCCATTTTCTGTTCTGCCTGAAGGTGATCAGCAACTCTCCATCTATCCCGGCGGCCAGGAGGTTCCCAGCGTAGGCACGTATATTGTCGAGATCGATGGTTTTCATTATGACTATTATACTCCGGCGCGGGAATCTCTTTCGAATCCGAAGCTGAACCCAAAGCCCTATGCGCGCACAACAGTAAGGCTTTCCCGATTCGATTTCGTAATTCCCAAAGAGGTTCCATCTGATTTTGCTGGGAGACCATTACTTTTCGTCGGAGTCGTCGTTCCCGCCGATGTTGTGGGTGGCGTCGAACAACCCGATCGGCCGTGGGTACGCGGGCTCGCGATAATCCCCCTTGATAAGAAGAATCGCCTGGATTTTGCGCGCGCCGTGTGCGCACCGCCGACTCTTGAGGACGGTTTTAAGTCGAGCGCAAAGGCTTTACGTTGAATTCTCTGAGTCTGCTTTTGTCGGCCGGCGGCGGATCCAGAAACTTCCTCCGCCCCACTTAACTGCATCTGGAATTGCAGGAGTAAGGTTTTCAAGATTCGGAAACGCAGCTTTGAGATCTTCCCGATGTTTGTGTGCCAGGTAGCGATTAGCCATCAGAACCTCGAACTCTGAATTGAAAGTCAAGAATGCTTGCAGGAGATATTGCTCGGCCCAAAAGCGAAACTCATCCATCACCCAATCGCGTCGGTATTCGAAGGGCAAAAAGATGTCATGCACATGTACAATAACGCCCGGCTTGAGGCGTGGCAGAACCTCCAGGAACAGATAATTGACGTCTCCGCCAATTTTCACTGTATGAGAGCTGTCGATAAACAGCACGTCGCACGATTCGAGCTGCGAGAAAAACTCTAGATCGATGTCTTGGACCTTTTTCTCAATCAATGACCGCAATCCTGGGAATCGTTTTCGAATAAATTCGCGCGGAAATGGGTCGACGCAGATGAGATTTGAGCTGCCGTTCCTGCTGGCGGCTTCGGCCAGCAGCAAAGAGGACATCCCGCTACCGATCTCGATCACCAAACGCGGCTGAAATTTGCGGACCATGCAGTAAGCAACCAGGGCATCGGTTCCATCAAAGAGGCGGTTATTAAGGTGAAAACCACTCCCTTCGCCAGTTGGTTTGGTTGGAAGATGTTCGTATTCCTCTTGGAACTTTGGAAAATGCGTTCTCAGCAGATCCAGCTGCCCGGAGTCGTTCATGTCGATGCCTGTCAGTTCGCTTGGCCGATCCCACAGCGTTTCGGGTAGGCTTCGGGTGTCAGGGATCGGTTGGTAGAAGTGCACAGGCAAGACATGGAACCCATGTCGCTGCCACAGCGGGAAAATCTCTTCGAACTTCATGCTGTGTAGGCAATGAGGCATGAGTGTGGCGATGAGCCGTGCCAGTTCGGCGATGTCAACGTGCGGCATCACTTTTGTCAGGAATTTGGAAAGGTGCTCGGGGTCTATGTTTCCGCGTAAGGCCTCGTCGGCAAGCTCGCGGAAAATCAGCGGCACGGACTCGAAGTCACGCCGAACCTCTATCGAATCAATGGGCGCAGCCGGTTGGCTTGCCGCGTAAAGGCGAAAATCATACGCCGCAGGGCCAACAATCCATCGAATATCGGCTTGTCCGGATTGCCCCCGGCTCACGACCTTTTCCTCTCCGAAAGAAGTGGAGACGCGTATCTCTGCTCCCGCGGGATCGTTCGTCTCCCACGAAATCAGCACGCAGTTCCGCCCGAAGGGAAGCGGATTCGGTTGCGCGCTGATCTTGCCGACGATTCTGTCAGCTGGCGTTGTGTTGCTCACCGCTCGGCCGCTAACATGATGTCTGGTTGCTGAGCTTCCGTCGGTTGCTTCAAAGGCTTCAGATGCTCCTCGCCGAATAGAAACTCGAGCATTTTGCCAGCGATATCGGGCGAATATAAACGACGTGCTTTACTAAGGCCGTTTTTGGACAGCCGATTCCACAGTTCTTCGGACTGGTACAACTCGATCAATGCCCGTGCAAAATCTTCCGGTTCGTCGG
>Ga0066903_100006139_pt1 | contig 10585 bp, 8 predicted proteins | sample PanSoiMetaGPlot1_FD_67491 | JGI IMG/M metagenome (GOLD analysis project Ga0066903, IMG submission 67491) | Tropical forest soil microbial communities from Panama analyzed to predict greenhouse gas emissions - Panama Soil - Plot 1 (version 2) | ecosystem: Environmental > Terrestrial > Soil >...
CGGTATTGCATCGACATCGTCACCCAGATTTCCGCTGTGCGGACGGCACTTCGCCGCGTCGAGGAGGAAATCCTGAGGGATCACGTAGCCCACTGCGTGGAGCACGCGATCAATAGCGGCGACAAGGCCGATCAACGCCGCAAAATCGCCGAGCTGATGGAAGTCGTTGGCCGGGTCGACAGGTAAACGAAGACCTGTCACAAATGCTTGAGCTATATCAAAAAAGCGCCTGAGCTGAATACTCGCGCAGTCGGCGAAGGGAAATCTTTCGCTGAGTGTTGACGCTCATTCAATTTCAGAGATCGGCGATGATCAAAGTCAATCCGCTCCTTACGGTGATTTCCGGGGGCATTGCTCTGCTAACGTCGCCCCTCGCGTTCAAGCCTTCATTAGCCCAAGATCACTCGCAGATGCACCACGAGCGGCCTGCAGCCCAAGATCACTCGCAAATGCATCACGATCAGCCTGTGAAGAAACAGTCGAAGGCCAGGAAGAGGCCCGTCCGCCACACGCATTCAATGTCTCACGAGAATATGCCGGGAATGGATCACGGCGCGGCACACTCTGGCCATGAGATGAAGGGCTTTCTTGGACCCTATGGCATAGGCCGCGAGGGGTCCGGCACGAGCTGGCAGCCAGACAACTCGCCGCATGAGGGCATCCACGCGCAATACGGTGAGTGGATGACGATGTGGCATGCGTTGTTCAACGGCGTGTACGACAATCAGGGTGGCCCGCGCGGTGATACCAAGACCTTTGTGAGCGGTATGGCGCTGGCGATGGCCGAGCGCCAGATTGACGCCAGCACTTTCGGCTTCCGCGCGATGCTGTCACCGGACCCTTTTATGGGGGCCAGCGGCTATCCGCTCTTGCTGGCTACAGGCGAAACCGCTGATGGCCGGACACCGCTTGTGGACCGCCAGCATCCACATGATCTGTTCATGGAATTGGCTGCGACCTATTCGTATCAATTTGCCAAGGCCTCCAGCGTCTATCTTTATGCGGGCCTCCCCGGCGATCCCGCCCTCGGCCCCTCGGCATTTATGCACCGGGCCAGCGGCTTGGATAATCCCGAAGCGCCCATAACCCATCATTGGCTGGATAGCACTCACATCACTTACGGGGTTCTTACGGCAGGAGTTGTTCTCGACACCGTCAAGCTTGAGGCTTCGACCTTCAGGGGTCGCGAGCCCGACCAATTCCGCTACGACATCGAGGCCCCAAAATTTGATAGTTACTCTGCCCGAGCCAGCTGGAATCCGACCAAAGAACTATCCATGCAAATCTCTTGGGGCCATTTAGCATCACCAGAGCAACTCCTGCCGGCGGTCAATGAAAATCGGCTCACAGCCTCGCTTTCCTATACGACCTATTTCAACAAGGGTGATCTATGGGCGACAACGCTGGCGTGGGGCCGCAAATACAACCTGCCCGGAAACACTCTTGATGGCTACCTCGCCGAAAGCGAGCTGATCTTCAAGAACGGCATCACGCTGTTTGCGCGAGCGGAGCGTCTCCAGAATGACGAGTTGCTTGAGCTGGGAGAAATTGTAACCGGCTTGGTGACGACACCCCAGCCGGTCTTCACCGTTAGCAAAGTTTCAGCTGGCGGCATCTACGACTTCATCCGCACGCAGAACATGAAGATCGGAGTTGGGGCGCTCGCCAGTCGCTACGGGGTCCCCGATGCCTTGAAGCCTGAATACGGCGATCCGACGAGCTACATGTTCTTCGCGAGACTGAAAATCCAATGAGGGCGATGGGGTAGGCTGCTGCGATAGGGGTGGGGCTGGCTCCTAGCGGCAATGGCTGCGTGGGTGCACGAGCATCATGATCACATTCTGGCCACTGGCGTTAGCGGATGGATGCCATGGCGGAGATGGGCAAGCGCCTCAAAGCGATAAGCAGACGGGAAATGGCGAAATGAGGTAAAGCGGAAATGCGTGAAAGGCACGGAAATGTCGCCTTGCGGCCCAAAAGCCGACCTTAGCTCAAATGTTTATTAGCGGGCGGCTAGAGCGCGCGTATCTTTCTGCACGGCCCATGCATGTCACATCCCTGCGCCGCGCAAAAGGCGCCGACCAAACGCGCGACCTTCGCGTTGGAGATAAAAAAGTCGGCATTGGCCAGATCGAGCCGGCGGGCGGCCTCCTCCGCGCGGCTTCGTAACCGCGCTTCATCGAGCGTCAGCAGCTTGCCGTGGTGAAACACGATGCGGCCGCCAATCATCACGGTATCGACGGAAGCGCCATTTTCGCCGAACACCAGTTGGAGCAGCGGCGAGCGCAAGGGCACGAAATGCGAATATTCCAGCTTCAGAAAGACAATATCGGCCTCGCAGCCAGGGGCGAGCCGACCGATGTTTTCAAAACCGAGCGCCTTGGCCGAACCTTCCGTTGCCATAGCAAACGCTTCACTTGCTGAAATCCATTCATCCACCGCAAACCCGTCGATGCGCGACAGATAAGACGCAAGCCGCATAGCCTCGAACATATTCTGGCCATCGGACGTGTTGCTGGCGTCCGTGCCTATCCCGACCCTGATGCCCGCGCGCAACATCTCGCGCACGGGCGCAACGCCGGATCCGAGCCGAAGATTGCTGGACGGGTTATGGACGACGGTGACGCCGTGTGCGCCCAATCGGCGAATGTCGTCGCTCTCCAGCCAGATCGCATGCGCCACACTGATCCGATCCGAGAGGAAGCCGAGCTTGTCCAAATGCTCAACCAGGCTCATGCCATAGCGCGTTCGCCCGAGAGAGGCCTGCGCCCGCGACTCCGCGAGGTGGGTTTGCAGACGAACTCCGTGTTCCGCAGAAAGCCTGGCGCATGCGACAAGAAAATCATCGGAGCAGTGGAGTGGAATGGTCGGCCCGAGCGCGGGACGAACAAAGCGGCTATCGAAATTCCAGTTTGTGAGGATCTCGCGGCAAGCTTCGAATGTTCTCGATTTTGGCGCTGCGCTGAGGCTTGCGACTTGCGTCCGCAATTTATCTGGCAATGCGTCAAGCAATCCGGGCAAGGCCTGGTAGATCGTTTGATCGGCGATCATGGGCGCGACCACCGCGCGCATTCCTGCATCTTGGTAAGCACGGGCGACTGCGGAAATACCGTCGTAGGAGGCTTCTGGAAATTCCAAGGTGAGGTCGAAACAGGCGGTGCAACCCTTTCGGATCATTTCTGCTGCCGAGAGTGCGGCAGAGAGATTTTTGTCATCAAGGCCACGTGAGCGCACGCTGGCGCCCGCGCCCGTAAGGAACATCTCGAGCGAAACTTTGTCGTCGACCGCACCACGATTGAGCGCGCCATGGGAATGCGTGTGCGCGTTAACGAGCCCAGGGATCAACAGGCGGTCATCGGCCGAAATCAGCTCGGCATCATCCGAAACCGGGAACCCTGGATGCTCCAGGGCAACGATGCGCCCGTCTTCGATCAGAATATCCCGTAGCAGCGCGTCGCCCCGCGCCTCAAGCACGCGCCCGCCGCGGATGACGGTCGGCCTGCCGTTCATGAGACGCGATCGCGTGAAAGGCCGGCGTGGTATTCGTCCAGCGCCGGCGTCTGCATCTCAAAACGATCGCGGATCGTGGAACAGGTGTTGCCGCCGAGCCGGGCGATCGCATCAAGCCGCGCAGGATCAATGCGCATGCGATCGGTATCGATGACGTCAGAATGGTAATGCGCAAATAATATTTCGCCTAGAATGATCTGGCGCGATCTGCCGAGCTCGAGCGTCACATAGCGCCGGCATTCGAATGCGGCTGGCGCCTCTCTGATCCAGGGCGAAGCTACTCTCTCGCCAGGCATTGCAGTCAGGCCGGCGGCCTGCAATTCATCATGTCCCGGCGGAAACGGCACCGCACAGAGGTGCATTGCTTCCGCAATGGTGTGTGAAACGATGTTGACGGTAAAAACCTCGGTCAGGCGGATGTTGAGCCCGGTATCTTTGAACCGCATATCTGGATGGTTTTCGACCCCAAGTGCCAGGATGGGGGGATCGGCGGACAGGCAGTTGAAGAAACTGAAAGGCGCCGCATTGACGCGGCCTTCTGGATCAATGGTTGTCACCAGTGCGATCGGCCGCGGCACTACAGTGCCGATCATCAGCTTGTACTTGTCGCGCGCCGATAGCTCGCGAAAGTCGAAAGTCACATCGTGCGGTTCTTGGGCAATCGCGTCCATCATTCGCTCTCGATCGACGGCGCGCCGGCATGGGCCTGCAGAAAGCGTTCCTCCCACCACGAGAACAGCAGGTCGCGCAGCGCTGCCGCATCGTCCTCGCCATAGATGTCGGCACGCTTGACAGTGTTGAAGGCCGCCAGCTCCTCGGCCGACAGTACCACCGGCAGCTCGGTGATGCGGATCGGCGTGTTGGGGAAATCCGGCTTGTAGGCAGGGTCCCGCCGCAGCGGCCGGTCGGTCTTGATGCTCGGGTTGCGAAAGTCTTTTGGCGTGCGCTGGCTCGCCAGCACCGGCGTCTTCGGCACCCGTGCTAGATCGGTGTCGGTTGCCGTAAACACTGTGAGCTTGAGCGGCTTCAGCGCGAAATTACTGGTGCGCATCACATCCGCGCCGCACACGTTGGGCACGGCCAGCACATCTATCAGCGCGAGAAGGTCGACGTAATCACCGGCTTTCGTGGTCTGCCGCGTCATATAGGCGTGGCCGCCCTGGTCGACCCCGGTGCACATGAACAGATTGAAAGAATCATGCACGTCGTCGGGCGTCAGCCCATATTCGCGCTGTGCTTCCGCCTGGATATCGTGGCAATTGGTATGCACGGCAAAGCCGTAGGCGGCTTCATAGACGTACGCGCTGCATCGAGGAAACAGCACGTCGTTGCGACCGACGGTATCTTCGAGAATGTAGAGCATCGCACGCTCGCGCGGCGGCGCGGACCACATGAAGGCGCCCTTGGTCGGATGAAAGCCGTGCACCGTACGGGTGCGCCCACAATGCATGAACTCCTTATAGTCATGCAGGTTGAAGCAGTTGAAGTCCGCGCATTGGTTTCCTTCAACCTGCTCGATGCGCATGATTTGTCCTTTGAGAAGCTCAACGGCCTTTCCGGTGCCGGGCTCAAGGATATGCTCGAAGAGAATGCGGCGCTCGCTCATCGCATCGGCTCCAGATCGTTCGGCTTTGCCTTGGTTTCTGCCTTGCGCGCGGCGGCGTATTCGCGGATCGCCAGCCGTATCAGCGCGACACGATTGGGAGCGACGCCGCGGGCGATGGTGCGATCCATCAATTCGAGCTGCTGCTGGTTAAGCCGCAATTTGATCACGGTATCCGTCATTCGCACGCCTCTCCGGCATGATCTCACGAACAATCTTGTATACAGTTTTTCTAGCACCGAGGCAGCGGGCGCCTGACCTCCGCCTCCACACTTATCGGCTGTTTGAGCCTTAATCGAGCACAAACTTTGGGCGACCTGCTGCCGCATATTCGCGCGCGTCGACTACATTTTGCGCAATCTGTGTACAATTTCTGGTGATATCGTACACCAGATTTCGCCGGTCGATGCGGACCGGCAGAGCTCTGGCGGAACGCCGATGAGAAAGAAATCCACCCGTGTCGATCTGGCCTGCCAGGCGTTGCGGCAGGCCATCATCGAACAGGCGCTGCCGCCGGGCACGAAGCTGCCGGAGGACGAATTAGGCGTCCGCTTCGGCATGAGCCGAACGCTCGTGCGTGAGGCGTTGGCGCAATTGCAGTCCGAAGGGCTGGTCGATGCACCGCCACGGCGCACGGCGACAACTGCAAAGCCGACGCTGGACCAGGCCCGGGAAATTTTCGAAATCCGCCGCATGTTGGAATCCGAGGTGGTGCGGCTTGTGATCGGGCGCTGGCGGCCGCAATTCGGCGCTGACCTCGAAGGCCATGTCCGCGCCGAAGAAACCGCGCGGCAGGCGGGCCAAGCGCGCGTCTCGATCCGCCTCGCCGGCGAATTTCACACCAAACTGGGCGAGATGACGGGCAATTCGCTTCTCCGCCGCTATCTTTCGGAAGTGGTGTCGCGCTGCTCGCTGATTCTCGCGCTGTATGGGCGGCCTCATTCGGCCGATTGCGCCGTCAACGAGCACCGGGAGATCGTCGCGGCCTTGCGCGCTCGCAATACCGAAGCCGCGCTGAATGTGATGGCAAATCATTTGGGTTCGGTGGAGCAGCGGGCGCTCCTCGACCAGGGTCGGGAGACCGGGTTCGATCTCGGCACGGTGTTGTCGCGCTATGCCGAAGGTCTCGACGGCGCCGACTCGGCAAAGATCGAGCGGCTTCCCAGAACGAAAGCCAGGGGGAAACGATGATCACATCGATCCCGCCCTAGTTGGCTCCCCCTCCGACATCAGACCGCACCTTTTCGCATCGCCGACGGCAGCCACGCCGCGGCAAAGATGGAGTATTGCCCATGACCGGATCTTTTCTTTCCCGCAGAACCTTTCTCGGCAGCGCCGCGGCTGCACCTTTCGTGTTATCCGGTCTCGGTACGTCCACTCGCGCCGCCGAGCTCACGATTGGTATCATCTATGTCGGCTCGCGCGCCGACTACGGGTGGAACCAGGCGCATGCGGTTGCCGCCAAAGCATTGAAGGAAGTCCCCGGCGTCAAGGTCGTCGAGGAAGAGAAAGTGCCCGAGACCGTCGCGGTGCAAAAGACCATGGAGTCGATGATCAACATCGACGGCGCGAAGCTGCTGTTTCCGACCTCGTTCGGCTACTTCAATCCGTTCACGGTGGACGCCGCCAAGAAGTTTCCGAATATCGAATTCCGTCATCCAACTACGCTGTGGCAGGCCGACAAGCATCCAACCAATCTTGGGGGCTATTTCTGTTACCTCGACCAGGGCCACTATGTGAACGGCATTGCCGCCGGCCTTTCGACCAAGTCGAACAAGATCGGCTACATCGCTGCCAAACCGATCCCGCTGGTGTTACGTAACGTCAACTCGTTCATGCTGGGCGCGCGAAAGGTCAATCCGAAGGCCACAGTACAGCTTATCGTCACCGGCGATTGGGCGCTGCCGGTGCGCGAGGCCGAAGCGGCCAATGCGCTGGTCGATGCCGGCTGCGACGTCATCGCCTGTCATATCGACAGCCCCAAGGTCGTGATCGAGACCGCCGAGAAGCGCGGCGTGAAGAGCTGCGGACACAACGCCAATCAGGCCGACCTCGCACCGAAGGGTTTCATCACCGGTGCCGAACTGAAATGGGAGACCGTATACAAGGGCTTTGCCGGCACGATCGCCAAGGGCGAGAAGCTGCCGAACATGGTTATCGGCGGCTATGATAAGGATATGGTGGTGAGCTCGGCGTTCGGTGCTGGCTGCAGCGAGGCCGGACGCAATGCCGCGATGGCCGCAATCGCGGAGCTGAAAGACGGCAAACCGATCTTCACGGGCACGGTCAAGAGCAACGCCGGCAAGGTTATCATCGACAAGGACACCGGGCTCTACGATCCATCGCTCGAACATACCGACTATCTGGTGGAGGGGATCATTGGAACGGTCTGATATTGGAAGTGTCTGATATTTTTGTCAGGTAGGACATAACGCGCCCTGGACCGTGGCCACAGCCCAGGCGCCGGGATGTTGCGATGACTTCGAGCGAACAATAAGCGCAAGCGGGCAAAGCGGGAGTACAATGAAAGAGCGCCAATGTCGGCTTATGGGGCACTTTGCCGACCAACAAGAACGCCGCTGCGATCTCCGTTTTTGGGGGTAGAGCGGATTTCTGCTTAGACCCGGCGAATGTCTGCAAATGCCCTCAACGGACATCACTTCACAGCTGCGCGCGGATCAACCCGGATTCGCCAACTTATCGCTGTCGCATTTCTTCTTTCGCGGGCAGTGATCGCCGTCTCGGCGACGGTAGCTTGATCTGCAATTTCGAAACTTCGCGATCAAAGCATTTTTAAAAAAGGATATGGTTTTCCAAAAGTGGATATGATTTTTGATCTCAGGCACAGCTCGGCTTGGGGAGGGCGCTGTGTTGAATGGTTTAAGGCACTTCTGGCTCGAGAGAAGCCACCGGAGGTTGGACGGAGGGTCGCAATGTCATCATCGAGTATCGCTGGGCCGAAGGACACACCGAGCGGTTCGCCGAGATCGCAGCCGAATCCGTTCAGCGCGGTGTCAGCGTCATTCTCGCCCACAACACCCCACCCGCCTTGCGGCAAAGCAGGCGACATCGACGATCCCGATCGTGTTCGCAACTGCTGACGATCCATTGCCGCCCGGTCGCGCCAGGCTCGAAAGGATACCGGACTCGACCGAAACTTGGCGTTCTTACGGCGTTCTTCGACAGATTTCTTGCAGGACAGGCCACCACAGAATCGCGTTTTTTTACTAGCAAGCGGATAGGGAGCTTTCGACTTGGATTTCCGCCAACTACGCTACGCATTATCGGTCTACAAGGAGCGCAGCTTCACCAAGGCTGCCAAGCGCCTCAATATCTCGCAGTCGGCCGTCAGCGAACAAGTAAAACTGCTTGAGGATGAGATTGGGTTTGAGCTGTTTCGCCGGACTTCTGGCGGCGTCGAATCGACCGATCGCGGCCGAACCTTCCTGTACGAGTCCGAACGAGTAATGGGTGATCTGCTGAGCCTATCCGACATGGCCCGGCGATTGCGCGGAGAACTTACCGATACGCTCACGATCGGCATGGGATCCGGCATGGCCCAAATATTCATTCCACGCATGTTTACCGATCTCAAGTGTGATCTGCCCGGGGTCAGGCTGGATATCCTGACGGCACCGACGAAGAATATTTTCAGCGCACTTCACGAAGAGCGGATCGATGCCGGCATCGCGATCGAATCGGGCCCAGATCGATTGCCGGCGGGATTGACATTTGATCGCTTGGTGGACGTCGAGATGGTGTTGATCACCCATCCGAAACACGCGCTGGCACGTTCGAAGCAACCCGTCGATATCGGAAGGCTTCTCGCCGAACCCTTCATCATGAGCGAGCTGACCGTTGGGTATGGCCAGGTCGTGATCTCACTATTTACCGACCTCGGCATTCGGCCCAATATTCTTGCGGTCGTGGACAATATCGAAACCATCAAGACCATCGTGCAATCGGGAGGCGGGATTGCCATCGTGCCGCGTGCGTCGGCAGAAAATGAGGTCATTCTCGGACTACTGAAAGCGCTCCCGATCGCGCCGGCGCGCAATGTCGTGCTCGGCCTGTTCCGCAGGCGAGAGCCCCTGGCACGACGCAAGGAGGCAGCGCTGTTGAAATTGCGCGAAATGCTCAAAGGCGGCTGATCGGATTTTCCGATAATGCCATCGACAATCGACCTTTGACAGGCATTAAGACGCCGACCCATGCTGTCGGACGCCGTATGGCGGATACAATGCACACGCTCGTTTGTCGACGGTACCAACCATGTCAATTCGATTTGCGGCCGGGCGATACCGCATCGGGATCGATACCGGCGGAACATTCACGGACATTGTGTCGGTGGACACGCAAACCGGCGCGACGCACGTGACCAAGGTTGCGAGTACGCCGACCAATCCGGCGATTGGCCTGCTGCGCGGGGTCAACGAAATTCTCCTCGCTGCGGGCGCGACCACTGAGGACGTCGCAGGCCTTGCCCATGGTACAACGGTGGCGACCAACGCACTGCTGCAGGGCGAGATCAATTCGCTCGGTCTGATCGTAAATGCTGGATTCCGGCACATCCTCGAAATCGCTCGGCAATCGGTACCTGAGGGGTATGGGAATTCCTACTTTTGGGTCAAGCCCGACCGCATTGTGCCCCTGCAATTCGTTCGAGAGGTCGGCGGCCGGCTGGATTTTCAGGGTAATGAATTGCGTCCACTCGACGAAACCAGCGTGCGAGAGGCCGCGCGATATTTTCGTTCCCACGGCCTCCGCGCCATCGGCATCTGCCTGCTGCACTCCTACGCGAACGACGCCCATGAGCGGCGCGTCGCTGAGATCATGGCCGAGGAATACCCGGACGCGACGTTGTCGTTGTCGTGCGTGGTATTGCCAGAGTACCGCGAATACGAACGTGCAGTGACCACACTGGTGGATGCGTTTGTCAAGCCGCACATGGAACGCTACCTGAAACGCGTTCATCAGGAACTCGGCCCCGGTCTGCAGGACAAACCATTTCTGGTAATGCAGTCCAGCGGGGGCGTGGCCAGTGCCGAGCAAGTCGTCCGCAAACCGATTACAACGGCGCTCTCGGGTCCGGCAGCGGGTGCGCTCGGAAGCGCCGTGATCGCCGAGATCGCGGGCTTTCCGGATCTGGTGACACTGGACGCCGGCGGTACCTCGACAGATCTCTGTTTGATCGAAGGAGGCAAGCCGCATGTTACCAACGGCGGCTCGGTTGGTCCGTTTCCAGTGCGTATTCCAATGATCGACATAGAAACCATCGGCACCGGCGGCGGTTCGATCGCATGGATCAGCCGTGAGGGTCATCTCAAGGTCGGCCCGCGCAGCGCAGGCGCGGAGCCCGGACCGATGTGCTACCCGAATGGAGGTAACGAGCCAACCATCACCGATGCCAACCTTGTAATGGGGCGGATTCCTCCGGCGCTGATCGGCGGCGGCATTGCACTCGATGGTGAT
>Ga0066903_100006140_pt1 | contig 10584 bp, 11 predicted proteins | sample PanSoiMetaGPlot1_FD_67491 | JGI IMG/M metagenome (GOLD analysis project Ga0066903, IMG submission 67491) | Tropical forest soil microbial communities from Panama analyzed to predict greenhouse gas emissions - Panama Soil - Plot 1 (version 2) | ecosystem: Environmental > Terrestrial > Soil >...
CGGGTCGGGCTGCGCGCGTTCGTCGAGCGAAAGGTCGCGCCCGTCGATCTTCTAGTCGTCGTCAGCGACTGCCGGACGCCGTGGCCGAAACAGGCGCCGCCGTTTCCCGTCATTACGATTCGGGTCGGCGACGGCCAGCCGCCGGTCTGGGGGAGCCACGGCGCCAACAAGGTCATTACGATCGAGGAGCCTGACGCTGCGCTGGACGACACCCGCGCAAGAAAGCGAAGACGGTAGGAGCGCGACTCGTCATGCCCGAGAACAAACCGTGGAACCCGTGGAGGCGGCGCCCGCTATTAGCGATTCCCCCGGACTCGGTTCAGGAATGGTTCAGGCTGGCCCTGTGGGAATTCTCGATGGGCGTCCTCGTCTGCAGTGCGCTGATGTTCGGCACGCGCCTCATCGTGGGCGCTCCCGACAACATCGTCACCGTTTTCGATCTGAGGAACTGCTACACCGCGCCGCCTCTCGCGCAGCCGTGCGAGCGGGTGGCCTACAGAGCCGGAATGCTGAACGTCGTCCTGAACGCCTGGTGCGGTCTGTTGCTCGTCGCGGTGGCTGCGTGGCTTCTCTGGGTATTGTGGGAAGCTGCCGCGCCGAGGCCGATCACAGACGAGTTCCTGAAGCTGCTGGACGACTCGTTCGGGCGCAACTGGCGTCGCCCGAGCACGTGGCCGTGGGCACGAATACGGTGGGCCTATGGCTTCACGTTCGTCGGCGCACTCCTGGCATTCTGCCTCGGCACGATCGTCTCGATGGGTGTTTCGCCGCACAGACCCATGCACACGCCGACGGTTCACGTCGAGACATCCGAACACTTCAGGGCGATTCGATAGCGCGCGGCGAGCGAAGATTCGCCGCCCATTTCTTTTTCGTCACGCGGCGATCACGTTCACGTCGTATACCGCAGAGCACGCGAAGAGAGCGCTGTTACCCAATGTGTGTTTGGCGCAAGATTCAGCAAATTACCGTTGCAGAGGTACGGCCGACTCATCCCTGATCAAATGAGGAATTGATCAGGACTGCCTGCATCCAGGGCGGCAAGCAGCCGCATCCCTAACAATGAGGACGCAGATTCAAGGGGGTGCGAACGATGGGAGCAGACCTTGGGGCGTTGGGCTTCTGGCTGATGATTGGCATGATCATCGCGGCGTCGATCGTGAAGGACGGACTCAAGGAGCGCGGCAAGGAGCACGAAACGCAGGCGACGCTCCGTGCGCTGCTGGAGAAGGATGGCGAAAGCGTGACGGCAGTCCTTACCTATCTGCGCGAAAGGGACGCCGCGCAAGCCGCGGTGGGCGCCCGCATCCGAGCCGAATCCGCCGCAACCAGGAGACGGTTGAAGCCGGTTGCGATGGGAACACTTGCCTTCATCGGCGTTATTGTGGGCGGTTATCTTGTCGGTGTGTCATTGCACTTCGCGCTTGGATCGGACTCACGTATCCCTGGCATCCCGTTGTTCGGGAGCTTTGCGGCCGCACCGATCGTCGCCTGGCTGGTGTGGCGTTCCGGCAAACAGAAGAATGACGCACACCCGGACGCGTGACCCGCGCGTCCGGCTCGAAGATGCGTCGGAGGACGACGTCGTGACGCTCGCGATGAGCGGTGACGACGGCGCCTTCGACGAGCTGGTCCGGCGTCGTCAGAAGCGCGTGCGCGACATGCTGCGCCGACTCTGCGGCAACCACGCACTGGCCGACGATCTGGCACAGAAGACCTTCGTGCAGGCGTGGCGCGGCATCGGCGCGCTGCGCGATCCGGGCGCCTTCGGCGGCTGGCTCAAACGTGTGGCGGTCAATGCCTGGCTGGCCGAGGCGCGGCGCCTGCCGGTGCCGATCGACGATGATGAAGATGCGCTCCTCGCGGCGGCCGATCCCGCGCCTTCGCCGGAGCGTAGCGCCACGGGCATCGACCTGGAGCGCGCGCTCGCGCGGCTCGGCCCGGCCGAACGCTTATGCGTCGTGCTGGCGCATGGCGAAGGCATGACCCATGCTGAGATCGCCGAGGCGACCCGTCTGCCGCTCGGGACCGTGAAATCGCATGTGCTGCGGGGCAGCGAGAAATTGAAACGGCTTTATGGAAAGTGAATTGTGGTGACTGACCAGCAGCTCTCCGACTTGTTCACCGAAGGGACCGCGCCAGAACGCGACCCTGCTTTCGCACTTTGGGTGGCGTCCGGAATCGGCCGCGCGCGCCTCCGCAGACGACTTCTGGCGCTCGGGCTGCGCGTGACCGTGCTGCTCATGCTTTCCGTTCCCGTTTTCGTGGCGAGCCGCCTGATCGCGCCCGTGCTCGCGCACCTGGTCGAAGGATGGCCGCGCTTCATGGGCGTGCCTGTGCCAATCGTGGTACTGGGCGTTCTTGTCACTGGGCTGGTGCTGCGCGCCCGGCTTTATGTTCTTTTCGGACGCTTCGCACCATTTCCTTCATGAACGGACGCGCGCGCTCACCGAAGCGTCCATCTTCGGCAAGGTCGATCACCCGCGGGCACAGGCTTCGAGTACTACCAGGCAGGATTGACGCCGCCCTTGTACTGCCACCTCGCACTGCCCTCGTTGTAGATCTTCCGCTTGGTGAAGAACCATTGGCCGTTGACTTTCACGAGCTCGTCCTCGTAGTGGCCGAAGCCGCCGATGGTGTTCGCGCGCTGCGGGTTGTCGTTCCCGATGTGAAACCACTCGGAGCGGCCGACCATGTGCTGCGCGTCGCGCTCGTTTTCGCAGACATATTCGATGAGCTCTCCGTCTGCGACGAGCGCGAGCTCGATGGGCAGCGTCCACGGCCTCGTATACGCCTTGGGATCGTCGAGCGTCGCAAACACTCCAACGAATAGACGGCCGCGGGCCATTCGACACCTCTCGTGCCGGCTACATTCGCGCGTTTCCCCGCCACCCGCGTTCTCTTTCGGGCCTATACCTTTCAAATCACCTGGTGACTCTGTTTCCCGCGATCCACACTGAATCGATCTTCCTGACGTTGCTGATGTCCCTCAGTGGATCGGCGTCGAGCGCGACGAAGTCGGCCCACTTGCCAGCTTCCAGCGTGCCAACCTCGGCGTCGATCTTCAGACAGCGTGCGGCGTCACTGGTGGCCGAGACCAGCGCCTGACGCGGCGTGAGCCCCGCCTTCACCATCATCTCGAGCTCCATCAACTCGAAGTAGCCTTGAAAGCGAGCGGGCGGGCCGGTATCGGTTCCCATCGCAATCGTGACGCCGGCATCAGACAGCTTCTTCACGTTGCGCATGGCGACCTTGAGCGCCGTCTTGTAGCGCTGTGCGCTGGCGCTCGCGCGCATCTCAGCCTGTCGTGCCGGCTCGCGCAGTGCAGCCACCGCGGTTTTGTCGGCGTGCGCGAGGAACAGCGGGTCGGAGAAGAACGGCGGCGTCGACTCGTAGACGAACGTCGACACCTCACGCATCAGCGTCGGCGAGAGGCAGATGTTGCGACGCTTCATCGCGGCGATGAATGGCTCGTCGACTTCGAGGTCGCGGACGCTGTGCGCGATGAAGTCGCCGCCGGCATCGAGCACGTCCTTCGCATCGGCCAGGTAGAACACATGTACCGCCACACGCTGACCTCGCTTGTGCGCTTCGTCGATGACGGCGCGGTAGATGTCGGGCGGCATCTTGGCGACCGTGCCGAGCGTGTCGTCGACGCGAATCTTCGCGATGTCCGCGTGCATGGCGGCGTTCTCGGAGACGAGCCACCGCGCCTGTGCGATCGATGTGGGTTCGAGCACCGGTCCTGCCGCCCAGATGCGCGAGCGATTCAGTGTTGTCGCACGCTGCGCGTCGCGCGCGGCAAAACTCGGCGGGCCGTCGCCGCCGAGGCTGAACACGCTCGTGACGCCGTATGCGGAATACCTTTCGAGATCGCGCGAGACATTCGCCGCCGAGTACTGCTTCTCCTCGAGGCCGGTGGTATCGCCGACGTGACCGTGCGAGTTGATGAGTCCCGGGATGATCGTCTTGCCGGCCAGCGGGATGCGGTTCGCGCCGGCCGGAATCTGGACGCGCGTGGACGGTCCGACGGCCGTGATGCGACCGGCCCGGACCACAATCGTGGCGTCCTCAATCGGCGGCTGTGCGCTGCCATCGAAGAGACGCGCGCCGATGAACGCGGTGGCGGGCGCGGATTGTGCCGCCACGTCGATGGCGAGGGCGGACAACGCCGCGACGGAAAGGGCGACCAGCCAATGAGTTCTCATAGGTACTTGTATCGGCGTAGCCGCTACGACGCAGGAGTAGGGGTCACGGACCGAGCCCATGCTGCCGATATTTCTGGACATGGGGCGTCCTCCACGTCAGGCGAAACGCAAGGCCCGCGCACGACAATCCCGTGGCTATGAATTGATCGTGCGGGGGCCGGACGGTCGTCCCCGATTGGAGCGGTTCGAAAACGCGGTGTCGTATCGCGCGAAGCTGATCGGGCTCCAGCGCTCACCGAGCCTCGGTGTGTCGATCGAGGACATCGCGAAGCTGCTCGACGTGTAGCCAACGCTCCCGCCCCCATAACTTTCCATCCCGCCGCGCGGTTACTAGTATTGGTTCTTTTCGGTGACGCACACCCTTGACGAAGAGCGGCAGCTGATCGAGGTGGCCCAGAAAGATCCCGCTCGATTTGTCGACGTTTACGAGCGGTATGTCGATCGCGTCTATGCCTCTGTCAGTCGGCGGACGGGAAACTCTGGCGAATGCACTGCGCACGGTCACGCCGGCGCTGTTCGCCGACAGCGCGGGCGAACATGTGCGCTATGCCCGCGTGCGCATCGGGGATGCAGCCATCGAGCTCGGAGATGGGACGCCGATGCCGGGAGCGTTCATGCTCTACGTCACGGATCCGGACGAGCGGTACGATCGGGCCGTTGCCGCGGCCGCGACATCTATCATGGCGCCGTCCGATCAGCCGTACGGCCGCGTCGCAGGTGTTCGGGACGCCGTCGGCAATCAGTGGTTCTTCTCAAAACCGGCAAGGTAATCGCCTAGACCGCAGACCTAAAAGCCTGCGCTACAGGTGTACGTAGTGTCCGCCTTCAGGCGGACCTCGGCGAAGTCCGGCTAAAGCCGGACACGACGTTCTAGCGGGGCAAGCCGAAGCTCAGAATCAAATCGCCGCCGCGCCGGCCGCGGTCACCGCCGCCGGACGCTACCGTCACGAACTCCTCGCCGTTCACCATGTACACCGATGGCGCTGCGTAAACGCCCGCGCCGGTATTGAACTTCCACAGCGGCTCGCCGGTCCGGGCATCGAATGCGTAGAAATAGCCGGCGATGTTGCTGCCGGCGCCGACGAACACTACGCCGCCAGCCGTGACGACCGCGCCGCCTTGTCCGTAGCCTTCGAATACCTGCCGCCACTTGAGGTCGCCGGTGGTCGGGTCGTACGCGGAAAAGTAACCTTTCGGCAGCCGTCCAGGTCCGGCGTTGAACGGCGCGTCGATCGCGTTGACGTAGAGCAGACCCGTTTGCAGGCTGTAGGCGATGGGGCTGTAATTGGCGCCGCCGCCGGTGCCGGGCGCCATCACGACGTTCGGACGCGGCGGCGAGAAGTTCGGCACGATCCGATTGTTCTGAAGATGTGCTGGCGAGATCTCGAGCGGCACGATCGGGCTGACCGGCTCCATCGGTTTGCCGCCGGCGGTGAAGGGAATCGGCTGCGTGGGCCAGCCATGCTCGCCGGGGCGATCGTCTTCAGGGATCGGCGTCTCCTTGATCGGATGCACGGGCTGGCCAGTCTCTCGATCGAGGATATAGAGGTAGCCGTTCTTGCTTGCTTGCGCGATCGCCTTCACGTCGCGGCCGCCGACTTTCATGTCGAAGAGCGTCGGCGGACCGCCCGAGTCGTAGTCCCACACGTCGTGATGCGTTTGCTGGAAGTACCACTTCAACCGTCCGTCGCGCAGCGACAGCGCGAGAATCGAGTCGGTGAAGAGGTTCGTGCCCGTACGCTTCTTGCTGTCGCCGTACGGATTGCCGACGGCGACGTACACGAGGCCGAGCGCCGGATCGATCGCGGGCGTTTCCCAGATGCCTCCGCCGTTGCGCTCGCCGCCGACCCATGTCGGTCCGGCGATGTCCCAGCCCTGATCTTTCTCGTCCTGCGGCACCGTGTTGAACACCCACCGCACCCTGCCGGTCTTCGCGTCGATCGCGAGGACATGACCGCCGGGGATATGGCTCTCGCTGCGCGTGCTGCCGATGTAGATGACGCCGTTGTAGATCTGCGGCGCGGTCGTGAACCAGTAGCCCATGCTGATCGCCGTCTTCACGTCCGGATACCGCTCGCGTAGGACGTCGAGGATCACGCTGGCCTGTCCATTGGTGCCAAAACCCGGCAGCGGCTTCCCGGTTTTCGCGTCGAGCGCGAAGATGAACGAGCCGGCCGCGCTGTACACAACACCGTCGTTGTAGACGACTCCGCGATTACGGAAGACGTAGCCTTCGCGCGCGCCGCCGCCGATGAGCGTGGTGACGTCGTAGCTCCACAGCAGGTGGCCGTCCGACGCGTCGACGGCGTACACACTCCCGCGCGAGTCGGTGACGTACATCGTCCCGTTCACGACGATCGGCGTGGTCTGGTTGCTGACGCCATCGATGACGCCGTGCTGGAACAGCCAACGCGGGACGAGCGATTTGACGTTCGTCCTGTTGATCTGCGTCATCGGCGAATAGCGCGTGCCTGCCAGATCGAGATTGTGCAGCGCCCAGTTCACCGTGCTCGCGCTCTGGTTCTGGGCGGCGAGATGAACCGCGAGGACCGCGCTCAGGCCGACGACAACGATCAGTCGATGGCGTTTCATGAGCTCACTCAATTCGTCTTGGCGCGGGCCAGGTCGTTCACGATGTCGTAGGAGAAGCGGACGAAGCGGTACACCTCGGACTCGAGAATGCGCTCCTGATCGCTGTGTGCGCCGAAGCCCTTCGGGCCGTCCTCGAGATCGAGGGCCGGACCGATGCCATAGCACTCGGTGCCGTTTCCGCGGACCTGCGCCATGTCGGTCGCGCCGGTGCTGAGCAGCGGAATAGTGACCGTGTCGTAGTTGCGGCCGACGGCCGTTTCAATCGATCGGAAGACTTCCGAGTCGAGGCGAGACGGCTTGCTCGACGGCCGGGTCAGGCCTGGATCGGTGATGTAGCGGGCGACGACGGCCGGGTCGTTGATGACGCGAGTCATCGCCGCGAGGAACTGGTCCGGGTTTTCGTCGGGCAGCATGCGCACGTCGAGCGTCGCTTTGGCTTCCGACGGGATGACGTTGATCCGATAGCCGCCTTCGATCATCGTCGGCGAAATGGACGTCCGCATCATGGACGAGTAGCCGGGATTGTGCTCGGCGAAATACGCGTCGGCAGCGAGCGCGCCCGGCGACGCCGGGTCGAGCAGCGCGCGATAGCGGACGGCGTCGGCCTCGGGTGAGATCGCGGCCATGCGCGTGAAGAACGCTCGCGTCGTCTCGTTCAGGCGCATCGGCACGCGCCACTTGCCGACAGCGGCGACCGCGGCGGCGAGATGGACGACGGCGTTGCCCTGCAGCGGACGCGACGCATGACCCGACGGCCCGGTTGCCGTCAGCTCGATGCGGTGCGGCACCTTCTCCGTCGTCTGCACGCCGGCGTATGTGACTTTCCCGTTCACGCGCGCGACAGTACCGGTTTCGGCGAGACAGTACTCCGCGGCGATCGCGTCGGCGTGCTGGCTCGTCATGTAGCCGATGCCGACGCCGGTCGTGCCTTCTTCTCCAGACTCGACCAGAAAGATCACGTCGCGATCGAGCGGCACGTTCAGCCGTTTCAACGTCAGCATCGTCATCAGCCCGGCGACAACGTGCGGACGGTCGTCTTCCGAGCCGCGTCCGTAGATGTAGCCGCCGTCGCGCGCCGCGCTGAAGGGCGGGAACGTCCACTTCTTCGCGTCGACGGTGACGACGTCGCTGTGGCCCATGTAGAGGAGCGGGCGCTTCTTCCCGTTGCCCTTCAGGCGGGCGACGAGGTTGGGCCGCTTCGGATCGCTCGCGAAGATCTGGACCGGGATGCCTTCCTTCTCGAGCACGCCTTTGACGTAGTCGGTCACGAGGAATTCGTTCCCGGGGGGATTCTGTGTGTCGAGACGCACGAGCGACTGGAAGTGCTGGAGTGTCTCGGCGTTGAGGCGATCCCAGTCCGGCGCCGCACTTCTTTGCGCGTCCAGACGCTGCGGTCGGTCAAGGGCGAGCGCAGCAAGCAATGTTGCGACGACTACCACACGACCTCGCATCGGTTCACCTCCCGGGAAGCGGCGAGTGTAACATTCGCCAACGCGATGTGTGCTAGCCTCCGCGGTACCGATAAGCGCTCAGCGTAAGCAGCGCCCAGGGGTGCCCGTCGTCGCCAAGGCTGTGGCGGGTCCGCCGAAGCGCGCAGGAATTTGCGCGCGAAGGCTGGAGGGCCCCACGCGCAGTGAATATGTCAATCACAACGCTGATTTCACCAGGTCCGCCTAAAGGCGGACACTACGGTCGGCAAATGCTCGCCGCCATGCTGATACTCGTGGCCTGCGCGGTACTAAATGCCGCGACGCTGCAGACCGCGTCAGCGCCGAGCAGCCTCGAAGTCCTCGAGGTTCGGCCCGCGTTCTTCGTGATTGCCGGCGCCGGCGCCAACGTCGGCGTGCAGGTCGGCGAGGACGGCGTCGTCATCGTGGACGCAGGATCGGCGGTAGGCGCGCCGGGCGTGCTGGCGGCGATCAGACGCATCTCGGCCAAGCCCATTCGCTACGTCATCGACACAGGCCCCGACGCCGATCATGTTGGCGGTAATGAAGTGCTCGCGAGCGCCGGAGAAAAGCTGTTCGCCGGCGGCCTGCCAGGCGGCGGGCAGCAGAATGCCGCGACCGCTGCGGACCGCGTGGCGCCAATCATCTCGGCCGAGGGCGTGCTGCGCCACCTGGCGAAGTCGCCGGCAGCCGGATGGCCGACGGAAGTGTTTCACTACTCGCGCAAAGCCATGTACTTGAACGGCGAGGCAATCGAAGTGGTCCGGCAACCGGCCGCACATACCGACAGCGACGTCGTCGCGTTCTTCAGACGATCCGACGTCGTCATGGCGGGCGACGTGCTCGACACGCGGCAGTTCCCCGTCATCGACGTCGAACGCGGCGGCAGCATTCAAGGCGAGATTGCGGCGCTCAATCGGCTCGTGGACCTGGCCGTGCCCTCGACGCCTGTCGTCACGCGCGAAGCCGGCACGATCGTCGTCCCCGGACACGGGCGCCTTTGCGATCAGTACGACGTCGTCGACTATCGGGACATGGTGACGATCGTTCGCGACCGTGTCCGCGATTTGATCAAGGCCGGTCGATCGCTTGCCGACGTGAAGGCCGCGCAGCCAGCGAAGGGCTATATGGGACGCTACGGCAATTCTGGCGGCACGTGGACAACGGATCGCTTCGTCGAGGCCGTCTACCGCGGCCTCGCCAAGGAGAAGCCTTGAGAATTTCTCGGGCGGCGATCGCGCTGGCCACTGCGCTCCTGCTGACAGTTCTCGTTCAGCCGACAGCCCTGCGCGCGCAACAACAGCAAGGCGCCGGCGCTGCGCGGTCGGCGCGTGACAGAGCGCCGGCCGACCTCACCGGCTACTGGGTGTCGTACGTGACCGAAAATTGGCGGTACCGGATGGTGACGCCCGCGAAAGGCGAGTACCGCCGCATTCCGTCCTCGCGCGCCGCGCTGCCTCTCATCAACGCCTGGGATCCCGCTGCCGACGAGCGTGCGGGCAACCAGTGCAAGTCGTACGGTGCGGGCAACATCATGAGCGTGCCGGGCCGGTTGCATATCACCTGGCAGGATGCCGACACGCTGCGGATTGAAACGGACGCGGGCACGCAGACGCGACTCTTCCACTTCTCGCCGAGTGCTTCTGCGTCGGCTCCTCGCAGTTGGCAGGGGGAGTCCGCGGCGACCTGGGAACCTGCGGCTGGTGGCGGCAGCCTGCGGGTCGTCACGTCGAACCTGCGAGCCGGCTACTTGCGGAAGAACGGCGTGCCGTACGGTGAACGCGCGACGGTGACGGAACACTTCGACATCGCGCCGCTCGCAGAGAACGTGAAACTGCTGCTCGTCACCACGATCGTCGACGATCCTGAATACCTGACCGGGCCGTACGTCGTCAGCCCGCACTTCAAGAAGGAGCCGGACGGCTCCAAGTGGGATCCCACGCCATGCTCATCCAGGTGGTAGTCCGCCGCGCACTCGTCGCCCTGTTGTTCATTGGCCTTGCCGCCAACAAGGCGTCGGCACAATTCGAGTTCGCCGGCTCCTGGGCGCCGATTGGTACCGAAGACGTCCAGAACGATTCGGTGCCGGTCGACTACCTCGGGCTCGCCCTCACCGACGAGGCGCGCACTCGGGCACTCTCGTACGACGAATCGCAGAAGTCGATGATCGAACGGCAATGCGCCGGCTGGGGAGCAGCGTATCTGGTGCTGGGTCCGTTCGGCCTTCGAGTGAGCAGTCAGATCGATCCGGTGACGAACCGCATCGTGTCGTTCACGATTGGCGCATGGGAAGACTGGAATGAGATGGTCATCTGGATGGACGACCGTCCGCGGCC
>Ga0066903_100006141_pt1 | contig 10584 bp, 10 predicted proteins | sample PanSoiMetaGPlot1_FD_67491 | JGI IMG/M metagenome (GOLD analysis project Ga0066903, IMG submission 67491) | Tropical forest soil microbial communities from Panama analyzed to predict greenhouse gas emissions - Panama Soil - Plot 1 (version 2) | ecosystem: Environmental > Terrestrial > Soil >...
ACGCGGATGACGAGCTCCCGCGCCGGTAGCTCCAGGATCGCCGCCGCCTCGGCGACCAGCGCCGTGATCCGTGGGTCGGTGTCGAGCCCCGCGTGATCGCTCTCGATCCGCGCCGGCCCGGACCCGGGCGCTACCTCGGCCACCAGGCCGAGTGGGAGACTGGCGGCGAGCGCCGGCCGCCCGTAGACGACCGCATGCTCTCCCAGGAGAATGACCTTCCCCGCCCCGCGCCCGCGCGCGGGGAGGTTCACGAGCGGGACTCCAGGGCGCGGAGGAGAGCCCGCGCGCGATCGATCTTGACCTCTCCGGCGGCGATCAGCCGCCGGCGGAGCTCCTCTGCCGCTTCGCCTCGCGCCCCGGCGGCGTGGGACACGGCACGTGCGTGAAGCGCCATGTGCCCCTTCTGGATACCCTCGGTGGCGAGCGCCTGCATCGCGGCCATGTTCGAGGCCAGCCCGACCGCCGCCATGATCCCCGCGAGATCCCGCGCCCCCGACACCCCGAGCAGTCGGAGCGCCAGCCGCACGCGCGGATGCGATTGCACGAGCGGCCCGACCGTGGACACGGCCATCGGCAGCTCGAGCGTTCCGGTCAGGTGTCCGTCGGCGAGCTCCCAGCTGGTGAGAGAGCGATAGGCGCCGTCCCGGCACGCGAAGGCGTGCGCGCCCGCCTCGACCGCCCGCCAGTCGTTTCCGGTGGCGACGGCGAGCGCGTCGATCCCGTTCATGATGCCCTTGTTGTGTGTGGCGGCACGGTAGGGATCGGCGGCAGCGAACTCGTAGGCCGCGATCATCCGGCGGGCCACCTCGGAGCCGTCGACGCCCTCGCGTGCGAGCGCGGTCACCGGCACGCGGACGGCGGCGCGGGCGAGCCGTCGATCGGCCAGGTTCGACAGGATGCGGAGACACACGGTTCCTCCCGCCACCTCGGCCACCATCGGGGCGAGCCCTTCGACCAGCGAGTTGACGGCGTTGGCGCCCATCGCGTCACCCGTGTCGACGAGAACGTGCACCACCACCATGGTCTCGCCACGCGGCGTGCGCACGAGTCGCACCTCGACGTCGCGCGGGCCGGCGCCGCGCTGGCAGAGCCCGGGCGTGAGCTCCTCGGCGGCGGCGAGGATGCGCGCCCGCGCCGCACCCACCCGCTCGACCGCCGCTCCCGGATCGGGGACGTCGACGAGCTGGATCTGGCCGATCATGGCACCCGGGTCGGCCTCGGCCGCGAACCCGCCTCCCGAGCGCGCGACCAGGGCAGCGCGCGAGGCGGCGGCGATCACCGATGGCTCCTCGACCACCATCGGGATCACGAAGTCACGGCCGTTCACCTGGAAGTTGAGTGCCACGCCGAAGGGGAGTGCGAACGTCCCGACGGCGTTCTCCACCATGATGTCCGCGACCTCGAGCGGCAGCGCGTCGGCCGCCGTGAGCGCCTCCATGTCGGCCGCTCCGAGGCCGAGTGCTTCGCCGAGCTTCTGCCGCCGTTCCTCCACCGTCAGACGGTAGAACGCTGCGATCCGAGAACTACTCATGCGCCTCCCCCTCCCGCGTTGACCCACTCCCGAAGCCGGCCGCCGAGCACCACGGGCGCGCGACGAAGCGCGTCCAGGTCCCGCGAGCCGGTGAGCACCATGGCCGTCTTGAGACCCGCAATCAAACGTTCGATGAAGTCTCCCGCTGCCGCCACCCCGCCCGCCCGATAGGCCCGGAGGACCGGCAGCGCCACCCCCGCGGCGTGCGCCCCGAGCGCGATCGCCTTCGCGACATCGAGCCCGCTCCGGATGCCGCCGCTCGCGATCAGCTCGAAGCCGAGGCCGCGCAGCCCCGCGAGCGCCGCCGCGGTCGGGATGCCCCAGTCGGAGAAGAGCGTCCCCAGCTCGCGCCCGGGTGCCCCCGCGCGCAGGGCCTCCACCTTGATCCACGAGGTGCCGCCCGCACCCGAGACGTCAACCGTGCGGACGCCCGCTCCCACCAGCCGCTCGCCGACGCCCCGCGAGATGCCGCAGCCGGTCTCCTTGACGACGACGGGCAGCGGCAGCTCGCGCACCAGGCGCGCGAGCGTCTCGAGGCCGTAACGGAAGTCCCGATCGCCGCCCGGCTGGATCAGCTCCTGCGCGGGATTGAGATGCAGGCAGACCGCATCAGCACCCACCGCGCGGGCCAGCCGCTCGACCGCGCCCGTCGGCTGCGCCGTCGCCTGCACCAGTCCCAGATTCGCGAGCACGAGGGTGGTGGGGGCGTGGCGGCGAACCTCGAAGGTGTAGGCGAGATCCGGCGTCCGCTGCATCGCCCGCTGGGAGCCGAGGCCGAAGGCGATGCCGTGCTCCTCGGCAACGCGCGCGAGGTCGCGGTTGATGCCGGAGGCTTCCTCGGTACCGCCCGTCATGCCGGTGATGAGGAGCGGCGCCCGGAGGGGCTTGCCGAGCAGCGCCGTGGCGACGTCGACCTCCCCGACCGCCAGCTCGGGAAGCGCGTCGTGGATCAGGTCGATCTCCTCGAAGAGCGTCGTCTTGCCGCTGTACTCGACCTCCTCGGCCTGACAGAGCTCGAGGTGTGATCGCTTCCGCTCGCTGATCGACTCAGGCAAGGGAGACTCCCTCGGTCGCCCGCGCATCGGTCCAGGTCCGGACGCCCGCCGGCTCGATCGCCAGCGGGAGCGGAACGATGCCCTCCGCCTCCCAAGCTGCCCGGACCGCGGCCGCCTGCGCTGGGGAGGTCGCGAAGGCGATGCCGCAATCGCCGCCGCCGGCTCCGGAGGGCTTCGCCGCCGCACCGGCGCGCCGCGCCGCCGCCACCAGCCGCGCGAGCGCCTGGGTCGTGATCGGGAGCCCGATCTCGCGCCCGAGCTGCTCGAGGAGCGATCCCGAGCGGTCGACCGCCTGCAGGAACGCCAGCCGATCGCCCGCCGTCACCGCCGCCGCCGCAGACTCCGCAGTAACCCGAAGCTCACGCAGCGTCGCCGGCTCCGTCCGGATCGCTGCCGAGAAACGTCGGAGGAGCGGCACCGTCGCGGCGCCCTCCCCGGTCCATCCGACGAGCAGCTCGAGCCCCGTCGGCAGGCCTCGTGACGCGACCGCGAGCCGGGTGTCGTGGCGCACCACCTCGACGACGCCGCCACGCACGGCCGCAGCCAGGTCCGCGCCGCTTCCCTCGCCGCCCTGGAAGTGCGCCAGGGCGAGCAACGCGACCTCCAGCGGCTCGGCACTCTCGCGCCGCTGCCCAGCCACGGCGAGAAGACCCGCGACCGTGCCAGCGAGCGTCGCGGCGCTCCGTCCGAGCCCGAGCTTGCGCGCACCGACGAGGAAGGCCCGCGAGTCGACCGTGACGTCGAGCCCCTCCGGGAGGCGGACCCGGGCGCTCACCGCTCGATGGGCCGCGAGCACGGCGCCCGCGTCACCTCCCGGGAGCTCTCTCCGATCCTCACCGTCCACCACCCGGCGTTCACCCTCGGCGAGCGACGTGATGGCGAGCGATTCGGGTGCGCCCTGCGGCGCGATCCGGATCTCCGCCACGCGGTCCACCGCCGCGACTAGGGCGGGGGCTCCTACCAGCACCGCATACTCGCCGGTGAGGAAGATCTTGCCAGGGGCGCGCGCGACCACCACAGAATGCGCGTGACGCCCGCTCACGCAAGCACCTCGGCCCCTCCGCCCGGAGCACAGGTGAGCACGCGCTCGACACCCGGCGCCTCGCGCAGAACCCCGGCCACCCGCTCGACGTCCGCCCTCGAGCAGAGGACCTTCACCTGCGGGCCGGCGTCGATGGTGAAGAACGCGGCCGTGCCCTCCGCGCGGAGCGCCCACACCCGATGCATGCACTCGATCGTGGCGGCACGCCAGTAGAGGAGCGGTGGGCGCGCCGCCAGGCCGATGGCGTGCATCTTGAGCGCGCTGTGCTCGGCGACGAGGCCGAGCGCCTCGAGGTCGCGCGCCCGGATGGCGGCCCGCGCCTCATCCAGATCCGCCTCGACGTTCTCCACCCACGCCGGGTAGAGCGGCGACGACAGGGCCCGTGTCATCCCCGCCCGCGAGGAGACCGCCTTCGCCTGGCTGGTCGTGACCGCGACCACCACGCGGATGTCCCAGCCCTCGGCCGTCGCCAGGGCGGCAGCGACGGAATCCTGGCCGTCGGGACGCTCACCGCGTCGCCACTCCACGAAGCCACCGAAGATCGAGCGGGCGGCGGAGCCGGAGCCTCGGCGGGCCAGGGCGGAGAGCGCAGGTGGCTCGAGCCGGAGCCCGGCCGCACGGCTGCCGGCCAGGGCGAGCGCGGCGAAGGCCGCCGCCGAGGAAGCGAGACCGATGCCGCGTGGCACCTCGCTGCATGTCGCTACGTCCGCTCGCTCGCGTCGCCCGGCCTCGTGACGGAGGACATCGAGAAAGTGCGAAACCCGGGCGGCTTCCTCGCCGTGCGCCGGATTCCCGTCGATCTCGATCCGATCCGTCTCCCGATCGCCGAAGGCGACGCGGGCCTCGACCGTAAGTCCTTCGAGCGTCAGGGAGATGCTACCCGTCGCCGGCAGGTTCAGCTCCGGGTCGCGCTTGCCCCAGTACTTCACCAGCGCCAGGTTCGCGTTGGCACGGGCCGTCGTTCCAGCTGCGAGCATTCCCCGCTCGCCCGTCTTAGCTCTTTCGCCCCACCGAGACCACGTAGTCCCCCTGACCGACCGCTCTAGACCGATCGGTCAGGAACCTTCCCAAGAAAATCCCCGTGACCTGGAGAAGGTGCTTCTCCCGGCCCCCGGGGACACCTGTCGAGCGTGAGGAGCCTATAGAGGCCGGGGCTCCGGCTGTCAACCCTCGACCGGGGTGGGCGCGTCGACCCTCCCCGCGTCCAGTGCGTGAAAGAGGCTCGACTCGCGCTGGTAGAACCCCTGCGTGTGCAGCGAGTCGCGCAGGCGGAGGAGATCGTAGTCGAGATGGTGGCAGAGCTCGTGAAGGAGGGTGCGGAGAAAGGTCCGGTAGGCGACGACCTGGCCACGCTTCGCCGTCAGCATCCAGACCGTGACGCGTGCGTGGGTCCGAGCACCGGCGGCCTCGTACAGTCCCTGGAGCTCACCGCCGCGGAGCGGCGGGCGACGCCGCTCGACGCGCACCGCGACCGGCGGAACGCCGAGCGCCCTGCAGATGCCGTCGGCGATCTGCTGGGCGACCGCCTGGACGGGGCCGGGACGCCCGCTGACGAGCGCCGGCGGCAGGCCGGCGACCAGCGCACGCAGGCTCGGTTCGGCCCGGAGCGGAAGACTTGGCACCCGGTCGCTCGCCGCAGCGATGCGCCGGAGGGCTGGCGGCAAGCGTCGATACCAGGCCGGCTGTGGGCGGGACGACCCGGGGACGGTCGGCATGGCGCGCGGCAGAGCTTACTCCGGACGCGCCTCCCATCCAAATCTGTGCTAGGCGGCGAGGACTCATGGCCGACGCTGCCGTCCATCTGGCGAGCACCATCCACGAGCTCGTGCGGACACACGCGGCCGCCTCGCCACCCCCGCGCGGCCTCTCGTATCTCGCCCTCGAGCATGCGAGCGGCACGGGCTTCCACCTCCTCGACCGGCTGAGCGCGCGGGGCATCTTCCGGAAGTACGAGTTCGTGCTCGAGCTCGGCACCGAACTCGGGGCACGCTCGCGCTGGCTCGCGGCACGGCTCGGTTGCGACGTGGTCGCCACCACGGCGTCGCACGATGAGGCCGTGGCGGCCGCGGAGCTCACCCGTCGCGCGGGCCTCGCAGCGCAGGTCCGGCTGACCGTCGCGAGCGCTGGCGCCCTGCCCTTTCGGGCGTCGCGCTTCACGCACGTCTGGATCGTCGAGGCGCTGGCCCGTGTCCCCGAGCCCCCGGCCGCCCTGGCGGAGGCCTACCGCGTGCTCCGCCCGGGCGGTCACCTCGCCATGCAGGAGATCGTGGTCGGGGCCCTTGCCGATGTCGCCATACCGGGCTGGCGGCTCGTCGACGAGACGAGCCATGCCGCGGCCCTCGAGCATGCGGGCTTCGTCGAGCTCGAGGTACGGGACGTGAGCGCAGAGGCGGCGGAGCGCTCCGCGCGGGTCCAGGCCGCGCGGGCTCAGCTCCTCCGCAGGCTGCAGGAGGAGGCCACGCGGCAGCCGGCCCTCACCGAGCTGGTCGGGCAGCGCGAGGCGCTGGCGCGCGCTCTCACGAGCGGAACGGCCCGGGTCGTCCAGCTCACGGCCAGGCGGCCGGCGTGAGCGTCAGTCGCGCTCGACGGGGAATCCGAGCTCGATCCAGCGACGCCACCCGCCGTCCATCGAGCGAACGTTGCGGTATCCCATCTGCTGGAGCGCGTCGGCCGCCAGAGCGGAGCGAAAGCCACCCCCACAGTAGAGGACGATGTCCGCGTCGTGGTCGGGAACCGTCTTCTCGATGTCGCGCTCGATGATGCCCTTGCCGAGGTGCGTCGCCCCCCGCACGCGGCCACGCTGCCACTCACCGTCTTCGCGCACGTCGATCAGGTGAAACTGCTCGCCCGCTTCCTGTCGACGCCGGACCTCCTCCGGCGTGGTCTCGCGGATGCGCTGCTTGCTCTGCGCGACCAGCCGGAGAAATCCGGGTGCATGCTCCATCTTCGAGCTTCCTAGACCGGCGGCAGACGTCGGTGCCAGTCCGTGGACTTCTGGTACGCGTGCCCGACTGCCAGGACGTCGGCCTCGGCGAACGGTCGGCCCACGAGCTGGAGGCTGATCGGCAGGCCCCCGCCGGTGAAGCCGCACGGTAGCACCAGCGCGGGGAGCCCCGTCAGGTTGAACGGGCCCGTGAGCCGGGTGACCGCATCCGTCGTGCCGACCTCCACGCCGTCGACGTACACCTGCTGCTCCCCGATGCGCGGTGCCGGGAGCACGGTCCCGGGCGTGGCAAGGAGGTCGACGCGTTCCAGCGCCGCCAGCATCTCCGTGTAAAGACGCGTCCGTAGCCGCTGGGCCGCAACGTAGTGACCACCGGTCACCATCTTGGCGAATTCGAAGTAGACGCGGACCTCGACCCCCAGCTGCTCGCGCCGCTTGCCGATGAGCGGCTCGAGCGCCGCACTGGCCTCGGTCAGGATGATCGCACCCAGCGCCGCAGCGGTGAGCGGCGTGAGCGTCGGCAGCGAGACCTCGGTCACGGTGACGCCCGCGCTGCGAAGATCCGCAAGCGCACGATCGAAGCCGGCCGCGACCTCGGGGTCCACAACCGCCAGGCCATAGTCGCGCGGGATGCCGATCCGCACACCGCGGAGCCCCCGACCGAGGAGCGCAACGTAGTCCGGGACGGGAAGACGCGCGCTCGTCGGATCCGCCGAGTCGTGGCCGGCGAGTACGCCGAGGAGCAGCGCCACGTCTTCCACCGAGCGCGCCATGGGGCCGACGTGGTCGAGCGTCCAGGAGAGTGGCGTGACGCCGGCCCGGCTCACGCGCCCATAGGTGGGCTTCAGTCCGGAGATGCCGCAGAAGCTGGCCGGAACGCGGATCGAGCCGCCCGTGTCGGTGCCGAGCGCCCCGGGGACGAGACGCGCGGCCACCGCCGCCCCCGAGCCGCTGCTCGACCCACCCGGGACCCGGTCAGCGCCCCACACATTCTTGGGCGTGCCCAGCCCGAGGTTGACCCCGGTGGGTCCGAACGCGAGCTCGTGGAGGTGCGTCGTCCCGACGATGACCGCACCCGCAGCGCGGAGACGCGACACCGCCGTGGCGTCGGCGGTAGCCGGTGGTCCCCCCTGGAACGCGAGGCTTCCGTTGGTGCGCGTCACGCCCCGGACGGCGATCAGGTCCTTGACGGCAACCGGCAGTCCGGCGAGCGACCCGGCGTCCCCACGGGCGAGCGCATCGTCGGCGGCCCGCGCCGCCTCGAGCGCCGCTTCGCCTGTGACGCTGGCGAAGGCGTGCACATGGGCGTCCCGCTCCTGTACTCGCGCGAGCACGGCTTCCGTGACGGCACGCGCCGTCGTCTCCCGCGCGTGCAGCATCCCCCGGAGCTCGACCAGGGAGAGATCGGCTAGGCTGGTGCTCATCGTTGCGCGTCGGCCGGAAGGCGGGTGGCGGGGGAGAACGGCTCGGTGTCCCCCAGGTCGAGCGCCGCGAGCTCGTCGAGCGCGCCGATCAAGGGACCTGCCGCCACGAGGACCACCTCGGCGAGCCCATCGGGAAGGTTCACCCCTGCCGCCCGGAGGCGGCGCTTGAGGATCTCCGGATCAGCCATCGTTCGTCTATAAAGGGCACGCGGAGGTCCCGTGCAAGCGGATCAGCGAGTTCCAACCTGACGCCGCGCAGCGGACGGGGTGCGCTCGTCACGCCCGCCCGGCCGATAGCGCGGACCGGGCAACGGAGCGCGAGTCGGCACGGAACGCACTGGACGAATTCCGGGCAGGACTTCGGGAGGCGGCCGTGCCGTGCCGAGGCTGGGCTGTAGCATTGGCCGGGCGAGCCCGGTCGGAGCGGGGGCCACGAAGCTTGATTCAGGACGGCCGCTGGCAACCGGTAGGGTCCCGGAGCCCCAGAGCGTGGCGGGTCTCGGGTGCAACGCGGGACGAGCAAGAGCCGTTCCCGCAGGGAGGAAGGTGTTGGGCGGCTTCCGCTCGAAGTGGACGACCTGACGATGCGTGATGCCCTCGATCTCGCCGCGTGGTGGGGGACGGAAGTCGCGACGCATCCAGTCGTGAATCACCGGATCCGGGACGAGACGATGGTCGACGACGACGGTCGCCAGCTGCGGATGGCAGAAGTCGGCCGCGTGCACGAAGACGAACTGATCGATCACGACCTGGGCGCCGAAGGGTGTCAGCGGTGCCCATCCGACGAACCCGTCGCCCCAGAACCAGTCGACCCACGCCGGCCCCCAGACCGAGCCGGGTACCCAGACCCAGCCGAGTGCCGGAACGAGGCCCCACCGTCCATAGTGGAGCGTCCACGCCCACGGCTCGGAGGAGACCCAGGTCCAGCCATAGGGCGTCCACGCCCAGTACCCATCGACGTACGGCCGCCATCCGTAGGCGACCTCGGGGCGCCACACCTGTCCGTAGTTCGAGTCGTCCACCCACTGACCGTAGGGCGCGAGCGCGTTCTCGTAGTCGGCGGGCGTGATCGGGGGTGCCGCGTCCCCGTCGTCGCTCGTCTGCCAGGCGTCAATTGCCGGGTCGTCGGAGAGATCCTCCTGCGCGACCGCCGGCGTGGCCCCCATCGTGAGCCCGATCACGAGGATGGTGGCGAGCACGCCGCGCGGGAGGACGGCCATGGAGATGGCAACACGCGATCGGCGTGCGGGTTGCGCTACGGGAACGCACCCTCGTCGACCACCTGCAACCCGGCGAGAAGCCCGTTCGGTAGGCCCTCGACGAAGCGCGACGGCTTTCCCAGCACCATGCCGGTCGCGCGGTCGTAGATGTCGATCGGGTAGCTGAGATAGAGGTGCTCCTTGGCGCGTGTGACGGCCACGTAGAGAAGCCGCCGCTCCTCCTCCACATCTTCGGTGTCGTGGATGTTGTGGTAGGAGGGGAAGCGTCCATCCACCATCCAGATGACGAAAACGGTGTGCCACTCGAGGCCCTTGGCCGAGTGGATGGTGGAGAGGGTCAGGAGCCCCTCCTCGACGTCCGCGGCGAGCACGTCGCCCACGCTATCCTGGGGGGGCTCGAGCGCCATGTCGGAGAGGAGCGAGGCCAGGCTCCGGTAGCGGCTGGCGATGGTGACGAAGTGCTCCAGGTCCTTCTCCCGCTTGGGGAAGTCCTCGCGGTGGACGTGGCGGAGCATGGGCAAGTAGAAGGCGACCACCTGCGCCACCTTCTCGGCCGGTGACACCGTGTCGGGGGCGACCGTACGCAGCATGGTCGCCAGGTGGCCGAGCTCCTTGGTGTAGGCCCCGCGGCGTGGATAGGTGACGAGGCGCTCGGCGGCCTCCTCGACCGTGGCCGGCCCCGCCAGATGGCCGACGAGATCCTCCGCCGTCCGTGGTCCCAGCCCCTGGAGCAGCAGGATCACGCGGTGCCACGAGACCGCGTCGCGCGGGTTGGCGACGATGCGCAGGTGCGCCAGGACGTCCTTCACGTGCGCCGTCTCGAGGAACTTGAAGCCTCCGCGCTTCACGAACGGGATGTCGGCGCGCTGGAGCTCGAGCTCGAGGTCGAAGGAGTGGAAGCTCGAGCGGAAGAGCACCGCCATCTCCTGGAGCGGCACGCCCTCCTCGCGCAGCTCGAGGATGCGCTGCACGACGAAGCGCGACTGCACCGTCTCCTCGGCGCACTGCACCAGCAGCGGCACCTGCCCTTCGGGGGTCCGTCCGCGCAGCACCTTGGTGTGCTTCTCGGCGGCGCGGTCGATGATGGCGTTGGCGAGGTCGAGGATGGGTTGCGTCGAGCGGTAGTTCTCCTCGAGCTTGACCAGCCGCGAGTCGGGGAAGAGCGTCGAGAAGTCCATGATGTTCCGGAAGTTCGCGCCCCGGAAGGAGTAGATGCTCTGGCTGTCGTCGCCCACCGCCATGACGTTCTGGTGGGCGACGGCGAGCCCCCGCACGATCTCGGCCTGGAGCCTGTTCGTGTCCTGGTACTCGTCGACCATCACGTAGCGGTACGTGCGCGAGAGCTGGTTGGCGATCTCAGGCTCGTCG
>Ga0066903_100006142_pt1 | contig 10582 bp, 7 predicted proteins | sample PanSoiMetaGPlot1_FD_67491 | JGI IMG/M metagenome (GOLD analysis project Ga0066903, IMG submission 67491) | Tropical forest soil microbial communities from Panama analyzed to predict greenhouse gas emissions - Panama Soil - Plot 1 (version 2) | ecosystem: Environmental > Terrestrial > Soil >...
GAACTGGGAAATGACGATGCCGTGCGGCTGCGTGAACTGGAACGCACGGCGGCTGTAAACAAGAGCCTGTTCGAGGATTTTTTGCAGAAGGCCAAGATCACAGATGAGCAGTCGACGTTTCGGGCGCGCGAGGCGCGGGTGATCGTGCCCGCTCAATTCGGATGGCAAAGCTATCCGAACAGAAACCGGATCCTGATGATGGCGCTGGCTCTCGGTCTGGCGTTCGGCGTGGGCGGTGCGTTCGCAATGGAATTGCTCAAAGCCGGCTTCACGACCCCGAATGAAGTGGAAAAGGCGCTGGGAATTCCCGTCCTTGCCTCCGTGCGCAAGGTCGATGCGGGCCAGCTCGTCAAGGACGGAAAGACCATCGCTGTTCCCTTTTACCAGATGCACCATCCGCTGTCGCCGTTTAGCGAAGCGTTGCGCACCTTGCGAAGTGGCATCCACATGTCGGACGTCGACTCGCCGCCCAAGGTTGTCCAAGTTACGTCCTCGCGTCCCGGCGAAGGCAAAACAACGATTGCGATCAGTCTCGCCATTTCGGCAGCCTCTTCTGGGCTGAAGGTTGCCTTGCTTGATGCGGATCTTCGTCACCCGTCGGCGTCGCACTTCTTCGGATTGGACCGGAAGAAGGGGCTCGTCGATCTGCTGACGGGCGCTGCGTCGGCGCAAGATGTGCTAATTTTACAGAAAGATATCAGACTGGTGGTGTTACCCGCAGGCAGCAAGACCTTGAACCCGCCCGATGTCCTCGGCTCGGAACGCATGCGGGTAGTAATGAACTACCTCGTCGAGCAATTTGATTACATTGTGATCGACACGCCGCCAGTCGGTCCGGTCATCGATCCAGCTATTGTGGCGAAACTGGCTGACAAGACCATCTTCGTCGTTCAGTGGGGCTCAACGCCGCGCGACCTAGTTGTAAATTCCATACAGCAGATATCGAACCATAAACGCGTGGCCGGCGTCGTCCTGAACTACGTCGTCCAAGATCGCGCCAAGAAATATGGTGGTGAGTATACCTACGCAAAAAGTTACGAGAAATACTACTCCCATTGATCGCTAAGGGTTGCCCCGGACACGAGCTACCCATTGTTTTGATCTCGTGGCTTCTCCAAAGTCGGTTAGAGCCGAGATGAACTTCCATCAAAAGTCCTTTGAGGAGGGCTTGCCTGCTCTGGAGGCGAAAGTCGTCTTTGGGCGGCGTCGGCGTGGTCTAAGTTCCGCGCGATATTTATTTTTCGGTATGATTGGGACTGTCGTTGCAATCAGCTGTCCAGCGCTGCTGGCGCTGCTCGGCATCGGTATGTCGGCGCAGGAAGGTGACGCTACATTCAATGGAGCACTGGCGTCGCTGCTCGCCATCATCATCAGCTTTGCAGCGATTCGGCGCCTGCTAAGTTTTCCGTTGCTGCGGACATACGGCTACGTTGCAATGACGTTCGTCGTTAGCTTCCTCGTTGTAGCGGTAGGCTTGAAATTCTTTCGGATCCCGTTTTCAAGTCCGCAACTTTTCCTTGGGACGGTGCTGATCATCGCAATGGTTGAGATGTTTTTCTATGTCTACCGCCATGGGGCGCCATTGCAGATCGCGGTTGTGCCGGGGACAGCAACACTAGCCAAGCCGCCAAAGAACCTACGCCAGTCGATCCGATTCAGGGGGCTTATCGACGTTCCAAGCGAATTCGACTACAATGGTGTGGTCGCGGATTTTAGTGCGGAGCTGGAGCCGGAGTGGGAGCACTTTCTCGCGTTTTCAGCGCTTCAGGGCATCCCAGTTTATCACGTCAAGCAGTTCAACGAGTCGATCACCGGACGAGTTCCAATCGATCACTTGTGGGAGAATACGCTGGGCGCAATCGTTCCGGCGCTTATCTACCCGCAATTCAAGCGCATCATCGACGTTTTCACCGCCTTCCTCCTGTCTCCCGTTATCGCCTTACTGGTCGGCGCATGTGCAATCCTCATCAAGCTCGAATCGCCCGGTCCGGTTTTCTACTGTCAGCGGCGCACGGGTCTGGGCGGCCACGCCTTTACTATGTTCAAGCTGCGCACCATGACCGATAAACATGATGGAAGCGACTTTACCCTGCAAGACGACAAGCGGGTTACGCGGGTGGGAGGGTTCCTGCGCCACTATCGTCTCGACGAGCTGCCGCAAGTGATCAATATTCTGCGCGGTGACATGAGCTGGATCGGTCCACGCCCGGAGGCGATATCGCTCGCGGAATGGTATGAGCGGGAGATTCCATTCTATGTCTATCGCCACATTGTACGGCCCGGGATCAGCGGTTGGGCACAGGTGCACCAAGGCAATGTTGCAGCGGTCGATGCCGCCCGCCTCAAGCTCGAATACGACTTTTTCTATATCAAGCACTTTTCATTTTGGCTCGACGCGGTGATTGTCTTTAAGACGCTGCGCACGATTGTGACAGGCTTCGGATCGCGTTGATTGGGTTTCCGCGCACGCGTCAAATCAAAGATGACTGAGCCAACTCCCGGAGAAAATGACATGTCGCAAAAACCGAGATCGGAAAAGCTAGCGCTTGTCTGCGGGGCGGGCGGCTTTATCGGTCACCACCTGGTGAAGCAGCTGAAACGCGAGGGCTTTTGGGTGCGCGGCACCGACCTCAAGTTCCCGCGCTTCAGTGAGACCGAGGCTGATGATTTTGTCATCGGGGACCTGCGTGATCCATACTTCGTGAGACAAGTGGTCGATCGCCGCTTTGACGAGATCTATCAACTGGCTGCCGACATGGGCGGAGCCGGCTATATCTTCACAGGCGAACACGATGCCGACGTGATGCACAACTCGGCGACCATCAATCTCAATGTTCTGGACACCGCCCACAGGCGCAACAACAAGCTGATCTTCTATTCCTCGTCGGCCTGCATGTATCCGGAATACAATCAGCTCGATCCAGACAACCCGAATTGCGCCGAAGCAAGCGCTTATCCCGCTGCTCCCGACAGCGAGTATGGATGGGAGAAGCTGTTCAGCGAGCGGCTTTACCTGGCCTATGCGCGAAATTACGGAATGGAGGTGCGGATCGCGCGTTATCATAACATCTTCGGACCGGAAGGCAGCTGGAACGACGGCAAGGAGAAAGCGCCGGCGGCGATTTGCCGTAAGGTGGCGTTGGCGCGCGATGGAGGTGAGGTCGAGATTTGGGGGGACGGGAAACAGACGCGTTCATTCCTGTACATTGATGTATGCCTGGAGGGGACATTGCGGTTGATGCGGTCAGACTTCGCTGGCCCGGTAAATATCGGCTCGGACGAGATGGTCACGATCGATCGGCTTGTCGACATCGTCGCTCGCATTGCCGGCAAGTCGGTTGACAAGCGGCACATCGACGGTCCGACCGGAGTTCGAGGCCGCAAGTCCGATAATCGATTGATCCGCGAAAAGCTCGGATGGGCGCCCTCGTCCACACTGTCTGATGGGCTGGGGCCAACGTATGAATGGATCCGGGCGCAGGTCATGCGGAATGCTCCCGCAAGCGAGGTTGCGCGTCTGAGCAATCATGAAGGTGTCGGGCCGGCAAGAGCTGACGCCGCTCGAGTTGCTTGATCTCGGCGATCGTGCGTGAGCCGACTCGTAGTGAACAAGTGATCAGGAAGCGACTCGTTTACATCTGCGACTGGCTGCCACCGGATTTTGGCGCAGTAGGGCAGTATGCGGTGATCTTCGCACGCGAATGGGCGAGGGACGGCTGGATAGTTACATTGGTTGGTTTGACGAGCGGGAAATCTTGCCGAGAGGCTGCCAAGTGCATTGGCGATGGTTCGATCGAGATACTCCGGGTCCATCGACCCACCTATAAAAAGCAAAAATTGCTGGCGCGCTTGATCTGGACTTTCGTGTCGAATCTGCTACTCGTGAAGGCAGCATTTGGCTCGATGCGGCGTGCAGACGCGGTTTTGTTCACCGGCAGCCCGCCATTGCTGCTGCACTTCATCGCGCCGCTCAATCTGATCATCAGAACCTTTTTGATCTATCGGATCACGGATTTTCACCCTGAATGTCTCATCGCCGAGCGCGGCCGGGCAAGCCTGTCCGCGAACCTGCTGCTCCGCCTGACGCGGTTCTGGCGCCGTCGCGTCGATCAGTTTGAAGTGCTCGGTGTGGATCAAGCGCGCCGGCTTGCAGAAGTCGGGATACCGGCGGAGCGGATTTGCCTCAAACGCGACCCCTCGCCAGTCATGTTTTCGTCAGGGCTGGCTCCGCTCCGGCTGCCTGATCGGTTGCGCGGAGGGTCCGGCATCATTCTCTACTCGGGGAATTGGGGCGTTGCGCACGATGACGATACGTTCATCGAGGCCTATTCAGAATATTCCCGTCAATCGAAGGACGCCTTGAAATTTTGGCTCAATGCGGTCGGTGCCAAAGCTCATCGTGTTGAGAACGAGCTTCGCCGTCGCGGCGTATTCGTGCACCGGACGGCACCGGTCCCGCTGGAGCAGCTACCGGCGCTCCTTGTTACGGCCGACGTGCACCTGGTCACGTTGCGCGATGGCTTTGTCGGCTATGTCCTTCCCTCGAAGGTGCACGCGTGCATCGAATCGGGAAAGCGGATTATTTTTGTCGGCAGCGAGAGTTCGGATGTTCATCTGCTGGCCAGCAGCGCGCGGTCGCCGATCGATTATCATCGCGTTGAGGTCGGCGATGTTGAGGGGCTGGTGAAGGCGCTGCATGCGATGGAAGAAGCTATTATTCGCGAGCGTACTGGAGTTCCGGCTGGCGGCGCACTTGTGTTTGACGCCCCGTGAACGCGAGATGCTCCGCAGTTTGTCGACTTTCCTGATATGTGCGCAATAGCAGGGGCATTTGGTTTCGACGCTGGTCGCGCGGCCGACGCGACCATGGTCGGGCGGCTCATCGAGCTGCAGCGGCGGCGTGGGCCGGACGGCGACGGCTTATGGTCGTCCGACGATGGGCGCGTCGCCTTCGGCCACCGGCGCCTTGCCATCATCGATACCGGCGCGCAGGGCGCGCAGCCGATGTCAGAGGCGAGCGGCCGCTGGACCGTCACCTTCAACGGCGAGATCTACAATTACCGTGCCCTGCGCCACGAGCTCGAGCGGCTGGGCTGCGTGTTCCGCACCAATAGCGACACCGAGGTTCTCATCAATGTCATTGCGCATTGGGGAGAGGCCGGTCTTCGCAAGCTCCGCGGCATGTACGCATTTGCGCTGTGGGATGGGCGAGAACGCGAGCTGTGGCTGGCCCGCGATCCCTATGGGATCAAACCGCTTTACATTGCGCATAGCGACGGAGTTCTCTGGTTTGCATCGCAGGCGCGTGCGCTCGCGCAGGTGGCGCCGATCGACAGCGGGCGCGATGCAGCAGCGCTTGCCGGCTTCTATCTCTGGGGGCACGTGCCGGAGCCTTTCACCTGGTGGTCCGGCATTCGGGCTTTCCCCCCAGGTCATCTGCAGCGGGTGCGTTTCGGCATGACGCCGGGCCCGGCGCGCCCATTCGCGAGGGTGGAAGAAGCCTATCTCGAGTCGGCCCCGAGGGCGGTGGGTGGCGACGAGCTGCGTGGCCTGTTGCAAGACTCGGTGCGCCACCATTTGGTGGCCGATGTTCCGGTGGGCGTGTTCTTATCAGCTGGAATCGATTCGAACGTCGTTGCTTCGCTCGTTGCTGAGCAAAATTCCAGGCTGCGGACTGTGACGTTGGCCTTCGATGAATATGCCGGCACTAAGATGGATGAAGCGCCACTGGCGGAGGAGGCCGCGCGGATCCTGGGCAGCGAGCATACTACCATTCGAATCAGCCGCGGCGAGTTCGAGGCACTGCTTGATGATTTTCTAGCCGCGATGGACCAGCCTTCGATCGATGGCCTCAACACCTATCTGGTCAGCCGTGCGGCAGCCCAGCTTGGCCTGAAGGTCGTGCTCTCGGGGCTCGGCGGCGACGAGCTGTTCGGCGGCTACCCCTCATTTCATGACGTGCCCGAGCTCGTGCGGTGGGGCCGGCGGCTCGCCATCCTGCGCCCGCTCGGGGATGCAGTGCAACGGGTGCTCCGGGCGCTTGCAATCCGGGACATCCCACCCAAGGCCCCAGGTCTTCTTTCCCATTCAAGCCACTTGGCGAAGGCCTATCTGCTGCGGCGCGCGCTCCATCTCGAGGACGAGCTTCCGTCCTTGCTGGATGAAAGCTGGGTTGTCGAGGGCCTCGAACGGCTGGCCACCACCTCGGCTCTTGGCGCCACCCTTGCGCCGCTGCATGCGGCGGGGGCAACCCAGCACGCCCGAATCGCGGCGCTCGAATCGTGCTGGTACATGCGCAATCAGCTCCTGCGCGACACCGACTGGTCGAGCATGGCGCACGGGGTGGAGGTACGCGTGCCGTTCGTGGACTTCTCGCTGCTCGAGAGGCTGGGGCCGGCGATTGCCTCACTTAAGCCGCCAACCAAGGGCGACCTTGCCGCCTGTTGCACAGCCATTCCTGCGCTGGTCGGCACTCGCGCCAAGACCGGCTTTACAACTCCAGTCCGGCAATGGATTTCGGAGGCGGAAGGAACGCCCGCGGTCAGCCGCGGTCTGCGGGGCTGGGCATCTTGGGTTCACCGCGAGTTCCGGATGAACTGTCCGGCGGTTGCCGTTGCCCAACCAATCGGACTTGCCGCCTAAACATGCGGCGTTCAGTTCGCGTACAGATGCTCCTGACCGACGCGTTCGGAAGCTTCGGGGGTATCTCGCGGTTCAATCGCGATTTCCTGGCGGCGCTCGATGCCTGCTCTTCAGTCGAGCGAGTGCACGCGCTGCCGCGGCTGATCACCGAGCCGATTGAGGAGGTTATCCCGGAAGCCGTCATCTTCGACCGCAGGGCGGCCCGCGGCAGGGTTGCCTTTGCAACTCAGCTCCTGCTCTATGCCTTGCGTGCAGAGCGGGTGGACCTGGTGATCTGTGGCCACCTCCACCTGCTGCCGTTGGCCTGGTTGGCAGCAAGGTATCAGCGGGCGCGGCTGGCGCTCATCATTCACGGTTTTGAGGCATTTGGTCCCAGCCGATACCCGCTCTCGAACCTGCTGGTCGATCGGATCGACGCCTTCATCGCTGTCAGCCGCTACTCGGCCGATCGCTTCGTGAGGTGGTCGCACGTGGCACGGGAGCGGGGTTTCGTCCTGCCGAATTGCGTCGACGTGAATCGCTTCACACCAGCAGAGCGGGATCGGCGTCTTGTGGATCGTTATGGCCTTCATTCCAGCAAGGTCATGCTGACAGTGGGACGCATGGCGGCCGGAGAGCGTTACAAGGGGTTCGACGAGGTGATCAACCTGATGCCGCAATTATTTCAGCGGTTCCCGGACTTGAAATATCTCATCGTCGGCGACGGCTCGGACCGCGGCCGGCTCGAAGCTACTGTGAAGGCGCTCGGCTTGTCGAAGGACGTGATATTTGCAGGTCATATTCCTGAAAGCGAAAAGGTTGCTCACTACAATTTGGCGGATGTGTTCGTGTTGCCGAGCTATGGCGAAGGTTTCGGCATTGCGTTGATCGAAGCGGCGGCCTGTGGAATTCCGATCGTCGGGAGCGCGGTCGATGGGTCGCGTGATGCCCTTCTCGACGGACGCCTCGGTCGGCTGGTCGATCCCAAGAAGCCCGATGAGCTGGTCGAGGCGATTAGTGCGGCGATGAGCGGCACCCGGCGCCGGGCACGTAACGATCTGGTCGAGACCTTCGACGTTGGCGGCTTTCGAGTCCGGGTGTCGCGCTGGATGAGCGAGCAGGCTGCGCTCGCCACCGCCTAATTTGTGTATATCGACGTGTGCCAAGACGCCGTGAGTACGGCCGTCAAAGGTGCCAGGGACGTGCGCGCGGCAGCTTCGCGCGGCCAAATGCGCCGGCTCGGCGTGCTCGTGCTGATGCTGGCCAGCCTGGGCGCATGCGTCTGGCTAGCACGTGAGGGCATGCTTCGGGGTTTGGCCGATCTCTGGATTGTGTCCGACGAGGTGACACGCGCAGATGCAGCGGCCGTGCTCGGCGGCCAGATCGATGTGCGGCCTTTCGCGGCGGCGGACCTCTACCGCAGAGGGCTTGTCAAAAAGATCTTGGTCTCCAACAACGAAGCGGATCGGGCAACCGCAATCGGTGCTGCCACGGGGCATACGGAGGCCAATCGGCGGGTGCTCTTGAAATTGGGCGTGCCGGAGGCCGCGATTGAGACCTTCGGGCGGGCGAACAAAAGCACAAAAGACGAAGCGGCGGCCTTGCGCGAGTGGATCGAGGGGCGCGGCGCCTCGACCATCATCATTCCCACCGAGGTGTTTTCTGCCAGGCGTGTGCGCTGGATGTTCGAGCGCGAGTTTGCCGGGCAAGACGTCCGCATCCTAGTGCCGTCATATGAACCAGCACAGTATACGCGGACCGAGTGGTGGAAGACGGCGGCGGGCCTGATCGCGTTCCAGAACGAAGTTATCAAGTACATCTATTATCGACTGCGATACTAGCGCGCTCGCCCTTCGCATGACGCAGGAAATAATCATCGAAGCGGGCCGTGCCGACCGGCATTACTGGCGGGACCTTTGGCACTACCGCGAGCTCTTTCGTGTGCTGACGTGGCGCGACATCGTCGTCCGCTACAAGCAGACAGTGATCGGGGCCGCGTGGGCTGTCATCCGACCGTTCCTGACGATGGTGGTCTTTACCGTCATCTTCGGCAAGTTGGCCAATCTACCTTCGGACGGCACCGCGCCCTATGCCATCATGGTCTTCGCGGGCATGCTGCCATGGACTTTCTTCTCCAGCGCGCTGTCTGACTCGTCTAACAGCGTAGTCGGCAGTGCCAACCTGATCAGCAAGGTCTATTTTCCGCGCCTGATCGTTCCGTTGGCTGCGGTGGGAGTAACCTTCGTCGATTTTACCGTCAACTTTGCAATGATGTTGGTACTGATGGTCTGGTACCAGTTTGTGCCGGGTTGGCAGCTCATCCTACTGCCCGCATTCGTCGCGCTTGCATTTTTCGCGAGCCTCGGCCCCGGCCTCTGGCTCACCGCATTGAATGTCAAGTACCGTGACGTCCGCTTCATGATTCCGTTCCTGGTTCAGTTCGGTGTATATGTCTCGCCGGTCGGTTATAGCTCGAACATCGTTCCCGAACAGTGGCGCCTCCTATATTCCCTGAACCCCGTGGTCGGAATCATTGACGGGTTTCGCTGGTGCCTCCTCGGCGGACGGAGCACCCTTCATATGCCCGGGTTCTTGTTGAGCATCGTTGTTGCAGCATCCTTCCTTTGGCTGGGTATTCACCAGTTTCGAAAGATGGAAAAAGGTTTTGTGGACCTGATGTAAGCCAAACTCAAAACTATGCCAAACATCATTATTGAAGCTGATAAGATTTCGAAAAGCTATATGGTCGGGCACCAGTCCATGGAACGCGAGCGCCATACTTCGTTGCGTGACGTCATCGCCCGCGAGGCCCGCAATTTTGCCCGCAAGGCTGCCGATGTATTACACGGAAGACAGATAGTTCAGGGCGATGAGATTGAAGAGTTTTGGGCACTAAAGGATGTTAGCTTCCAGGTCAGAGAGGGCGAGGTACTTGGCATTATCGGCCGTAACGGGGCCGGGAAAAGCACTTTGCTGAAGATTCTCAGCCGAATCACCGAACCGACTAGCGGCCGAATGCGGCTCCGGGGAAGAGTCGCAAGCCTGCTGGAAGTTGGGACAGGGTTTCATGGTGAGCTTACCGGCCGCGAAAATATCTACCTCAATGGCGCGATCCTGGGGATGCGCCGGTCGGACATCAAGCGCAAATTCGACGAGGTAGTGACGTTTGCGGGAATCGAGCGGTTTCTGGATCTACCAGTGAAGAGATACAGTTCTGGTATGTACGTGCGACTCGCTTTCGCGGTCGCTGCACATCTCGAATGCGACATACTCATTGTCGACGAGGTTCTCGCCGTCGGCGACCATGAGTTCCAGCAGAAATGTTTGGGGAAGATGCACGACGTGGCGTCGAAGGAAGGGCGAACCGTGCTTTTGGTCAGCCACAATATGGCAGCAATCAATGACATGGCAGACCGCGCTTTGCTCCTCGATTCGGGCCGTGTTACGGTTGACAGCTCTGTCTCCGACGCTATATCGACTTATCTGTCTAAGGGAGCGACGGCGCCGATCTATATTAGCCCGGCTGAGAAGTCCCGTCGCACTCCCCATGTTAGAAAGATCGAGGTTTTCACTTCGGATGCGAACGGAGTGCATCGTTTTGGTGAAGCGCTCGAGGTAAAATTCTGGATCAGACATGAGCGGCCAATATCCAAGGCGTGCTTTTCATTTACAATAGTCAACCATAATTTTCAAAATGTCGTGCATGCTTGGGCATTTTACCCTGAGTGTTCCTTTGGACAAGAGATGAGCGAGTCTGTACTTACATGTCGTTTTCCATCGCTTAGGCTCAATGTTGGCCAATTCCATTTACGGACACACTTAACTGAACCACCCGAAGGAGAGGTGTTCGAAAGGCTCGATGGTGTATGTCCATTCGAGGTCGTTAGAACCAACGACTCGGTGTTGTGGGGATGGCGCCCAGACGCCTGCGCCTATCATGAGCACTGGAGTTGGAACATAG
>Ga0066903_100006143_pt1 | contig 10581 bp, 7 predicted proteins | sample PanSoiMetaGPlot1_FD_67491 | JGI IMG/M metagenome (GOLD analysis project Ga0066903, IMG submission 67491) | Tropical forest soil microbial communities from Panama analyzed to predict greenhouse gas emissions - Panama Soil - Plot 1 (version 2) | ecosystem: Environmental > Terrestrial > Soil >...
GAGCGCCGCATGCAGGTCCTTGAGCCGTGGCGCCGCGGGCAGCGCCTCTGTCGGGAGCAAGACCTCGACGATCATGCCCTGCGCATAGCGTCCGACGGCCGGCGCGAACAATGGTGGGCGAGCTAAGCCCGTATGGCGGTGCATCTCCGGTACATGCTTGTGCGCGAGGGTGAGCGCGTAGATGCGATAGGGCACACGGGTGTATTCGGGCGAGGCCTGGTCCTCGAACTCAGCAACCATGCGTCGACCACCGCCGGTATAACCCGACACCGCATTGACCGATACCGGCCAGTTCCGTGGTAGCAACTCGGCCTCGATCAACGGCCGCACCAGGGCGATGAAGCCGGTCGGATAGCAGCCGGGGTTTGCCACCCGTGCGGAATCCGCGATGGCTGCACGTTGCGTTTTGGTCATCTCCGGAAGACCATAGGTCCAGTTTTCCGCTGTGCGATGGGCCGTGGAAGCGTCAATGACACGCACCGCGTTGTTCTCGATAAGGGCGACCGCCTCGCGCGCTGCCTCGTCGGGGAGGCAAAGGATGACGAGGTCGGCGCGGTTGAGCATGTCGCGCCGGGCTTCAGGCTCCTTTCGCCGCTCCTGGTCGAGCGAGATAAGCGCGACATCGCGCCGAGGCGCTAGCCGCTGGCGAATCTGCAGTCCAGTCGTCCCAGCCTCGCCGTCGATGAAGACCTTGGGCGCCATCGCGAAAACCATTGTGGAAGCCAAGTGGGCGCTCCGCCAGAACCGAAGCACCGATCCAGCCCCGTTGAAACACACACGGGCGAAAGAGTCCACCGGGCGGGCCGCAAGCGGGTCTGGGCCGCACCCCACCAGCAGCCATGAGCAGACCGCTCCGAAAGATCTGGTACTTTGCTCATCGTCGCTCGCGACCTGCCCATTTCGTCCGAGGACGAAACTCACCGGTTGTGCGGTAGGCCTTTGCGATCGTCGACGCGCGCTCGCCATGACGCGACGCAGGAGCGCCAAGCCGCTTTGAACGAGTCTGGTGTCGTGCCTCTGCCATATTCACTGAGCAGTGAATATGGCCCTAAAGGCCAATGTTCGCCCGCAGTGCATATAGCACTTTCTAGCGGAATAAATTCAGGCACGACCGCTAAAATACAGCAAAATCAAACCTGTTAAACAGTGTTGACTTACCCAGATATGTTGAGAGGCCAAATAACGAGATCGCCCCGCCCCGCGCGTCACTGGGGCAAGGGTCCGCAGGCGCCACGGCCCTGTGAGGTGGTCCTACCCATTGGGCCTCATAGCCACGCCAGTGCCCCTTCTTAAGCCTTTTCACGACCCACGCGGGGCATCCCTGAACAAACCACTGTTGAGATCTGCGGGAAGACAGATGTAGATCCCGCGATTCTCATCTCTCCGCAAACACAGCACGCACGATGAAACACGTGGCCTGTTGATACACAGCAACGGCTGGTTGACGAACCTTCAACACGTTGGACTGCGAACCGGCGAGGACGCTGCTCGATGAACCGGAGTAATGCGCGATGCGATCGGGCCTTGGGTCGTGGTCAATTCACCTGGAGGCAGCTCAAGCCGCGTTCTTCGGAGCGCGCAGCAATTCGACTGCCCTCCGCGTTGCCGGGTCGAGGCCGGCGCCGCCTGCCTCGAGATGCGCGAGGATCGCGTCGCGCATCCGTGGGTCCCAGAATTTGGTGATGTGCTCGGCGATCTTTGCGGACGCTGTTTCCACATCCTGCGCTTTGAAGAACATACCGATCTGGTTGGCCATATAGACCAACTTGTTCGGCGACGATGTGCTATGTGTAAACTGGTCATGCGAGGGCATGGAAGACCTGCTCTTCCTTGATGCGCTCCGGGTGCGTGAATATTTCAAAGCCGTCGCTGCGTGCGACCGCGACCAACGTGATGCCGCAAGCGTCCGCGGTACGCACGGCAAGCGCGGTCGGCGCCGACACCGCGACCAGAACCGGCATGCCGATCGACGCTGCTTTTTGCACCAGTTCGACGGAGAGCCGGCTGGTCAGGAGACCGATCCCGCCGCAACCGGTGACACCGTTGCGTGCTAGCGCGCCGGCGAGTTTGTCGAGCGCATTGTGGCGTCCGACGTCCTCGCGCACCGCTACCAATCCCTCCCCCCGCCGATAAAACGCCGCTCCGTGAACGGCGTGTGTGCGCTGATTGATCGCCTGGCGACCATAAAGTTCGTCCAAGGCGGCCATGATGTCCTTTGGTGCAACAAGGCCGTCGTCGCTAACCGTCGCCGGTGGTCGCATCGCTTCGCTTAACGATTCGATTCCGCATAAGCCGCAGCCGGTCGGACCCGCGAGATAGCGGCGGCGTTCGCGGAAGGTCGTCGCGTGAGGCTCGGTCAACCGCATTCGCAGTTCGACGCCGATCGGTTCCTCGACGATCTCGACCGACTCGATCTCATTCGGCGATTCGATTATGCCTTCGGTCAGGCTGAAACCGAGCGCGAAATCGTCCAGGTCCCGCGGCGTCGCCATCATCACGGCATAGGATGAGCCGTTGTAGGTGAAGGCGACGGCGGCCTCTTCGGGAATCGTGCGCTCGCGGTCAGCAAATCCGCCGGCACGCCACGCTTTGCATTCCACACGACGGGTCGGTCCAAGCACGCGAATTACTCTGCCGCCTCTGCGGGGGTGATCCGGCGGCTCCGGCGGGCAAGGTTGTTGTAGTCCTCCTGCCACCGTGAGGGACCGTTCGAGGGCGAAATCTGCACCGCCGTCACCTTATATTCGGGGCAATTTGTCGCCCAATCGGAGAAATCGGTGGTGACAACGTTCGCTTGCGTGTTGGGATGATGGAACGTCGTATAGACCACGCCTGGAGCCACCCGCTCGGTGATCAGCGCACGCAGAGTCGTCTCGCCGGAGCGGCTTATCAGCTTCACCCAATCCCCGTCACGCACGCCGCGCTCTTCGGCATCGTGCGGATGTATTTCGAGGCGATCTTCCTCGTGCCAGATCACGTTGTCGGTGCGCCGTGTCTGCGCGCCGACATTGTACTGCGACAGGATACGGCCGGTTGTGAGCAGCAGCGGGAAGCGCGGCCCCACCTTCTCGTCAGTTGCCACGTATTCCGTGATCAGGAATCGACCTTTACCGCGCACGAAGCTGCCGATGTGCATGACCGGCGTACCTTCAGGGGCCTTCTCGTTGCATGGCCACTGGATCGAGCCCAGTTCCTCGATACGTTGGAAGGAGACGCCGGCGAATGTCGGCGTCAGCCGCGCGATCTCGTCCATGATCTCCGATGGATGCTCGTAGTGCATCGGATAGCCCATCGCGTTGCTGATGAGGCAGGTGATCTCCCAATCCGCATAGCCATTCTTCGCTTCCATCACCTTGCGCACGCGCTGAATGCGGCGCTCGGCGTTGATGAACGTGCCGTCCTTTTCGAGGAACGTCGAGCCGGGCAGAAAGACGTGGGCGTAGTTCGCGGTCTCGTTCAGGAACAGATCCTGCACCACGACGCATTCCATGGCGGCAAGGCCGGCGGAGACGTGCTTGGTGTCGGGGTCGGATTGCAGGATGTCTTCGCCCTGGACGTAGAGGCCCTTGAACGTTCCGTCGACCGCAGCGTCGAGCATGTTGGGAATGCGCAGGCCCGGTTCCTTCTCGAGCTTGACGCCCCAATCCCTCTCGAAAAGCTGGCGGGTGGCGTCGATCGAGATATGCCGATAGCCGGACAACTCGTGCGGGAACGAGCCCATGTCGCATGAGCCCTGCACATTATTCTGCCCCCGAAGCGGATTAACCCCGACGCCCGGGCGGCCGATATTGCCGGTCGCCATCGCAAGGTTGGCAATGCCCATCACCGCGGTTGAGCCCTGGCTGTGCTCGGTGACGCCGAGGCCGTAATAGATGGCGCCGTTGCCGCCGGTGGCGTAGAGCCGCGCGGCCTTGCGGATGCTTTCGGCCGGAACGCCGGTGATTTTGGCGACCGCTTCGGGGCTGTTCTTCGCCTCTGCAACAAATTCTGCCCAACGCTCGAACGCGTCCAACTCGCAGCGCTCGCGCACAAAAGTCGCGTTCACGAGGCCCTCGGTGACGATGACGTGGGCGAGCGCGGTGAGCATGGCCACGTTGGTGCCAGGGAGGAGCGGCAGGTGGAAAGCGGCCTCGACATGCGGCGTACGCACGAGGTCAATGGCCCGCGGATCGATCACAATGAGCTTGGCGCCCTGGCGCAGCCGCTTCTTCATTCGTGATGCAAACACGGGATGCGCGTCGGTGGGGTTTGCGCCAATCAGAATGATGACGTCGGTATGCTCGACTGAATCGAAATCCTGCGTGCCCGCCGAGGTGCCGAATGTGTTGGCGAGCCCGTAGCCGGTCGGCGAGTGGCATACCCGCGCGCACGTATCAACGTTGTTATTGAGAAAGCCGCCGCGCACGAGCTTCTGCACCAAGAACGTCTCCTCATCGGTGCAGCGCGACGACGTGATGCCGCCTACCGATCCGCGGCCGTAAGTCTGCTGGATGCGCTTGAATTCCGACGCAACCTGGCCGATCGCCTCATCCCACGTCACCTCGCGCCACGGCTCGGTGATCTTCTCACGCATCATCGGCTTAAGGATGCGTTCCTTGTGGTTAGCATAGCCCCAGGCGAAACGCCCCTTGACGCAGGAATGGCCGCGGTTGGCCTTGCCGTCCTTGAACGGCACCATGCGCACGACCTCTTGGCCGTGCATCTCGGCCTTGAACGAGCAGCCGACGCCGCAATAGGCACACGTCGTCACCACGGAGCGATCAGCAGGTTCTTCGACCTGCTGCGCGGCGAGCACGCTCTTTTCGATCAGCGAGCCGGTCGGACACGCTTGCACGCAGGCGCCGCACGACACGCATTCCGACTCTAGAAACGGCTCGCTCATGCCGGCCGACACGATGGAGTCGAAGCCGCGGCCGGAAATTGTCAGCGCAAAAGTACCCTGCACCTCCTCGCAGGCGCGAACGCAGCGCGAGCAGACGATGCATTTCGCCGGATCGTAGACGAAATATGGATTGGAATCGTCGATGCCCCGGTTCGGGTGGCGCACGCCATCGAAGCCATAACGGACCTCCTTGAGGCCGACTTCGTCCGCGGTGTCGAGCAGGTCGACGTACCGGTGCTCGCTGCGGTCGAGCGAGTCGACCGAATGGTCGGAGACGTAGAGCTCCATCACCCCCTTGCGGATGCGGTCGAGCCGTTCAGTCCGGGTGTGCACCACAAGGCCGGCCGTAACCGGCGTGGTGCAGGAGGCTGGAGTGCCGCCGCGGCCATCGATCTCGACCAAGCACAGCCGGCAGGAACCAAACGCCTCCAGCATGTCGGTGGCGCATAGTTTGGGGATCTCGATGCCCGCATGCATCGCCGCCCGCATGATCGAGGTGCCTTCGGGCACCGTGACCTCGCGGCCATCGATCGTCAGCGTGACGCTCTTTTCCGCTTTCGATTTCGGCGTGCCGTAGTCGACTTCATGGACGAACGACATCGCGTGCCTCCTCATTCCGCCGCCTGAAGCTTAGGCGGGGCGCCGAAGTCTTCAGGGAAATGCATCAGCGCGCTCATCACCGGATAAGGCGTGAAGCCTCCAAGCGCGCAGAGCGAACCGAATTTCATGGTGTGACAGAGATCTTCGAGCAACGCCGTGTTGTCGGCACGGTTGTCGTTGCGAATGATGCGGTCAATGACTTCGACGCCGCGCGTCGAGCCAACACGGCAGGGCGTGCACTTGCCGCAGGACTCGATGGCGCAGAATTCCATCGCGAAGCGCGCCTGCTTCGCCATGTCGACGGTGTCGTCGAAAACGACGACGCCGCCATGACCGATCAGGCCGTCGGCTTTGGCGAAAGCCTCATAGTCGAAGGGCAGATGAAACAGCGACCGCGGAAAATAAGCCCCGAGCGGGCCGCCGACCTGCACGGCGCGCACCGGACGGCCGCTGCGGGTGCCGCCACCGATGTCGTCAACGAGCTCACCGAGGGTGATGCCGAATGCCGTCTCGTAGAGGCCGGGGTATTTGACGTTGCCCGCGAGCTGGATCGGCATGGTGCCGCGCGATCTGCCCATGCCGAAATCGCGGTAGAATGCCGCGCCGTTTGCCAGAATAATGGGGACGGAGGCGAGCGAGAGGACATTGTTGATGACGGTCGGCTTGCCGAACAAGCCCTTGTGCGCCGGCAGCGGCGGCTTGGCGCGAACCACCCCGCGCTTGCCTTCTAGGCTGTCCAACAGCGAGGTCTCCTCACCGCATACATAGGCGCCGGCGCCGACGCGGACTTCCAGATCGAACGCGAACGGCGATCCAGCGATGTGGCGGCCCAGCATGCCGACGCGGCGTGCTGCGCGGATGGCGTCGTTGAGCACGGCGATTGCGTGCGGATATTCCGAACGGACGTAGATAAAGCCCTGCGTCGCCCCGACTGCGATCCCGGCGATCGTCATTCCCTCGATCAGAACAAAGGGGTCGCCTTCCATGAGCATGCGATCGGCGTAAGTTCCGCTGTCGCCTTCGTCCGCATTGCACACGATATATTTCTGGTCCGCAGCGGTGTCGGCGACGGTCTTCCACTTGATGCCGGTCGGGAAACCCGCGCCGCCGCGGCCGCGCAGGCCCGACTGTGTTACCTCTTCGATCACCGATGCGGGCGGCACTTGCAAAGCTCGCTCAAGACCTTTGCCACCGTCATGCGCGCGGTAATCGCCGAGCGAACGCGGATCGACAAGACCACAACGGGCAAACGTCAGCCGTGTCTGCGTCTTGAGGAAGCCAAGGTCCTGCGGCTTGCCGAGATGAAGCGGGTGCTTCTCATCGCCGCTGAGCGCGGCGTCCAGCACGCTTTCGGCGTCTGCCGCCGTGACGGGGCCGTAGGCAATGCGCCCTCCTGCGGCCACCACCTCGACCATCGGCTCGAGCCAATAGAGGCCGCGCGAACCGGTGCGCACGATCTCGACTGGCGTTTGACGGCGATCGGCCGCCACTTGCAGGGCGCGCGCGACTGCCTCGCTGCCCACGGCCAAGGCACCGGCATCTGCGGGAACGAACAGGCGAAGCGTCATCGGTCGATCTCCGCCAACAACGCGTCGAGCTTTTCTTCGTCCATCCGGCCGATGACGCGGCCGTCAAGCATGGCCGATGGGGCGACGGCGCACAGGCCGAGGCAATAGACGGGTTCCAGGCTCACTCGTCCGTCGGCGGTCGCGCCCCCAAGGGCAACGCCGATTTTCGCCTCGGCATGCGCCGCGAGTTTGTCGCCACCCGTCGATTGGCAGGCCTCAGCACGGCACAACTTGAGCACGTGCCGAGCCGGTGGGGCGTGTCGGAAATCATGGTAAAATGTGACGACGCCGTGCACTTCGGCCCGCGTTACATTCAGGATGTCGGCGATCAGCGGCTCGGCTTCACGGTCGATATAGCCAAATTCCTCCTGCAAGGCATGGAGGATCGGCAACAGCGGCCCCAGCATCGATTGTTTGCCGGCAATGATGGTGCGGGCCACACCGATATCCCAGGGCGCGTACGTGCTCACGGTATTCTCCCGCGCCCGGCATCGTTTTCTAATATGCGAAATTAAACATATGTTGCCAGTCGCGCTCGTATATGTAAATACGTTCGCCAAGGCCTCTTTTTCAATATGCTGAAAATCGCATATATGGCGAACACGCGGCCCACCCTGGATTTGGACTTGGTCTGGAAGGCCGGGCATCAGCCGAAAAAGTCGGTGGAGCCGGAACTCTTTGCGCTCCTGGAAGCGATCAAGAATACCGGCAAGCTGACCGAGGCGACCGAACAAGTCGGCATGCCCTACCGTCAGGCCTGGGGCCTCATCACGACGTGGTCCGAGCGCATGGGCCAGCCGCTCGTCACCAAGGAGCAGGGCCGCGGTACGCAGCTCACGGCCCTCGGCCAAAGGCTGCTCTGGATCCGTGAGCGCATCAACGCGCGGCTCACGCCGCACCTGGAGAGCGCAGCGTCCGAGGTCGAGCACGAGCTCAACGCAATCCTCAATGAGCCGAACCCCGCGCTAACCGTGTTTGCAAGCCACGACCTTGTGCTCGCGGAGTTGCGCGAATTCCTACGCACCAGACCGGGGCCGAAGCTCGACGTGCGCTTCGTCGGCAGTCTCGACAGCGTTGTGGCGCTTTGCAAAGGTCGGTGCGAACTTGCTGGCTTCCACGTTCCGGAAGGCGTACTGGGCCGCGAAATTCTGCGAAAATACGAACCTTGGCTCAAGCCGCGGGCGCAACGCCTCGTGCATTTCGTGCGGCGCAACCAGGGCCTGATTGTCGCCGCCAGAAATCCGCTCGGCATCGCCACCTTAAAGGACGTCGCAACGACGGGCGCGCGCTTCATCAACCGACAGCGTGGCTCCGGGACCCGCCTGGCGCTGGAACGTATGCTCCAAGAGCACGGCATCGATCACGGCGACATCAAAGGCTACTACACTGAGGAATTCACCCACCTCGCCGTGGCCGCGGCGATCGCCAGCGGCGTCGCCGACGTGGGCGTTGGCATCGAGGCCGCGGCGCGCCGCCTGAAGCTCGATTTTATTCCGCTGTTTGTCGAAGACTATTATTTGCTCGGCAAGCGCGAAACCGTCGAGCGCGTTGATATCGAGGCCATCGTGGCACTCCTCAAATCGCATGACTTCGCGGCTCTCGTTCACGAGATCCCCGGCTATGACACTTCGCGGACGGGCGAAGTCACCAACGTCAGCGACGTCATCGGTTGAGATTGGGCCATCGGCTTGAGCGGCAATGGCTTTGGATCACGCTGTGATGAGCCTGCCGGCGGGGCGGCGCGGCAGGTTCACGTTGAGCGACGAACTCACGCGCGACCACACCGGCAGGGCGGTGCGATACCGACACGCCGCAGGGCAGAACGCCGCCCTCCGCATCGTTGATCGCCACGCGCAAAACCGTGCGGGACCCCAGCGCTTCACCGACTTGAGATCGTTCGCAAGCTCACGTCTAATCTAGCCGTCGGCTATCCGTTGTTGAACGAAGCGATCAGCGCATCGACCTCTTTCTGATCCGGTCCCTTGCTCCGGGCGTTGACGCGCGGGCCAGCAGCATACCCAATCCACAGCACGATCTCGTCCGGTCTTGGTGCATCGTGGATCAGCACAGGGGTGGAATCGAACGCGTCGAGGTCCCAGCCCTCGTCGAGCGGTCCGTAGAGCAAGTCGACGGTGGTGCCGGGCGGACCAACCTTGGCGTGACCCGGGATGATGACGCGGCCGCGCTTGATGGTACGGCGCATGGCCATGCCAAGCCGGGGATGAATCATCGCCGCGCCGTGCTCGAGATCACCGCCGGTGCCCACGACCGCCGCCTTGGTGTAGGAGCGCAGTTGCGAAGGGGTGGAGCCGAGTGTGGCGAGGGCGGTTTTGGTAAGCGAAACCCCGAGCTCGACCGAATAGTCGATCAGGGGCTTGATGTCGGCGCTCGCGGCCTTGCCGGCGAGCGGATTCTTGAGCACGGCGGCAATCGCGACGCGGCGTAGCGGCGGGTTGGCGCGCGCGCCGTATTCGCTATTAATCTCTTCGATGAGAGCGACGGTTTTGCGGATGTCCATGGCGTATCCTCCTCACTACCATTGTGACTTCGTAACCATTTACCGCAATCCCGAGAAGGCGCGGGCGCCGGTCGGGGTCTGCAGGCCAATAGCCAGTCGCCGAACGCGCGCCTCCTATCCGGTCGCCTTCGCGCGTACCGCTTCGAAGCGAGCCATGAAGGCGGGCGACATCTTGCGCAAGCGGGCGTCGTCGACACGACCAGATCGGGTGATGTAGCTATAGGCGAAGTGGAGTGGGTCAAGCCGCATGTGGGCGGGGAAATTCTCGTACCAATCCGCGCTCGCCTTCGCGGCTTCGACGAATGTCTCTACGATCGGATAGCGCTGCGCTTGATAGCGGGCCAAGCCTCGGTCAATGTCTGTTTCTACCTCCAGCGCCTTGACCAGCGCGACGACATCTTCGATCGCCAGCCGCGTCCCCGAGCCGATCGAGAAATGCGCCGTGTGCAAGGCATCGCCGACCAGCACCATGTTGCGGAAGTACCAGCGCTTGTTCCACACCCAAGGAAAATTCCGCCAGACCGAGTTGTTGGAGAACAGTGGATGGCCGTCAAGAGTGTGGGAGAATACCTGCTCGCAGATCGCCTTCGACTCCTCGCTGGGCTTTGTTGCAAAACCGTAGCGTAACCAGGTCTGGGCGTCGCACTCTATCAGAAAGGTACTCATATTGGCGGCATAGCGGTAATGATGCGCATTGAAGCAACCGAGAGCGGTTTCAACGAAGGTTTGGCTTAAGGTCTCAAAACGCTTGGAAGTTCCGTACCAGACGAACTTGTTGCTGGCAAAATGCATCGATGTTGCAAATTCACTTTCAAATCCCCGACGCACAATCGAGTTGAGACCGTCGGCGCCGACAATAAGATCAACGTTACGGAGTTCTCTTAATGATCGAACGGGCGTGTGGAATCTGGGCTCAATGCCGACCGAGTAGACCCTTTGCTGCAGCAACTGCAAAAGCTTGAGGCGACCGATCGCAGAGAACCCTATTCCGTCGAGTACGACCCGCTCCCCTC
>Ga0066903_100006144_pt1 | contig 10580 bp, 7 predicted proteins | sample PanSoiMetaGPlot1_FD_67491 | JGI IMG/M metagenome (GOLD analysis project Ga0066903, IMG submission 67491) | Tropical forest soil microbial communities from Panama analyzed to predict greenhouse gas emissions - Panama Soil - Plot 1 (version 2) | ecosystem: Environmental > Terrestrial > Soil >...
ACATGATGCGCGCGCCGACGCCCGCGTTCGAGAGCGGAAACTGTTTCGTCAGCTGCGCCGCGATCGCGTCGAGTTCCGCCTGTGCCCGTGCCGCTGTGACACCCGGCTTCAGCCGCGCCACGACCCGCAGAAAATGGCTGCTGTGGTTTTCGAGCTGCTGCGGGGTCAGCGCGATCGGCACCCAGAGCTGATCGTCCGGATCGGGAAACGCGAACCCGCGCGGCATCACGCCGACGATCGTGTAGGACACGTCGTCCAGCATGAGGGTCCGGCCGACCGCCGATGGGTCTCCGCCGAAGCGGTCGTTCCACAGGCCGTGGCCGAGAATCGCGACACGATCGCTTCCGTGCGCGTCGTCGGAGTCGGTAAACGCGCGGCCGAGGGCAGGCTCGATGCCCATCACCTCGAAGAAGTTCGCCGAGACCGCCTCGCCCGTGATCCGAATCGGATTGCCGGAACCGGTGAGATTCCATGCACGGTAGCCGATCGCCGCCATGCCGGTGTACGACTGGCTCTGGCGGCGCCAGTCGTCGAAGTTCCCGGGCGCCGGACTATTCCGATCGTTCTTGTAGGCCGGGATGTTGACGTCTTCCCAGAGCATGACGAGCCGATCGGCGGCGCGGTAGGGCAGCGGACGAAGCAGCGCCGCCTCGAGGACCGAGAACATCGCCGTGTTCGCACCGATGCCGAGCGCGAGGGTAAGGGCGGCGACGGCGGTGAAGCCGGCGTTTCGCCGCAGCATGCGCAGCCCGTAGCGCAGGTCCTGCCACAGGTCGTCGATCGCGGCGATCGGCGACAGCGCACGCACATCTTCCCGAATCGTGGTATCGCGGCCGAGCGTGCGGCGGGCCGCGTCGCGCGCCGCGTCGGCGCTCAGGCCGGCGGCGCGCTGCTCCTCGGCCTCGATCTCGAGGTGCGTCCGCAGCTCGCGGTCCAGATCATCGTCTTTCACGGCGCTATGCCTTTGCCGGCGCGGTGGTCATCACGCGTGCGATCGCCGCGGCGAGCCGCTTCCAGCGCGAGGTCTCGGCGGCGAGCTGCTTTCGGCCCGTCGGCGTCAAACGGTAGTACTTGCACGTGCGTCTTTGCGATCCGAGCACCTCCCACCGGGCGTCGACCCACCCTTGGCGCTCGAGACGGTGCAGGGCCGGATAAAGCGATCCGTGCTCGAGCGTGAGGAGGTCGTCGGTCGTCTGCCGGATGTGCTTCGCGATCTGGTGCCCGTGCGCGGGCCCGAAGATCAACGTCCGCAGGATCAGCATGTCGAGCGTGCCCTGCAGGAGCGCCGTGCGGTCGGCCGTCTTGCGGCGGAGGGTCATGGTCGTCATTCTACCCTACAAGGGTAGATAGACGACCGTCGAGCCCGAAAGGTTGACGTCGAGCGAGGGGCGACCGTGAACGGTCGCCCCTCGACCGGCTACTGTCCCGTGGATGTCCGCGGGGCCGACCCGGGCAGGTTGAACGCGATGTACTCGCCCGAGTAGTTACCGCCGCTGACGGCGACGACGATGTACTGCTTGCCGTCGACCTGATACGTCATCGGTGAACCGCTCTGCGGCGCCGGCATCCAGACCGCGCCGACTTCCTTGCCCGTCGCCTTGTCGTACGCCCGGAGCATCGCCCCGCGCGGGTGATCCGTCGTCGTCGTCACCGACGGATCGCCCACAATCAAAAGCGTCTTCGTGACGACGACGCCGACGTTGCCCGTCTGCCCGGTCTTCGGAATGTTCAGCGCGCGAAGCGCCGGATGGTTGCGCACCGCATCGGGCGTGTCGCCGTGCGGCGTCGACCAGACGAGCTCGCCTTTGTCGAGATCGACGCGGACGACAACGCCGTACGGCGGCTTGACGATCGAGAGTCCCTGCACTGTCGCGCCGAACCCGCCGCCGCCCGCCGGCGGTGCGCCGCCGCGGCCGCCTGCCGCCGCAGGCGGAGGCGTCGGGGGAGGCGGAGGCGTCGCGGGGCGAGCCGGACGCGGGGCGTCCGCCGCTTCGCCTTCGCCGCCGCCGACGATCGGGCGGAACGTCGCGCCCGCCGTGCCCATCACGTAGTCGAGATCCGAGAAATCCTTCGGCGGCGCGACGAGGCCGAGCGGCGCGACGCACGCGTTGCACGCGTGCGTGAAGAACGAATGCAGCTCCGGATCGTACGCGGACCCAGGCCAGTTGACGCCGCCGCTCAACGTACCGGCGGTGAGCGCCGCGATGGGCCCTTCGATCTTGCTGACGAGCGGCGGCAGGAAGACCGGCCCGAGGCGATAGCGCTTGGCGGCCTCGAGCCCTGCGGCCTTCAGCTCCGGCGTGAAGTCGATCAGATCGCTCTCGAGCACGCCGTTGCGCGAATAGGCCGGTGGCTTGCTCGGGAACGGCTGCGTCGGCGACGTTTTCTCGCCGGGCACGTCGGTCTGCGGGACCGGCCGCTCTTCGAACGGCCACACCGGCTTGCCGGTCACGCGATCGAACACGTAGAGCATGCCCTGCTTGGTCGCCTGCGCGACGGCCTTAACCGGCTTGCCGTCGACGACGATGTCGGCGAGGAGCGGCGCCGCCGGCATGTCGTAGTCCCAGATGGGGTGATGGACGATCTGGTAGTGCCACTTGCGCTGCCCCGTCTTCAGATCGACGCAGACGAGGCTGTCGCCGAACAGATTGTTGCCCGGACGATGGCCGCCGTAGAGATCCGATGTCGGATCCTCGACGGGCAGGTACACGAGGCCGAGCTCTTCGTCGACCGTGATCTGAGACCACACGCCCGTGTTGCCGTTCGTCGCCCAGGATTCCTTCTCCCACGTATCGTTGCCGAACTCGCCGGGTCGCGGAATCGTGTTGAACGTCCAGAGCAGCTTGCCGGTCCTGGCGTCCCAGCCGCGGACGAGGCCTTTCGTGTTGTTGTGCGTCTTGACGGTCAGTCCCTCGCGGAACGACGACCCGACGATGATCACGTCCTTCGCGACGGTCGGGGTCGAGTGCAAGCCGATCTCTCCGGTCTCGAGATCGATCTGCTGCCCCTTGCCGACGACGGCACCGATCTTCATGTCGACGACGCCGCTCGTGCCGAAGGTAGGGACCGGAACGCCGGTCTTCGCGTTGAGCGACACCAGGCGGTAGCCGGTCGTCACGTAGATCACGCGGTCGTCACCCTTGCCGTCGGTCCAATACGAGAGGCCGCGTCCCGAGAGCTGGCGCGGCGCGTTGACGGCGCGCGCGCCCTCCATCTCGGCGTGCACCCACTTGAGCTCGCCGGTCTTTGCGTCGAGCGCGACGACCGATCGCCGCGTGCCGCCGGTCGCGTAGATGGTGCCCTTGACCATCAGCGGCGTGCCCTCGAGCTTGAACTCGGGGCGCGTGCCGAGGTTGTCGGTCTTGAAGCGCCACGCCACCTCGAGCTGGTTGAAGTTGCTGGCGTTGATCTGGTCGAGGGGGGAATAGCGCGAGCCGCGGACGTCGGCTGTGTAGTACGGCCACTCGCCGTTCTTCGTCGTCGGAAACCCGGGCGCCTGGCCCGAGAGACTCGCCGTGCCGGCCGCCGCCGCAACCGCCGCGATGCTGGCCGCCACCAGCACATATCTGCGTACTCTTCGTGTCATTTCTTGCTCCTGCTTGGACCTTCCAGGTTGTCGCGAAAACGCAGAACAATATAGCGCATAATCTCGGTCGTGCCCCTATCTCTCGAGCACCGGCGCGTCGGCGACATTACGATCGTCACGTGTACTGGCCGCATCGTCGAGGGCGCGGAATCGCTTGCTCTACGGGAGCTGCTCGATGAGCAGCTCCCGTTCGGGCCGCATCTGATTCTGCACGTCGGCGCGGTCGAGTTCGTCGACAGCAGCGGGCTCGGCCTGCTCGCGCGGTACGCGGCGCGGACGCGAAAAGCCGGCGGAGGCATCAGACTCTGCGCGCCCTCGATGAAGGTCGCGGCGGTCCTGAAGGCGACGCGCCTCGAGCAGGTGTTCGAGTCGCACGAGTCGGAAGAGGACGCTGTCACCGCGTTTTATCGCGGGTCCTCTGCCGGGCTTCGGTCGCCGGCGCTCAGCACCGACATCCTCTGTGTCGCTGAGTCGATCGACGTCCAGGCGTACGTGCGCGAGCTGCTCGGCCAGACGGGATACAGTGTGCTCACGGCAGGCAACCTGCCTGACGGGCTGGTGCTGCTGCAGGCGACGCAGCCCAGGCTTGTCATCGTGACCGCGGAGCTGCGACGAACGCGCAGCACGCACGCGGCGGAAAAATTCAATCGCCTCGCCGACGGCGTGTCGGTGATCGAGTTGCCCGCCGAATTCTCGTCCCGCGACGCGGGCGACGCGGGCAAATCGCTGCTCGACTCGGTACGCGCTGTCCGGCTTTAGCCGACAGTCGTTCAACCAAACAATGCGCGTCGTCCGGCTCTAGCCAAACAGTACGTGGCGTTGGGCTCTAGCCAAACGGTACGTGGCGTCCGGCTCTAGCCGGACCTCGACGGTCCGCCCTGAAGGCGGACGCCATGGTACTGCCGGTGTTCAGTCCTGCGTACTGCGACGTTCAGTGCGGCGCCTGCGTCGTCGCTCGCGGCGCGCTCGGCAGGCTGAACGCGATGTACTCCCCCGAGTAGATGCCGCCGCTCACGGCGACGATGATGTACTGCTTGCCGTCGGCCATGTAGGTCATCGGCGACCCGCTCTGCGGCGCAGGCAGCCAGACCGCCCCGACTTCCGTACCGGTGTTCTTGTCGTACGCGCGCAGCATCGCGCCGCGCGGCCGCCCGGGTGGCGCCGTCACCTGCGGATCGCCGGCCACGACGAGCGTCCTGGTGACGACGAGACCGACGCTGCCGTTCTGACCGGTCTTCGGGATGTTCATGCCGGCGAGCAGCGGCGAGTTGCGCACCGCATCGGGCGTGTCGCCGTGCGGCACCTGGAACTTCAATTGGCCCTTGTCGAGATCGATCGCCGCGAGCACGCCGTACGGCGGCTTCACGATCGGCAGTCCGCCGAGGCCGTCCGTGAGTCCGCCGCGGCCGCCGCCGCCTCCGCCGCCGGCGGCCGGTTCGGCCGCTGCCGCGCCGCCACGTCCGCCACGACCGCCGCGGCCACCGCCGGCCGCTGGCGCTGCTCCGCCTTCCGGCGGTGCTCCGCCCGCACGACCTCGCCCGCCGGCAAGCGGCGAATCGGCCGCCGTGCCGAAGCCGGGCCCGAGCGCTTCACGAAACTCCGTGCCTTCCGTGCCCGACACGTAATTCAGATCCGAGAATCCCGACGGCGGCTTGCGCAGCGTCAGGCCGCCGACCGCGCCCATGCTCGCGACTGCGTACACGGTGTGCGTCTCGGGATCCGCGCCGCCGCCCGGCCAATTCGTGCCGCCGCTCGCGTTGCCGACGTTGATTGCGCCGCGAATGCCGTTGGGATCGCCGACGAGCGGTGGGTTGTACATGCCGGCGACGCGATAGTGCTTCAGGTTCTCGAGCGCCTGCGCGCGCAGCGCCGGTGTGAAGTCGAGCAGATCGTCCGGCACCTTGAGGTATGGACGCCCGTAGGCCGGAGGCCTGGTCGGGAACGGCTGCGTCGGCGACGTCTTTTCGGCCGGTACGTCGCTCTGCTGCACCGGCCGCTCCTCGAATGGCCAAATCGGCTGACCGGTGATGCGATCGAACACGTACAGGAACGACTGCTTGCTCGGCACCGCGACCGCTTTGATCAGTTTGCCGTTCACGTTCGCGTCGAGCAGGATCGGCGCCGACGACATGTCGTAGTCCCAGATCGGATGATGCACGACCTGGAAATGCCACTTGCGCTGGCCGGTCTTCAGGTCCACGCACACGATGCTGTCGCCGAACAGGTTGTTTCCCGGACGATGTCCGCCGTAGTAATCGGACGTCGGATCTTCGACGGGGAGATATACGAGCCCAGCCTCCTCGTCGACGGTGATCTGCGACCATACGCCGGTGTTGCCGTTCGTCGCCCACGACTCGTTCTCCCATGTCTCGTTGCCGAATTCGCCGGGACGCGGAATCGTGTTGAACGTCCACAACTGCCTGCCCGTCCGGACGTCGAACGCGCGCACGAGCCCCTTCGTGTTGTTGTGCGTGACGACCGTCATGCCTTCCTTGAAGGACGAGCCGACGATCACGACGTCCTTGACGACCGTCGGCGTCGAGTGCAGGCCGATCTCGCCGACCTCGTAGTCGATCTGCTGCCCCTTGCCGACGACGGCGCCCTTCTTCAGATCGACGACGCCCCCTTCGCCAAACGACGGAACCATCGCGCCGGTCTTCGCGTTGAGCGCGATCAGGCGATAGCCCGTCGTGACGTAGAGCACGCGCTCGTCGCCCTTGCCGTCGGTCCAGTACGCGACGCCGCGGCCCGAGAGTTGACGCGGCGCGATTGCGGCGCGATTACCTTCACGGTAGCTGTGCGCCCAGATGAGTTCGCCCGTCTTGCCGTCGAGCGCGACGACGGACCGGCGCGTGCCGGCCGTCGTGTACAACACGCCGCGAATGGCGAGCGGCGTCCCTTCGAGCTTGTACTCGGGGCGCGTGCCGAGGTTGTCGGTCTTGAAGCGCCACGCCACCTCGAGGTCCTTGAAGTTGCTCGCGTTGATCTGATCGAGCGGCGAGTACCGCGTGCCGTGCACGTCGGCGGTGTAGTGGGTCCAGTCGCCGTTCTTCGTGCTCGGCTGCCCGGGCGTCTGCCCGGCGAGCCGGAGGCTGCCGATCAGGGCGAGCGGGACCAGGACGAGCGCCGATCGGAAGATGAAGCGTGTCATCGTGGAACTCCCGGAAAAAAATGGAATGCGACGAGCACAATATATGTGCATGGGGCGCCGCTTCAAGTGAAAACTGGTCAGACCGCTCCTGCCGTCGTCCAGGTCAACTACGCATTCGACGGGGCGTTGCGCGATCCTGACGCGCTCCTCAACCGATACGCGACGCTCACCGGCTGGAGCGACGCGATTGCCTCCGCCGGCGCCCGCCGCAGCGCGGTAGTCCAGCGGTTTCACCGGCGAGCGCATCTGGTCCGCAACGGCGTCGACTACCTGTTCGTCGACCGCGGCGTCGCGAACGCCGTCGCGGCTCTTCAACCGGACGTCGCGCACGTCAACGGCCTCACGTTCCCCGTGCACACGTGGCGGCTCCGCCGCGCCTTGCCGCGTTCGACCGCCATCGTCGCGCAAAATCATTCGGACACGGGGCCGATGGGGCGCGCGCCGATGTTCCGCGTGGCCGGCCGGGCCACACGCAGCGCCGTCGACGCGTTCCTGTTCGCGGCGGACGAGCACGTGGCGCGGTGGCGGCGCGCCGGCTTTATCGGGCCGGCGCAGCGGACGTACCAGGTGATGGAATCGAGCACGCGGATGGAACCGATCGATCGCGCGAGAGCACGAACGGCCAGCGGCGTAAGCGGCGCGCCGGCGATGCTGTGGGTTGGACGCCTGAACGCGAACAAGGATCCGCTGACCGTGCTCGATGCGTTCGAATCCGCGGCCGCTTCGCTGCCGGGCGCGACGCTCACGATGGTATACGGCACATCGGAGCTGATCGATGATGTCCGCGCGCGTCTTGGTCGGTCGCGCGCGCTTGACGATCGTGTACGCCTCGCCGGCGCGGTCGCGCACAACGACCTGCCGGCGTTCTTCAGCGCCGCCGATCTCTTCCTCGTCGGCAGTCATCACGAGGGAAGCGGTTATGCACTCCTGGAGGCGCTCGCCTGCGGCGCCACGCCGGTCGTCACCGACATTCCAACGTTCAGGCTGCTGACCGGTGGCGGGACGATCGGCGCGCTCTGGACGGCCGGTGATGCCAGCGACTGCGCGCGCGCGATCGGCGCGGCAAGCCGCCGGATCGCGGACGCCGACCGTGCGCGCGTGCGCGAACATTTCATAAAGCACGTCAGCTGGGCGGAAATCGGCCGCCGCGCGCTCGAAATTTACGTGGAAATCTGGCATGCTTGTCGCGACCGATGATGGCTTCGAGCGTGCTGGTCGTTGACGACGATCCGAATCTCGTCCGGCTGATGAGCAAGTTCCTGAAGCTGGAAGGGTTCGCGCCGGTGCCGGCGGGGAACGGCGAAGAGGCGCTCGCGTACCTGCGCAGCGGAGGCGACGCGAGCGTCATCCTGCTCGATTTGCGCATGCCGGTCATGGACGGGTGGACTTTCCGACAGGCTCAGCGTCAGGACCCGGGCATCGCCAACATTCCCATTGTCGTCCTCTCCGGCGTCGAGCCCGAGCGGCTGGACGAGCTCGAAGCCGCCGCGTCGTTCAACAAACCCGTCAGCTTTCCCGAAGTCGTCGGCGTCGTCCGCAGGCTGTGCGAAGAGGCGCGCGCCTGAAGGCGCTTCAAAAGTCGACGTGCACGCGCGCCGTCGCGACGGTGACCGGGCCGCGGTCCCGGTTGTAGCCGGGATTCCATATGTGCTGCACGCCGGCCGACGCTGACACGCCGCGCCATAGCGCCGCCGTGTAGTAGCTCTCGACGATCGTCTCGCGGCCGTACTGCAGCCGGCCGTCGCCGAGCAGGAATCCGAGTCCACCGAGAGCGAGATAGTCGCGGTGCTCGTCGGACAATCCGTTCGACGACACGGCAACGCCAACCCGATCCGCCGGGCGCCGCCAGCGCATGCCCGCAACGTCGAAGCCGACGGCCGCGGTGTTGTTCACCTCGGTGTAGGCGAACGATTCGTGAGCTCCCTCGTTCCACCCCGCGCGCGCGGCGACGCGGACGTCCGAGCTCAGCGGGTGTTCCGCGTTCACGCCCACGCCGTACTTCACGGTGCCCGGCGTGCGGTGTGCCTCGATGTCGGGTCGGGCGTCCCGTCCGGCGAGGAATGCGTCGATCGCTTCGGTGTAGCTGCCCATGTTGGCGTGATTGCGATACGCAAGCAGGCGCAGCGCGGACCGCGTCGGGAAACGGAGCTCGAGCTCGATGTTCTCGCCGCGCGCGCGGCGGACGTCGGTATCGAGCGTGATCCCGTTCGCCACCGTCGGCATCAAGGCTTCCGCGCCGCGGAGCGACCAGCGCGGCGTGTCGAGCTCGACGATCACGCCGTAGGTGTAGCCGCGCGTGTCGGCGGCGTAGTCGTACCCGCCGTTGTTGTCCATCGTCCAGTTGGTGAACTGGCGGTGGCTGTCGCTGAGGACGCTGTTCGTGTCGAAGAAATCCACTATGCCGAACTTGCCCGCCCGGACCTCCAGCCTGCGCGACGGAACGCGAGGCGTCAGCGCGAGCGGAGAGATGTCGGCGTCGACCCGATCGTCCGAGAGCGCGAAGATTTTTCGGACCATCAACCGCGCGAGATACGGCGCGCCGCCCAGCGTCGGGTTGCGGACGACGTCGAGGTTGGTGAACCCGGCCAGCCCGAACGCGTCGCCGATGCCGAGCCCGCCCGCACTCTCGACGTCCAGCGCAATCTCCCAGTCCGCGCGCCGCACGCCCAGATACAGCGTCAGCACCCGCGACGTCCTCGTTTCGCTCGACGCCCGCAGGCTGTGCTCGCCCGAGTACGGGCTCGTGAAGTCGCCGTGATATTGCGTGATGATGTTGATCTGGCCGCCCTGATAGAACCACACGTCCGGATGGTCGAAAAACGTATCGGACTGGGCGCGGGCAAGGGACGGCCAGGCAAATGTCAGGAGCACCACGGGGACGAGCGCGGTCGGTCGCATCGTGAAAGCATATGCGACCTCAGCGGCGCAAAAGAAAAAGGCGCGTCCTCTTTCGAGAACGCGCCCTCAGGCTTGCGATCGACGGCGATGCCGTTAGAAGGTGAACCGCGCCCCGGCGTCGGTCGGCATCGTCACGGTGACGACGTTGGTGCGCTCCTTCACCGGCGACTGGCTGCCGTCGACGACGTTGCGGCAATTGCCCGCGCAGGCGAAGATGCCGATCGTCTCGCCGACCGCCGGCTGGTGATACGTCATCGGCGCCCAGCGGCCCGGATCGTAGAACCAGTTCAGCGCGTACTGCGACGGCGGACCGCCGGATCTGGACAGCCCGTACCAGAACTGCACCGGCGCAGCCGCATGCCACTGCCCGTTGATGTTCAGCGCCATGCCGAGCGTGTATTGAAGGGGACCGTCCCAGCCCGGAGGAACGACGTCGGGCCAGCGGCCCGGACCATCCTGCTTCGAGAACTCGACGTGGATGCCGGCCGAAGTCATCTCGACGACGCGCAGCGCCGACGTGATCGGCCAGCTCGGAAGGTTCAGCGGCGAGGCGTGGATGACGGCCGACCCGAACGGAATCATATCGCCCGCGGGCGTCGGAGTCGGCGTGGGAGTCGACGTGTTCGCGGGGCCGACGTGCAGGGTCTCGGAGCCGACGAACGTTCCCTGGCACGTCGAGTTGCCTGTGTAGTCAAAATGATAGTAGTCGTTGCCGAGCGACGCGACGGTGCCGCTCAACTGGAACTGGCACGACTCGCCGGCGCTGTTGGTCGAAGTGCCCTGCCAAGTGAGCGGGATCGTCGCGCCGCCGCCAAGCTGGCCGATGACGTTCCCGCTGACCGTGAGGTCGGGTGGGCACGACATCGACAGCACACCGCTGATCTGCGTCGCCGTCTGCGACGCGACGTTCATCACGACGCTTCCGCAGGTCGCCACGCCGTTCGG
>Ga0066903_100006147_pt1 | contig 10580 bp, 9 predicted proteins | sample PanSoiMetaGPlot1_FD_67491 | JGI IMG/M metagenome (GOLD analysis project Ga0066903, IMG submission 67491) | Tropical forest soil microbial communities from Panama analyzed to predict greenhouse gas emissions - Panama Soil - Plot 1 (version 2) | ecosystem: Environmental > Terrestrial > Soil >...
CACTGCAAGCGACCCGTTCGAGCGCTGGACCTGCGCCTCGATCATGTTGATCGATGGCGATCCGATGAAGCCCGCAACGAACTCGTTCACTGGACGCTCGTAGAGGGCCTGCGGCGTCGCCACCTGCTGGAGCCTTCCCTTCTGCATGACCGCGACCCGATCGCCGAGCGTCATCGCCTCGACCTGGTCGTGCGTCACGTACACGGTCCTGACGCCCAGCCGTCTCTGGAGGTCGTGGATCTCGCCGCGCATCTGCACCCGCAGCTTCGCGTCGAGGTTGGAGAGTGGCTCGTCCATGAGGAAAGCCTGTGGCTCGCGCACGATCGCTCGTCCCATCGCCACCCGCTGGCGCTGACCGCCGGAGAGCGCCTTCGGCTTCCGATCGAGGTACTCCTGGATCTGGAGGATCTCCGCCGCTCTCCGCACGCGCTCGTCGATCTCGCTCTTCGACATCTTCCGGAACCTGAGGCCGAACGCGAGGTTGTCGCGCACCGACATGTGCGGGTAGAGCGCGTAGCTCTGGAAGACCATTGCGATGTCGCGTTCCTTGGGCGTGAGGTCGTTCACGATCTCGTCGCCGATCGCGATCGTCCCCTCGCTGATCTCCTCGAGCCCGGCGAGCATGCGCAGGGCCGTCGTCTTGCCACAGCCCGACGGACCGACCATGACCATCAGCTCGCCGTCCTCGATCGCTAGATCGAGGTCCTCGACCGCGCGCGTCCCGTCGGGATAGACCTTGGCGACGCCGGCGAACGTGATCTCAGCCAACCGCTCCTCCTTCGCTCGAGTCGGACGACATCCTAAGGTGTCGGGCCGTGTCTGAAAACGGCTGGTGGCGCGAGGGCGTCCTCTACCAGATCTACCCGCGCTCGTTCGCGGACGCGAACGGCGACGGCATCGGCGACCTCGCCGGCATCGTCTCGCGGCTCGACTACCTCGAGTGGCTCGGGATCGACGGCATCTGGCTGAACCCGATCCACCCTTCGCCGAACGTGGACTGGGGCTACGACGTCGCGGACTATTACGACGTCCACCCCGACCTCGGCACACTCGCCGACCTCGACGACCTCGTCGCGCAGGCGGGGAGCCGGGGAATCCGCATCCTTCTCGACCTCGTCCCCAACCACACGTCGGATCGCCACCCCTGGTTCCACAAGCGCCCCGACTTCTACGTCTGGTCGGACCAGATCCCGAACAACTGGCTTGCGTCCTTCGGGGGCGGCTCCGCGTGGACGCTCGACCCGGAGCGGGGCCGCTACTACCTGCACAACTTCGCCCGTCAGCAACCCGATCTCGACTGGTGGAATCCGGAGGTTCGAGCGGAATTCGACCGCATCCTTCGTTTCTGGTTCGACCGCGGCGTCGCCGGCTTCCGCATCGACGTGGCCAACGCGCTCGTCAAGGACCGCGAGCTCCGCGACAACCCGCCGGCGACCGAGGACGATGATCCCTGGTCGAGACGCCGAGGCTTCGCGCCGCTCTACAACGCCAACCGGCCGGAGGTACATGAGATCTACCGCGAGTGGCGCGCGCTCGCGAACACCTATCGGCCCGAGCGCGTCCTCGTCGGCGAGGCCTGGGTCTGGGACGTCGCGCGCTGGGCCGCCTTCTGGGGCAGCGGGTCGGACGAGCTGCACATGGCCTTCAACTTCCAGCTTCTGGACGCTCCCTTCGGGACAGAGGCGCTGCAGGCGGTCGTCGAGCGCACGGAGGCCGCGTTGCCGATCGACGCTTGGCCGGCCCTTACCGGCTCGAACCACGACGTTGGACGGTTCACCTCGCGCTGGTGCGACGGGGACGAGTTGCTCGCGCGCTGTGCGCTGCTCGTGCTCCTGACGCTGCGCGGCACGCCGTTCCTCTACTACGGGGACGAGCTCGCGCTCGCGGACGGCAAGGTCCCTCCCGAGCGAATTCTCGACGTCGCCGACCCGCCCCGCGACCCCTGCCGCACGCCGATGCCGTGGAGCGCGGAAGGCAGCTGGACCGATCCCTGGCTCCCGTTGACGGACACGAGCAGGAACGTCGAGGACGAGCGTGCGGATCCCTCGTCGTCGCTCCACTTCACGCGCGACCTGATCGCGCTTCGTCGACGCCTGCGCGATGTGCGCTCGGGGAGCTATCGCCGGCTCGAGGCACCGGCCGGCGCCTGGGTCTGGGAGCGCGGCGAGAGCGTGACCGTCGCCGTCAACCTGGGTGCGCAGCCGGTGGAGCTGGACGGGCTCGAGGGCGTGGTCGAGCTCGACACTGCACGAAGTCTCGAGCGAACGCGCGTCGCCGGGAGCCTGCGGCTCGAGGCGGCCCAGGGCGTGGTCGTCTCGCGATGACCGAGCCGGATCGGAGCGCGCCCGAGCTCCCGATACCTGCCGTCTCGCTCGTCGTCCTCGTCGGACCTTCCGGGTCGGGCAAGTCGACCTTCGCCCGTAGGCACTTCCTCCCGACCGAGATCGTCGCCTCAGACCTCTGCCGCGCCCTCGTCAGCGACGACGAGACGAGCCAGGCGGCGTCGCACGACGCCTTCGAGCTCCTCCACTTCATCGCGCGGAAACGCCTGCGCGCCGGGCGGTTGACGGTGGCCGACGCCACGAGCGTGCGCTCCGACCACCGCTCCTCGCTCGTCGCGCTCGCCCACGACTGTGGCGTGCCGGCGATCGCGATCGTCTTCGATCTTCCGGAGGACGAATGCCTCGAGCGCAATCGGGCGAGGTTGGACCGCGTCGTCCCCGAGCAGGTCGTGCGACAGCAGCTCCGCGACCTCCGGCTCGAGTCGGCGAGCTTGGAAGGCGAGGGGTTCCACCACGTCTACGTCCTCTCCTCCACCGAGAAGATCGAGACAGCCGTCCCGAAACGCGTGGCGAGCTGAACGAGCGCGCGACCCGGAAGGGGTCGCGCGGAGGACGACGAAGAGAGGGACTCGGTCGGGCCGGCTTTTGGCGTCCCCTTCCCCTTGCCCGGACTGGGGGGTGCGATGGGTAGTCGGCCCGACCGTTTTCCTACGGAGTCACGGCGTGTAAGCGGCTCCCGCTGGGCTGTATGCACCCGACGCACGCTGGACGCTCCCCCAGACGATCAGCTGGTGTCCCGTCCAGACGGCCGTCGGCTGGATCCGGGCGGGAAGTGGCGCCTGAGCAATCGGCGTCCAGCGGTCGAGCTTCGGGTCGTAGGCGATACCGGTCCTGAGCGGGGTCGTGTCGGGAGCCCGCTCGCCGCCCCAAAGCACGGCTTGCCGACCCGTCCAGACCGAGACGGACCCGATACGCCCGCCCGGAAGCGCCGCGATCGAGTGCCAGTGGTTCGTGCGCGGGTTGTAGGCGAAGCCGGTCTTCGCGGCGAGTGGAACACCGTCTCCCCGCGGAATGGTGCCGCCGAGGATGAGGAGCTCGCGACCGTCCCAGACTGCGTTTGCTCCGTCGCGCGACGCGGGCATCGGTGCGATGCGTCGCCAGCTGTTCGTCGTCGGGTTGTAAGCAGCAGCCCTGGCGAAGCGCGCGGGCCATGGCTTCCCGTCGGGGTCGGTGTTCCCGACGAGGACGACGAGCTCCTTGCCGGTCCATGCGCCGATCGGATGCTGGCTCCCGGCGAGGGGGCCGCGCGGAAGCCCCCGCCACTTGGTGGTGGTCGGGTTGTAGGCCACCCCGTCCGAGAAGGCATCACCACAGCAGCCTCCACCCCAGCCGATCATCTCCTTCCCCGTCCAGACGACCAGTCCATGCCCCTCGTGGATCTTGAGAAGCGGCGAGTCGGGAAGCTGGCGCCAGGTGCGGGTGGCCGGATCGAAGGCCTTGCGAAAGCCCTGTCCGAGAACGAGCATCTCCTTGCCGGTCCAGACGGCGTGATACGGCGGGAAGGTGCCCGCGGGGCCTGCGTCCGGCAGGCGCTGCCAGCGTCCGGTCGCAGGAGCGAAGGACGCCGCGACGCTGACGCCGTGATACGTCCCGAAGACGAGCACCTGCCGACCCGTCCAGACGCTCGTGGCGCTCCCCGCTTCCGGTGTGATCGGCGACGCCGGGAGGCGCTCCCAGCCGCCTGCCGACTCGAGCGACGAGACGTCGCCGCACGCCATGGCGGCTGCGGCAAGCACGGTCGCCGAGGCGATGCAGACGACGAGACCGAGGAGCCTGGGCCTCACTCCGAATGAATTCAACATGTGCCCTCCTTGCGCGTGTGAGCCATTCCCCTCGAGTGTCGACGCGCTGAGTCCGGTCGGCCATGGACGGAACATGGGCGTTCGATGGAATCTCGCTCTGAGGGCGAGGCCGCGAAGACCGCTGGTCGCGCGACAATACGCGCGTCATGGACCTGGATCGGGCGACCGGGACGCGGGAACGCGAGGCAGAGCTCCTCGTTCTCCGCCCGGACGGAGGGCGGCTCGGCGACGTCCGGTTGTCCGGCGAGCCCATCTCGGTGGGCCGGCTCGCCGAGAACGACATCGTGCTCGAGCCGGATCCCGAGCAGCTCGTCACGCGCCTTGCCCACTGCGGCTTCGAGAAGCGCGGCGAGCGCTGGTTCGTGTTCGACGGTGGGAGCGTCAACGGGACCTACCTCAGACGCGGCGACCACCTCGAGCGGGTGAGCGACCGGGCTGCGCTCCAGGACGGCGACGTCGTATGCGTGCTGGCGTCGCTCTCCGAGGGAGGCGAGCGCGACTACTTCGAGCTCGTCTTCCACGAGGGCGGTGACCCGCAGGCGACGCGCGCCGCCCGGCTGCCGAAGGTCGAAACGGAGACTCGCCCCTGCCTCGAGTACGACCCCGCTCAGGCACGCCTCGTTCTCGTCCAGGCCGGCGAGCGGCTCGAGCTTCAGATTCGCGCGCAGGCCCATCGCCTGGTCGCGTACATGGCCGAACGAAACGACGCGATCGGAGGAACTCCCGCGCTCTGCACGCACGACGAGCTCATGCAGGCGGTCTGGGGTGACGAGCCGATGCATTCCCGCACCGAGCTGGCCAAGCTCGTCTGGGAGCTCCGCCGACAGCTCGAGCCGCTCGGCGCCGCCGACCTCATCGAGAACGAGCGCCGACGCGGCTACCGCCTGCGCACCTGCCCCCGCCGATGAGCAACCGTCTCGCCCCAGACGTCGGTGAGACGTTCGGGCCGTACACGATCGAGTCGCGTCTCGGGCGCGGCGGGATGGGCACCGTCTACCTCGCGACGCACGCGCGACTCGGCCGCAAGGTCGCGCTGAAGGTGGTCGCGTCCGAACTCGCAGACGACGAGGACTTCCGAGCTCGCTTCCTCCGCGAGTCGCAGCTCGTTGCCTCGCTTGACCATCCGAACGTGATCCCCATCTACGACGCCGACGAGATCGAGGGCGTCCTCTTCCTGGCGATGCGGTACGTGAACGGGCCGAGCCTGCGCGAGCGCATCCGGCAACGAGAACGTCTCGCTCCCGAGGAGACATCCGCCGTCGCGGAGCAGGTCGCCGGCGCCCTCGACGCCGCCCATCGCGCAGGCCTGGTGCATCGGGACGTGAAGCCCGGGAACATCCTCCTCGCCGAGCCGGGCGACCATGCCTACCTGTGCGATTTCGGGCTCGCGAAGCGGACGAGCTCGCTGAGCACGACGCAGGCCGGCTCCTTTCTCGGCAGCGTCGACTACTGCACCCCCGAGCAGATCCAGGGCGCCCCCGTCGATGCGCGCACCGACGTCTACTCCCTCGGATGCGTGCTCTTCCACTGCCTGACCGGCGAGCCTCCATATCGGAGGGAGAACGAACTGGCGGTGCTGCACGCTCATCTCGAAGAGCCTCCTCCTGCGGTCTCGGCGCTCGTCCCTTCGCTGCCGACGGCGATCGACGACGTCATCGCGACAGCCCTCGCCAAGGTCCCGGACGACCGCTACCCGAGCGCCGGCGCGCTGGCCGCGGCGTTCCAGCACGCGCTCGCCGGTGACGAGGTTGATGCGGAAGCGACGCGGCGCGCTCCCGTGGTCGCGCCCCGATCGCAGGCCCGCCGCGTGAGCCGGCGCTGGCTCGTCGCCGCGCTGCTCGTCACGCTGGCGGTGCTTGTCGGCGCAGTCGCCGCGGTGCTCGCGACGAGAGGGTCAGGGGGAAGCGGCAACGACGCTGCGCTCCGCACCTTCGTCGACCGGATCGAGAACGTGCTCGCGCAATCCGCCGACGGCAGGAGCGAGATCGGCACCGCGCTGGCGAAGGGCTTCAGCTGCTCGATCTCCCCACGCGAGGCGGGACGACGGATCGCAAGCGTGGCCGACAACAGGCAGAGCATCCTGGCTCAGATCGGGACGCTGCCCGCGCCGACGCAGGATGCGAACGACGTCGTCACGCGCCTGCAGCGGGCGCTCCAGGCCTCGATCGAGGCCGACCGGCACTATCGCGACGGCTTCTTCGCCGTCCCCGCCGGAAGCCATTGTCCGCTCCCGGGAAACAACGGCTTCGTTCTCGCCGCGCGTGCGGACGCCCAGGCGACCCGAGCGAAACGGAGGTTCGTCCAGGCCTTCGATCCGCTCGCGCAGCGCTTCGGCCGCAAGAGCTGGTCCGCAACGGGCTTCTGACACTCCCGGAAAGGTTCGCGCCAGGTACGGCACGATGGAGGCATGAGCCTCGACCTGCAGCAGGGAATCGTCGCGCTCTCGCTGATCGTCGCCGTCGCGGCGATGCTCGCGCTCGCCCCCACGCTGCGCATCCCATTCCCGATCCTCCTCGTCCTCGGCGGTCTCGCGATCGGAATCGTCCCCGGGATGCCCGAGGTCGAGCTCAACCCGAAGCTCATCTTCTTCGGAGTCCTCCCGCCTCTCCTCTACGGCGCCGCCTTCTTCACCTCGCTCCGCGATCTACGCGCAAACAAGCGCACGATCGGCCTGCTCGCGATCGGCCTCGTCATTGCGACGACGGTCGGAGTCGCCGTGGTCGCGCACACATTCGTCGACGGATTGACCTGGAAGAGCGCGTTCGTGCTCGGCGCGATCGTCTCGCCCACCGACCCGATCGCGGCGACGGCGATCGCGCGCCGCCTCAGCGTCCCCCGCAAGCTGATCGCGATCGTCGAGGGGGAGAGTCTCGTGAACGACGGGTCCGGCCTCGTCCTCTACCGGGTCGCAGTCGCCGCGGTCGTCGCAGGGTCGTTCTCGGTCGCGCACGCGGGCTGGCTCTTCGTCGCCTCGGCAGCAGGCGGCATCGCACTCGGGCTCGGCGTCGGCTGGGTCGTGCGGCAGCTGCGACGACGGCTCGACAACCCGCCTGCGGAGGTGACCATCTCCCTGCTCACGGGCTACCTCGCCTTCATCCCAGCCGACCTGATCGGCGTCTCGGCCGTGCTCGCAGCGGTGACGGCGGGGATCTACCTCGGCTGGCACACCCCGGAGCTGACCACGCCGCAGGTCCGGCTTCAGGGCTTGGCCGTCTGGGAGATCGTGCAGTACCTCCTGAACGCCCTCCTCTTCGTCCTCATCGGACTGCAGCTGCCCGTTGTCGTCGACGCGCTCGGGGACATCCCGAACAGAACTCTGCTCGCCTACGCCGCGCTCGTGAGTGCCACCGTGATCGTCGTCCGCTTCGCATGGGTGTTCGCGGTCATCAACGTCCCGAAATGGATCGTCCGCAGGATGTCCGGCTGGCGCGGCGGGGTCTTCATCTCCTGGTCGGGGATGCGCGGAGCGGTCTCGCTCGCGGCAGCCCTGGCGTTGCCGCTCACGACGAACGCGGGGCAGCCGTTTCCGGGCCGCAACCTAATCGTCTTCCTCACCTTCGCCGTGATCCTGGTCACGCTCGTGGGGCAGGGCCTCACCCTGCCGCTCGTCATCCGCGCCCTCGGCCTCGAGGACGACGGAGCGGACGCGCACGAGGAGGCGAAGGCACGGATCCGCGCATCCGAAGCTGCGCTCGCGCGGCTCGAGGAGCTCCTGGACGAGGAGTGGGTGCGAGAGGACACCGCCGAGCGCGTGCGCGGCTCGTACCGCTTCCGAAGCGATCGCTTCCGGGCCCGCTTCGACGGCGGCGACGACGGGAGCATCGAGGCGCGCTCACAGGATTACCAGCGGCTGCGACGCGAGCTGCTCGACGCCGAGCGAGGCGCCGTGCTCGAGCTCCGGCGCACGGGGGTGATCAGCGACGACGTCTGGTACCGAGTCGCGCGCGACCTCGACCTGGAGGATCAGCGACTCGACATCTGAGCGCCGTCGATGTTGCCCTAGCTGCCTCCGCCGAAGAGGAGCAAGCCGACGAGCGCGACGGCCAATACACCCAGGCCGATCACGAACCAGAAGAGCAGCGACGGAAAGACCGGCCTTCCAGTCAGCGGCTGCGAAGCCATGTCAAACCCCCTCCCCGTGACGCGCCGCGTCGGCGCGTCCCATCACTCGTTTCGAGTCCGGAGTATGACGCCCAGACGCTGCGAGGAGAAGGCCTCGAGCACCGGCCTCCCCCTCGGCTCGACTCGCTAGGACGCTTCGCTCTGATCCGCGATCGTGAACGCGACCTGGTTCTCCTCGACAGTCACATCGAGGACCTTGTCGTCGAGAAGCGAAGCCGCCTGCGGCTCGAGGAAGACACGAGCACCCTCTTCCTCGATCACCTCGTCGTCCTCGGCGGGCAGCGGAACGATGCTGAGCCCGAGGTTCGTCTGCGTTCCCACGTCCTCGGCGGCTACACGAAGCCCGCCGGATTCCGGGAGCTCGCTTGAGGAAGCGAGGATGTCCCTAACAGAGACTGAGTACCTGCGCGATCTGCTGTACCTCGAGTGGGAGAAGGCGCCTCGGTCTTCAGCCAGCTCCACGGTGGACTCCTGAGGGAGACGCAAGAGTCCGCTGAGAGGGCGCGAGTCCACGCAACGGCGAAGCGGTGGGGTGGCGTTCCGACGCGAACACGCGATGGCAAGTGGGCGAGCGCAGCCAGGTGCGACTTCGACCGGCTGCTCTCGATTAGGAGGCTCACTCAGGCGGCGGTGAAGCCCCCATCGAGAAGCAATGTGGTGCCAACCGCATACGACGCCTCATCGCTCGCGAGGAAGAGCACGCCTTGAGCCTGTTCTCGCGGAGTAGCGATGCGACCCATGGGCCCCCACTCCTCGAGTTGGCTGAGCATCGCCTCGGGATCAGGAACAGTCGTTAGTTCCTTCTCAAGGAGCGGCGTCCGCGTCGTCCCCGGACAAATCGCATTCACTCGGATCCCGTAGCGAATTAAGTCGAGTGCGAGTGACTTCGTGAACGTCAGCACCGCACCCTTGCTGGCGCTGTAGGCGGGCGTTTCCGCGTCGCCGACGAAACTGAGCTCGGATCCGGTAAGGATGATCGCGCCGCCGTTTTCCTTCATGTACGGAACGGCCGCCTTGATGAGGCTGAACATCCCTTTCAGGTTGACAGCGAGGACCCGATCCCATTGCTCCTCGGTCAGCTGCTCGATCGGAACTCGGCATGGGATCCCCGCGTTGCAAAAGAGAACGTCCAGCTTTCCGTGTGCGCCGATTGCTGCCGCAACGATCCGACGTCCGTCCTCCATGGAGGAGACGTCCCCTGCCACGGTGACTAACGGGCCAACTTGGATGAGCTCTGACTCCGCCCGGGCGAGCGCTTCTTCGTCGATGTCCGCGATCGTCACCGCTGCCCCCTCCTCCAGAAAGAGGCGCGCCGTCTCAAGCCCGATCCCGGACGCGCCACCGGTGATGAGCGCCGATTTTCCCTGGAGGTGGTTCACGCTCGTTCGACGGGGGGCCGGCGTCGACCCGGCCCCCGTCGCATGCCAGAGCTGCCCTAGCAGCTCGCCTTATAGAAGTACTGCTTGACCTTCGGGTTGTTCACGTTGCTGCGGGTGACGACGAAGAACGGCAGCAGGTGCTCCTCCTTCACCTGGCTCCGCTTGACTTGGCCACGCGCAATCTGTCCTGCCAACTTCACCGACTGCCAACCCATCTGATAGGGCTCCTGCACGACGAGCGCGTCGTACACGCCGCGCTTGAGATCCGTGATCTGCTGCGGATCAGCGTCGAACGCGATGAGTTTGATCTTGCCCTGCTTCCCGGCCTGCTTGATCGCTGCCGAGGCACCCTGGGCTGCAGCCGAGTGCGTCACGTAAACGCCAGTGAGGTCAGGGTGCGCCCGGATCGCAGCCGAGACCATCGCCGCTGCTTTGGAGGAGTCGGTTCCCGGATAAGCGATCGGCAGAACCTTTGCACCGTGCGCTTTCATCGTGGTGACGAATCCCCGCGTCCGCGCGCCGATGTCAGGAAGGCCCGGCTTGAGGTCGACATCCAGGTAGGTGCCCTTCCCACCCGTGAGCTTGATCATGGCCTTAGCCGCAGCCACGCCACCCGCAAAGTGATTCGACTGGAAATTCGCCAAATCGACGGGCTTTGCGAGCGGCGCGTCGACGGTAATCGGAACGATTCCCTTCTTCCACATCTGCTTGGTCACCGGCACGAGCGCCGTCGAATCGGTCGGCGAGAAGATGATCGCCTTCGGCTTCAGCTGCATTGCGGCGTTGATGAACGGCATCTCCTTCGAGATGTCCCAGTCGGTCGAACCGGTCCACTTGAGGTCGATCCCGTACTTCTTTGCAGCATCCTGCGCCCCGCACTGAACCGAGGTGTAGAAGGGGATGCCGACCTGGCCGGCGACGAACACCACCTTCGG
>Ga0066903_100006148_pt1 | contig 10579 bp, 12 predicted proteins | sample PanSoiMetaGPlot1_FD_67491 | JGI IMG/M metagenome (GOLD analysis project Ga0066903, IMG submission 67491) | Tropical forest soil microbial communities from Panama analyzed to predict greenhouse gas emissions - Panama Soil - Plot 1 (version 2) | ecosystem: Environmental > Terrestrial > Soil >...
GCCGGAATCAAAGCTCAAGACGGAAAGGTTTATCTGCTGACGGGCCAACCCGGTGAGTCTGTGAACGCCAAGCTTGCTGAGTACGCTGCCAAGATCGTTACAATTAAAGGAAGGATAACGATGCGCAGCGGATTCGCGCAGCTCCAAGTCGAAGAAATTCGAAAAGCCTGACGAAGTCGCGACTCGATTGCGACGTAAATAACAAGTGCTAACGGCACAAGTTTTCTCTCGTTCTCGGTGATCGTGTCATAGATTGTTCGCTCATCAGACAGAGAATATTCTGCCGAGCAAAGCAAGGTCTCAATTTCAGCTATGAAAATTAACAACACCACACAATCGAAACATCTCGCGGAACGCCGGAGGCGCGTTGCGGAAGCGATAGGACTCCGCGATGAAATCCTTCTCATAGGCGCGGGAGACCCCATTCCGCTTCCGGAAGGTACTGATCAGACATACCCGTTTTTTGCGCATCCGGAGTACTATTACCTAACCGGAATCGATGCGCCGGGCGGAGTTCTAGCCTTCGATCCACGACAACGTTCTTCGAAGCGTTGGATCTCTTTCGTCCCGGATGTGACCGAGGCAGAAAAGACATGGGAGGGGCGAACACAGCCGACCGGCACACCACTGCTACGATTGGAGCCCTGGCTGGGAGCGCGCCGTGGGCGTCCCATTATCAACCTTGGTGCGCCGTTGCGCGGCATTCGATCTGATGAAGGCGACGTAGCGCGCACGCGCGAACAATTTACACATGTGCGACGCGCAAAGGATGAGATTGAGCTAGATCTGCTCCGACGCGCGGCAGTCGCGACTGCGAAGGGTTTTTCCGCAGTTCGACGACACATTCGGGCGGGCGTTAGCGAACGAGCGTTGCAGATTGAGCTCGAAGCCGAGTTCTTCCGCAACGGAGCCGACGGCGTTGGTTATGCAACGATTGTTGGTTCAGGACCCAATGCAGCTGTACTGCATTTTTCGCCGTCGCGACGAAAAATTCGGCGCGGGGAGTTTGTGTTGATCGACGCAGGTGCGCGGGTCGATCGGTACGTGATAGATGTGACACGCACCTTTCTTGCGGGACGGAAACCCACACATTTTCAACGCGATCTGTTCAGTCTCGTCCTGGAAGCCGAGCGGAATGCAATATCCCGTTGTCTGCCGGGCGCCGAATGGAAAGAGCTTCATTTGAAAGCAGCAATAGAAATGACCGCTGGATTGATTGAGCTCAAGTTGATGAACGGCAATGCCGAGTCACTAGTGGAGCAGGGCGCGCACACCTTGTTTTTTCCGCATGGGCTGGGCCACCTCGTCGGGCTTGGCGTCCGCGATGCGAGCGGTCGCTATCCAGGACGCCCGAAGGATGAAAGTCCGGCATTACAAAATCTGCGTATGGACCTGCCGCTTGCTGTCGGCTACGTCACAACTGTTGAGCCGGGCTTGTATTTCATCCCTGCCATCCTCAACGATCCGAAACGACGCCGACAGTATCGACAAAGCCTGAACTGGCGGAGGGTCGATAACTACATCGGCTGTGGCGGTGTTCGCATCGAGGACAATGTAGTCGTAACTGAATATGGGCCTGAGGTTCTGACTGCGTCGATCCCGACGGATTGGTGAACGAAGGGGAGGCGATTCCGACCTCGGCTGCGTGTGATGCATCGACGAACGGGTAGATGCGGAGTTTTCGTTGTGATAAGAGCGTGACAACAAGGCGATTTTGTCATTAACTCAAAATCGAATCGTTAATTCGCCTTCGGTTGCGAGGAGGAGGACCATAATGAAGTTGAAAAATTTAAGAAAAAAAATCGAGCGACTTGAGAAACGTTTGCAAGAGGGCCCTAAAAAGCTGGCCAAGCTAAAAGAAAAGCTTAAGGCGGCCGAGGCGGCAAAGGCGATGAAAGCCGCGAGGAAATCTACCGCCCGCGCTGCTGCGGCTCGTCGGGCGGGCAAACCTTCTGCGCGGGTCGAGAAGAAGTCTACAGCGCAAAAGGCCGAACCGAAGAAAAGAAAACTGAATCTCTCACCGGAACGCCGTGCGCAACTTGCAGCTGCGATGAAAGCCAGGTGGGCCGCGAAGAGAGCCGCTGATGCAAGTACGCCATCCGTGTCCGGCGACGATCAACATTCTGCGCCTGAATCGCCTCAGCAACCGCCGGAAAGCAAACAGGATGGCGTCTAGACGCAATTAGATAACAACGGTTCGTTGTCGGTACAACGATTCAATAATATGAAATCGTTGATGTTCCTTATTTTCATTTTGATGACGCTTGCGTCGGTCACGACAAACGGACAGACGAAAGATGTAACGCCAGCAAACGGAAACGATGCTGCAATCAAGGAAATTCGCGGCTGGTTAGACCGATGGACAAAAGCGTTCGGTGCGAAGGACGTCGATGCAATTATGGCTCTCTACACCGATGACGTAATCGCTTATGATGTAGTGCCGCCGCTTCAATACGTGGGCAAGGCCGAATATCGCACCGATTATTTGCAATTCTTGTCGCAGTACGCAGACAATGTGAAGGTCGAAGTACGCGATCTGCACGTGGGCGCTAACGGCGACCTCGGTTATGCTGCTGGGCTGGAATTAATCAGCGGTACATTGAAAGGCGGTAAGAAATCTGAGCTATGGGTCCGATTTACATCGCTGTTTCGGAAGTCCGGCGGTCGCTGGCTCGATTTTCACGATCACGTCTCGGTGCCAGCTGATATCGAAACAGGCAAAGCGATGCTGGAGCTGAAGCCGTAGCGCAGCCCGGTTTAGCCCCACAGCTGCGACGATGGTAAGCCTATCCTGCCATTTGTGTACGCGAGTCCGTGTTCGCGATCGCGGGCGAGAAGGAGCGGCCCGTCAAGATCGACCCACTCCGCTGCACTTGCCAACAGCCGGGCAGGCGCCATTCCCAAAGAAGTGCCCACCATACAGCCGATCAGTAATTTGAATCCGCTTTCGCGTGCGCGCTCGCACAGGCGGAGTGCTTCAGTCAGCCCGCCGGTTTTGTCGAGCTTTGCGTTAACTACTTCGTAACGATTCTTCAGGCGCGGAACATCGACGGTCGTATGGCAGCTTTCGTCGGCGCAGAGTGGAATTGGATGATCGAGAGTTTCGAGAACTTCATCAGCTTCGACTGGAAACGGTTGTTCGATCAGTTCGACGCCTAATTTTTTCAACGCCGAAACAATTTTTCGGTAATGGTCAGGCGACCATGATTCGTTGGCGTCGATGAGCAGTCGCGTATTCGGCGCGGCCTCGCGTACGGCTTCGACGCGCGGAAGATCGAGATCGTTGCCACCGAGCTTCAGTTTAAGAATGGGCAACGCAGCAGCGGCTTTCGCACCGGCGGCCATTTTCTCCGGCGCATCGAGACTGATCGTGAATGATGTCTCGACTTGCTCAAAAGCACGCGCATCATTTGTAGCCGCTTCGCTGTGCGAAGCGTGCGCGTCGCCCACAGGGCGACGGCTACAGCGCGTTATCGGGATGTTCGCCAGCTCCCAGATGCGTTTGCGGGAGATTTTGGCGTCGAGATCCCAAAACGCGGAGTCCAATGCATTCCGTGCAGCTCCCGCTGGCAACAGCTTTTGCACTAGATATCTATCCAAGTCCGGCACGCTTTTGATCGACTCAATCTGTGCCAAAACCGACGCGGTGCTCTGATTGTATCGCTTGATTGGCACACCTTCGCCGCGTCCGACATGCTTGCCGTCGCTCACAGTCACGACGACAACCCGTGCTTCCGTGCGACTGCCGCGCGAGATACGAAACACTTCTTTGAGCGGCCAGACTTCTTCTCGAGCTTCGATGAGAAGACCTCTCATTAACAGAAGGAAACGAAGTTAGCGAAGATTATCCAATAACTTCTTCTTTGTTTTCTTTGTTGTCTTCTGTTGGGATTCCAAAAATGATCGGCGCCATGAAAATCACCAAGAACCTCGGCATGCTTTTGCTCGCGATCTATTTGATCCTCGATGGCCTCTTAGGGTTCGGCTTGAATCTAGGGCCAGCCATTTTTCTGCTCTATCTTGTGGCGCTGGCAGCCGGCGTCCTTATTCTCATCGGCAAATAGAAATTCAATATCACCGCAGAGGTCACGGAGTTCACGGAGCCGAAGGTTGTAGGGCGGGCGCGCCCGCAAACCGGGACGGCAAGCGATGCGCTTGCCCTACAAAAACGCCGTGTCCTCTGCGGTTATTGCTAGCTGTGCAGCGCTTTGGTGAAGCGAACCAATTCGTCGGCGACGCATTCGATTCGCTGCGCGATTTTCTTGTCAGTGACGCGTTCGCCGTCGAACGCGTCATTTGTGGCAAATGCGAACCGCGGAATAATGACGCAGCGAAAATCGAGCATGAGACTGTTGGCGTACGACATTACCGACATGTAACTTGCGTGGCCTCCGGCAGCGCAAAGGAAGCCGACGATTTTGTCTTCCCACGCGCTACCCGTCAGCTCGATCATGTTCTTGGTCGCGGCGGCGACATCATAATTGTAAACTGGCGAAGCAACGAGGACGCCGTCAGCGCGTTCGATGGCCGCGGTCAATTTTTTCGAGGCTGGCATATCATAACATTTGTCGGCATCACAGAGCGGCAGGTCCATTTCACGGATGTCGATCCAGTCGCAATCGGCTTTTTGCTTTTGCAGATGCGCGAACGCGGCGCGACCCATCCGCCGACTGTTGCTGTCGGGATTGCCGCTGGTGCTGATAACAAGGTGCTTTGGCATTAATCCTTCAAATATTTGTCGAACCAACCGACGGTCTGTTCCATTCGATCAACCTGGTGGACAGGCTTGATGAAGAGATGGCCTTCGCCCGGATAAACGATGAGCTGTGTCGGCACGCCGAGCGTTTTTAAGGCATGCCAAAATTCATAAGACTGCGATGAAGGGCATTCGGCATCGCGCTCACCAGCGATGACGAGCGTGGGGGTCTTCACGTTTTTGATGAAGCGAATAGGCGAGCTTTTCTCGTAAACAGCAGGATCATCGTAAACTGACGCGCCGAAGAACGGGATCATCCATTGATCGATCAAGTTCTGACCATAATAACTTTGCCAGTTCGCAACGCCGGCTCCGGCAACGGCGGCGCGGAAGCGATTGGTCTGCGTAACCGTCCACATGGTCATGTACCCACCGTAACTCCATCCGGTCACACCCAGACGCACAGGATCGATTGGATATTTTTTTATCGCGGCATCGACGCCGGCAAGGACGTCTCGCAGATCGCCGCCGCCAAAATCCTTTACGTTCGCGCGGGTGAACTCTTCACCCTGACCGTAGCTGCCTCGCGGGTTGGGAAGGAGAACGTAATAACCGCGTGCGGAGAGCGCGGCTATGATCGCGCGCGACATTCCAAATGATGCTGGCCACTCTGACGTCGTCACGCCGGATGGTCCGCCGTGAATGAGCACAATCATCGGATATTTTTTGTCGGCCTCGATCCCGCGACTGCGGAACGGCGGCACCAGCCAGCCCTGAATGTTAAATCCTTCGTTCGTCCATTCGATGCTTTCGGCTTTGCCCCAGTTCGCCTGCAAGCCAGAGTTGTTGTTCGTGAGCGGATGCCATTCGCCGAGCGGCCCGGCGAAAATTTCCGGTGGCGAGTTGTAGCTGCTGCGAACAGCAGCCGCGAATTTCCCGTCCTTCGATAACGCGAAGTTTGGAAAATTGCCAAATGCGTGAATGCCTTCGGGGCTTTTCCAAATTGTCCGGTGAGAATTGTTCGTCACGTTCAATTCGGAAATCGCGCTGCCGCCACCCAGATACTCGATGAGCAGGATTCGATCTGGGCCCAACCAGAAGAATGAGTTAACCGACGTTTTCCTACCGCGCGTGCGATTCACCACATCGTGACCGTTGGCAGTCATTGTAAATAAATCGCCGCCATAAAATCCTTCATCGCTCATTAGGCCTTCAATAAATGCGATCGACTTGCCATTCGGCGACCAGCGCGGGACCGCGATTTGGAGCGAAGGTTTGTAGATTGGTGTGGCGTTTTCCTTCACGATGTCGATCGTGTAAATCTGCGCGATCCACCAATTGTTGTCGCCGGGCCCGGGTGCCGCCGTCGCGACGAAAGTCTTGTCGTCAGGCGACCAATCGTAATCGTAGATGTGGAGATTCTCCGGCGAAACCTGGCGTAGCTTGCCGCTGGCAACGTCGAGGACAGCAATTCTCTGGTTATGGATCGCGTTATCAACAACGCCAGTCGTTGCCGCCGCAGCCATTAACGGGCCACCGCCACCCGCGCCTTCAATGTAGAGAAACGCAATCTGCTTCCCATCGTGGGACCAATGCGGTCGCGCCGCGTATCCTCTTATATTTGTAATTTTTTTCGGCTCCGCACCGTCTGCGTTCACTATCCAGAGTTGCCTCTGTTCTTTCTCTCCGGCGCTGGAGAAAAACGCGAGCGTCTTCGAGTCGGGCGACCAGGCAGGATCGAAATCAGTCCTGTCGTTGGTAATCGGAATCTTAATAAGCGTCGCCGGCGTACCCTCCGATGTCCCGCGGACGTAGATTTGTTTTGATGTCGATGCGGCGGTCGATTGCACCCATGCGACATGGGCGCCATCAGAAGAAAGCGCAACGTCGCCATAAAGAACAGTTTTGCCTAACTGCTCGGTGAGCTGTTGCATGGTTTGAGCTGTTAAGGTCATCGGAACAAGCAACCCCAAAAGAACATGCTTCATGTTGTGATCGTGACAAAGCTTCGAGAACGAGAACAGCTACAATGCACGCACGCCAGCGAGAAGACGGTCCACTTCTTGGGATGTGGTGTAGCACGCACAACCGGCGCGGACTAATCCGTGCGGCGCCTGGCCCAACCGCTCGACCACAGTCATCGCGTAGAAGTCGCCGTGTGATAGGAAAATCCCGCCCTCCGCTAGTTTCCTCGCGACATCAATCGAGGGCAGGCCGTTTATGGTGAAGGCAATTGTGGGTGTGCGCGCTACGTCGGGCGCTGGACCATAAAGGCGGACGCGTTCCATTTTGCGCAACCCGTTCCAAAGCTGCGTTACTAATGCGTCGCCGCGCTCGTGTAATTGCTGGAATGCAGCGCGAAGGCGTTCACGTCGCGTCGCGCCCGGAGCGAGTGAGGCGAGAAAATCCACAGCTGCCGCTGCGCCCGCGATTCCTTCGTGATTTTGTGTGCCGGTCTCGGCCCGTTCCGGCGCAGAATCAGGCGCTGGGATCAGTTTCGGAAAATCCAGTGAGCCGAGTAACTCACGCCGGCCGTAAAGAACTCCGACGTGCGGCCCATAAAACTTGTAGGCGGAACAGGCGAGGAAATCGCAATCCCAATCGCGCACATCAATCAACCCGTGCGGAGCGTAATGGACCGCATCGACAAGGATCTGCGCGCCTAACGAGCGCGCCATTTTCGCGGCACGTCGCACGTCATTGATCGTGCCGAGAGCATTTGATGCTGCGCCGATCGCCACCAGCTTTGTGCGTCCGTTCAGTTGCCGGGAGAAATCATCCCAGTCCAGTTCGCCAGTTTCAGGAATCATTTTTGCCATGCGCACCTTGACGCCGCGTTCCTTTTCCAGCGCGCGCCAGGGCGCGATATTGGCGTGATGATCGAGCTCCGTGACCAAAATCTCATCGTTCCGCTGGTAGCCCCGGCCAAGCGCCCGTGCGAGGTGAAACGCTAATGTCGTCATGTTTGCGCCGAACACGATTTCACTCGGGGCTGCGTTTAGAAACTCAGCCAGCACGCTCCGGGCAGAATCGATAATCGCGTCGGTCTCCTCGCTTGTCGGATAAGCCCAATGCGTATTGGCGTTGTGGTGATAAAGATAATCGTTCATCGCCTCCACCACGGTGCGTGGCACCTGAGTGCCGCCGGGCCCATCGAAATAGGCGACCGGGTAGCCGTTATCAGTCCGCGCAAGCGCCGGAAAGCACCGCCGGATTTCTTTGATCGGCATCAGCGCTGGAGCTTGCAAGCCTGCAGTCTGTTTTAGCGCGACTGTCATTGCGGCTGATTGCGGTCGTAAGGAATAATGTCATCCCATTCGTCAGCCGAAGAACGAGCGACAAAGGCAACGACCGGTCCAGTGTCGCTCATGTTGAAGACTTCATGCGGCACGCCGGGCTTGATGTAGATGAAATCGCCTGCCTCGTTTTCGATCACTTGCTTTAGCCCAGGTCCGAATTCGTGGCGCACTTTGCCTTCGATGATGTAAAGGATTACCTCGAAGCCGACATGAATATGCGCATAGGCAATGCCGCCCGGCGGAATCGTGGCAATGTTCACCGATAGCTTCGTGGCGCCGACATTTTTGCGCGACATCCCTTGCTTGTAATGAATGCCGTTCCAGTCCCGTCGCGCGCCGCCGCCGCGAATGGTCAATATTCCATCGTGATCTTTAACTACACTAATGTCGATCTCGGCAGTGTCGTCTTTCATACCAGCGGAACCTTATCGGCGGTCGTCGAGTGCCGCTACACAAGATTGGCGATGTACATGTCGCGGTCGAACGGCGCGAAATCGTCGAGTTGCTCGCCGGTGCCGACAAAGCGCGTTGGAATTCCAAGCTCATCCTGAATCGCCACGATGATCCCGCCCTTGCCGCTGCCGTCGAGTTTGGTAACGATCAAGCCAGTGAGCGTCAGCGCGCTATGAAATTCACGCGCTTGACTGAGCGCGTTGCCGCCCGTGGTGGCATCGACTACGAGCAACGCCTCATGCGGCGCACCCGGATCGAGTTTCTCGAGAGTGCGCTTCACTTTTTGCAACTCGGCCATGAGATTCGTTTTTGTGTGTTGGCGGCCAGCCGTGTCACAAAGCAAAAACTCGATCTTGTTCTTCAAGGCAGATTGATACGCGTCGTAACAAAGCGCGGCTGGGTCGGCACCGTACTGGCCGCGGATCATTTCAACCCCGAGCGTTTTCGCCCAAACATCGAGCTGCTCGATCGCGGCAGCTCGAAAAGTGTCTCCTGCCGCCAGCAGCACGGTGTGTCGATGTTTCTGAAGATAATGCGCGAGTTTCGCTGTTGACGTTGTTTTGCCGGTTCCGTTCACGCCGGCGATCAAGATCACGGTTGGTTTGCCGTTCGCTCGATGGATTGGCGTCGGGTGCGACGGCAAAACCCGCCCGATCTCCGCGCGCACCGATTTGATCACGTCGCCGATTCCGAGCAAAGCCCAGGCCTCGCGCTCCTGAAGCGTCTTGATGATTCGCATTGTCATCGGCACACCGAGATCGGCCCGGATTAGCGCTTCTTCCAGTTCGCCCCAATCGATCGGCTTGCCTGCAAATTGTTGAGCGAGGGATTGGAGGAAGTTCATTTGCTTGCTGTAGCCGCTTCGCTGTGCGAAGCGCCGCACTGAAGCTGTGTGCACATGCGCGATACGTCGCCCACAGGTCGACGGCTACAATTCTTTCTTCACCGCTTCCCGCGCCGGGCGGTCCAGATCCTTTCGCACACGATCGAGAATCCCGTTCACGAAACGCCCTGATTCCGCGCCGCCGAAAGTTTTTGCCAGCTCGATCGCTTCATTAATCGAAACGACTGGTGGGATATCATCGCGATGAAGCATCTCGTAGATCGCGAGCCGGAGAACGTTGCGGTCCACTGCGGAAATGCGCCGGAATTCGTAATTCTCACAATAACGCCGAATGCGTTCGTCGATCTCCGGAAGATGCGCCACCATTCCTTCGATAAGCGGCTGCGCAAACTCACGCACGCGCGGCTTGGCCGGGCAAAATTCCCAGAAATCATCGATCTTATCCGGGCCCTCGCCACGCTGGAGATCACGCCAGAAATGATATTGAATTGCCGCTTCGCGGGCTCGCCGCCGTTTACCCATCGCCCCTCGGCGGTTTAGAAACCGCCGCTCCTTGTTTGTTACGAAGGTGCGCCAGCACATCAGCAATCTCGACCGCCGCCTGCGCAGATTCGGTGCCGCGATTGATCTTGTTTTCGAGACAACGCGCACTCGCTTGCGCTTCGTTATCGAAACTGAGTACGACGTTGATCACCGGTACGCCGTTTTCGATCGCAATGCGTTGAAGTGCGTCGGTAACAGAGCGGCTTAGATTTCGTGCATGATTGGTTTCTCCCTGTAAAATCACGCCGCAGGCGATGATCGCGTCAGCGCTTTGCCGTGATGCCAACTCACGCACGACTACTGGTATTTCGAATGCCCCAGGCACGCGGTGCACCGAAATCACTGCCTTCGGTGCCAGAACTCGCAATTCTGCCGCAGCATGATCGACGAGGCCATCGACGTATTGCATATTAAATCGGCTCGCAACGATACAGAACGTGTGCTTCCTCTTGTCCCCTCTTGGGCGACTTGGCGCTGCCTTCGACATCTAAAAATGACGAATGACAAATGCCGGATGACGAAATAATGACGAAACCCGAATGACGAATAGTGAGTTTCGCATCGTTTTGAACTTCGTCATTCCTTCGAGCTTCGACATTCGAGTTTCGTCATTTACAGCAAATGGCCCAGCTTCGTTCTCTTTGTCTCGAGATATTTGGCATTATGCGGATTTGCCTCGGTACGGATCGGCACTTGCTCGATCATTTCGAGACCATACCCCTCAAGGCCGACAACCTTCTTCGG
>Ga0066903_100006149_pt1 | contig 10578 bp, 8 predicted proteins | sample PanSoiMetaGPlot1_FD_67491 | JGI IMG/M metagenome (GOLD analysis project Ga0066903, IMG submission 67491) | Tropical forest soil microbial communities from Panama analyzed to predict greenhouse gas emissions - Panama Soil - Plot 1 (version 2) | ecosystem: Environmental > Terrestrial > Soil >...
GGTGAACAAAGCGAGGTTACTGTCCGCGCGGCGTGCGGCTGGCTGCGGAGGAGGCTTCACTCCACGACGGGCCTGCTTTTTGAAGATCTAGCCCAAGAGGTCGCCCCGCGCGTCCTCGTCGAAAAAAGTCCAAGTAACGTGAGTCATATCGAATCATTGCATCGGATTGGAGCGATGTTTCCGCAAGCTAGGTTCATACACTTGGTGCGGCATCCGATGAGTTACGGTGATTCGATCGTAAAATACCTGAAACGGCGCGCCGAGCGTTACCCGGCCGGCGCGGGTACGGCTCGTTCGCCGGACACCTGCGCGACGCGGTCTAAAACCTCACCGGGCACACCCAAGGTGGATCCGCAGATATCGTGGTTTAAACTGCACACGAACATCTGCCGCTTTTTGGAGACGGTCGAAAGTTCCCGACAAATGCGCGTCCGTGGAGAAGAGTTGCTTGCTGATCCCGACCGGTTCCTCCGGCAAATCGCGGACTGGATGGAACTCCGCACAGACGCCGCGGCGATCGAAGCCATGAAGCATCCGGAGCGGTCGCCTTACGCGTGTTTCGGCCCTCTCGGTGCTCGCGGAGGCAATGATCCGTTTTTTTTGGAAGATCCCGTGCTGCGTCCCGAGAAGGCCATGCCGCTGAGTCTGGATGGCTTGCCAGGCTGGTGTCGGCGGCCTCATGGTTTCCTGCCGAAGGTGAAGCGTCTTGCGAAGCGGTTCGGTTATCGATGAGAAAACACAACTGATTCAACACGAACCATGCATCTGCGAACCAATGAGTCGAGACAACGTCGAGGGACTCGCCCTGGTTCCACGGCTTCCCACCGTACCCCGTCTCCAGCCTGCTTGAGCAGCGATCAAGCGCTCACGGCACGAATTAACAGGTGGTATGACACGAAGATGTTCTTAGGGGGCCGCGCGAAGCACACGTTCGCTAATTTCGGGTACTGGGAGAAGGACACACGCGACTATGGGCAGGCCTGCGAAAACCTCACGGAAAGACTGCTCGCGTTCCTGCCCGAAAAAAGGGGAACGATTCTGGATGTTGCCTGCGGGAAAGGTGGAACCACAGCACATTTACTGAACTATTTTCATCCCGGGAATGTCACGGGAATCAACATATCTGAAAAACAGCTCGAACGATGCAGGATCAATGCGCCGGGTTGCACGTTTCTGTTGATGAGCGCCACTGAATTGGAATTCAACGATGAATCGTTCGACAATATCCTTTGTGTCGAAGCTGCGTTTCATTTCAATACGCGGGAAAAATTTCTGCGCGAAGCGCTGCGTGTCCTCAAGCCGGGTGGCTGCCTGGCACTTTCTGACATTTTATTGAAACATCCGCGAGGAACCCGGCCTGCAGCGAATCAGGTTCCTAACATCATGGAGTATCGCGACCTGTATAAGCGATCCGGATTTCAACACATTCAAATCACTGACGCGACCGTGGAGTGCTGGGTTGGGTTTTACCGCCAGGCGATGCGCCGTCTCCACAATCGCGTGGCACGAGGCCGGATCGATCCGGCGTTCGCGAGGCGCCGGCGGGCGCGCCTGATGCGAGTGCGAGAGACAATCGAGCGGTATGTGCTTGTGGGTGTGCAAAAGCGATCGATTGCGCAGCGAGGGAGCGGACCTTCGCAAGACATCTTGCCTGCATCGCAAACAACATGATCGCTGCCGCCAACATGGCGCCCTCCACGACATTCTCCTCGAACCGGACCGGCGTGCGCCCGCCTGTTCGAGACGGATACGTCAATGTGCCTGGAATGCGCCTTCACTACCTCGACTATGGCGGGGCAGCGGAGGTAATCATCGCGCTCCACGGGCTGATCCAGAACGCGCGTGCGTTCGAGGGGATCGCGCCCGCCCTTGTGCCGCACGTGCGGCTGATCGCGCTCGATGTACGCGGGCGCGGTGGCAGCGACTGGGGCCCGCCTGGCTCTTACCGCTGGTGCTATTACCTGAACGATCTGCGCGCTTTCGTTCGAGCGCTCGGTCTCACGAAGTTCTCCCTCATCGGCACGTCGATGGGTGGAGCGTTGGCGTTACTCTACACGATAGCTCATCCGCAGCGTGTCACCCGGCTGGTTTTGAACGATACAGGCTTGAACAATGACAAGGTCGGAGCGGCGCGTGTCGCCGAGCGCATCGCGCTGGCCCCGTCCGATTTCGCGGACTTGGACGAGGCGATCGGCTGGTCGCTGCGCACGCGGAAGGGCTTCAATCGACTGCCGCCGCACGCACAAGCAGCTTGGGTCAGTCATTATCTCGTCCCAACGCCATCGGGCCGGCTCCGCTTCGATTGCGACCCGCTTCTCATCCGTCGCGCCAGGATGTTCCCGCCGCAGTTTGGGCCGCATGTCCAGCCTTGGTCTCACAGGAAGGTCGTTTGGGATCAAGTTCGGAGCCTTGCCACTCCGATTCTCCTGGTCCGCGGTGAGGTCAGCGAGGTCGTCCCGAGGGAGAGTGCGGAATTGATGGCCGAGATCCTGCAAGACGCGAGCTGGGCCGAAGTGCCCGGATGCGGTCACGCGCCGACGCTCTACGAGCCGGAGGCTCAGGCGGCGCTGCGTAAGTTTTTCGGAGTCAACGGAACATGAACCTCGATACTGATCCGCAATTGCTCATCGGCGGCGTGCCGGCATCAGACCTGGCAGCCAAGTACGGGACGCCTTTGTACGTGTACGATGCTGATTCGGTACGAGGCGCGTTCACTCGCGTTCGCAATTCGACGCCCTATTCGCCGCTGAAGATGCACTACGCGTGCGTGACCAACGCGAACATCGCGATCATGCGTTTGATCCGCACACTTGGCGGCGGAATTCATGCGAATACGTGGGGCGATGCCATAATCGCGATGCGTGCGGGGTTCAGTCCGGATGAAATTGTGTACAGCGGCAGCAACCTCGACCCGCAGGACATGGTGAATCTGTTCACGCACAAGGTCGCCGTGAACCTCAACTCCCTCTCGCAGCTCAGGAACTACGGTGTGCTCCTGCGGAGGTTCGCAGGCGCGGCCGACCCATCGCGGGAGGCGCTGTGCCGGGTCGGGCTGCGCATTCATCTCGAAGATCAAATGCCCTATAGCCGCATGGGCGTGAAGGTCGCCGAACTGGAAGAAGCTCGCGCCATCGCGGGCGAGCAAGGGCTCGAAATCGTTGGCGTGCACTATTATCGCGGCACCGGCACGGTCGGGACGGACCACTTTCTCAAACCGTTTCCGGGGCTGATGGAGGTAGCGCGGCGCTTTGGCGATTCACTCCAATACGTCGATGTCGGCGGCGGGTTCGGCCACCAGTACGCCCCCAACGCGCCGATCCAGTTCGATTGGGAGCACTTCGGGACGCGCTTTGCCGGAATGCTGGAGACGCTCGCGGCTGATCTGGGCCGGCGCATCACGCTGGTCCTCGAACCGGGCCGATCACTGGTCGCCGAGTCTGGCTTTTTGTTGACTCGCGTGGTCGGCGTGGACCGGCGAGCAGCCGGCGGGCAGGTGGCCGGGGTGGACACGACCACCAGCCACGTCAGCAGTGAGACATACAGGGTGTACGGCGGCTACCGCAGGATTGTGCTCGCCAGCCGCAGCAGCAACGACGATGCGGTACCGACGGACGTGGTCGGCTGCACGACTTTTTCGGGCGATTACATCGGGCGCGCGGCGCGCGGCGCGCGAGGCGATCGGGGATTGAGCCTGCCGCCGCTGCGCGAAGGCGATCTTCTCGCCGTGCTCGATGCCGGCGGCTACGGCTTCGCATTTGCCTCGAATTTTTTGAACAAGCCGAGACCAGCAGAGGTGCTGGTCGATCAGGCGCGGGCGAGCCTGGTGCGTCGCCGCGAAACCTACGACGACATGTTGCGGTTGCAAGTCCTCTGAGATCGGAGGAGCAATGAAAGTTTCTCAAAAAATCAAAGTCGCCATGGTCGAACCCCCCGGCCAGTTTGGATACGTGCCGATCGCGAACGGGTACCTGGCGGCATACGCGACGCAGGATCCCGCCATCCGCAACGCGTTCAGCTTCAAACTCAACACCCGGCACTTCCACGAGCCTTTGGAAATGGTGCTGCGCGAATTGCTCGCCGGGGGCACACCCGACATCGTGGCTTTTTCCTGCCAGGGGTGGTCAGTTCGCCGCGCCGACTTGTTGGCTGCGAAATTGCGCGAGATCAATCCCGCAATCACGGTCATTTACGGCGGCAACCACGTCTCGCATCAGGGCGAGGGGTTTTTCCAAAGCCGCGCTTTCGCCGACGTGCTCGTCAACGGCGAAGGCGAAGCAACGTTTTACGAGCTGTTGCGGACGTATCTCGACCGTTGCGCGCGTCCCGATTTCGCGCGCGTCCGGGGCGTTTCGGTTCGAACCGTCGATGGCAGCGTCCTAACCACGCCGCCGCGCGAACGCATCAAAGACCTTTCGACCATCCCGTCCCCGTATTTGAGCGGCGTCCTCGACGTGACGCCGGCAAATTGCCGGACAGCATTGCTGGAGACAAATCGGGGCTGCCCGTATTCGTGCTCGTACTGTTACTGGGGCGGCGCGATCGGGCAGAAGATTTACATCTTTCCGCTTGATCGGCTGCGCGAAGAGATGCTCTGGTTGGCCCGCCGCGAGATCGATTCATGGTACATCTGCGACGCAAACTTCGGTATCTTGCCCCAAGATCAGGAGTTGCTGGAATACGCCGTCTGGCTTCATCGTGAGTTCGGGTTTCCAAAAACCTTCAACACCAACTGGGCGAAGAACTCCAACGAGCGCATCGTCAAAATGTGCGCGCGTCTGAACAAAGCCGGCATTCACAGCGCCTACAGCCTCTCGCTGCAATCGACAACGCCCGAAGCATTGCGGCTGGCGAACCGGGCCAACATGCGGATCAACCGCATCGAGGAAATCGCCACGCTCTGCCGCGAACACGACGTGGTGCCGCGAGGCGAACTGATCTGGGGTCTGCCGGGCGAGAGCTACGAGCAGTTCCTGCACTCCTACGACGACCTCTCCGAATACACCGATTCGCTGCACGTTTATCCGCATTATCTTTTGCCCAATACCGGTTACATCCGCAAGAAGGACGAATACAAGATCGTGATGGAGCAGGGCGAGCTGGACACGGATTATTTCTATTGTGTCGAGCACATGGACATGACGCGCGCGGATTTCATGAAAGGACTGCGATTCGTCGTCTCCAACAACATCCTGAAAATCGGCAGCGTTTTTTTCCGGCTCTACCCGCGCGTCGCGCACCACGTCGCGGGCATTCGGTTTGCGCACACGATCGAAGCGTTCGGCGATTGGGTCGTCGACTCGGCGCACCCGATGGCCGGGCGTTTCAAAAAGTTCTATCGATTCCCGCTGGCCACCCACCGGCTCAGCCTCGGAGCAACCTGGCAGGCGCTGCGCGACGATCACGGTGCGTTGGTAGATATGTTCGAGTCGTACATCGAAGAAACCTTCATCGCCGGCCGGGATGCTGGCACGGCGAGCGTGCTCCGGGGCGCATTCGCTTTCGACGCGGCAAGCTATCCGGTCATGGACAGCGAAGCGGAAGAAGAAACAGCGCCGGACGCACACTACCTTCGCGAGGAGGACTTCGAGTTCGATTTCTTGAGTTTCAAACGTGGCGGACGATGGGACTCCACGCCGCGCCCGTGCCGCTACACGTTCTCGCTCCCGAAAGGGCTTTGGCGCTACCCAACAGACAACTGGTACATCGGATTGCTCTCCTTCCAAGCGAAAGTTGAACCGTCAGATAAGCATGCGCTAGTGTGATGTTCTTCCTGGTTTCAATCGCAAGCGAAGTCTTCGACCGCATGATGCGGATGCGGGTGCTCTATCGCCAGCTCGGCATCGAGGCTTCAGTCACGCGCGATGCGCCACGGCTGCTGGGCGACGTGCGCGACTCTTTTGGCGGCCGGTTCGTTCTCTTGGATTGGCTCAACGCACAGGTGCTCGCCGACATTCCATTCGCCGGGGCAGCGGGGTTCGCCGTCAACGGCGATGCGATCATGGCTTGCAGTTGGACGCAGCAAAGCGTCCACGTGCTCCGGGGCCGCGAAACCCTTTCGAGCATCAGCCATCGCTGGTTCAACTACCTCCACAGCCTTGACGTCGTCGCGAACGGCAATTATCTGCTCGCCAGTGCCGGTAGCGATTTGATTGTCGAAGTGACACCGCGCGGTGAACCGGTCTGGGACTGGTTCGGTCCGGAGCACGGCTACGACCGCCAACCGTGCGGCAAACCGGCGTTTTGTGATCGCGATGCGGACTACCGCGCCATCCGCCGAAGCACCGGCGAGCAGGCGATGCACGTCACCTCCGCGATCCAGCGCGACGAGTGCACCGTGCTCGCCACACTCTTTCACCAAGGCACGCTGGTCGCCATCGACCGAGCCACGGGCGGCGTAGTCGTGAAGATGCGTGACCTGTCGCGACCTCATGGAATCCACCGCAGGCCGGGCGGTTTTCTCCTCTCCGATACGCTTGGTCATCGCATCATCCTATTGAGCGAGGATCTTGAAGTTTTCTCTGAAATTCCCTGCGGTTCGCAATGGCTCCAAGACACAATCGCAACCGGCGCGGACACATTTTTGACTTTGGAAAATGTGCACATCGACCAGCTTCCCGAGCCGGGCCTCACGAACCGCATCGCCGAAGTCGATCCCACTGGTCGGACGCTGCGCAGCGTGAACGTCGGCGCGGATTGCCGGCTTTTCACCGTGCGCGAAGTCAGTGCGCCGTTCGCGCGCTCGCTGGCGTGCGCGTGGGGACGCAGCGGAGAGCTTGCTGGCTGGAAGTGGAACTGAATCCATGACCGCGCTGCTTCCAGACCTGGCGAGCCTTCGGTGCACAATGGAGCCGATGTTCCGGCGGTGCTTTTCAGATGAACTGGCGCGCGCTTACGAGCACATCGATCGGCTGTGCCTGGAGTTGTCTTGTCACGTCTTGCGCAACGCCGGCTGCACATCTCCTGCCCACCAGGCGCGTTATTTTGTGGAAACCGTTTTCGCGATTCTTGCGGAGGAAAATTTTCTGCGACGCACGCCCCAAGGGTGGCAAATTTCCCGCCCGCTTCCGGTGCGGGACAGCGCGTCGATCCAGCGCGAGGCGCGCGCGCTCTGTCCGCGCGCGGAAACGACCTTCGAGATGATCGCGCGATGCCGCGAACATGCGGCTGCGTTCGTTGCCGGCCGCGAGCCGGGCCTCGCGGCGATTTTTCCGCGTGGTGATCTCGCGCTCTGGGAGCGCCTCCACGACGAAGACGCAGTGATGTCGATTTACGCCGACATCGCAGCGGGCGCACTGGATGCCCTCGCCGAGCCCGGCGCGCGCGTGCTCGAGCTTGGCGCCGGCGTCGGCGCGCTTGCCCGGCGCTGCCGAGATCTGCTGCGCGAGCGCGACGTAGCTGAATACTGGTTTACCGACTTGGGCAAGCTTTTCGTGCAGAACGCGCGTTCGATTTTTGCCGGAGAAAAAGCAATGCGCTTCGCCGCGATCGACATCAACACGCCATTCGACGCGCAAGGGCTCGCGCACGAAAGCTTCGACATCGTCACCGCTGTGAACGTCCTGCACGCCGCCGAAGACCTGTCGTCGACGCTTCGCGAAATCCACAATGCGCTTCGCGCCCCCGGCTGGCTCGTCTGCGGGGAAGGCTCGCCGCCCGGCGCGGGCAGTCGCTGGCGGCTGGACCTGGTTTTCGGATTTTTGCCCGGCTGGTGGGATGTCGCCACCGAACCGGCGCTTCGTTCATCGCCCGGATTCCTTTTTCCGTCGCAATGGCAGCGGCTCCTACGCGCTTGCGGTTTCGATGCCGTCGAAGCTTTGCCGGGCGAGTCCTGGTTCGACGGGCCGTGCCGAGGCGGCCTTATCGTCGCCGCGAAACTTCCATGAGCGATTTGATTCTCGGCAACGACTGGGTGGGCCAGGTGCACCAGGCCGAAGGCGAACGATTCGGCGTTGGCCCGGCCGACCGGGCGACAATAGTTGGCGCGCTGGCGCGGCATGCACGCGCCATCCCCGATGCGGCTTTCCTGACCGATACTACTAACGGCGCGCCGGCGCTTGCGTTTGCGGCAGCCCACCGGGAGGTCCAATGTCGCGTGGCGTGGTTGCTTCAGCTTGGTCTCAGCCGCGGCGACCGGGTCGGCATCCTTGGTCGCAATTCGATCGATTTCGTCCTGGCCGTGCTGGCGACGCTCGAGGCCGGCGGCGTCGCGGTGCCGCTCAGCCCGGCGGACCCGGCGACGAGAATCGCCTCGCACGTCGAATTCACCGAGGCGCGCTTCCTTCTTTTCGATGCCGAAACCGAGGCAGTCGCGGCGACCTGCCGCACTATCGAACGAGCCTGTTCATTCAACGAAATCGCAATGCCCGTCACCGCGAGCCCCGCCGGTATTGCCCCACCGCGCCCCACGGATGCCGCGTTGATTTTTTTCACTTCCGGCACGACCGGTGCACCGAAAGCCGTAGTGCAATCGCACTGCGCCGTTGTGCAGAATGCTTTCTCGCTTGCCACGCATCACCGCATCCGCACGGGTGTCCGACTGCTCTGCGTGCTGCCGCTGCACCATGTGAACGGCCTCGAATTCACGATCTTCGCGGCGCTGCTTGGCGGAGGCCACACCATCATCGAGCGCGGCTTCGAGCCTTTGCGTTTTTGGAAAACCGTGCGCGACTGCGACATCCACATCGTCAGCGTGGTGCCGAACTTGCTCCGCCTGCTCGCGCAATGTCCCGGCCTGCGCGGCGGCCAGCCGCTGCCGCTGCACTACGCCGTCTCAGCCGCGGCCCCGCTTTCGACTGCGACCGCACAACAAGTCCAAAGCCGTCTTGGGCTGCGGATCGTTCAGGGCTACGGGCTTTCGGAAGTGACCAACTTCTCCTGCCTCATGCCGGCGGAGATGCAGCGCGACGACTATGAGCGGTGGATGTTTTATGGACGCCGACCATCGGTTGGGCCGTCCCTGCCCGGACAGGAAATCGCCATCTGGCGGGACAGCGGTCCTGCCGGCCACGAGGTCGAGGGCGAGATTGTCATTCGCGGTCACTGCGTCATGAGCGGTTATCTTCACAATGCCGCCGCCACCACCGAGGCGTTCCGCGACGGTTGGTTTCACACCGGCGATCTCGGTTACTCGTTGCCGGATGCTAGCGGGCGCGGATTCTTCCACGTCTGCGGCCGGCAGCGTGAGGTCGCCAAACGCTCCGGCGAAATCGTGAGCCTTCTCGAGCTCGACGAAATTCTGGCATCCCTCTCCGGCGTGGCCGACGCGGCGTCGGTGGCTTTCGCGAACACGTGGGTCGATGAGGAAATCGCCGCCGTAATCGTGCGGCAACCCAACTCGACAGTGACAGAGCAGGACGTCGCCGATCACTGTCGGAGTGTGCTGCCTTTCTCAGCCGTGCCGAAAAGCATTGAATTCGTCGATGAAATCCCGCGCACTGCGAGCGGCAAAATCCGGCGTCACGCGCTGGCCCAGCGCTTTGCCGGCATCCGCGAGCAACTTTTTAGAGAAACCACAGCGCGTCGCGGGGCATCGAAACCGGTGCCTGGGCGCGAAAAACTGACCTCATCAAACGCATGAAAACTGACAACCTCACTGCCCGCGTGCTCGATTCCGCCAATCGTGTCGCTGGCACGAACTTATCGCTGCCGCCCGACGGCGACCTTCCGCTAGAGGCATTCGGCTTCGATTCGCTCACTTTCTTCGCCTTCGTTCTGGATCTGGAGCGAAGTTGCGGCATCAAGTTCGACGACACGTTGCTCAATCACGAGCATCTGCGCAGCATCTGCTCGGCGGCGGCACTGATACACTCGCTCTGTGCGGCGTCGGAGGCGGGAAATCGCGAAGGCGTCAGGAATCAACTTAGCTGACCGGAATCGGAAGCGGCTTTATGAGTAAAGGGAGTGATCGAGACGCTGCTGCGGCGTCCGCTTTGCGAGCAAACGGGATGCGCTGCCGACCGCACACGTCGGCCGGCACTTAATGTATATGATGAATTCGCTTCTCGTCATCCTCGGCCTGCCGCGTTCGTTCACCACCGTGGTCTCGGCTATGCTCGGCCAGCACCCACAGATGTACGGCTTGCCGGAGGTGCACCTCTTCGGCGCGGAAACGATGGCCGAGTGGTGGCGGCAATGCGCGGAGGCGACCTTCAACATGGATCACGGGCTGATGCGCGTGGTCGCGCAGTTGTTTTTCGGCGATCAAACCGAGGAAAACGTCCAGCGCGCGGCCGGCTGGCTCCAGCGGCGCGCGCATTTCACGACCGGGCTGGTGATCGAAGGGCTCGGCGAGTGCGTCCGCCCGCGCATCCTCGTCGATAAAAGCCCGAGCATTGTCTATCGCATCGAGACGATGCAGCGAGTTTACGCGATGTTTCCACAGGCGCGGTTCCTTCATCTTGTGCGGCACCCGCGCGGTCACGGCGAATCGGTGATGAAATACCTGCGCGAACGGCGAAGACTCGGCCCTGTGCCGCAGAACCACTGGCTGCTGCACCTCGCGGCGTATCCCAACGGCGACGAGAATGCCGGGGCGTCGTCGGACATCGATCCGCAGCGCGCGTGGCTGGCGCTGCAGCG
>Ga0066903_100006150_pt1 | contig 10578 bp, 7 predicted proteins | sample PanSoiMetaGPlot1_FD_67491 | JGI IMG/M metagenome (GOLD analysis project Ga0066903, IMG submission 67491) | Tropical forest soil microbial communities from Panama analyzed to predict greenhouse gas emissions - Panama Soil - Plot 1 (version 2) | ecosystem: Environmental > Terrestrial > Soil >...
AACCAGCATCTGAAGCTGTTCCTCAGTCTCGACCGCGGCTACACGCAGGCGGACGCGGCGCAGATCATCTCGCTCGTGCTCGGCGTCAGCATCGTCGGACGGCTGCTGATGGGATGGCTCGCCGATCGCATGCCGCGCAAGCTGGTGATGCTGATCATCTACTCGCTGGTATTCTGCGCGATTCCGGTGCTGCTCGTGCCGGCGGAGACGTCGCCCGGGCCCTGGATGGTTCTGTTCGCCGCGCTGTTCGGCCTCGGCCTCGGCGGCGAGTACTTGATCATTCCGCTGATGGCGGGCGAGCTGTTCGGCGTGCGGACGCTCGGCCGCGTGATGGGCATCGTGCTGACGGCCGACGGCGTCGCCGAAGCGACGGCGCCGATGCTGGTCGGCTACCTGCGGGATCGCACGGGTAACTACGGCGTCGGTTTCACGTTGCTCGTCGGAACCGCCATCGTCGGCGCGGCGGCGATCGCGCTGCTGCCGTCGGCAACGCGCAGCGGACAGCTTGCTTATGAAAATCGTTGACGCGAGAGTGATCGTCTGCAGCCCGGCCCGGAATTTCGTGACGCTCAAGATTGTCACCGAAGACGGCGTCTACGGCCTCGGCGACGCGACGCTGAACGGCCGCGAACTGGCGGTCGCGAGCTATCTTCGCGACCACGTCGTCCCGCTGCTCATCGGCCGCGACGCGCGCCGCATCGAGGACACGTGGCAGTACCTGTATCAAGGCGCGTACTGGCGGCGCGGTCCTGTGACGATGGCGTCGATTGGCGCGGTCGACACGGCGCTGTGGGACATTCGCGGCAAGGCGCTGAACACGCCGGTGTACCAGCTCCTCGGCGGCGCGTCGCGCGACGCCGTGATGGTGTACGGCCACGCAAACGGGACGACGGCCGAAGACACCGTCAAGGCGGTGCAGGACTACATCGCCAACGGCTACAAGGCGGTCCGCGCGCAGTGCGCGATTCCCGGCGTCGTCAATGCGTACGGCGTCGGCCGCGGTACCACGTACTACGAGCCGGCGCAGAAAGGGAAGCCGCTCGAGAGCGTGTGGAGCACGGAGCGCTATCTCGACTTCGTGCCGCCGCTGTTCGAGCGGCTGCGGCGCGAGGTCGGCTTCGACGTCCACCTGCTGCACGACGTGCATCATCGCCTCACGCCGATCGAAGCGGCGCGGCTCGGCCGGAGCCTCGAGCCGTCGCGTCTGTTCTGGCTCGAGGATCCGACGCCCGCGGAAAACCAGGGAGCCTTCCGCACGATTCGCGGCCACACGACGACGCCGATCGCGGTCGGCGAGGTGTTCAACACGATCCACGACTGCGCCCAGCTCATCGAACAGGAGCTGATCGACTACATCCGGATGGCGGTCGTCCACGGCGGCGGCATCAGTCACCTGCGGAAGGTCGCCGCGCTTGCCGAACTGCATCACGTGCGGACCGGATGCCACGGTGCAACCGATCTCAGCCCTGTCACGATGGCGGCGGCGCTGCACTTCGATCTGAGCGTCCACAACTTCGGCGTCCAGGAATATATGCACCATGCGGCGGAGACCGACGCCGTGTTTCCGCACAGCTACTCGTTCCAGAGCGGCGGGATGCATCCGGGTGACGCGCCCGGCCTCGGCGTCGACATCGACGAGACCCTGGCGGCGAAGTATCCGTACGATCCGGCGTATCTGCCGGTCAATCGTCTGACAGACGGGACGGTGCACCCATGGTGACGCGACGCGAATTCGTCAAGTCGGTTTCAGCCGCTTCATTTTCGGCTGCGTACATAGCGTCCGGTTTGAGCCGGACCCTTGCCGGCGCGAGCTCGATGAAATTCGGTTACGCCGCGATCACCTGGGGCAACAAGGTGACCGACGCGATCGACGACATCGCCGCGGTCGGCTTCCGCGGCATCCAGCTGCGCGTCGGCGACGGCACGTTCGACAAGTACGGATCGAGTCCGGCCGCGTTGCGCGACCTGCTGGCGCAGCGCGCGCTCGCGTTCCCCGTGCTCTCCAGCGGCAACCTGGTGATCGAGCCGTCAGTCGAGCGCGACGAGCTTGCGAAGCATACGCGCCACGCGAAGTTCCTGCACGACGCCGGCGGCCAGTGGCTGCAGGTGATCGACGAGCGGCCAAAAGGCCGCGCCGTCACGGCCGACGACTATCGCCGCGTCGGCCGGCTGCTCACCGAGCTGGGCAAGCGGACGACCGACGCCGGTGCGACGCTCGTCTACCACCATCACATGAACAGCACCGGCGAAAAGCCGCTCGAGATCGCGGCCGTGCTCGACGCGGCCGATCGGCGCCACGTCCGCCTGCTGTTCGACGTGGCCCATTACCAGGAGGGCGGCGGCGATCCCGTCGGGGCGATCCGTCAGTACCGCGAGTGGATCGAGGTCGTGCATCTCAAGGATGTGAGACCAGGCCGGGCAGGTCAGGCGGGCCAGGCGGGTCGATCAGGTGGTCAGGCAGGTGGATCGGGTTACGAGTTTGTCGAGCTCGGACGCGGACGCGTCGATTTGGCGGGCTGCTTCGCCGCGCTGCGCGAGATCGGATTCGACAAGTGGGCGATCGTCGAGCTCGATCGCGTACCCGACCCCGGGCGCACCCCGAAGGAATCAGCCGAGATCAACAAGCGATTCATCGTCGATCACGGCTTCACGATCTGAGCAGTCGGCAGTCGGCAGATTCGGACGCAGATTGCAACCGCAGACTGCAACTGCCGGCTGCAGACTGCAACTGCCGACTGCAGACTGTTCAAGCGATTTGCGCCGGCTCCAGCTTCGGCGTGAGCAGCTGCACGTACGCGAGCGCGACGAGGTACGCGCCGCCGGCGATCATCAGGACCGTCGTGTAACTGCCGGTCATCTGCAACACGTAGCCGACGACCTTTGCGATCAGCATGCCGCCTACGGCGCCGGCCATGCCGCCGAGACCGACGACCGAACCGACGGCCTGCCGCGGAAACATGTCGGAGGCGAGCGTGAAGCAGTTCGCCGACCATCCCTGGTGCGCCGCCGTCGCGAGGCTGATCAACGCAACCGCAGCCCACATGCTCTGCACGCGCGTCGCGAACACGATCGGGACGACCGCGATCGCGCATGCCAGCATCGCCGTCTTGCGGGCCGCATGCAGGCTCCAGCCGCGCTTCATCAACGTGGACGACAGCCAGCCGCCGCCGACGCTCCCGATGTCGGCCACGACGTAGACGACCACGATCGGCGGGCCCAGCTGCAGCAGCGAGAGGCCGTAGTTGCGGCTGAAGAAATCGGGCAACCAGAACAAATACATCCACCAGATCGGATCGGTCAGGAACTTCGCGCCCGCGTACGACCATGTTTGCCGGTACCGAATGAGCGACGCCCACGGCACACTGACGGTGGGCTCTGGCGGATCGCTGCGGATGTACGCGAGCTCCGCGCCGCCGATCCGCGGGTGCCGATCGGGCGGATGGTAGAAGAGCAGCCACAGCGCGAGCCAGGCGAACCCCAGCAGTCCGGTGATCACGAACGCCCAGTACCAGCCGAACGCCGCCGTGATGAACGGCACCGTCATCGGCGTGATCACGGCGCCGATGTTCGTGCCGGCGTTGAACAGACCGGTCGCGAAGGCACGCTCGCTCCGCGGAAACCATTCGGCGACCGTCTTGATCGCGGCAGGGAAGTTGCCCGACTCGCCGAGTCCAAGGACGAACCGGACGACGATGAACCCCGCAACCGACGCGGAGTACGAGAGACCGAAAGCGCCGAGCATGACAGCCGCCGCCGGCCCGAACCGCGTGACCTCGGCCGCCGCCATCGCGGCGAGCGACCACACGACGAGGGCGAGCGCGAAGCCCCGTCTGATCCCGAGGCTGTCGACGATCTTTCCGGCGAAGAGATACCCGATGGCGTACGCGAGCTGGAACGCGAAGACGATGTCTCCGTAATCGATCTCGGTCCACCCGAACTGCGTTTGCAGCGTCGGCTTGAGGATGCCGATCACCTGGCGGTCGATGTAGTTGATCGTCGCCGCCAGAAAAAGCAGGCCGCAGATCGTCCAGCGGTAGCGGCCGATGCGCGCCGCCGCCGGCGCCTCCGCCGCGCGAACGTTGGGCAGTGCGCTCATATGGTTGGGTTTCGTCTGTGGATGGCGAACTCGCGATGGCCGAGGCGCTCGGCCGACGTCAGCCGTCCGGACACGACCTCGAGCATGTCGCCGAACAGGCGATCGGCGGCCGAGTCGAACGTCTCGGCGTCGCTGAGAATGCCGCTCACGTCCACGTCCACATTGTCCGCCATCGTCTGCGCCGTGCGCGCGTTGCCGGTGATTTTAATCACAGGCGCGATCGGATTGCCCGTCGGCGTGCCCAGGCCCGTCGTGAACAGCACGACCTGGGCGCCGCCGCCGACCATACCGGTGACCGACTCGACGTCCAGACCCGGCGTGTCCATCACCGTCAGCCCGGCCTTTGTCACGGGCGCCGCGTAGGCGACGACGTCCTCGAGCCGCGTGCGTTCGCCGGCCTTGTGCGTCGCGCCGAGCGACTTTTCCTCGATCGTCGTCAGGCCGCCGCGGATGTTGCCCGGCGACGGCTGCGTGCCGCGGATGTCGAAGCCCAGCGCCATCGCCTCCGCTTCCACGCGGCTGACGACGCGCAGCAGCTTGGTCGCCGCGGCCGGCGTCGACGCGCGGGCTGCCAGCAGATGCTCCGCGCCCATAATCTCCGCGATCTCGCCGAGCACCACCGATCCGCCGAGCTCGACCACGCGATCGGCGACGCGTCCGACGACAGGATTCGACGCAAGACCGGACGTGTAGTCGGACCCGCCGCACTTCACGGACACGACGAGCGACGATACGGGACATCGCGCTCGGTCGGCGCCGGCGATGGCCGCCGCGAGCTCGCGCGCCAACTCGATGCCGCGCGCGGTCGCGCGCACGGTGCCCCCCTCGCCCTGAATCGAGATCACGTGTGCGGGACGGCCCGCGTGACGCGCCGTGTCCGCGAGCTGCTGCGCGACGACCTGCTCGCACCCGAGCGCGACGACGATCACGGCGCCGACGTTCGGATGGCGCGCATACGCCGCGAGCGTGTCGTGCGTGAGATCCCGGTCCGGACCGAGCTGGCCGCAGCCCGCGAGGTGCGGCAGCGCCGCGCCGATCGGCGGAATGGCCGCCGCGATTCGCTCGGCGACGACGGCGGCGCAGATGACAGTGGGGACGACGAGGACGTGGTTGCGCACCCCGATCCGTCCGTCGCCGCGCGGATAGCCGAGGAACGCCGGTTGTCCAATCATGCTTCGTCCGGCTCCGCCAGGCGCACCGCATCGATGCTCGTCCGCTCGGCTGAAGCCTCGCGCTCCAGTATCCCGGTGCGAAACTCCTCTGGACCGATGGCGCGCGAGGCTGTAACCGAGCGATCGGGCTGGGCGTTTGGAACCACGCGATCGCCACGCCCTCGCGCGCTGGCGACGTTATGCGTGTGGACGTGCGCGCCGGCCGCGATATCGATCGAGGCGGTCCCAATCGGGCTGCCGTATTTCATGACGCGGTCGCCGGCGTGGATCGCGCGCAGCGCAATCTTGTGGCCGCGCGGAACCGGCTCGGCCGCGATCACGGTCGACTCGCCGGCCTGGATCGTCTGGCCGGTCTCGATTGGCTCGAGGGCGGTCGCCACGTTGTCCGCAGCGCTGATCACGATGGCAGCCTGCTGATTGCCCCCAGGCGACGGGTTGCCCCTTGGCGACTGCCCCTGGTTCACTGGTTTACTCCGCTGCCCAGCAATCCGCCGTCGACGGCGATCAGCTGTCCGGTCACGAAGCTCGCGGCATCCGACGCGAGATAAATCGCCGCGCCCGCCAGCTCCTCGGTCCGGCCGAAGCGACCCATCGGCGTGCGCGTCAGGAACTCGCGGCCGCGCGGCCCCTTCAGAATCTCGCGGTTCAGATCGGTTTCGAACACGCCGGGCGCGATCGCATTCACAGTCACACCGTAGCGCGCCCACTCGACCGACAACGCGCGCGTCAGTCCGGCCACCGCCGCCTTGCTCGCGGTGTAGGCCGCGACCTCCTGCAATCCGACGAATGATGCAATCGAGCCGATGCCGATCAGCCGGCCCGCACCGCGCGCGATCATTCCGGGGGCGAACACCTGGTAGGTGCGGAACATGCCGGTCAGATTCGTATCGATGATGCTGTTCCAGTCGGCCTCGATCATGTCGACTGACGCGACGCGTTTGGTGATGCCCGCGGCGGCGACGACGATGTCGACCCGGCCGAGGTCGGCCACGCACGCATCGTGGAGGCCGCGGAGCGACGCGAGGCTGCCGACATCGCTCGGATGCCGAATCGTCTTCCGTCCGCGCGCTTCGATATCAGCGGCGACGGTCTCGATCATGTTGGCGCGGCGGCCCGTCGCGACGACGTTCGCGCCGGCATCGGCCATCCCCAATGCGATGGCTCGCCCGATCCCGGTCGTACCGCCCACGACGACGGCGACACGCCCGGCGAGATCGAACAGCGACGGCATCAGCGGCTCGCCCGCCTGGAACGAGAACTCTGAACTCTGAACTCTGAACCGCGAACCCCGCCGATCTCCTTCGCCTGATACGCTCGCGAACGCGTGAGGTGATCGTGCATCGCCCGGCGTGCGCGCTCGGCGTCGTGCGCGCGGATCGCCTGGTAGATCAGCCGGTGCGCGTCGGCGGCGTCGCGGACGTCGCGATCGACGGCGCGCTCCGCGGTCAGGCGCCGGCGCTCGAAGAAGAGCGCCGCCACCATCTCGACGAACGACGCGACGATGGGGTTGCCCGACGCCGCGGCGATGCCGCGATGAAAGTTGATGTCGTGCACCAGAAACACCTGGCGGTCGGCGAGCGACGCGAACAGGCTGGCGACTTCGTCGGCGAGCATCGCGAGTTGATCCGGCGTCGCGCGTTCGGCCGCCAGGCCCGCGGCGCCGACCTCGAGAATCCGTCGCGCCTCGAACACGTGGTCGGCCGAGAACTTGTGGAGCGCCGCCAGAAAGCTGAGCGCTTCCGCGCCGAGCGTCGGGGGACCGTCGGGAATGTAGGTGCCCGAGCCTCGGCGGGAGCGGACGACGCCGAGCGCCGCCAGCGTCCGCAGCCCGGCGCGGACCGTCGGACGGCTGACGCCGACCTGGCGCGCGAGGTCCCGCTCTGGCGGCAGCCGGTCTCCGGGCTTGAGGGCGCCTCGGTCGACGAGATCGCGCACGTGGGCCACGACCGCCGCCGCACTGTCCGTGTCATGCCGCTCGAAAGGCGAAGTCATGATTGGCTTGACCAATTGTAGTGAATTCGCGCGAATTGGCAACGAAACGGCGGCCCCGTGGCCACTGTTGCCAATGTGGATGCACCAATTGTAATCTCTCGCCCGCAATTGGGTAGGCCGTAACTTTAGCGGTGCAGTTCTAAGGAAAAAGCGGGAAAACCTGAGGAGGTGCGATGCTGGTTCTGCTGCGGAGGGCGGCCTCGGCCGCCTTCATCGCGCTCGCCGTTTCCACGTCCGCCAGCGCGCAGTCCGTGTCGGGCAGCGTCGCGGGCACCATCGTCGATCAGACGCGCCAGGTCGTCCCGGGCGCGACCGTCACGCTGATCAACGAACAGACCGGCGACAGCCGTTCCGTCATCTCGAACGAGTCGGGCGCTTTCGTATTTTCCGCCGTGCAGCCCGGCACCTACACGGTGCGCGTCGAGCTCGCCGGCTTCGCGACCTACGAGCTGCGCAGCACCGTCGTCCCCCCCAACGAGCAGGTGCCAGTCGGCGCGCTGCAGCTGAACGTCGGCGCGATCAGCGAAACCGTGACGGCGACCTCGACCGGCAGCATCGTCCAGACGCTCAGCTCCGAGCGCTCCGCGCTCATCACGTCGACGCAAATCGAGCAGGTCGCCGACCGCGGCCGCGATGTCGTGTCGCTGCTGCGCGTGCTGCCCGGCGTCGCGTATCAGACGCCGACCGACGCGCCCGGCGGCAACTTCGGATCGACGACGCCGAACATCAACGGCAACCGCGCGACCTGGAACACGATGACCGTCGACGGCGTCGTCGGCAACGATCTGGGCAGTCCGCAAGTGTTCAGCAGCTCGATCAACTTCGACGCGATTGGCGAGGTCCAGGTCGAGCTGAACAACTATCGCGCCGAGTACGGCCGCAACGGCGGACCCGTGGTCAACATCGTGACCAAGTCGGGGACGAAGCAGTACAAGGGGAGCGTCTACTGGTACAAGCGCCACGAGGCGCTGAACGCCAACGACTTCTTCAACAACCGGAACGGCATCGCGAAGCCGCTGTACCGGTTCGACACCGCCGGCGGAACGCTCGGCGGCCCGGTCCCGCTGCCGTCGAGCGGGAAGGACAAGCTGTTCTTCTTCTACTCGTTCGACGGCCTGAAGTCGCTGAATCCGAGGCCGCTGCAGCAGGTGACGACGCCGACGGCGGCCGAGCGCGCCGGCGACTTCTCGCAGTCGCTCGACACAAACGGCCGCCTGATCGTCATTCGCGATCCGCAGACCGGCCAGCCGTTTCCGAACAACGTCATTCCGGCGAGCCGCATCAACCGCAGCGGTCAGGCGCTGCTCAACGTGTTCCCGCTGCCCAACGCGCTCGACCGCACCGTCACGCGCGGCAACTACAACTACAACTTCCAGGAAAGCCTCGACGTGCCGAAGCGGCAGAACGTCGCGCGGGTCGACTTCCACCCCTCGGCGCGCGATGCGTTCTACGGCCGCGTGTCGACGTGGTACGGCGACAATCAGGGGTACAACGTCGCTGCCGGCGGCTCGGCGTGGGGGCTCGTGAGGCTGCACTACCTGTTCACTGACGACAGCGGCCTCTTCAACTACACTCGCGTCGTCAGCAACAGCGTCGTCAACGAAGCCTTCGTCTCGATTCGCCACAGCACTGAAAACGGTCCGCCGCTGAGCGACGCGGATCTGGCCGGCATCACCAAAACGCAGACGGGCTTCACGCTCGGACAGCTGTATCCGGCAATCAATCCGCTCGGGATCATTCCGCAGGCGCGCTTCACCGGCGTCACCGGTGCGGCGGCGATCACCTACGACGGACGCACGCCGCTCACGGGCGATGACAAGCTCTACACGTTCAACGACACGCTGACGATGGTGCGCGGCAGGCACACCTATAAGGCGGGGATGTATTTCGAGCATGTGCGGAACGAAGAAGGGCCGACCGCGACGTTCGCGGGCCTCTACGATTTCAGCAGCACCGACGCGAACAACCCCGGCAACACAGGCTACGCCTACGCGAACGCGCTCCTCGGCAATTTCACGTCGTACACCGAATCGACGACTCGGCCTGGCGGCGGCGGACTGGCAAACGTCGCCGAATGGTTCGTGCAGGACACGTGGCGCACCACGCAGAAGCTGACGCTCGACTACGGGCTGCGCCTCGCGTGGTATACGCATTATCGCCACGAGACCGGCGGCGCGGCGGCGTTCTCGCTCGAGCGGTACGATCCCGCCCGCGCGCCGCGACTCTACTACCCGGCCCTCGTCAACGGCGTTCGCGTCGGCCGCGACCCGGTCACCGGCGCGACGGTACCGGCGGTGCTCATCGGCGCGCAGATACCCGGCACGGGCGATCTGAACAACGGCCTCGTGCTCGCGACCGATGGATCGTATCCGTCGGGCTTCAAGGATCAGCCGCCGCTCCTGCCCGAGCCGCGCGTCGGGTTCGCTTACGATCTGACGGGCGACGGCAAGGCGGCCGCCCGCGGCAGCTTCGGCATCTTCCACAACACGCGCTCGTCGGGCAACGTCAACTGGCAGGCGACGCGAAACCCGCCGCTGCAGTTCAACCCGCAGATCTTCTACGGCTCGATGGACACGGTGCTTCAGTCGACCGGCTACAACTTTCCGAGCGACGTGCAGGGGTTCGAGCGGCAGACGCGCACGCCGACGCTCTACAGCTACTCGCTCGGCGTGCAGCGCGACATCGGGTGGGGCACGGTCGTCGACGTCGCTTACGTCGGATCGCAGTCGCGCAATCTGCTGCAGACGCGCAACCTGAACATCGTGCCGTACGGCGCGCACTTCAACCCGGCGAACCTCGATCCGACGCGCAGCGGCGTCGCGCTGCCGGACAATTTCTACCGTCCGTACCCGGGCTACGCGAACGTCTGGTTCTTCGAGAACTCGGGCAAGGCCGACTACAACGCGCTGCAGGTCCAGGCGAACCGCCGGTTCGCGAAGGGCCTGCAGTTCGGCGTCGCGTACACGCTCTCGAAGTCGCGCGATTACACGTCGAACAACGAGACCGGCACGGGCGCCAACATGCAGATCGCCACGTATCAGAATCCCGACGTCTGGAACTACGGCCTCTCGAGCTTCGACCAGACGCACGTCGCGGTGATCAACTACACGTGGGATCTTCCGCGGACCAGCGCGCGGTGGAACAGCCGCTTCGCGCGCGCGGTGCTCGACAACTGGCAGTTCTCCGGCCTGACAACGCTCGCGAGCGGCGCGCCGGTGAACGTGACGTGGACCGCGTCGGACGGCGCCGACATCACGGGCGGCGGCGACGTCGCGCGCGCGACCGGCGTCGCCGCCGGCAACCTCGTGCCGAACGTGA
>Ga0066903_100006151_pt1 | contig 10577 bp, 11 predicted proteins | sample PanSoiMetaGPlot1_FD_67491 | JGI IMG/M metagenome (GOLD analysis project Ga0066903, IMG submission 67491) | Tropical forest soil microbial communities from Panama analyzed to predict greenhouse gas emissions - Panama Soil - Plot 1 (version 2) | ecosystem: Environmental > Terrestrial > Soil >...
TACCAATACAACAGGTCGAAGGGCAATGTCACCCATCGTCCAACACCTCTGCGGGCCAACCTATGCCTGTCACGACCGGTATCATCTTCGGCGCTTCCGGCGACCTGACGTCGCGCAAGCTCATCCCGGCGCTGTTTCGGCTCGACTCGACCGGGCTGTTGCCGGAGGACTGTCACGTCGTCGGCATGTCGCGGACCGCGTACACGTCCGAGCAGTTCCGCGAGCAACTGGAGCCGAAGGTCAAGGAAGCCGTCCTCGGCATGCGCGAGAGTTGGTACCAGGGAACATGGGGCCGCTTCGCACGACGGCTGCATTACGTCGCCGGCGACGCGGCCCAGCCCGAGGGCATGCGCGTCCTTGGCGAATGGCTCAAAAAGCGCGAGGGGAAGTCCGGCGGCGATCGCTTCTACCACCTGGCGGTGGCCCCGGAGTTGTATGAACCGATTACCGATCAGCTCGGGGCTGCGGGGTACGCCAGCCAAGACCATGGGGGTTATCGCCGGCTCGTCGTCGAGAAGCCGTTCGGCCGCGACCTGCAAACGGCCCGCGAATTGAACGAGCACCTGCACAAGCACTTCGAGGAGAAGCAGATCTACCGAATCGATCACTATCTGGGGAAGGACACAGTCCAGAACATCCTGGTATTCCGGCTGGCCAACTCGATGCTCGAGCCGCTCTGGAACCGGCGTTACATCGACCACGTGCAGATCACGGTCGCGGAAGAGGTGCTTGTTGGGAAACGGGCCGGGTATTACGAGACCAGTGGCGTGCTCCGCGACATGTTTCAGAGCCACCTGTTGCAGGTGATGACCTTCGTCGCCATGGAGCCGCCGTCACGGTTCACGGCCGACCGGCTGCGGAACGAAAAGGCCAAGGTGCTCGATTCGATCCTGGTGCCGACCGTGGAGGAAGCGCGGACGAACTCGGCCTTTGGCCAGTACGCTGGCTACCTCAAGGAGACCAACGTCAAACCCGACTCGCGCACGCCCACATACGCCGCCGTCAAGCTCGTGGTCGAGAACTGGCGGTGGAAGGGCGTCCCGTTCTACTTGCGGAGCGGCAAAGGACTGACGACCCGCTACAGCGAGGTGGTGATCCAGTTTCGCGAGCCGCCGTTCCGCCTGTTCCCGCAGGCGCCCGGCCACGAGCCGGAGCCAAACCGGTTGACGATCGTCCTCCAGCCGAACGAAGGGATCAAGCTGAGCTTCCAGACCAAGGTGCCGTCTATCGAGGGGACACTACTCCAGACCCGCGACTTGTTCTTCGACTACCAGAGCGCGTTCGGGTCGATCCCGGAGGCCTACGAGCGACTCCTCCTCGACGCGCTGCAGGGAGACGCGTCGCTCTTCATGCGGGCGGACGAGATCGAGCGGTCGTGGGAGATCGCCGACCCATTCCTCAAGGCGTCCGAAGCCCCTGACGCCTCGCAACCACCGGAATATTCCGTCGGCAGCGACGGGCCGGCGAGTGCGAATGACCTCCTGGCGCGGGATGGGAGGAAGTGGCAGAAGATTGGGTAGCTGACATTTGATTCGGGGAGTGGGTCCATGGCCCAAGTGAGGGCCACGTTCTATTTGCCCGTGCAAGACAATGACGGCCGCCCTCTGCTCCGAGAGATACAGGCCGTTCGTCGTGAAATCTTTGACCTATTCATCGGCTGGACGTTCCTTGGATTCGTCAAGGGTGCGTTCTTGATGACGGACGGAACGATGGTTATCGACGAGAGCGAGGCGTACATGGTGATTCTGGACGAGGATCGGATATTTGAGCTCGAGAGAGTGTTGGCGGAATTCAAAATGAAGACGCTCCAGGAGGCGATCTATCTTGAAATCAACCGGGACGTCGATGTAAGGTTAATTTGATACTGGAGTCGAAAAATGGACCGAAACGAGATCGAAGCCCAAGTCCGTCAGATTCTGCGGGAGGAAACAAAAGCTATTGCCTTGAGCAATAAATTGTTCCGCCCGGACGGTCTGTTCGCTCGACTGGCCGCCACCGAGGCGGAGCGCCGAGTAGTGAGCAATTCCCCGCTGTTCCAAGAAGCCCAGGACCGGCTGAGTGAACTTCAGCAAGCGGAAATGGATGAGTTCCGAAAAGCCATCGCCGCGGTTGGCGACCGTCTGCCAGGAGGCCTGGTTTCCTACCGCTCGGAAGAACTCACCGCCGGCAAGTGAAATGCCGCGTATTTGCACTTCACGCCGGGCCGCCCAAGAGCAAATACACCGCCGACACCGCATTAAACATCCCGTGCACGACCACCGGGCCGACCATGCTGCGGGTCCGAATGTAGAGATACCCGAGTCCAAGCGCCAGCACGAACAGCGGTACCGGGGACGGCCACACCTGCGCGTGCACCGCGGCGAATAGTACCGAACTCGCCACGATTGCCCGCAATTGTTGAACCGATCGAATTCGCAGGCTTCGGCGTAGTCGGCTGGACTTGTGTGCCAACAGGTCCAGCGGGAAGAGTGCAACGAAGAACACCGCCGGGATCAGGTGCATGGCCGCGCTGAACCGGTCGCCAGCCCTCCACGCCGATTCGATGTCAGCCGAGTGCAGGATCGCCGCCACGCCCACGCACAGCAGCATGATGATTTGTGGCCGGTGCGGCGGCATGACCGGCATGACCGAGTCGGGCGCCGGGGGACGAGTCTGCGCCAGCCACGGCAACAAGAGCCCGCGGAAGAGGAGCTCTTCGAGAATCGGTGCGAGAAAAACGGTCTGCAAGACGAAAAGCGTCCATTCCCGCGTTCCACCGCTGTCTCCGAGTGCCGTCAGCGGGTGTTTATCGGGCGGCTGACTGGTGAGCCAGAAGTGCGCGAGGTTAGCGAGGGCGAAGACACAGAATGCCACCGGGGTGACCAGGAGCCATGTGAGGTACCCAGCAACGGCGTGCCTGACCCAGCCACGGGGCTCGAATGCCGGCAGCCCGCCGCGGGTCCGGACAATCGCGAACATGAGTCCGAGTTGCAGCGGGAACGCGATCGCCCCTGACCAAAGTGTGCGAATGGTGTCCGGGGCCTTGCCCGGCCACCCGGACGGGAAAATGTCCCCATAAATGGCGTGGAAGAACCCGACCCACGACAACAGCACGTGGACGATCTGCGGCGTCAGCACGAAGACGGCGAACGCGATCCCGACCGTAACGCCGTCGGGAGCCGGGTGCCGGCGGCTGATTGGCGCAAAGAACGGCCCGCGGTTGGGCCGGATCAAGGCATAGAGAAGGATGATCGCCAGACCGCCGGCGCAGGCGACGATGAGACCGGCCGCCAGCATGAGCAACAGTACGAGTGCGTCTTCGCCCACTCAGTCCCCTTGGGATCAGGTCCGGCCGAGAGTATGCTATCGACGGCCCCCGCCGGGAAGGCCGATCCGCCGAGTCCAATCGCGTGACCATCCTCGACACGATCGTTCAGCATAAATGGGCGGAGATTGCCGCCGCGAAAGCCGCAGTCCCCGCGGCCGACCTGGAACTCCGGGCCGCCGCCCGTCTCCCCACGCGGGACTTCACCGCCGCGTTGACACAGCCGGGGATGCGCATCATCGCCGAGGTAAAAAAGGCATCCCCGTCGGCCGGGGTGATTCGGGCGAACTTCGATCCCGCTGACATCGCTCGCATTTATGAGCGGCACGGCGCCGACTGCCTGAGCGTGCTCACCGACGAGCGCTACTTCCAGGGCCATCTGGATCATCTGTCAGCCGCCCGCGACGCTACCCGGCTGCCGGTTCTCCGCAAGGAGTTTATCCTTGATCGATACCAGCTCCTGGAGGCGCGGGCCGCGGGTGCCGACGCCGCTTTGCTTATCGCCGAGATCCTCCCTGGCGATCGGTTGAAACTGCTTTTTGATGAAGCAACCGCACTCGGATTACATGTCCTGGTGGAGCTGCACGACGCGGATCAACTTCCGCGTGTGATCGACTGCGGGGCCACTTTGATCGGTATCAACAATCGCGACTTGCGGACGTTCGAGACCAGGCTCCGTCACACGCTCGACCTTTTGCCGAACGTCCCCGCAGGACGGGCGGTGGTTAGCGAAAGCGGGATCAAGACGAACGCGGACTTGCGGATGCTGGAAGCGGCCGGGGTGAAAGCAGTGCTGGTCGGTGAATCCCTCATGCGGGCGCCGGACATCGGGGCGGCACTGGACGCTCTACGCGGTGCCAGGTGAAGGTCTCCACATGAGGATGAGTGTCGACGTCATGGATCATCGTTTGGTGCGATGATCCCAGCGTCATATGGGCCCAGACTTGTTACGACGAGACCGTTGGGAGCGATACACCATTTCGTAGTATTCATTGGGCGACCAATTGCCCGCAAGGTGAATCCCATGAATCGCCTGTTGTCTGCGCTTGCCGCGCTCGCGCTTGCGTGCCAGGGCCCCGGCGCCCCGGTTGCGCCCGGCGACGCTGGCAAGGCGGCCGAATACCAGAAACGCGCAGACGCCGCCCCCTGGCACGCCCCGGAAAAGGGCGGCGACTTCCGCCGATGCCTCGCTCACGAGCTGACGGACTTCACCGTGGAAGTCGACCGCAAGCCGAGCGAATACTGGGACGTGACCATTCGCGTGATGGACAAAGGCAAGGAAGTGTACTCCTGGGGTGGTCATCTCGACTCGGTCTTCTTCGTCCGCGACAACGTGCTTTACTGTGCCGAGTACCACTACATGAGCACCGGTTGCGCCATCGTGGCGTTTGACCTGAAGGCCCGCAAACGCTTGTGGAAGGCCGATCTGAAAGGCCTCGGCCCGATCGACCATTCCAAGTACCGCAACCTTGTGCGCCTGGAGCGGGTGGACGACACGGTATTCGCGGTCTACGGCCAGGAGTCGGCCGGCCGCTACGTCGAGTTCGTCGAATACAAGACGGGCTCGACGCTCGGCCACAAGATCTTCCCGCAGGAATGAGCCCGAAGGCCTGCTGAGCGGGCACGGAGTACGCATGGCCGCGGCGGGCGCGAGTCGGATCGTCGGCATCGACTACCTGCGGGCTTTCTTTTCCGTCTGTGTGGTCGCGGTCCATCTGGAGTACATCTGCCCGTCCAGCATCTTTCGCCGCGAAGCATACGAGACTCACACGTTCACCTGGTCGGACTTCGTCAATTTCTACGTTCTCTGTCTCGCCGTGCCGGTCTTCGTTCTCATCTCGACCTACCTGTACGCTCTGAAACCGACCAATACTGCGGGCCTCTGTCGCCGACTCGGGCGCATCGTGCGCCTGCTGGTCTTCTGGAGCGTACTGTTTCAGATTTTTTTCTTCACCGGCTACGGGTTCGTGAAACAGATCCCTCGCGACTTGCACGGGCTGGTCCTGTACCTCATGACGGGCGGTGACACCGTCTACTACTTCTTCGTCGCGCTGTCTTTCGTGACGATCGTCACGCACTGCGTACGGAACGTCCCGGGGCCGGGCCTGTGGGCGATGTTCGCGCTTTCGACTCTCCTGGTCGGCGTGCTGCCGTTAATCCACCGCGAGTACGCGGACCGGTCCCACTGGGCGATCTTCCTTGCCCATCACGCCAACCCCCTCAACTTCGTACCGTTCGCGTTTGCGGGCGTCGGCCTGGCGCGACTGACACAAGCGGGAGCGACGCGACTCCTCGACGCGATCGGCTTGGGAGCGCTGATCGTAGGCGCGGCGAGTGCCGTCCTCGACTGGACCGTGTACGTGGATCCGTGCTTCTTTGAAGTGAACCGATTCGCACTGCCCGCCTACACGCGACCGTCGCTCGTGTTTTTGGCCGTCGCCGTGCTCGTCTTGGCTGTGCGGAGCCGTCCGCCGGTCAACCCGGTGGTGGCGTTCATGGCCTTCCACAGCCTGGCCGTGTATTGCTTACACCCGTTCTTCGTGCCAATTCACCACAGGCTTGCCCATGTGCCGCAACTGAGCAACGTCCCTACGGTGTTGATTTCGCTCCCAGTTGTCCTGGGGCTGTCGTATGTCGGCTCGCTTATCTTGCCGTGGTTCTTGCGCGAAGAAGTGCTGAGGTAGGGAGTAAGAATCCCGGCGCCAGATCGGGCAGGGAGGGGACTTGCACCTCCAAAATCCACGACATGCCTGGCGCAAAGCAGCGGGCCCGGCCAAATGGCCGGGCCCGCGGTCAAACACTGTTGCGGTGGCCCGCCGACTACTGTGGCTTTGGACCCGGCGAACCCGGCGCTCCCGGAGCACCCCCACCCATCCCAGGCGTCTTCTTCTCAAGGTTTTTCGTGCCCGGGGTCGTTTCGGACTTCGGAGCCTTGCTGTCGCTGGCAGAATCGCACCCTACAGCGACCGAAAGGCCGAATGCCGCAATAACACCCAGCGCGATCTTGCGAAAACTCATTCGTTGGCACTCCGCACGGAGGTTTGCACTAGTAGGTCACCACGACACCGTCCTGAATGCCACTAATGTACACCCAGGTGTTGAAGTCGATCGTCGTCCGGATCGGACGGACCGAGCCATCGCCATATCCGGCCATGATGATCCCGGCGTGCATGCTCGTGGCGCCCCACCAGTTGTCTCGGCCGGGATTGTTCGGGTCGCCAGTCTTGGCTCCGGATTCGGGGGTGCCCCAGCCGGTGTAGTTGAAACCGTTACCAAGCCCGTTGGCCGACATGCCGTTCGGGATCCCGCCGCTGCCTCCCCAATTGATGATCCCCCCGGTCATTTCGAAGAAGAACATCGTGTTGCTCGAACCGTCCGGGATGTTGGCGATCGTTTGCTTGGAGTTGTAGGTGAACGGGCCCTGGTACTGTGGGTACTGCGACTTGGCGTAGTAGCCAGCGTTGGGGACGTACGACGACCGGCCAACCACCAACCGGCCCGGGGCCGACGAGTAGGTGTGGGCGTTGCCCGTGCCCATGGTTGCGGTGAAGTCCTGCCCGGAGGTACCGTAGTTGACCGCCAACAAGGCCGTCACATATTCGGTCGGCCGCGGGTTCGACGGGCACTGCAGGGTCTTTACGTTCGCTTCCAGCCCATAGATCTGCGGCGGACGGGGAATCGTGTCGACCCCGGTGGTAGCCGGGCGGTTGATGCGCATGCCGGCCGGCTGCTCGAGGTTGTAATAGGGTGACCCCGGGTTGGCCGCTTTGTCCCCGAACAGGACCAGATTGTACTGGTTGTCCTGCTCAAGGTACGGCAGCAGGAACACCAGGGCGCCGCAACCCCACTGGTCCTGGCCCGGCGGCAACACGCCGTTGCTCGACTCGTAGTTGTGGGCGGCGAGAGAAATCTGGTGCAGGTTGTTCGAGCACGACATCCGATTGGCGGCCTCGCGGATCTTCTGGACCGCGGGTAGCAACAGGCCGATCAGGATGGCGATGATCGCGATGACAACAAGCAATTCGATCAGAGTGAAGCCAGAGCGTCGCTCGCCCCGCTTCCGTAACACGGACGCTAGCATGGGGTGGTCTCCTTTACAAAGGACCCCGACTACGGGATAAAAAAGAACAGAACAGTGCTCTTCAGAGCACCTGCGAGAAGCCGAGAAAACGAGGACACGGGCCAAGCGGCCGGAAGGCGGTCGAGCACAACGGGTCTAGACCGGTCGCGCGACGGACCGGACCGTTCCGCTTTCAATCGACATTTGTAATCCAGCGCGACCAACTAGGCAACCTTTTTTCGCCATTTTCATAAGTGCGCCAGACATGACCTGGTCATTCCCAGAGCTGAATTGGGGTCCAAATCAACTCGTTTTTGGCAAACCTCGTGCCGGGTTTTGACAGACCTGTTTCACTGCACAATTCCGTCGCCACCCGGTCACAGGTGGTAGTTGACCTGGCATCGCCTGCCTGCCCGCGCGGCATGGTTGACTATTAAGTGGCGTCCGACTGAGATAACGGTCGGATATGTTCAACCGGTTTTAACGAGGCCGCAGATTTCGCCAGGGAAGAAATGCACAGCCGAACAATGTCAGCTGCCGAGAGCCTCTGGTAGCGGAAGTCCGACGACCTCCGCTACCAAATCAGCGACTTCCGACACCTACTTATTATTCGGCAAGCTTGGCGTCGACGGGGCCTCGCCGCCTCTCAGACCACCCGCCTTAGTTCCACCCGGCGGCGGCGCGTACTGTGCCGGCGTCTCAGCCTTCTTGTCAGTGCACGCGACCAGTACGGACGCGACCGTGGCCACGGCGAGCCAACGAGCAACAGACTTCATGACTATTCCTCCGCGATTGCGTGTCAGTTGGTGAGGCTGCTCATGCTGAAGACAAATCCGTCGTTCGTTCCGGAGGAATAAACGAAACTGGGATAGTCCGCGGTCGTTCGCACCCCGCGTACTGCCCCGTCTCCGAATGCGAACTGAACGACGCCGCTATGCTTGCTGCCGAACGCCCACGAATGGGTCGGCGTGGGCAGCCCGTACCCGCTCGGCATCGGCGTTGCGCCCATCCAGCAATAAGCGAAGTCGCGCCGGCCGGGGAACGCTCCGCCGAGGCTCTCACCGAACATCAGCGTGTTGGAAGTGCCGTCGGTCGCGTCAGCGACGGTCGTCCGCGACTGGCTGTAGAAATACCCGGTGAATAGATCCCAGGAGTTCAGGATCTTTCCCATGCCGCCGGCACTTGCGAAGTAGTTGGTCCGCGCGAGCGGGAACGGCTGATTGAACTCGAGCCGGACGGCGTTCGCGGTGATCGGGTCGACGGCGTAGGGGAAGATGCCGAGCGCGACGCCCGCACTCGCCTCCGCGTCGCCGTCGGACGGGCAGCGGAAACCAGCGATCCGGATCTGGGCCGCGTTCCAGTTGGCCGTCACCGTCCACCAGCCCGGCCCCGTCGCCTTGGGGTCCCAATTGGCCTGGAGTTGCCGATACAGGTTGTCCTGTTCCAGGTACGGCAGGAGCGACGGCAAGGTGCCAAAGTGCTGGTAGTTCCAGAACACCGGGTCGGCGTCGAAGCGCTTCCCGGACGGCGGCGGGCCGTAATGTCCGGGAGGGTAATAGCCGGTGGCGCTCTCGTAATTGTGGGCTGCCAGGGCTATCTGCTTGAGGTTGTTCTGGCACTTCAAGCGGTTAGCCGCCTCGCGGATCTTCTGTACCGCGGGCAGGAGAAGGCCGATCAGAATGGCGATGATTGCCATGACGACCAACAGTTCGATCAGTGTGAACCCGCGGCGGCGGCCGGGGTCGGTGCGGGGGGACACGAAAATACGAGTCATGGAGGCCTCCGAAGACAATGGACCAATGAAATAACCCGCGCCCGCGCGGGCGCGTAATGGGAGGGCCCTGGGCTTGCGCCGGTGAGGCGCCGATCATTGGTACTGCGGAGAGCGGCTGGTGATTGAAGATGGGGGGCGTTCCCCCCGTTGCTATCTGCCGACGTCGCGGCATCCTGCCGGCGCCGACGCACCGCCACTCAATGGACGTGCCGTCCTGACGGCACGGTGGTCTCCATTAACGGGCAGTGTAACCTACTGCGGGCCCGGGGGCAAAAGGAAAAAGGAAACCTCTCAACTGAACAATGCCTCGACGTAGGCGTCTGGGTCGAACGTCTCCAGGTCCTCCAGCCCTTCACCGACGCCGACGTATTTGACGGGAAGTCCGACTTTTTGCTTGATAGCGAAGATCGAACCCCCCTTGCTCGTCCCATCCAGCTTGGTCAGGACGATGCCGGTGCATTTGACCGACTTGGAGAACATCTCCGCCTGCGTGACCGCGTTTTGCCCGGTGGTCGCGTCAAGGACCATGAGCGTCTCGTGCGGAGCGCCGGGGATCTGCCGCGTGACGACCTTGTGGATCTTCTCGAGTTCCCGCATGAGATGGGCCTGCGTGTGCAGCCGGCCCGCGGTATCGACGATGACCACGTCGAACCCGCGAGCGCGAGCTTTCTCGCACGCGTCGTGCGCGACGCTGGCCGGGTCGCTCCCCTGAGCGTTCTTGACGATTTCGCAGCCGATCCGCGTGCACCAGATCGTGAGTTGCTCGACCGCGGCCGCCCGAAACGTGTCGCACGCGGCCACCAGCACCTTTTTGCCGTCCGCCTTGAGCCGGTACGCCAGCTTGGCAATCGTTGTCGTTTTCCCGGACCCATTGACTCCGACGATCATCACGACGGTCGGCCCGCTCGCCGCGTAGGCGATGCCAGGGGATGAGTCGGAGAGCATCTCGCGGAGTTGCTGCTTGACGAACGTCTGCACGTCGTCGGTGACTTCCTTGTCCTGGTAGGCCTGGCGGACACGATCGGAGATCACCCCGACCGCGTACCCGCCGACGTCGGCCAGGTAGAGCCGCTGCTCGAGCTTGTCGATGAAGGCCTTGTCGACCTTGCCTCGACCGCGGAACAGGTCCACCACGCCGGTGAACACATCGCGAGTCTTGGCCAGGCCGCGTTTGATCTTGGCGAGGAACAACATCAGTGGTCAGTGGTTAGTGGTCAGTGGTCAGCGGAACACCGGGCGGCGGCGAGCCTGCTGGCTGACCACTGACCACTGACCACTCACCACTCATTGCCCTAATTCTATCGAGCTCTTCCAGGCCCACGGTGCGGGCGCCGACCCCGCGCGTCGCCGGACTTGGGCCATGAGTATCGCTCCCGCCGGTGATCGCCAGGCCAAGCGATTCGGCCATGGCCCGAAGCCGCTTGCCGCGTGCGCCGGTC
>Ga0066903_100006152_pt1 | contig 10577 bp, 11 predicted proteins | sample PanSoiMetaGPlot1_FD_67491 | JGI IMG/M metagenome (GOLD analysis project Ga0066903, IMG submission 67491) | Tropical forest soil microbial communities from Panama analyzed to predict greenhouse gas emissions - Panama Soil - Plot 1 (version 2) | ecosystem: Environmental > Terrestrial > Soil >...
CAGCCGGCACGCCGGCGCTGGCCGAGAGATAGGCGCCCTGATTGTGGTCGGTGGTCACGCGTAGCCCAAGGAACCCGCCATCTGTGTCTAGGGCGAGCGAAGCCTCGCTGACGCAATCGCGGCCGTGGGTGTCGCTCATGATGCTTTCGCTGCGCTCGCCGACCCATTTCACCGGCCGGCCGGTCTTGCGCGCGGCCCACACGACCAGCACGTCCTCCGGAAAGACGCCGCCTTTCATGCCAAAGCCGCCGCCGACGTCGGGCGACACTACGCGGAAGTTCAGCTCGCGCTCGCGGAACACGCTCCCGGCCAGCGTGGCGCGCATGCGGTGCGGCACCTGCGTGCTGGTGTGAAGCGTCGTACGTCCGGTTGCCTCGTCGTGCTCGGCAAGCGCAGTGCGAGGCTCCATGGAGTTCGCCGACAAGCGGTTGTTGATGATCTTGAGGGTGACGACATGCGCGGCCTTGGCGAAAGCCGCGTCGGTCATGGTCTTGTTGCCGCGCTCGAGCGCAAACCAAATGTTGTTGGATGCGCCGTCCCAAACCAGCGGCGCGCCGGGCTTGGTTGTGTCCTCGGTCGCGACAATCGCAGGGAGCACCTCGAAATCGATGGCGATGAGCTCGGCAGCGTCGCGTGCCTCGTTGAGCGTCTCCGCCACCACGAACGCCATCGGATCGCCCACGAAGCGCACGCGATCATGCGGCAGCACCGGGTGCAGCGCCATGAACGCCTTGGCCGGGCCACCGAACGCGATCGGTGGCGCGCTGCAGGGCAGGACGCCGATGTTCTCAGCGCGGGCGTCGGCGCCGGTGAGCACAGTGAGGACGCCGGGTGCGGCCTTGGCCGCAGACGTGTCAATGGATTTGATGACCGCATGCGCGTGTGGCGAGCGCAGAACATAGCCGTGTGCGAGCTTCGCCGGCATGATGTCGGCGACGTAGCGGCCTTTGCCCTTGAGGAAACGCGGGTCCTCGGTGCGCGGCACTGGCTGGCCGATACCGAATTTCATGGCGGTGTCTCCGGATGTCCGGTCCATTGTGGCCGGGCATGATCGGCAACGCCATGGCCTTTGTGGGGCGCTCGTGACCGGCGCCAGCTTTGGATGAGACCAAAAAAATCGCGCGCTTGAGGCTCTGCATGAAGACTCGAGCGCACGATCGATGTGTCTTGTCCAACGACCGCCACGCGGGCCGGCTGCGAGGGAACGGTCAGATCTTTTCGATCGCGTTGCTCAGCAACACTTCAAGCTGTTGCAGTTTAGGGCAAAAGAACGACGTTCTGATTGCGAATATTGGTCATCCGGAAGTGAAGATGCACGCCGCGATGTGACGCCGCGCGCATCATCGTCCGTTATCTGGCGCTATGGATAAATCCGGCTGATCTTCGAGCCTTCGAGGGTGAGGTTGTACATCAGGCCCTTGGAGTCGAGAATGAAGCCGACCACCGGATTGGTGATCTTGTCAGTGTCGATCGAGCCGCCCGCTCCGACTGCGACCAGTACGACCGAGCCGTCAACGCCAACCCGCCAGCCGTCGATGCGCTGGAAGTTACCGAGCGCCTGCGGGGTCATGAACATGATGATGACCGAGCGCGCCTGCGCGCCGAGCTGAAAGCCGATCGAGGCCGAGAGCACATTGTAGAAGGCGACCGTGCGGCCGCCGACCTGCATGGCGCCCTCGCCGTATTCGCCGCCGACGCCGAAACCGGCCTTGATGACGGTCGGAAACACCAGCACGCCTGCCGACCGGACAGCCAGCCCCTCGGCGCCCGGCACCTGATAGAAGAAGCGCTGGAGCGTGGCGCCCACCGAGGCGTTGATCTCGGGGCCGCTCGCGGCCTCGCCATGCGTGCTCGTCTGCAGCAACGCCCCCGCGCTCACCAACCCAGTCAGCACAGTTCGCCTGTCGATGCTCATGATCTGTCCCTCTGTCCCTCTGAGTAGGTCTCAGTCCATCTGACGGAAGCACGGCATAAGCCACCCGCGCTCGTGCTCCGGATTTCCCCATACCTCCGACGTTACACGGCCCGGCGGAGGGGGGCAAACGACGATCAGCGCGGGGATAGTTTTTTAATGCCGGTGTTGTCGAGACGCGCCAGTGCCTCATCCACGCGCCCGCCTGCGATAATGCGTGTGGGGGCGATCTCGGCGAGCGGCACCAGCACGAAGGCACGTTCGTTCAGGCGCGGATGCGGCAGCGTGAGATCGGGATCGTTCAGAACAAGGTCATCATAGGCCAGAATATCAATGTCGAGCGTGCGCGGTCCCCAGCGCTGTTCGTGGGCGCGGTCCCGCCCGAAGGCGCGCTCGACCGCTTGCGCGCGTGCAAGCAGCGCATGCGGTGCGAGCGTGGTGTCGACGGCGATGCACAGGTTCACGAACGGTGGCTGGTCTTCGACGCCCCAGGGCGGGGTCAGGTAGTCGGAGGAGCGGGCCAGCAGGCGAATATCGGTGCGTTCGCAGAGCATCGCGATCGCGCGCGCAAGCGTTGTACGGACATCCCCGAGATTGCCGCCGAGCGCCAGCAGCGCTTCAGCCATGGCGGGCGCGCGCGATGGTCACACCGACGTCGCCGAATGTTGCGGCGATCGGCGCATGCGGCTTGTGAACAGTCACGCGCACGGCTGTCACTTCTGCGAAGCGGGTGAGGACCGCATCGGCGACCGCACCGGCAGCGGCCTCGACCAGCCGATAGCGCTTTGAGCAGAACGCCCGGCTTGCGACCTCGACGACCTGGTCGTAGCCGACGGTGTCGGCGAGCTTGTCGGAGCGCGAAGCGGCCGCAAGATCAATGTCGAGGACGAGATCGAGCTTGAAGGTCTGCCCGACCTTGGCTTCATGCTGCATTACGCCGTGATAGGCATGCAGCGACAGGCCCGAAACGAAGACGGCGTCGGTCATCGGGCCTCCCGAATGGCCTTCGCGACCCGCAAGGCCTGTACGGTCTCGGCGACATCGTGGGTGCGCACGATCCTGGCGCCGCTCTCGATCGCGATGAGATGGCTCGCGATCGAGCCGCCAATGCGTTGATCGGGTGGCGCGGACGATATCGAATCGATGAAACGCTTGCGCGAGGCGCCGATCAGGAGGGGCAGACCAAACGAGTTGAGCTCGCCAAGCCGCGCGATCGCAAGGATGCTTTGTTGTGGCGTCTTGCCGAAACCGATGCCGGGATCGAGCACGATCGTATCGTGCGCAATGCCGGCGCGTTCCGCAATGGCGAGCGAGCGGCTGAAGAACGCTGCGATGTCGGCCATGATGTCTATCGCCGGATCGGCTTTGTCGCGATTGTGCATGATGATGACCGGCACACCGTGGTCGGCGACGACGCGCGCTATGTCAGGGTTGCGCTGCAGGCCCCAGACGTCATTGACAATGCTGGCGCCGGCTTCGAGCGCCACGCTCGCAATGGACGCCTTCATGGTGTCGATCGAGACTGGGACGCCGAGCGCGGTGACCTCAGGCAACACCGGCGCCAGCCGCCGCAACTCCTCCTCGGGCGAGACCGCAACCATGCCGCCATAGGGGCGGGTGGATTCGGCGCCGATATCCAAGATGTCGGCGCCGTCGGCGACGAGCCGCTTGGCGTGCTCGATCGCGCGTTGCGGATCAAGAAAGCGGCCACCATCCGAGAAGCTGTCAGGTGTGACGTTGACCACCCCCATGATGATGGGGCGGCCACGGCCAAGGAGCTGAGCCAGCAGGCCGGACGCCGATCGCGCGTGCGTGCCGGTGGAATCCGGAGACGACGTTTCTGGGTGGGCCTTGGTCACAGTCGTGGCTTTGCGCCGGTCTGCCCCGGGAAGTCAAGACGCGCCGCTACGCGCGCTTCATATGTGCGCGCGTGACACGAAGGTTAAAATGTGAGGGCGAGAGGCCCCAAATAGGGGGCGATTAGGCGTCGATCCCGCGTCGGCGGCTATTGCGTGGGCCCTCGGCCTGGTCCTTGTAGCTGATCTTGAGTGGAAGCTTCTTGGCGTGCTCGATCCAGCGCACGACCAGCTTCTCGGGCGGGAGGAAGCGCACAAGCCTCTTCTTCTTGTTAGCCTCAGCCATCGCACGTGCCAAGTTCTCGGGCTTGCGATAACGCAGTTCCCGGACCGTATCGACCCCCACCTCTTGCAACAGCCCGAGATAACCCTTGCCCATGCCTTTAATACGCATGTGGTCGCAGGCGTTGGCAAATCTCAGCAAGCGCTTCTCATCAATGCCGCACTTCTCCGCCAGTCGCCGGCGCGCCTTGGGACTCTTGGCCTCGTCCAGGAGCCGCTCCGTCGTGCGGATGCCAAGTGTTCTGAGGGTCTTGACCTCATCCGCATCGAGTCCATCGATGTGGGTGATTGGGTAACTCGTCATCCAATTCTCCTCACTATCCCTCTTGATCCGCATTCCTGCCGATCCGCCTGCACCAAATGAGCGTCAGACGAACTGACCAAGACCAGGGATCGCGCCGACGATCTCACCGATGGTGTCTTCACCGGCTTTCTCGCGTGCGAAGGCAATGGTCTCACGGGTCACAGCCTGGACTTGTCCCATGCTGAGACCGACCGACATCATGCGGGTTCCCGCCGCTAATACCCCTCCGCCAAACATCCCAGTTCCTTCATCAGGCGGAGCCGCCGCAATGGCCTCCTGCGCTCCCGGTAACTTGTGCAGGAGCTCTTGGACCTTTTCGGCAGGTCCTTCCTTTAGCAGAAACTGTAGAATAATACCGACGGCTTTTTGGGCAGTTGCCTGATCGATGCCGATATTGGCAACCAAGCGTCCAATCAGCTCGTCCATGCCCTATTTTCCCCGAAGGCCTATTAGCGATTGTATGGGGCGGAAAGAGGGGCGGAAACCGGTGGGCCTAAGGCGCGTTTACGAATATGGCACGCCGTTGCATAATTACATCAGTGCGAAAGTGGTACAACGAATTGAATTTTGGTGCATTTGTGAAATGTCACAAACTTGACGCAAACCGTTTTGTTCTAAGGCGTTTTGTAGCCTGGAAGAGGGCGCGTGGATGGCATAGTTAGCGATGGTACTGAACCCAGAAACACCGTCGATAGACCAAAAGGAAGAGTTAACTGCGCAAGTTCGTCCCTACAGCGTTACCGACATAAAGTAGAAAAGCAGGGCTATAATTACTGAAGATGCGAGGCCAAATGAAAACTGCAAAAAGACCTCGTCGGGCAAGGGGACCTCACGGCCAGAACTTGCGGACCTAAACAAGCGGTTTGTGGCTGTAACCAACGGGTTAAGGGCGCCATGATCTCATTCTCCAATGCACGAGTCGTCGTAGTTGCCGGTTCAGATGCGGGACGTCCACTTGTGCAAACTCTAACGCGCATGGGACTAGAAGGTGTTAGCCTGGTTGCAAATCCAGATCAGGCTCGGCAGCTCTGCTCCGTCAAGCGGGCAGACGCGTGCCTAGTGATACTGCCACATGCGGTGCCGGACGAGGCGCCGCAATGGACTGCGGAAACGGGTGCGCCCGGGCGCGAGGTAGGCATCCCCTCCTTGCTGCTAGCGCAGGTTGTTACTCCTTATGTGGCCAGGTCGGCGCGGCGGGCCGGTTATGTGGCTTCGGTTCCCGCTGACGTGTCGTCGCGCCTGCTCTATCGATGGATGGGCGCGCTCCTGCAGAAGCAGCGGCGGGCTCGTGACAATATGAACGAGCGGTCCCGTCCCAAGGTCCCGCTGGCGGACGCGATGAATGCGCTCAACCATGAGGCTTGGGGCGGAAAATTTAAGCTGCAATAGCCGCTTACACCTCATCCCCCAATCAAAGACCAAGCGCGCCTGCTGTCGACGACAGCAGGCGTTGCTGTTGACGGTTTGGTCATCCGGACAAACAATGTCCGCCGATGATGCAAAGCGTAGAGGCGTGCGATGAGTGACGATCGCCAGGACGACGGAACGATTTTCGTTGGCCGCAGCCACAAACCGGAAGTGCTGACGCTGGCGCTGGCCAATCGGCACGGTCTGGTCACCGGCGCAACCGGAACCGGCAAGACTGTGACCCTGCAAGTCCTGGCGGAAGGCCTTTCCAACTCAGGCGTGTCGGTCTTTGCCGCCGACATCAAGGGTGACCTCTCAGGTATCGCGGAGCAGGGCGAGGCCAAGGAAGCGTTCGTCAGCCGTGCCAAGAGTCTCGGCATCGACTACCAGGTAGACCAGTTTCCAGTTGTGTTCTGGGATCTGTTCGGTGAGCAGGGTCATCCCATTCGCGCCACGATCTCGGAAATGGGCCCGCTGCTGTTGTCCCGTCTCATGGACCTCAACGAAGTACAGGAGGGTGTACTCAATATCTGCTTCCGCGTGGCTGATGACGAGGGGCTGCTGCTGCTCGATCTCAAAGATCTGCGCGCGATGCTGGGCTTCATTGCCGAACACGCGTCGGAGCTCACGACCAAATATGGCAACGTGTCGAAGACGACCGTTGGCACCATCCAGCGCCAGCTACTGGTTCTGGAAAATCAGGGCGGTGACAAGTTCTTCGGCGAGCCGGCGCTGGCGTTGAAGGACTTCATCCACATCGACCGCGATGGCCGCGGTGTCGTCAATATCCTGGCGGCCGACAAGCTGATGGAAAATCCGCGGCTCTACGCGACGTTCCTGCTGTGGCTATTGTCCGAGCTGTTTGAGGAGCTTCCCGAGGTCGGCGACCTCCCCAAGCCCAAGCTCGTGTTCTTCTTCGACGAGGCGCATCTGTTGTTCAACGAGGCGCCCAAGGCCCTGCTCGACAAGATCGAGCAGGTGGTGCGGCTCATCCGCTCGAAGGGGGTCGGGGTCTACTTCGTCACTCAGAATCCGCTCGACGTGCCCGACAAGGTGCTGTCGCAGCTCGGCAACCGTGTGCAGCATGCGCTGCGGGCCTTCACTCCGCGCGACCAGAAAGCAGTGCGGGCGGCCGCGGAGACGTTCCGGCCCAACCCGAAACTCGACACCGCGACCGTCATCGGCGAACTCGGCAAGGGCGAGGCACTGGTGTCGTTCCTGGAAGGCAACGGCACGCCCTCGATGGTCGAGCGCTGCATGATACGGCCGCCGTCGGCGCGCGTCGGTCCGATAACGGCGGACGAGCGCAAGGCGGTGATCGCCAAGAGCCCGGTCAGAGGCAAATACGACACGGCGGTCGATTCAGAATCGGCCTACGAGGTTCTGCAGAACAGGGTCCAGAAAACCGGCTCAACGACGGCGCCTCCTCAAACCGGCTCGACCACGGCACCGCCTCCTGGGAGCGAACAGCAGCCGGGCGAGTCTGGCGGCGTCGGCAACTGGATCAGCGGCATCGGTGCGGCACTCGGTGGTATTTTCGGCACCCACCGGGTGCGCGGCCAACGGCTGACCGTCAGCCAGCATGTCGCGCGCGACGTGACACGCTCGGTGGTGAACCGTGTCGCCGGCAAGGTGGCCGGCGACCTCGGCAAATCAGTTGGCGGATCGATGGGTAATACCATTGGTCGCGCCATCGTGCGCGGAACACTGGGCGGCATCTTGCGGCGGTAGTCATTTTCGCGAGCCGAGCGATCGGGAGTTGGGTTGGTCGCCCAGACCGGTGCCTGCACAAGCGCGTGCCTTGTGCCGGCCGCTCATCGCCTTAGAATCCGCTCTGACTACCAAGGAATCGCGTCTCGGCAGCAGACAGGTACGCCCATGACATCATCGTCCAACATGCTTCCCGCCGTTCTCGACCGGATCGACGCCGATCTCGACAAGAGCCTCGATCGGCTGTTCGCGTTCCTGAAGATCAAGTCGATCTCGACAGATCCGGCGTACAAGGACGAGTGTCGCAGCGCGGCCGAGTTCGTGGCGCGCGATCTCACCAGCATCGGTTTCGACACCAGCGTACGTCCAACCGAGGGGCATCCGATCGTCGTCGCCAAAAGCAACGGCGGCAATGGCAAGAGCCCGCACGTCCTGTTCTACGGCCACTACGACGTGCAACCGGTCGACCCGCTCGATCTGTGGGAGGAGCCGCCGTTCTCGCCGCGAATCGCGACCACGCCCGACGGGCGCAAGATCATCGTGGGGCGTGGTGCCTGTGACGACAAAGGTCAGGCGATGACCTTCATTGAAGCCTGCCGCGCTTACAAGGCTGTCACCGGTGTGCTGCCGTTGCAGATCACCGCCATGCTCGAGGGTGAGGAGGAGTGCGGCTCCGCCCATCTGTTTGGCTTCGTCAGGGACAATGCGCGCGAGCTCAAGCACGATCTGGCGTTGATCTGCGACACCAGCATGTGGGACACCAAGACGCCGGCGATAACCACCTCGCTGCGCGGTCTTGTGTATGAAGAGGTGAAGGTCACCTGCGCGGACCGCGATCTGCACTCCGGCTTGTTCGGAGGTGCAGCGCTGAATCCGTTGCGCGTGCTCGCGAGCATCCTCGGTGCCATGCACGACAAGAATGGCAAGGTCACCATCCCGGGATTCTATCAGGGCGTGAAGGAGCTGCCGAAGGACATCAAGGCCGACCTCAAGCGACTCAAGCTGACACCGAAGGATTTTCTCGGCGAGGTCGGCCTCAAGCTGCCGGCCGGCGAGAAGGGCCGCATGGTGATCGAGCAGATCGCGACGCGGCCCACCGCCGAGATCAACGGGCTCATCGGCGGCTATACGGGCGAGGGCGCGAAGACCGTCATCCCCGGCCAGGCCACCGCGAAAGTGTCATTCCGACTGGTCGGGTCGCAGAACCCCAAGAAGGTGCGCGACGCTTTCCGCAAGTTCGTGCGCGATCGGCTGCCGAGCGATGCGAAGGTGGAGTTCAACAATTTCGGTCTCGCACCGCCGATCCAGCTCTCCTACGACAACCCGGCGGTGCTGAAGGCGCGTGCGGCGCTCGCGGCCGAATGGGGCCGCAAGGCGGTGACGGTGGGCGAGGGCGGCTCGATCCCGATCGTTGCCGACTTCAAGCGTGTGCTCGGCATGGATACGCTCATGGTCGGCTTCGCGCTCGATGATGACCGCGTGCATTCGCCAAACGAGAAGTTCGACCTCACGAGCTTCCACAAGGGCATGCGCAGCTGGGCGCGGATTCTAGCTGCGTTGGCGGGGTGAGGCGATGCCGATCACGCTGCCTGTCTGAGTTCGCGAAGCCGAACCCAAATGATCGCATGCAAGATCAGCCAAAGTGGCACCAGCACCGTCGGTACGAACGACCATGGCAGATGCTGCATCGCCTCTGAGCCGGGCGCAGTGTGGAACACCTGCAGCGGCGAGCCTTCTGCCGAGGTGACGCCGAGCGTGATGGCGAGCACGAGATCGGCGATGCCGAACAGGTTCCACGCCGCAATCGCGCCTGTGCGCGGGCCGCTGGGCATGGTCGCGAGGCGCATCATCGGCAGCGCGACGACAGCCGTGATGATGTCGCCTCCGGCAGCGAAATAGGGAAACGGACCAGCAAGCCGTCCCTCCACGGCGAGCAGGAGGAAGAAGACGGCCAGCACGCGGCCCACATTGAGGCCGATCATCACCTGCATAGGCAAGCTCAGCATTGCCTTGCGGGCGGCGGGCCATGCGGTTGCGATCGCGGCTGCCGCAAGGGGCAGAGCAATGAAAATCCCGATGAGAGGAAACGGTCGCGAGGTTGCGATCACGCCAGCAGCGGCGGCGGCAGTGCACGCGCCGATCCACAGGCCCATGATCGCAGAAAGCGCCAGCTTGGCGGTGCGCGAGATATCCAGAAACATCGTGAATGTGTTGGTGATGAACACCATGAGGCCTGTAGCCGCGATGGTGCCAGCGAGATCGAGCATGGCAGCCTCCTGCCCGTGAGCTGGCGAGACATTTGCGCGCGACAAGAGATGTTCAAGATCATCTTTTGCCCCTTCGCCTTGATGCTCGTCTGATCTGGAAGCGAGGAGTGCGTGACGCTATCTACTCCCTGGCTCTTAAGGCGTTTTGCCAGACAGGAGTACCGCATGCCGTATTCGCCGGAGCACAAATCCGAGACGCGACAGAGGATCCTCGAAAGCGCGAGGCGTCTGTTCAACAAAAAGGGATACGCCGAGGTCTCGATCGATGAAGTCATGGAAAATGCTGGACTGACGCACGGCGGGTTCTATCGGCATTTCCATGATAAGGCGGAGCTCTATGCCGAGGCGGTCCGCTGGTTTCTCTGTCCCGAGGCGCCGAAGCCATGGCAACGCAAGTCATGCGCACCCGGAGCTGAGCACAGGCCGCGCAGTCAAAGGGTTATCGATGCCTACTTCTCGCGTGATCATTTCAATGACAGGGAAAGCTGCTGTCCGCTGATCACGCAGACATCCGACGTGGCGCGCGGCAGCGATGCAATGAAGGGCGCCTATCGTGAAGTGGTGGAGAAGCTCGTTGAAATCTTTCAGTCCGATGTCGACGAGCCGGAGAAGCAAGAGCGCGCGCTGGCCATGGTCGCCCTGTGCGTCGGCGGGGTGATCGTCGCCCGCTGTATCGACGACCCGGTGCTGGCAGACGACTTGCGCCGCGCCGCTCACCGACAGGCGCTGCGGACGGGCGGCTGGGACAGTGTGCCAATCCCAGAAAGCGTCGAAACATAGCCGTTGCCGGTCACCATCTCTCGAGACCAAACAAATCCACCATTGAATAACGTTTGCGT
>Ga0066903_100006153_pt1 | contig 10577 bp, 6 predicted proteins | sample PanSoiMetaGPlot1_FD_67491 | JGI IMG/M metagenome (GOLD analysis project Ga0066903, IMG submission 67491) | Tropical forest soil microbial communities from Panama analyzed to predict greenhouse gas emissions - Panama Soil - Plot 1 (version 2) | ecosystem: Environmental > Terrestrial > Soil >...
AGCGCGTCGCAGCGGCAGCCCGCTAATCACCGCCGGCAGCGCGTCTTGGTCGCGAAGGAGGAGGAGACACAACCCCGCTTTGTCATGCGATTCATCCTCACGACTTGCCTGCTCATGTGTATCGGCGGCCTGCGGCTTGCCGCTCAGGAGGCCGACTCGCCGCGCTGGGATGCGCGCGGAGTGGGGCCGTTGCCGCGGATGGGCGTTACCAGCCTCGACATTACCGACGACGGAAAGGAGTTGGTGGTCGGCACGATCGCGCCCTTCGGCGACCCCAACGTCATCGTCCTCTCGGACGCCGGCAAGATCGTGCGGCAATATCACGTCGGGCAGCAGTGGATTGACAATGTCGCTTTCGTCGCAGGGACCAAAGACGTGCTGGCGATCTGCACCATGCCGGCCGGCAAGGCGGGCGACTACGTTGAGTTGTTTCGCTGCCAGGGGGACCAGGTGATTGCGGAGAAGTTGCCGCACGAGGGTCCGTGGTTTTTCCATTACGGCGATCATTCCAACCACCCGACGCTCAGGCTGGCGCGGGCGAAGAACGCGACCGCGGTCCTCGCCGGCAACCAGCTCACGGTCTATCGCAAGGACAAAGAGCCGACGACGCTGCGGATCCCGGTGAGCGACCCGGATGCGAGCGTTTCGCTGGCAGTCGATGAAAGCGGCTGGGTCGTTGTCGGCACGACGACTCGCGAGAGTGCTCCCAGCAACAATTTGCACCTGTTTGATCCGGATCTGAAAAAGCCGGTTTGGAGCCGGGCCGCCAACATATGGGTGGAAAAAGCTCCGGCACCCGAGAAGGGCCAATACGGCACGCCCACATTGCCCGACGGCACGCGGAAGGAATTGCCCCAGCGCGACGAGAAGATATGGGCGCCGCTCTCGGTCGCAATCCAAGTGAGCGGAGGAAAACGGTGGATCGGCGCGGCCAACTATCAAGGCTGGCAGCGCTGGGTTCGTTCATCGGCGACCATGAAGGACGACAATCAAGGGCTGCGGTTTATGCCGATGAAGCCCGTGATAATGCTTTACTATGAAGCGGGAAAGATTGTGCAGCGCGTGGAAGCAGACAAGCTCAACGCGGGCTGGTACGATCTTCGATTTCAACCCGATGGCACGAAGCTTTTTGCCTCGCCGCACTACTGGTCCAGTCGCGGGCTGGGCGGAATGCCCCTGTTGCCGGCGGATGATAATCCCGATGCCTATCGCATTGCGGTCATGGGCGGGACCGAGGTTCTGAAACGCGACCAGACACCGGATCTCGCCAAGGTAACACAATCCACGATTCCATTCGCGGCTCGCAACGAACTTGGTCTCATTCGCCCGCTCACCACGATCGACAAACTGATCACGGCCCGTGCTTCGGGTGTTGTGTCTTACGATGAAGGGACGAAATCGGTCTGGCAGATCGACCTCAACAAGGAGGTTCCCAGGTCGCCCAAGCCGTGGGTCGCGAATGCCCGCGCCATGCCAATCATTCCCGGCGTCTGGCAGCTTCCCGGTGGCCGCGTCGAGAGCGACCTCGGCGGGCAGCGTGTCGTGGAAGCGCCGGACGGTCTCATTCTCATCGAGGGGCACTCGGGGTTATCGTTCGAGCGCGAATGGGCGGCGATGGAAGCCGTCGGCCTTGATCCCAAGAGGGTCAAGTATGTCCTCGCCACCCACGAGCACGGCGATCATGCCCCGGGCGCCTACCTCTGGCGCGTCGTCACGGGCGCAAAGTTCGTCTGCAGCGAGGAGATGGCCTACACGCTCCAACACCACATTCCCGGCAACACCGGCTACGGCCTGCACCCGCCGGTGCCGACCGACGTCAAGATCGCCGGGGACACCGAACTTGACCTCGCCGGTCTGAAAGTGCGGGCCCTGCGCATCCCCGGGCACACCGCGGGCTCGATGGCCTGGTGCTTCCAGAAATCAGGCAAGACGTTCGTCGCCTTCGGCGATCTGATCATGCCCCGCGGCGTTCTCGGTTATTCCGGCAGTGTGAACTTCAGTGCGACCGACGTCCTGGCCAGCCTGCGCAAGCTCCGCGACCTGAAGGCCGATCTCGTCCTACCAGGTCACGGCGCGGTCGAAGGGCCCGAAAACTACTTCCACGCGGGAATCGACGTGGGCCGGGCGGTCGGCTGGGGCTTCATCAGGCCCGAACGACCCGATCCGCGTTTTCGCATCACTCAGGAAAATGTGCTCGTCGTTGGCTGGGGACAGAACGCAACGAGCGCCGATTTCGGCGACGTCAATGGCGACGGTCGGCCGGACGTGGTCGTCGTGTCGCCCGCAGGCGATGACCCGGCTGCCAAAGGCTCGGTCGTCAAGTTTTTCCTCAACCATGACGGGAAGTTCAACGACAAGCCGGATTCCGAGTTGAACGTGCCGCAGGTCGATCAACCGCACAAGATTCGTGTGACAGTCACGAAGGCCGGCCCGTTCATTCTGGTCGCGGGCAAGACCGCCGCCCTGCTCACTCCAGTAGCGCCGAAGGACGCACCACGGGTCAAGGGAAAACTCCCCGCGTTCGCCATCGTGCCGTTCGACCTCGGGGACGCCAACCACCTGCGGTTCGTTGACGAGGGGTCGCCCTTGGTCTCGCGTCGCTTCGGCGGGTTCTACGCAGTCGATTTGCCCCCGGCCAAACCCAACCTCCGCAAATTCGCGCCCGAGGTCGATGGCCCGTACGCCGACTTCCACATGTTCGGCAACGATCTGCTCACATCCTACGGCCAGCTTTACCGCCGCGCGGACGGCCGATTCCCGAAGACGCCGGCGTTGCAATTGCCGTCCGAGAAGGATTGGACCTTTCTCGCCGTCGGCGACTTCAACGGCGACGGGCAGCCCGACGCGGCATTTCTCGGCTACGGAATGGTGGGATCGACCGCCGCGCGCATCTTCTATGGCCGCAAGAAGACGGAGTTGTCCTTCGGCGAGGAGGCGGATGCCGTGCTGCCGCTCGGCGCGCTTCTGAACGCGACCAAGAAGAACCAGAACCACCCGCTGGTCCGCGACACGCCCGTGGTGGCCGACTGGAACGGCGACGGCATTGACGATCTGGTCGTCGCCCACGGACAGTGCGATGAGGTGCTCGTGTTCCTCGGCGACAAGGAGGGCCTCAGCAAAGACCGCGTGCGGCGGATTTCACTCGACTATCGCGTCCACTACGAGCACGGAGTCTACGTGGGAGATTTCAACGGAGATGGCAAACCAGACCTGGCCGTATTCGGTTACACCAACACGGGCGTCGGGGCGGGGGGTCCGTCGGCTGTTTACGTCTGGCTCCAGTGAGCCAATTCCAGCGCGCGAGCCGTCGGTCAGTTTCACGGACCCGCCGGGCCGCCTTGGTATTCCAACCTTTGCCATCTGGATACACCTGCTCCAAGTCGCCGGCGTCCATCAGAGTCTGGGCGATTCCCGACAGGAAGCTAGCGATCGAACAAGCTGACGTAGAACGAGAACACCTGCTGCTGCTCTCGCTTGTCGGCGGGGCGGGCTGGCCCGAGCGGGGCTAGGGCAATCTGGATTCCGTGGCCGACCTGCACGCGCGGCGAGACGGGCGGGCTTGCGGCGGGCGGGTTAGTTGGAGCGGACAATAGGCCGGCGAGAAGTGCAATGGTCGTAAGCATCTAGCACCTCCTGATTGTGTCTTCGGAATGACAAGACCGGCATCGGGCCTGGCCCGACGGCGATAACCAAGCAGCGGTCCAGGAGCAAGCCGAGACGCCCGACGTCAATCTTCTCCATCCGCTCGCGGGCCGGGGGGGCGGGTTTTCCAATCAGCCGGCTCTTTCGGCGGGCGTCCGATCGCTGTACAGTAAGTCCGCTCACCCGGAGACCCCACGATGGCCCGCAACCGCTTCCACGACGAAGAAGACGACTATCGGGACGGTACGCGGTCGCGCAAGAGCACAAATCCGGCCCTGATCATCGGCCTGGTGCTCGGCGGGTTGCTGGTTGTGCTGGTAGTCTGTGCGGGGCTTGCAATGTTCGCCTTTTGGGCGGCCCCGTCCCCAGCGCCGCCGCAAAATGCCCCGGTTATCGATACCGGGACGACGAAGCAGGTTTATACGCGCGAAGCTTTTGCGACCCTTGTCGTGGGAAAGACGAAGGACGAGGTTCGCAAGATCCTCGGCCAACCGGAATCGACCAATGGGGGTGCGGGCTCGGAGTCCTGGCGGTATCTGCAAGTGACAACCGATCCGGTGACGGGGAAAGCCGACCACTCGACGACTCTGTGGTTCGACGCACACGGCCGGGTCGAGCGGGTTTCATTCCCTTGAGCAACCAGCGGCGAAGGGTTTTTCCAATATCGCATTCGCCTCCGGTAGATCGTCTGAACGGGCCGTCGCGCTGACCTTCACCCCACGTTAGCCCGACTGGCGACCCGTGATGGGTGGAACGTCTGGTTCGGTAGCATCGGAATGCGCCCGCCACCACTGGCTGGCCTCTTGCTCGGTCCACGGCTCGGTGGTTTGGCACGCCGTCAGGGCTGCCTCCAGGCTCCCGGCGTCTGGGAACCGGTCTGCCGAGTCCTTGGCCAAACAGCGAAGGACCACCGCATCGAGTTCCGCCGGCACGTCGGCACGGTGGCCGCAGACCGGTTCCGGTCGCTCGTAAAGGTGGGCCGCCAGCGCCTGGACCCCAGACCGGCCGGCAAATGGTGGCCGGCCCGTCAGGAGGAAGTACCCCAGCGCCCCGACGCTGTAGATGTCGCTGCGCCCATCCAGTGCCTCCCGGCCAGCCGCCTGTTCCGGCGACATGTACGCAGGTGTTCCGGCGAGGGCTCCTTCCCGCGTCAGCTTCTCCGGCTCGGTCGTCAGGGCCTGGGACAACACGAGCCCGAAGTCGAGGAGCTTGGCCACGTCGTGCCGGCCGCCGCGCTCGCACACCATGACGTTGCTCGGCTTGATGTCCCGGTGGATGAGCCCGATCGCGTGGGCCTCCTGGAGCGGTCCGCAGATCTGGCGCAGCAGGTGGATCGCCCTCTGTGGCGGCAGCGGCCCGTGCCGGCCGACCAGGTCGTCGAGGGTCAGCCCCTGCAGGTACTCCATGACGTAGTAGAACGTCCCGTCCTCAGCCCGGCCGTAGTCGAACAATTGGACCGCGTTCGGGTGGGTGAGCGTGGCCGTCGCCTGCGCCTCACGCTCGAAACGCTGCAATGCCCGGGCGTCTCCGGCCCGCTCCGGGCGGATCAGCTTGACGGCGCACGGCCGCCGGAGAAAAGCGTGCTCCGCCAGGTAGACCTCGCCCATGCCGCCGGCCCCGAGCCGCCGTCGGAGTACGTATTGGCCAACCGCGCGGGCCGCGTCAGCCTCCCGGCGGAGCGACTCGATTCGGTGGGCCCCGTACACCGCGATCCCGGCCGCGATCACCATGTAGAGGTAAATCGGGACCAGGAACTCCGCCATCGACCCGGGGTCGAGCCCGTCCGCGACGGCAGCGATCGTGGCTATGGTAAGGAGCGTCAGCGCCATCACCCCGACAACCAGAACACAGTGCCGCCAGGTGCTGGGGATCAGCACCCCATAGCCGACGATCAAGGCGAAGTAAAGCACACTGCAGTGGTTCGCGTAGATGAAGTAGCGGTTCCCGCCCTCGGCCAACACCGGGAGAAGGCGCAGGTCGTGCTGCACAAACAGCTGGGCGAAGAGGCCCACGGAGACGTCGGCGAGCACTGCCCCGAACAGGACGCCCTCGGCCGTCCGGAGGGACCGGACGGACATTGGGCGTTTCGACCAGAGCCGGGTGGTAGTGGCGGCAGCCACCGCGAAGACGAACCAGTTGAACGCGATGACAACCCAGTAGAGCGCGAACAGGTCGGGGGCCCGCAAGGTGAATCGCACCGCGTCGATGGAGAAGTATGCGTAGACGACTACTGCTGTGAGGCCGACGAACCGAAGGCGCTTGCGCAGCAGGGGCCCGACTCCCGCGGCCGTCGGCAGCCCCGTCCCCGCTGCGAAGCGAATCCAGTCCGGGCGTCCCGGGAGCGGTGGTGCGCCTTCCCGGAAGTCGGTGGTGCTCGACGACGGCGAGTCCGGTGTCCGCATGATGACCGACCAGATGACTTGAAGATCAGATACTCAGCCAACTTTACCCGGCCACGATTAGCCGGGATACTGCAACCGATCTCGCCGCGCGTCGGGTCAGGCTTAGGTCGTTCCCTGGGTTACTTGCTGGCTGCCCATACCAGTCACTCCCTTTTTTGCTTTTCCTGAGACACTTCGGCAAAAAACGACGCATTGCCCTGTGACAAGGAGCATTTGCCCAGCGGGAACGCAAGCGGATTGCAAATCCCGCGGCAAGTCGTTCGCCCCCGGCTCCAAGGCGGTCGCCGGCCTGTACAACCCAAACCGGTTCCCTTCGAAAATCGAGGTCGCCCGTGAACAAGTACCTTGCCAATGCCCTCCGTTCGCCCCAGGCCGAATGGGTCGCCGACGCTTTCTACGAAGACTTCCGGAGCGCGAAGCAGTGGCGCAGCTACCTTGTCAACCACTTCACGAGCAACGGGCGCCTCGACGTGGGGACCATCCTCGACAAGGAGCGAGGGTGGCGCCCAGTCGATTTCCAGGCGCTCTACGTGGCGTGCTGGACGTACAAGCCGGTCGTCAAGGGTTCGTACATGCTTAAGATCGAGGACGGCATCCGCGAAACCGTCCGGCGCGGCTACAACAAGTTGCCGAGCCGCTGGACGAGCCACCTGCACACCGAGAACAAGGGGGGTGCCGGCAGCAACGGCTGGCGGTTCCTGAAGGGCTATCACGAACTCCTGATCCAGATGGAGACGGCCAACGGCAGCGACTATCTCTTCCTCAAATGCGAGGGGCACCCGGCGATTAGCGTTTCGCACATCAAGAGCTACATCCACAAGAAGACGCACGGTGTGGGCCTGGACGTGAACGAGGAGCTACTCACCGTCGCAAGCGACCAGGAGATGCACGTGGGCATCAACGTGCGCCGGGCCGAGAACTACAGCCCGCACTACAAGACGCTGATGCAGGAACTCGGCAAAAAGAAGCACATCAAGAAGCATGGCGAGGTCGTCAACGTGCGCGAGGCCGCCGCACTGATGGTCAACGCGGCGCGGGAGACCGGGCGACAGGAAGGCGACGACCACAAGCGCTGGCTCGCCGACCAGCTTCAACCGCACGGCGTGCCGCGCCACGGGAATATCCGCGAGGACCACTTCGCGAACACGCAGGCAGGGAGGGTCGCCGACGTGTTGCAGATCATCTTCGATTATGCCAAGCGGGTGCTCTATTCCCCAATGACCTCCCGCGGCCTCCTCGAGGTCTGGAACCGCTGGAGTTGGATGAGAGCCCTCGTGGCGGCGCAGCTCGACGTGCAGAGCGTCATCCGGGAACTGCGCAAGGACCAGCAGCGCGGGAACACGAACACCGTCCGTTACTTCGAGGAGGTTGTCGTGACCCGTACGCAGGTCAACCACGGCCTCGTCAAGGCCCACCGGCTGTTGGGCCTCCCGAAGGAGCAGCTGCTGTAGCCCGCGGAAATCGCCGAAGATGAACGCGCCATCTGACTGACGGGACCGGCGGACGTGTTGCGGCTGGTCTGGCGAGGCAATATCCTCCCCTTACATGTCCGACGTGACTCGCCTTCTCGAGTCGGCCGCGGCCGGGGACCGCCAGGCTGCCGCCGACCTGTTCCCGCTCGTCTATGACGAATTGCGCAAATTCGCCGCCGCACGCATGGCCGAGGAGCGGCCGGGGCAGACGCTCCAGCCGACCGCCCTGGTCCACGAGGCCTACCTGCGACTGGTCGGCGACCAGCGATTCGACGGCCGCGGGCACTTCTTCGCCGCCGCCGCCGAAGCCATGCGCCGAATCCTCGTCGAGGCTGCCCGACGGAAAGGCCGGGTGAAGCGCGGCGGCGACCAGAAGCGCGTGGGCCTCGGTGACTACCAGGTGACCGCCGGGTCGCCGGCCGAGGACATCCTCGCGGTAGACGAGGCCCTCACCCGACTGGCGGCGGAAGACCCCGAAGCTGCCCGCGTCGTCCAGCTCCACTTTTTCGCCGGACTCTCGGTCGAGGAGGCGGCCGAGGCGCTCGGTATCTCGCGGGCCACCGCCTACCGCCAGTGGAACTTTGCCCGTGCCTGGCTCCGCTGCCTCATGGACGGCGAGGGCGAGGATAACGGGTAGCGGTTTTCGGATTCTCTGAGACTCGGCGGGTCTGTCTGGCGCATGGAAGGTAGAGACCGACCCGGGAGATGCCATGCCCGCAAACGCGAACGCGGCCAAAGCCGTCTTCCTGGCCGCGCTGGAACAGGAGACGCCCGCCGACCGGGCCGCTTACCTGGACCAGGCCTGCGCCGGCGATGATGTCCTCCGCCGGCGGGTCGAGGCGATGCTCCGCGCCCACAGCCGGCCCGACTCCGTCCTTGACCGGCCCGCCGCCGAGCGCCTTGCCGACGACCCGGACGCACTCGATTTCCTGGAGCCATCTGCGAAATCGGGGTCGGTCGGCCGGCTGGGGCATTACGAGGTTCTCGAAGTCGCCGGCCGCGGCGGCATGGGGATCGTCCTGCGGGCGTTCGACGAGAAGCTGCACCGGGTCGTGGCCATCAAGGTCCTCGCGCCGCTCCTGGCCGGCAGCGCCGCCGCCCGCCAACGGTTCGTGCGCGAGGCACGTGCGGCCGCCGCCGTTGCCCACGAGCATGTGGTCGGCATCTACGCCGTCGAAGACGTCGGCCCCGTCCCATACCTGGTGATGCAGTTCGTCGAGGGCCGCACCCTGCAGGCGAAGCTCGACGGCACCGGGCCGCTCCCCCTGCCCGAAACCTTGAGGATCGGAGTGCAGGTGGCCGAGGGGCTCGCAGCGGCCCACAAGCACGGGCTGATCCACCGGGACATCAAGCCGGCCAACATCCTGCTCGAGAACGGGGTCGAGCGGGTCAAGATTACTGACTTCGGGCTGGCGCGGGCGGCAGATGACGCCAGCTTGACGCAGTCGGGTGTGGTTGCCGGGACGCCTGAGTACATGTCCCCAGAGCAGGCCGAGGGAAAGCAGGTCGATACCAAAAGCGACCTGTTCAGCCTCGGCAGCGTCCTTTACGCCATGTGCGCCGGGCGCCCGCCGTTCCGGGCGGAGTCGGCGGTGGCAGTCCTTCGCCGCGTTTGCGACGACACTCCCCGGCCGCTGCGGGAGGTTAACCCGGCCATCCCGGCGTGGCTGGAAGGGCTCGTCGCGAAGCTCCAGGCCAAGAAGCCCTCAGACCGTTTCGCCTCGGCGGCCGAGGTCGCGACCGAGTTGAGCCGGCAGTTGGCCAAACTGCAATCGGGCGCTGGGTCGTCCGAGGCAGTGTCGGCGGTCGCGCAATCACCCCCGCTGAGACCAGCCCGCCGGCCGGACAAGCGCCTCTGGGTCGCGGCGGCGCTGGCCCTGGTGGTCGTGGTCGGGGGCACGTGGTTGATCGCGAAGAACTGGCCCGGCGGGTCGAGGCCGGCCGACGGCGGCGACCCCGACGGACAACCCGCACCGACGCCGACGCAGCCGGTCGTTTTGAAACCGAGCCGAACTCTCATGCGGCACTCCGCGGCACTAAGGATCCTGGCTTTTTCGCCCGACGGCGCTGTGCTGGCCTCCGGCGGAATCGACAAACACATCTTCCTGTGGGACACTCAGACCTGGCAAGTGCGCAGCACCCTGGATGGCCACGCCGGCCCCGTAGTCGGCCTCGCCTTCTCACCGGACGGGACGCACCTGGCCTCGGTCAGCACCACTCCCGATGACTGCCTCATCCGCATCTGGAATGTGGCCACCGGCCGACAAGTTGACGAACTCGGCGATGGCAAGTCGGGCATGCTTGACGTGGCCTATTCCCCCGACGGCAAGACGCTCGCCTGCGGCGGTTGGGACAGTCAACTGCACCTGTTTGATGTGGCGACGAAAAACGAGCGCGTCATCCCGAAGGTGACGACGCGGCATCTGCGCACTGTGTCGTTCTCCCCGGATAGTCGGCGGATCGCCACGGGCGGCAGCGGCCCCACGCGTTTGTGGGATGTGGCTACCCACGAGGAGATCTCGACGCCGGTTCGATTGCCCGAAGACATGTGTCCGATATTCCTGCCCAGCGGCAACGAGTTGGCCTGCTGGACCTTCCCGAAGGGCCGGATCACGCTTTGCGACCTTCCGTCCGGGCAGGTGCGAACTTTCTGGCGAGCCCACATACACCCGCAAGCGATCGAAGGGTTGGCCGTGTCGCGCGACGGCCGCTTCCTGGCCAGCGTAGGAAACGAAGGTTTGGCCCGTGTCTGGTCCACGGACGAACAGAGGGACGACCGGAGGGAAGTGGCGACCTGCATTGGGCATGAAGGGGCTTGCTACGGCGTCGCCTTCACGCCGGACGGAACCCGCCTGGCGACGGGGGGCCACGACGACCACACCATCCGCATCTGGGACCTCCCCGAGATCTGCCGAGTGGCCCCGTGAGGCGAGGGGCCGCCCATCGGGGCGCAATCCAACAAATCCCCCTCATTGTGGCTCGAGCAAAATCGCGGCCAGTCGCACACAGGCGTCCGCAAGCCGTAAACCACTGAGCCATCAGCAGCTTACGATTCGGGGAA
>Ga0066903_100006154_pt1 | contig 10576 bp, 9 predicted proteins | sample PanSoiMetaGPlot1_FD_67491 | JGI IMG/M metagenome (GOLD analysis project Ga0066903, IMG submission 67491) | Tropical forest soil microbial communities from Panama analyzed to predict greenhouse gas emissions - Panama Soil - Plot 1 (version 2) | ecosystem: Environmental > Terrestrial > Soil >...
AGGCGCCGGGCGGCGTCGTAGTCGCCCTGGTAGAAGCTCAGCCGGGCCGCAGCCACCATTCCCCGCGCGCGCCGGCTGGCGTCTGCAGGGGCGGTCGCGAGCGCACCCTCCAGCCAGCCGCGTCCCTCCGCGAAGCTGCCGCGCGTCACCCAGTACCAGGACAGCGCGGATCCCATGGTCAGCGCGGCGTCGCTGTCGTGGCCACGGAACCACCCGAGCGCCGCACGAAGGTCGTCCCGGGTGGCATCCAGGCGCTCCAGCCAGCCCCGCTGGTCCTGGCCGCGCTCCCCCTCTTCAGCCTCACGGGCGAAGGCGTGGAACCACGCGGCGTGCCGTTCGGCGACCGCGTCCTGCTCACCGCTCTCGGCCAGGCGCTCGACGCCGTACTGGCGAACCGGTGCGAGCAGCCGGTACCTGCTTGGGCCGGCCGTGGCGGTGAGCTGGAGGAGCGAGTGCTCGACCAGGCTGAAGGCGAGGCCTTCGATGTGCTGCGCCTCCAGACGGGCGTCCGAGCAGACGGCCTCGGCGGTCGAGAGCTCGAACGAGCCGGCGAAGACCGACAGCCGCCCGAACAGCAGGCGCTCCTGGCCATCCAGCAGCTGGTAGCCCCAGTCCAGTGCCGCCCGCAGCGTGCGATGGCGTCCCTCGCCTGCGTGTTCGGCGGCGAGGAGATGCGGGCGGTCGCCCAGCCGGTCCAGCACCTCCGGCACCGACAGCGTCTCCATCCGCGCCGCCGCCAGCTCGATGGCCAGCGGGATGCCGTCCAGCCGGCGGCACAGATCGGCCACCGCGCCCGCGTTGCCCGGTTCGATTGCGAACGTGGGGCTCACCTGGCGGGCCCTCGCCTCGAACAGGCGGACCGCCTCGCTGTCCTCCAGGCCGGACCGTCCGGGGAGCGTCAGCGGGCCGATGCGCCAGAGGACTTCGCCGGGCACGCGAAACGGCTGGCGCGAGGTGGCGAGAACGCGCAGCTCGGCGCAGGTACGGAGGAGGGCATCGACCAGGCTCGCGCAGTCCACGACCAGGTGCTCGCAGTTGTCCAGCAGGAGCAGAGCCGGCCGGCTGCCGATGTGCGCCGTGAGCGCGTGCTCGACGGTCTCGCCGGCGCGTTCGGCGGCACCCAGCTGCGCGGCCACCTCGTGCACGAGGAAGCGGCCGTCGGCCAGCGCGGCAAGGCTGACGAACTCCACGTCGGCCACGCCCACGAAGCGGCCCGCGAGCTCGATGGCCAGACGGGTCTTGCCCATCCCGGCGGGGCCGGCGATGGTAACGAGCCGCGACGAATGCAGCAGGGCCGCGAGGGTGTCGAGCTCCGCGCCCCTCCCAACGAAGCTGGTGGGCTGCGTGGGCAGCCCTACAACCGTCCTCTCCACCGCGCGTGTTCGACGCAGCTTAGCCCAGATCCACGTCGAGGAAGGAACCCTAGATCACTCCCGCTGCGCGCAGTGCGGCGAGGCGCTCCGCAGCATAGCCGAGGAGACCCCCGTACACCTCGTCGTTGTGCTCACCCGGCCGGGGTGGCGAGCCGAGGGCCCGGGCAGGTGCCGCCGGCAGGCGCACCGGCGGCCGGCTCACCGGCACACGTTCGAACCCGGGCTCGCCCAGGTCGACGAAGTCCAGCATCCCGGCGTCGCGTACCTGCGGATCGCCCGCGACCTCCGCGGTCGTCACGCTCGGCCCGCCGGGCACGTGCGCCCGCTCCAGGTGGTCGACGACCTCGGCCACGGTCCGCGTTTCCGTCCAGCCCTCGATCAGCCGGTCCAGCCGCTCCCGCTGCACGAAGCGCTGCTGCGGGGTGCGGAGCTCGGGATCCGCACCCAGCTCCGGGCAGCCGATCAGGCGTGCCAGCGCTCGCCACGTCGACGACGTGATGGCGGAGAGGTAGACGTGCCCGTCGAGGCAGCGGTAGAGGTTGCCGGGGCCCGTGTAGACCGACTGGTTGCCGAGGCGAGGCCGCTCGCGGCCGGCCACCACGGCCTCGGCGATCGCGGGCGTGGTGAAGCTGACCGCCGTCCGCAGGAGCGCGCACTCGACGGCCTGGCCCTCACCGGTGCTGTCGCGCTGGCGCAGCGCCAGCAGGATGCCGATCACCGCGGACAGCCCGGTGCTGTAGTCCACCCAGTGCACGCCCGCCCGCAGGGGCGGCTCCCCGGCCGACCCGGTGAGGGCGGCCGCCCCCGAGCCCATCTGCGCCATCATGTCGAAGCCGAGGCGGTCGCTGCCGGAGAACGAGATGGCTGCGTACACGATCGCGGGATTGGCCTGCCGAACGTCCTCGTAGCCGAGGCCGAGCGCGGCGGCCGCGGCCGGCCCGAAGTTGTGCAGCAGGACGTCGGACCGTGCCACCAGGTCGCGCACCACCTCGCGGGCCGGCCCGGCCTGACGCAGATCGAGGGTGACACCCTTCTTGCCCCGCGCCATGCTCGCGAAGGTGAACGTCTCGCCGTGGGCGCCCAGGAGCCCGACCCGGCGGTCGTCCTCACCGCCCGGCCGCTCGACGCGGATCACCTCGGCGCCCATGTCACGCAGCACCATCGCGCAGTAGGGCGCCGCGATGTATCTCCCGAAGTCGAGGACGCGCAGCCCGGTGAGAGGAGCCTCGCTCATGCGGCGATCGTTCCGTTCACGTGCCGATGATGCCAGAGCTCGGCCAGGTGGTCACGGCACCGTCGCGTCAGCTGATCTGTTCGGCCAGGGCGACGATGATGCCCGCGGGGCCGCGGAGGTAGCAGAGCCGGAAGGTGCTCTCGTACTGCGCCACCTCGCCGAGGGGCTCGGCGCCGTGGGCGCGCAGGCGGGCGATGGTGTCGTCGATCTGGTCGACGGCGAACATGATGCGATGCAGGCCCAGTGTGTTGGGCGGCGGGTTCTCCGGCTCGGCGGCGACCGCCGCGGGGGTGTGGTACTTCGTCAGCTCCAGCTTGCCGTGGCCGTCCGGGGTCCGCATCAGCGCGATGTCGCTCCGGACGCCGTCGAGTCCGACGGTGCGGTCCGCATGGAGGCCTTCGATCTGCGCCCTGCCCTCCAGCTCCATGCCGAGCTCGGTGAAGAACGCGACGGCGCCATCCAGGTCTTGGACGACGATGGCGACGTTGTCCATCCGCTGAATGGTCATGTCTCCGAGCATAGCGACGGCTTGCGCAGATCAGCCCTTGCCCAGCGCCGTCGTCACGTCCTCGTGGAGGAAGCTGACCAGGCCGGCGACGGCCGCAGCCTCGGGCAGCGGGTGCTCGTAGCTCCAGGCGGCGTCCTCGATCAGGCGGTCGCCCGCGCGGACCGAGAAGTAACTCGCTTCGCCCTTGTAGGGGCACACGCCCCGCTTGCTGGATGGCAGCAGCGCCGCGGTCACGTCCTCGCGGGGCAGGTAGGCCCGCGGCGGCGCCCCCGTCTCGAACACCATCGTGGCCCGGTCGCTTCGGGCGATCTCGAAGCGGCCGTCGCGCGTTGCCACCGCTACCGGCCGGCTCGTACGCCGGGTGTCCACGCGGTGGAAGGGATCACGCAGGGGACCTGGCAGGCGCTCGTCCTCCTCGTACCAGGCGTCCGCCCGCTCCCAGTACAGGGACGCGAACGGGGCCAGCCAGGCGGCCTCCGGCCTGGGGTTCGGGTACGTCCACACGGCGTTCTCACGTACGTCGTCGCCGACGCGCACGCTGTAGTACGAGGCGTCGCCCTTGAAGGGACAGTGCGTGATGAGGTCCGTCGGGGTCAGGGCGTCGCGGTCGAAGTCGTCCAGCGGGACGTACAGGCGCGGCGGCAGGTTGCTCTCGTGCAGCAGGCAGCCGCCCACGGTGTCGAGCACCACCCGGCCCGCGACCTCCGCACGCATCCGGCGCGGGTAGGGCTGGAACCAGAGGCGATGCTTGGGACCGTCGATCGTGTAGTTGACGTCCCCGCCGGGCTGCGTGCCGAGCGGCCCCGGGCCAAGTGTCAGCGACATGTCAACAAGCAATCGCCCATTCGCGCCCGGGATTCCCGGCTCCGCCGCCGGCGGCCTCACCCGAGGGCCGCCGGCCCACGAGCCGCACCCGATTCGTACGACCGATTTGTGACCAGTGGTCGGGTGGCGACATCGATTCCGGGAACGATGGCGGACGGCCCGACCCGGCCACGGCCACAGGCGACCAGGAGCTCCAGCGCCAGATCGCGCTGGACCACGCTCCCGCCCATGTCGATCACCGCGGGAAGGATCGATGTCAGCCGGCGCACCGCCTGTTCCCGATTGGACTGGCAGTAATGCACGAAGCTGTCCGCGATGCCGACCGCGGTCCGGCGCGTGCCGCTGAGGTGGGCCGCGATATCGGCACGGTCGGCGCACATCTCCCGGGCCACCTCCGCGGCGCGCTGATATCTGCCCGCGCCGACGATCGCGAGCAGGATGTGCATGTCGACGAAGGCGGAGTTGGACGAACTGCGCATGTCCAGTGCGATGTCGGCGGCGATGTCGAACTGGCTCGGCTCGGCCAGGCCAGCCAGCCGCAGCCGCCACAGCAGCGACACCACGTCGCAGAACTGCATGGGCGAACATTCCGGGCCCAGCACCCCGGTCAGTTCGGCGGTGCGCTCGGTCAGCGCGTCGCGATCGGCCGCCGCCATCGAGTTCAGGGCATAGTGCCAGGTCAGATGCATGCCCAGGAGGCAGTCGTCCGACATCCAGCCGGTGCGGGTGGTGGCGAGCAGTTCGGATACCGCCCGGTGCTCGCGGGTTTCGAACAGGGTGTGCGCGCAGGCGTGCACCGCCCGCGGATTGTCGTCCGGGGCGATGGACATCGCCCGGGTCGCGGCCTCGTACGACTTCGCGTATTCACCGTTCTCGCCATAGGCGAAGGCGAGCATCGCCAGCAGGTACGGGTACGCCGGGGAGCTGCCTTCGCGCAGCAGCGGACTGGCCGTCAGGCGCGCGAGCTGGATCCGGGGGGTGCCGGACAGGAAGTCAACCTGATGTCCGGCGGCCAGCGCCAGCACGTCGTCCGGAAACTCGCGGGATATGTCGAGCAGGGTCCTGCTCGCGTCGCCGAAAGCGCCGCGCAGCAGATGCTTCACGGCGGCCAGGTGAGCGGATTCCAGTTTCGGTGCCGCGACGGGCTCGATCCGCTGTATCGCCTCGCACACGGCAACCGGCGGGCGCATGCCACCCACGAGATACCGGTATGCCTGGCGAATCACGATCGCCGGCCGCCACGCGATGTCGTCGTCGAGACCTTCCAGTGCGGTGGTCATGGACCGGTCGAATCTGAGCAGTCCGTTCAAGAAGCCCGCTTCGGCCGCCCCGATCCGCTCGTCGTAGGTCGTCATGCTCATCACATCGCGGGCAGTCCGCCGAGGTACAGCTCGCGTATTCCCGGCCGGGCCCGTCGCGCCCAGTCCACCGCGCTGGCCACCTTCGCCTTGTCGATGTCGAAGAAGGGCTGCGACATGTCGGTCAGGCCGAAGGAGGGCGGGATGAAGTCGACGTCGGCGAACAACTTCCGGAATTCCGCGGCGGCGGCTTCGACGCTGACGGTGCCGTCACGGAACGAATCCATGATCTGACCGGACTTCCCGTAGAACGCGTCGATGAGCCGGTCGAGCCCCGAACCGGGGGCCGCACCCAGCCGGTCGGCCAGGATCGGCCCGGACGACTCCGCGCTGTGCGCCGCCGATTCGGCGACCTGACGCAGCCGCTGTTCGGTGCGCATCGTGCCGGTCACCTGGTTGACCTGCCACACCCGGAACCACGCGTTCCACAGCTCGTAGTCCCGGAACGAGGTGTAGGCGTTGGCCACCAGATAGTCGTTCTCGGCGATCAGGCTCGTCTGCAGGGCCTCCACGTCGTGGAACGTCTCGGGTTCGAAGCCCCTGTCGAACCGTTTGATCAGCGCCTCGGCGAGACGGTCGGCGACCGCCGCCGTGTTCTGCATGCCGCGGGAGAAGAGCGGGTCGATGAATCCGGCCGCATTGGAGGTCAGGCACCAGCGATCACCGACCGTCTGCCGCGCCGTGTACTGCAGCCGGCCAACGCTGGTCCACTCCCGCGCCGGCTCGGCGTGCCGGAACTGCTTCCCGATCTCCGGATAGGTCTCCAGGAATTCCGCGAAGGCCCGTTCCGGATCGGCGAACGGTCTCTCGTCGCCGTCGTCGATACGCCAGCAGACCCCGACGCTGCACAGCGGATTCGCCGCCCCCTCGTGGTTGTCGAACGGGATCACCCACATCCAGCCGCCCGGGAAGATGTGATGCAGCGTGCCGGTGTGCCACTGCTTCGGCCCGCGGACGGTGGCCACCTCGTCGAACGGAACGACGCCCGTCATGTGGGTGAAGACGGATTTCGCGCTGGTGCGCAGCCCTTCGGTGGTGCGCAGCGACAGCGCCTTGGCCAGGATGGAATCCCGACCGCTCGCGTCGACCACGTACTCGCCGGCGAACCTCGTCCCATCGGCGCATTCGACGGTGACGCCGCGCTCGTCGATATCGATGCGCCGGGTGCCGATCCCATCGACGAGAACCGCGCCGCGTTCCACGGCCCGATCGGCGAGCCAGTGGTCCACGTCGGCGCGGAACAGGTGGGACTCCGTCTCCACGATCTCGGAGAGCGGGAATTGATGCACCCGTTCGGGGGGCGCACCTGGCCGATGGTAGACGAAGCCGAAGTTGTTCTTCATACCGCAGGTGCCGACGCGTTCGATCAGATTGCCGAACGAGGCGAGCGCGGCGAGCTCGGGCGCCCGGTACTTCAGGCTCATCAACTTGTAGGTCTTGGACGTGTTCGGAATCGTCGATTCCCCGATGGCGAAGCGCGGGTGCCGCTTGGCGTCGATCATGCAGGTGGTCAGGCCGGATGCCTGCAGGCATATCGACAACGTGCTGCCGGAAAGACCGGACCCAAGGATCAGCACATCGAATTTCTGGTCCACTACGTGCCCCTCTTCCCCCTTTCGAGCGGAGTCTGCTGGTGGTACTGCATGAGCCATCGATCTGCCCGCTTCACATATGTTGTCGATATGGCCGCGTAGGTTCCGGCCAGCCCCACCCGCTTCTGGTACATCTCATAGAAGATCAGGTGCGCGTCCGCACCCAGTTCCCGCTCGTGGAACTCCAGGATCTGATAGGTCTCGATGAGGGGGGCACCGGCGACCGCGTTCAGTGCCACCTGCCGGGTCAGCGTGGCGTGCGGGGACGGTACCGCGAATACCGCGTCATCGGCCATGACCGCGGCGTAGAATTCCAGGGCGCCGCCCGAACTCCATACCTGCCATTGCCGCAGTTCGAGCTCGACCGGACTCAGCTGGGTCAGTGCCTCGTCGTTCGTACCCATGAATACCCCGCCCGATTCCAGAAAACAGCGGCCGTCGACAGGTCGGCGACACAGACGATGCAGCCATGTGACATTAGCACAGCTCAACTGAACCTGCAAGAGTCGGCATGCATAATATCCGGTGGGGTGGGGCCTCCGTTCAGGGGAGCCAGGACAGCTCGAGAGAAGAGAGAAGGGGGGATGGAGCAGTGCCGGTGGAGGCGAGGGCGCAGCGCGAACGGGACGCCGCGTCGGGACGGCGTCACACCACCCTACTAGAGGCGCATCGTTGCTCACCTCGAGCTGACCGAGAGCCAGCCATGATCCACCCGGCTGGAAACATCGTGATAGAGAGGGAATAACATTGGACATCATGCGTGGTAGGGAGCACGAGTCCGAGACGGTGACCGTTGTCCATGACCCGCTCGAGATGACCGAGGCCACTCGCGCGCTGCACGCGGCAGGCCACGAGGTGGCACTGGTGCCGACCATGGGCGCGCTGCACGCCGGGCACATGGCGCTGGTCGAGCAGGCGCGGAAGAGCGGAGCCGCGGTCGCCGTCTCGATCTTCGTCAACCCGCTGCAGTTCGGACCCGGCGAGGACTTCGACCGCTATCCGCGTACGCTGTCGGCCGATCTCGAGCTGCTGCGGGGCACCGGCACACGGTTCGTCTTCGCGCCCGCGGCCAGCGACATGTATCCGGACGGCCGCCGGACGGCGGTGACACCCGGCCCGCTCGGCACCGAACTCTGCGGCGCCACCCGGCCGGTGCTCTTCGGCGGCATGCTCACGGTCGTCGCGAAGCTGCTGCAGATCGTCCGTCCGGACGCGGCCTACTTCGGCGAGAAGGACTATCAGCAGCTGGTGTTGATCCGCCAGCTGGTGCGTGACCTCAACTTCGGCATGCGGATCGTCGGGGTGCCGACGGTGCGCGAGCCGGACGGGCTGGCGATGTCCTCGCGCAATCTGTATCTCGGCGCGGCCGAGCGCGTCTCGGCGCTCCAGCTGTCGGCGGCGCTGGCCGCGGGCGCCCGCGCCGCGGCCGGCGGTGCCGACGCGGCGCTCGACGCGTCCCGCGCGGTCCTGGCCGCCGCGGACGGTGTCGAAGTCGAATATCTACAACTGCGCGACGACGACCTCGGACCGGCACCCGCCGCGGGCACGGCCCGGCTGCTGCTGGCGGCATGGGTCGGAGGCACCCGGCTCATCGACAACGTGCCAGTGACCATTGGTGGGGAGGCCGATCGATAGTGTCGACGTGTCTGTTCTTGCTCGATAGAGAATCAGGGAGGTTCGTCGCACTGGAAACTCGCGACGAGTCGCTCTATCGCCGGCACGGCTTCGAGGCCGCCCGGCAATTGGGACTGACCCATCGGTATTCGTACGGACCGCACTGGTTCGACGGTCCGGAGCTCCGCAGATCGATCTGGACCGTACGAGACCTGAGCGGCTCCGCGCTCGCCGAGGTGAGCGGCGGCCTGGATGTCGACGGCGGCTCGTGGTTGACCTTCCACCGCGGCACCGGCATCTACTGCCGGATGCTGACCGGGACACCGGAGGACCGGCCTGCGATACCTCGGCGCCGCGCCGTGACGGTTTCGCCGAGCGGACTGCCCGTCGAATGCGCGACCGCCGATTCCGCCCGAGCCGCCGCCGAACTGCTCACCGCACAGCTCGTGCCGGCACTCGGGAATTCCGGCGGAACGATGCCCGGATTCCGGCTCCTGATCGCGGACCAGCGAGACGTGTGCGTCGTCACCTTCGACGGCCGCGATGCGGTGACCGCCGAATTCGTCACCGACGACCGGCCTCGGGTATTGACGACATCAGGTCCCGCCGACCAGCTCGCGAAACGAATCGAGTCGGTTTCCGCCCCGACCGGAGAGCTCTATTCCTGGGGCCCGTGGCTGTCGGCCTGTGCGGCGGACGACCTCGACCCGCCGATCTTCCGGCCCCCCTTTCGCACCTCGCCCGAGCCGGACGCCATCGCGTGGACGAAGAGCGTCTCGATCTACTCCGCGGACCGGATGGGAACCGAATTCTTTGCATACAATGAGCGCCAGCTGTTCGATGACCAACCGGTACCGACCGATGTCCACCGGATGGGTTTTCCAGCGAGCCCGGACGATTTCTACGTCGGCATCGCACGCGCCGACACCTGAGCAGGTAGGCGGAGACGTGGCCGAGGAACACAGGACATGAGTGCGGTGACAATCGGAATTCCCGACGTTCGCATCGGCCACTGGTCCGATCCGATCGGCGAAACGGGCTGCACGGTGATCACGTTTCCCGAGGGCACGACCGCGTCCTGTGAGGTGCGCGGCGGCGCCCCGGCCTCGCGGGAACTGGACGCGCTGGCCCCCGAAAAGACCGTCTCGGTGGTGGATGCGGTCGTCCTGACCGGTGGTTCGGCATTCGGGCTGGCCGCCGCCGATGGTGTCATGCGCTATCTGGAGGCTGCCGGCCGCGGCGTGCCCACCCCCGGCGGCCGGGTGCCGATCGTGCCCGCGCTCGGACTGTTCGATCTCGCCGTCGGTGACCCGGCCGCGCGCCCGACCGCCGAGAACGGCCACGCCGCGGCCGCCGCCACCTCCGGCGAACAGGTCTGGACCGGGCGGGTCGGCGCCGGCGCCGGCGCGTACACCTCGCACTGGCGCGGACCGGACGGTCGCAAGCCCGGCGGCATCGCCTATGCCGAGCGCCAGCTGGCCGACCTCGTCGTCGGTGCGCTGTGCGTGGTCAACGCCTTCGGCGACATCGACCACGGCACCGCCGTCACCTCGCTGGACGCGGTCGCCATGCTCAGGGATCTCACCTTCGCGGAATCGCGGACGCACACCACGATCGGCGTCGTCCTCACCAATGCCCGGCTCGACAAGGTGGGCTGCCGGATCGTGGCGGAGGGCGCGCACGACGGCCTGGCCCGTGCCCTCACCCCACCGCACACCCGCTTCGACGGTGACGCCTTCATCGCCGCCGCGACCGGCCGCGTCGTGGCCAACGTCGATACGGTCCGGCTGATGGCCGTCGCAACGGTCGCCGAGGCCATCCGCTCGTTGGACACGACGTAACCAGCGGCTCGGCCGAGTTCGCGGGTCCCGTGTGATGCCGCGGTAGGCCCGGCGCGGGCTCTCGCGAGCACGATGGGGCCCGCGACTAGCGGGCCATAGGCAGAATGGGCCCGTGCTACGATGATCCGTGCACGAGCAGCGCAGGGTTGCCTGTGCCATCTGGTCAGCACTGTCAAGGAACAGTGACCTGAGTCAGGGTGAGGAAGTCGACTGCGGCCGCAGGTGGTGGAG
>Ga0066903_100006155_pt1 | contig 10576 bp, 12 predicted proteins | sample PanSoiMetaGPlot1_FD_67491 | JGI IMG/M metagenome (GOLD analysis project Ga0066903, IMG submission 67491) | Tropical forest soil microbial communities from Panama analyzed to predict greenhouse gas emissions - Panama Soil - Plot 1 (version 2) | ecosystem: Environmental > Terrestrial > Soil >...
CCCAACCGGGATTGGAAAGCTTCTCTCGAGATGTCGAACCGTTTCCCGCGCCCGTCGGTGATGGGCATCGTCAACGTCACGCCGGACTCGTTCTCCGACGGCGGCGTGCACCTCGATCCCGTCACCGCCGCCGCGGCCGTGCGGCGGATGATCGAGGAGGGCGCGGCGATCGTCGACATCGGCGGCGAGTCGACCCGTCCGGGACACGAGCCGGTCTCGCTCGACGAGGAGCTGCGTCGCGTGGTGCCGGTGCTGGAACGCCTCGCGGGCATTCCGGTTTCGATCGACACCTCGAAGGCCGAAGTCGCGCGCCAGGCGCTCGGGCTCGGCGCCGAGCTCGTCAACGATGTGACTGCGCTGCGCGGCGACGCAGGGATGGCGGAGCTCGTCGCCGACTCGGGCGCGTGGGTCTGCCTGATGCACTGGGACAAGGTGGAGGATCTCACCGAGGTTCAGCGCTTCCTCGAGGAGCGTCTCCGCTTCGCCGTCGAGGCGGGCATCGACGAGGACCGCGTCCTGCTCGACCCAGGAATCGGCTTCGGCAAGACCGTGGCGCAGAACTTCGAGCTCGTGCGCCGGCTCGACGAGCTGACGGAGCTCGGGCGGCCCGTCCTCGTCGGCTTCTCGCGCAAGAGCTCGCTCGGCCGAGTCCTCGGCGATCCACTGGCGAAGCAGGGCCCGCTCTCGGCCAGCATCGCAGCAGCGGTGACAGCCTACGAGCGAGGCGCCACGATGCTGCGTGTCCACGACGTCCGCGAGCATGTCGAGGCGCTCGCGATCGCCGCGGCGGTTGCCGGATGATCATCGAGGCGCACGGCGTCGAGGTCTTCGGGCACCACGGCGTGAACGAGGACGAGCGCCACCACGGCCAGACATTCCTCGTCGACGTCCGGCTCTACGCGCCGGACCCGGGCGATGACGCCATCGCCGCGACGATCGACTACCGGCGGGTGCGCGAGATCGTCCACGCCGTCAACGACTCCGGCCGGTTCCAGCTGCTGGAGACGTTCGCGGTCGCGATCGCCGATTCCGTCCAGGAACAGCTGCTGCCGGACCGAGTCGAGGTCCGCGTCCGCAAGCCAGGCGTCGCGTGGGCGGAGTGGACGGCGGTCACCGTCGAGCGGTCGTGAGGCGTAGCCGGTACTCGACACTGCGCGCGCTCGGTTGCAGCTCGACGTAGAGGTACAAGCCGTGCGTTGCCGTGTTACGGAACGTCGCGAGCCCGTGCTTCCCGACGACGAGCGGCCGAGCCTTCAGCGTCTTCGACGAGCGCGGTAGCAGCCGCAGCTTGACGGCCCCGGAGGCGCGCACGCGCAGCACCATTCCAGCCGGGGCCCACGCGCGGTAGAGGTCGACGGGGTCCTCGTTGCGGTCGAGGTGCGCGACGAGGAACGCGCCGGGATGTCCAGGCTGGGTGAGGGGCTGCGTTCCGGCCGGGAACAGCGCATGCGGCTCGATCTCGGCCGGGTGCTCGTTCGGCTCCTGCGGGTCGCTCGGCGGCGTCCGATACGCGAGCGCGTTGGGAATGTTCAGCAGGCCCCAACCGGACGCGTTGTCGAAACCGCGCGGCCCGATGTCGACGGCCGAGCGGCGCATGATCTCGAACAGCTGCGTGTTGTCGAGGTACGGCCGGTCGGTCCAGACCCACGCCGCCGCGCCCGCGACGAGCGGGGCGGAGAAGCTCGTGCCGGGGGCCTCGAGATAGCCGGACGCCTCCTGCGCCAGCGGCTCCGCGACCGGGATGCGCACGCCCGGGGCGACGAGGTCGACAGTCGGCGCCACCGTCGAGAACGACGCGACCCGTCCGGTCTCGGTCGTCGCACCGACGGTGAGGACATGGGGATACGCGGCCGGGTAGCCCTTCGGGCTTCCCTCCATCCCTTCGTTCCCGGCCGCGGCGACGACGAGAGAGCCCGACCGGTAGGCGAACATGACGGCGTCCTCGAGCAGCGGATCCTGATCCTCGCCGCCGAAGCTGAGGTTGATCACGCCCGGTCCTTGGCGCGCCGCCTCGGCGATGCCCTGGATCGCGGCGCCCTCGTTCAGGATCCCGAACGGGCTTGCGTCCCAGACGCGCAGGATGGCGTCGGGGTAGACGCCGACGATACCGAAGCCGTTGTTCGGAGCACCGATGACAGAACTGACCTCGGTGCCGTGATCCTCGTCAGCGTCGTCAGTCGTCTGCTTGTTCATCAGGATCGTGTTCGGCCGGTTGGCGAACTCTGGGTGCGTGATGTCGAGCCCGGAGTCGACGACTGTGACCGGCTTTCCCGGCCCGGGCGAGTCGGCGCGATCCGCGCCGATCGCACCGCGCCACCACTCCGTCGGCACGAGCGGGTCGGTCGCCTGCGTTGCGACGCTCGCCTTGGGCAGCAGACGCTCCGGCTCCGCGACCGCAACCGCGCCGGCGCCGCGCAGCCGCGCCACGCCGGCCTCGTCGACGCGCCAGATGCGCAGCTCGGGAACGAGTTCGGTCGCGCCGATGTGACGGGCAAGCTCCGCGCCGTGGCCGGGCCTCAGCTGGACGAGCTCGGCACGCGCGGGGGTCGCGCTTGCGAGCAGGACGGCCGTCGCGATGAGGAGATGACGCGCCAAGGGTCTCAGAGTAATCGGCTGATTACCCTGCGGGCGTGACGCGAATCTTCATCGGGCTCGGCTCGAACCTCGGCGACCGCGAGGGGACGCTCCGGGCGGCCGTTGGCCGCCTTCGGCGTCTCCCGGAGACCGAGGTCGTGCGGATGTCCACCCTCCGGGACACCGACCCAGTCGGCTACGTCGACCAGCCGCGCTTCCTGAACGGCGCCGTCGAGGCCGAAAGCGCGCTCCCACCGCGCGCGCTGTTGGTGGCCCTGCTCGAGCTCGAGCGGGCGTTCGGCCGCGACCGAGGCACGGTTCCGGCGCAGGGGCCCCGGACGCTCGACCTCGATCTCCTCCTCTACGGCGAGGAGCAGATCGACGAGCCGGGGCTCCAGGTTCCGCATCCCAGGCTGCACGAGCGGCGCTTCGTGCTGGAGCCTCTGGCCGAGCTCGACCCGGCTCTGGAAGTGCCTGGAAAAGGGTCGATCCAGACCCTCCTCGCGAAGCTAGACTCATCGACGTGAGCCACCTCGACGAGCTCGACGAGTTCGAGGCAGAGCTCGAGCTCCGCCTCAAGAAGGAGTACACGGCGGTCTTCGGGCTCTTCCGCTACTGCGTCCTTACCCAGGACGCCACCTACCTCTGCAACCGGCTCGACCTGGCCCAGGTCTCGCAGCCGAACTATCCCTTCTTCCATCTGCGGATGGAGGACGTCTGGGTCTGGGACAAGAACCGCCCGACGCGGATCATCCCGCGCGCCGAGGTCTGGACCTCGAGCGACGTCACCGTCGAGGAGCTGCGCGGCGAGGGCGAGGACGGGCGCCTCACCGCCGAGGCGCTCGCCGAGAAGATCGGCGAGTCGCTCTCCGCCGACGACGACTACAGCTAGAACCGCGTGCTGCTCACGATTGACGTCGGCAACACGTCGACGGTCTTCGGGCTGTTCGACGGCGCCGAGCTGACGGAGCATTGGCGCGTCGCGACCGAGCGGCACAAGAGCGGCGACGAGCTCGGCGCCCTCTTTCGGAACTTCATCGACCTGGCGCGCGTCGACGGCATCGCGCTCTCTTCGACCGTGCCGCAGCTCGTGCGCTCGTACCAGGAGTTCGCCGCGCGGTACACATCGGCGGAGTTGCTCGAGCTCGGCCCTGGCGTAAAGACGGGGATTCCGATCCGGTACGACGAACCCCGCGAGGTCGGGCCCGACCGGATCGCGAACGCGGTCGCAGCGGCGGCCGCCTACGGCGCGCCCTGCATCGTCGTCGACTTCGGCACGTCCACGAACTTCGATGTCGTGTCGGCTGCGGGCGAGTACGTCGGCGGAGTACTCGCGCCGGGCATCGAGATCTCGATGGACGCGCTCTTCGCCCGGGCGGCCCGCCTTCGCAAGATCGACTTCATCGAGCCTGAGGCGGTGATCGGGAAGACGACGGTCGCCGCGCTCCAATCGGGGGTCGTCTACGGCTTCGCCGGCCAGGTCGACGGGATCGTCGGCCATATCCGGGCCGAGCTCGGCAGCGACGCGCCCACGGTCGCCACCGGTGGTCTCGCCGACCTGATCGCCCCGCACGCCCGGACGATCGACCAGGTCGATCCCTTTCTCACGCTGGAGGGCCTTCACCTCGTGTGGGAACGGAACCGCTAGAAGCGTCAGGATTCCCGTATGACCCTGGTGGGGACCGTCCGCTGGACGTTCCTGGTCCTGGCCGTTGCGGCGACCGTGGCGACCCTCCTGCTCCTGCTCTGGAGCCTGCGTGGCCGTGGGCGGACGACCGAGGTGACGAGGAGCGACCGGCGGCGGCCGTCAGGCCTGCGTCGGGATCCGCGAGAGGCGCTCGCCCTGGTCGGCGATGCGTTGGCGGCGACACACAACCCGCGCGTGCTGCTGCCCGTGATCCTCGAGGTGATCACCGAGGCGACCGACGCGCTCGGCGGCCAGATCTTCGCGGGCGCGGAAGAGGTCGCGTGGCTCGGCGAGGTAGGCGGCGGGCGAAAGCCGCTCACGCTCGAGCTCGATGCGACGACGAGGCTGCTGCTGTTTCCGCCTGACGACGGCTTTTCGAAGGAGACGCGGACACTCGCCGAGTGGCTCGCATCGCAGGCGGCGGTCGCGCTCGACAACGCCCGCCTGCACGACATCGTCCAGCGGCAGGCGATCACGGACGACCTGACCGGCCTCGTCAACCGGCGGCGCTTCATCGAGGCGCTCGAGTCCGAAGTGGAGCGGGCGCGAAGCTTCGGCTCGCCGCTCACGATCGTGCTCGCCGACCTCGACAACTTCAAGCAGGTGAACGACGAGTTCGGGCACCACGGCGGCGACGTCGTCCTGCGCGCGTTCGCGGACCTCATCCGATCGCACGTGCGGGACGTCGACGTCTCCGGGCGCATCGGCGGGGAGGAGTTCGCGATCCTGCTGCCTGAGACCGACGGCGTCGGGGCGTCACGGGTCGCGGAGCGCATGCGGCGCTCGCTGAACGAGGTCACCATCCCGCTGGCGGACGGCGCCTCGATCCATGTCGCATCGAGCTTCGGAGTGGCTGCTCTGGCGCCCGGCCAGACAGGAGACGGCCTGCTCAGGGCGGCTGATGCGGCTCTCTACCGCGCGAAGGACGAAGGAAAAAACCGCGTTGTTGCGTAAATCCTGGTCTGGCGGAGGGCGATATCCGCACCTATGCTGTCCAACGGAAGCCCGATACTTATGCGCGTGCGAGTCTCATTCGATGCGCTGCGGCTCTGCCTGCTGGTAGCAGCGGGCGTGACCTCCGGGTATCTCTGGCGTGCCGCATTCGAGCAGAGCTCGCCCGCCGAGCAGCGCGTCGCGGCGACGCCGCGCATCGTCCACCCGGCGCCGGCGCCGCCGACGGTCCGCATCGTGCCGCATCACCTGACTGCCCCGGCGAAGCGCTCGGCCACACACCACGTCGTTGTTCACAGCACGCCGCCTCCCTCGACCTCGCTCGTCTCGCAGCCGGTGGCCTTGCCGGCCCTTCCGGGGACGTCGCCGCCGTCGAAGCCGACACCGAAGCCCACACCGGCGCCGTCTCCGCCGCCGACGACCACCACGACCCCGCCGCCGCAGGCGCCGACGCCGACGACTCCCGTGTCGACGCCCGTCACCCAGACCGTGTCGGCACCGCCTACGACGACGACGCCGACGACGGCGACGACCCCGCCGCCGGAGACACAGCCGCCTGACGAGACGCGCCCTGGCTGGGGCAACGGCGACAAGAACCACGACCACAGCGGGCCGGGCGGCGGCAAGAGCAAATAGCCGCGATCAGCCGCGAACGCGGCCTGCCGCGACACGCCCGATTCGAAGCGCCCGCGCCATGAACGGCCCCGGATCGGCGAGCTCGAAGTGCGCATGCACGACGTGCCGACGAGGCCTGAGCACGGCAGCGGCGGACCGCATCCGCCCGCGTCGCAGCTGCCACCCGAGATGGAGAAGCTCCGCGTCCTCCCAGCGGTAGCGCGTGCCCGGTCGACTTTCCGCGTAGGCCGGGTCGCGCCCGAGCTCCGAGTCGGCCCAGATTGCCGGCAGATTCGCGCCAGCGCGGATTGCGAGCGTCATCGAGCCGTACGGCCTCGGGTTGAAGTCGAGGACGGCGAGCCTCTCGCCGAGGTCGACGAGCTCGACCTCGAAGATTCCGTTCCAGCCGAGGGCCTGGACGAGCGCGTCGACGCGCTCGCGGAGCCCACCCGGCGGCACGATCGTCTCCGAAGCCGCGGCGTTGCCGGCGAGTGGGGGCCAGGTGCGGACGTATCTGGACACCGCAAGCGCGCGCAGTCCGCGATCCGCGGCGACACCGCCCGCAGAGACAATCGAGCCCTCGACGAACTGCTGGACGATCAGCGGTGCCTGCACCGATTCCTTGGCGAGAACGGCATCGTTCGTGTCGCGGACGACGACCAGCCGGTTGTACTGCGCCGCGGCGGGGTCGAACGAGCGAGCCGGCTTGAGCACGGCGGGAAGGCCGACCTCGGCGACGGCGGCCGGCACCTCGTCGACGCTGTCGCAGCGGACGCTCCTCGGCGGCGCAAGCCCAACAGACGCCGCCGCGTGGGCGATCGCGTCCTTGTCGAGTGCACGCTGGACGGCTTCTTGTGAAGGGAGGCCCGTCGAGGCGTGCGAATCGATGCATTCTCGGTGTTCCGAGACCGCGAGCAGCGCAGCGTCGGATGATGCAAGCAGGAGCTCATATGGCTCGTCCTGGAGGATCTGCTCGAGCCGAGCGATGAACCGCTCAGGATCCTGCGTGGGATCCGGGGTCGTGAATCGTGCTTCGCAGTAGCGCGACCACTGTGCGGCAGCAGGGTGGTGCGCCGCGGTGACCGACGGGCGAAAGCCGGCGCGACCGAGGCCCCTGCACGCGGCGACGACCGCGCGAGCGGTTCCGTCCGTGACCAGGACGCGTTCCTTCATGCGAGCCACGCCACCCCTTCGCCGCCCCACTGCCACTCGTAGAGAGCGATGCCGAGGGGCATCAGGTACGAGAAGGCACGCAGCTGCGACGTGTACGCGAGGATCGAGCGCTGTTTGGCAGCCCAGGCGCGGGGCTTCGACGGCACCGCGTGCCACTCGGGCGACTGTTTGACGAGCGCGCGGATCGACGGCGGAAGCCGGGGCTGTTGGTACCCGGCGGTCGCCTTGCCGCGGAACGCCAGCGACGCGGCATTGCGACGCCGGCTTCCCAACTCGCGCGTCTCGCCGAGCAGACGCCACATCGCGTACGGCTGGTCGACGTACAAGCCGATCCTGTGCGTCGTCGCCAAGTTCTCCAGGACGAGTTGCGCGGCGGCAGCGTGGTCGCCGTGGGCGCACGGGAACGCCGGGACGAGAACGTTCTGCACATCCTCCAGCGCCGATCGAAGCGCCGCCTCGACCCCTTCGGCGCCACGCGCCTCGTACGGGAGCCAGCGCGGCTTGGCACCGAGGAGCGCACACGCGTGAATGTCCTCGACGCGCCGCGCGGCCGCCGACTCGCCCGCCGACGAAAATCCTGACTGGGTATCCCAGGCTTTCGGTGGTGCGTCCGAGCTCGGGTCGCCGGCGAAGGGCGTGACGACACGAACGGTCGTCCCTGAACGTGTCAGCGCCGCGATCGCGGCTCCGAGCGACAGCGCAGCGTCGTCCAGGTGAGGCGAGACGACCGCAATGTCGCCAGGTGGCCACGCTTCGACCGGCAGCAACGAGGAAGCCGCTCGCCCGGTCACTTCCGTCGACCCCGCCGAAAGACTCCGGCGAGCGCGGGCAGGGACCGTCTGAGCTCGCCGGGAAGGGCGCGGGGGTCGAGGGCAAGGGAGCGGCGAGCGGCGGCAAGAGCTGCGTGTCGCTCGCCGCGAGTCAGGTAGGCCCGTGCGAGTGTCGCCTCGAGGCTTGCCTCGGCGCGTCTCTCCAGCCGAGTGTGCCGCTCTTCCGGATGTCGCTCGAAGTACCCGTGAACGGTGCGGCGGGCTCCCTGAACGCCGGCGTCGATGTCGGCCGTCGCCGACGTGGTGTGCTTGCGGTAGTAGGTGGCGATGGTCCGGTCGCCGGCCACGGTCGCATGCTCGAGCGCCCGGAGGACGTAGTCCCAGTCCTGGGAGACGGTCATGTCGCTGCTCCACCTGCCGGTCGCGTCGACGACGGCGCGGGGAAAGAGCAGCGAGAAGGGGCGGACGGTGAAGCGTCCCAGCAGGCAGTCGACGCGGGCATCGCCTTCGCTCCGACAGGTCATCTTCCACAGCGGCCGGAGCTCCGAGTCGCAGAACATCGTCGCGCCATACGAAATGACGTCGTCGCGTTCGCCGGCGAGCTGAAGGAGTCGCTGCGTGCTCCCTTGGGCGAGCGCGTCGTCGGCATCGACGAATCTGATGTGGTCGGCGCGTGCCGCCGCAATGCCGGCATTGCGTGCCGCGCTTTCGCCGGCGTGCTCGATCCGGACGACTCGCACCCGCGCGTCGTCGATGTCCGTCAATAGCTGGTCGACCGGCTCGGGACAGCCGTCATCCACCAGGATCAGCTCGACGTCGCATCCTTCCTGGTCGAGGACGCTCGTGATCGCCTGGACGAACCAGTCCCGCCTGGGGTTCCAGACAGCCATGACGAAGCTGACGAGACTCACCGACGACCGAGTAGACGGTCCGGTCCCACTCCGGCTCTGTCGAACAAGTAGCGCAGCCGCTGTTCGAACGGTAGTCGCGGCCGGCGCCCGTAGATCACCGGGTACAGCGCCTTCTGCAGGAGCCCGAGCTCGGACCGGCGCCGGTGCTCCTTGATCCGCGCATAGAGCTCGGGGTGCAGCGCGCGCAGCGTGTCGACGGCCTGCGCATGGCGGCGACGGTCGCTGGAGAGTCGGCGGCCCGCCTGGATCCGTCGCCTGTACGTCACGAAGCCCGGGCCCATGTAGACGCCGCGCTCGCCGCGCTCGGCCAGGGACATCCAGACGTGCCAGTCCTCGTACGGGAAGGTCCGCCCGTCTTGTCCGTCCGGTAGCCAGCCGCCGATCTGCTCGAGCGCGCTTCGCCGGAGCATCGGTGCGCCCCAGTCGTTGGAGTACGCCACGCGGTACGGGTCGAGGCGCGCGGGGACGGAACGCGCGATCTGCTGGACGCCGAACTCCGCGTAGTCGCCGAAGCAAACGGCGGCGTCGGGGTCGGCGTCGAGGCGATCGGCCATCCGTGCGAGCGCGCCGGGGAGCAGCTCGTCGTCAGCGTCGAGCGGGAAGACGTACGGCGCCGACGTCTCACGCAAGGCGATCGTCCGAGCCTCCGGCACGCCGACGTTCTCCGCGACGCGGAGCACAAGCACGCCGTCCCGCTCGAGCTCGGCGAGTGCGTCGAGTGTTGCCGGATCGCGCGACGCATCGTCGACCACGACGAGCTCGATCTCCTCCTCTTCGCGCACCGACCGCACGGCGTCGAGCACGTACGTCCCGTCGTCGTGACACGGGACGAGCACAGCGACTCGTGCGCTCATGCGGCCAGCGGCTCGCGCCGGTCGAGCTCCTGCTCGAGCCGGGACAGTTCGCGCCGCCTCCGCCGGTACTTCCACTGGAAGTAGAAAAACGCTTTGAGATGGCGGCCGGCCGTGCGCGACAGGGGTCGGCTGCTGGTCATGCGTCTATACGCGTGGACGACCGTCGCCGCCGGAAAATAGACGACCTCGCCGCCGGCGTCGCGAATGCGGATGCACCAGTCGATGTCATCGGGGCCGTAGAAGATGCGCGGATCAAAGGGGCCCGCCGCCCGCGCGAGCTCCGTACGGAAGATCTGGCACGCACCGAGCACGTACGGGACGGCCCTCGGGTGCGAGTGGTCGACGTCCTCCATCAGGTGGCGCCGGACGAGGCGGCTGTCGTCAAAGAAGCGATCGAGCGGCGGCCGACGCAGGAATGGAAGAACGAGCGGCGGGAAGCGCCGGCACGAAAGCTGGAGCGTTCCGTCCTCGTGCTCGAGTCGCGGGCCGAGCAAGCCCCACCCGGGATGGGTGTCGAGCGCGCGGACGAGCGCGGGAAGGGCACCCTCGGTCAGTTGCGCGTCCGAGTCGAGGAACATCGTGTAGCGGCTGCGAGCGAGCCGAAGGCCGCACTCGCGGGCGGCAACGCCGAGGTTCCGATCGAGCGCCACGACCTCGGCCTCAGGGTGAGCGCGCCGAGCCCACTCGACCGTGTCGTCGGTCGACGCGTTGTCGACGAGCACCGTGTGCACGTCGACACCGGCCCGCTCGGCGATCGAGCCCAGGCACTGCTCGAGCTCATCGCGCACCGAATGCGCGACGACCACGATCGTCACGTCCGGTTCCTCAGGTGACCCTTGCATGCAGGAAACTCACCTTACTGACGTGCCTGGTCGGGGCCTTCCCTCGCGCGCGGTACCCCTTTCGAGGGAATTCGGTAAGCGGCCGTCTCGGTCTGCCCGAAGCCTCGAACCGTGGTCCGTGCGGCTTCCCGAGGACTCGTTTCGGCCGCTGCGTCTCTGCTCGCTGCCCTTGCGTTCGCGGGGACGGCGCCGGCGGCGG
>Ga0066903_100006156_pt1 | contig 10575 bp, 7 predicted proteins | sample PanSoiMetaGPlot1_FD_67491 | JGI IMG/M metagenome (GOLD analysis project Ga0066903, IMG submission 67491) | Tropical forest soil microbial communities from Panama analyzed to predict greenhouse gas emissions - Panama Soil - Plot 1 (version 2) | ecosystem: Environmental > Terrestrial > Soil >...
CGCAGACACGCAGGTGATTGGAACCCCCGAGCGCTGCATCGAGGTCCTGCGCAACGTTCAAAACACCCTGGGCGCATCGGAGTTCGTCGGGGTGTTCAAGTACGGCGGGATGCCATATGAGGAGGCGGAGCGCAGCCTTCGGCTCTTTGCATCGGAAGTAATGCCCGCTCTGAAAGCCGACAGACGCGAGCAGGCGCATCCAGCCGCCGCCGGCTCGTAGGCACGGCGTAACGCAGCAGGGCGCACGGAACCGCACTCGGGCGGTATGCCTGCGTCAGACCGGACGGCTTCATTCCGCTCTGCGGTGGTCGAAAGCGAAGGAGGACCTTCAACCTCCTCGTTAGTCTCCGCAAGGGGTAAGCAAGGGCCGACAACTTCCGTCGCACTACCTGGACGGGCGCGTCTTGAACCTCGCGAGCGTGAGCTCCTCGGTCACATCATCGAATACTATTTCGACCGGCATGCCGCAGCGGATGTCGGCGTTCGCCCCGAGCAGATTTGCCAGCACCCTCGGACCCTCGTCCAGTTCAACTTCCACGACGTTGTAGGGAATGTCGCCTTCATAGCTGCGGAAGTAAGCCTGATGAAACACCACCCACGAACTGATCCGACCGTGGCCGGAGAGTCTCGTCCAGGTGAACTTGCGCGACCAGCAGCCCGGGCACAGCGGCGCCGGGGGATACCAGGTCAGCCCACATCCGTCGCACTTCTGCAGCCGCAGTTCGCGGCGTTTGAGTCCTTCCCAGTAAGGTCGGTTGAGCGAGGAGATCGTCGGGAGCGGTTTCTGGTACTCAGATTCTTTCATCCGCGTTACTTGTGATAGATGAGCGAGTCGCCATAAGCATTCGCCCACTGAATGACTTCGGCATCCTTGACTTGCCTGGCGCCGCATTCGCCGCGCAGCTGTCGCACGATTTCGACCTGATGATTCCAGCCCATGATGTGCGCTTCGGAAAGCAAACCCCCGTTGGTATTCATAGGGAGCTCTCCTCCGATTTCGATGCGGCCATCCTGCGTGAAGCCCGCCGCTTCCCCTGGCTTGCAGAAGCCGAAGCGCTCGAGCGCGATCCAGGCAACTATGGAAAACGCGTCGTAGGTGAAGAGCGCGTCAACCTCAGCCGGTGTTACTCCGGCCATCTGGTACACGCGCTGCTGGCCGGCCTCATATTCAAACACTGATTGTTGAGCTACGCCGAGCCCGGGATATGCCCAGATGAACTCCTCGCGACCGCCCGGCAATCCCTGCATGCCGCCGATGTAGACCGGGGGTTTTTTCAGATCGCGCGCGCGTTCCGAGGTCGTCACGATGGCGCATGCCGCCCCATCGTTGATAAGGCAATAGTCGAGAAGATGAAGTGGCTCGCAGACGTAGCGCGATCGCTGATGGGCTTCGACATCGATAGATTCGCGCATAATCGCCGCGGGATTCATTGCGGCGTGCCTGCGAAACGCGACCGGCACGGAGGCGAGCGCGCGGCTATCGCAGCCGTAGCGATCGAAGTAGCGTCGCGCCACCAGTGCTGCGCCCGCGCCGGGTGAGGTCATGCCATACACGGGGTCCTCTCCGTGGCCTCCTCCCGCCTCGCGCGCGCCCTCGCGGTCTCCGGATCCGCCCATCATCGGACGCCGCACTGATGAGAAGCTCACCGAAGCCAGACACGCGACCGCATCGGCCAGGCCGGCATTCACCAGCATCGCGGCCCAGGTGATGCAGCTGGCCGTGAAGCGCCCGTGAGCCCAGGTCTGGTTGCAGGTCCGCAGCTTTAACCCCAACAGTTGGGCGACAGAGTCTCCATCGGCACCGATTGGGGAACCGAAACTGACGATCATCCCGTCGAGCTCATCGCGCGTGAGGCCGCAATCGTCGAGCGCGCCGGCAATTGCGTCGGCGGCCAGGTCGATGGGACTGCGCATCAATCGCCGCCCATACTGGGAATTGCCGACCCCCGCTATCGCGGCACGGTCCTTTAGATCGAAATTCGCCATCGTCGCCTTATGCGTGCGAGCCTATAAAAAGCCTTCGCAACTTCCAAACGCCGCGGTGCGAATCGACGGCACCGTCCAGTACGCGTTTGGAGAGCCTTTTTGGCAGTGGTATAGGAACCTGAGATCGCCGCAGCCCGTGGTCCTAGGAGGCGACCTGGAGCGTCTGTCGCTCTGCGGGCTTCCGGGGACTGGTGAAAGACGCACAGCTTATTGTGGAAGACTGTCATGACAGATGCTGAAGCACGGACACTGAATACCCAGTCGGAACGCATCGAGAGTTTTGACGCGATAGTGATTGGCGCTGGCGTTGCCGGACTTTATCAAATCTATCGCCTACGCGAGCTCGGCCTTTCAGTGCGAGGTCTCGAAGATGGCGGAGGCGTGGGAGGCACCTGGTACTGGAATCGCTATCCCGGCTGCCGCTTCGACTCGGAGAGCGAGACCTACGGCTATTCGTTCTCAAAGGAACTCCTCCAGGAGTGGGACTGGAAGGAGCACTTTTCGGGTCAACCCGAGAACGAGCGCTACCTGAACTACGTGGCCGACCGATTCGATCTGCGCCGCCACATCCAGTTCAACTCCCACGTCATTTCCGCGGTGTACGACGAACGCGCCAACCGATGGGAGGTCCAGCTCGAGAACGGACAACGCATGCGCGCGCAATTCCTGGTCGCCGCGGTGGGAATCCTCTCGGCCCGCTACGTTCCGCCGTTTGAAGGTATCGACACCTTCGGGGGCGAGTCGTATCACACCTCCAGGTGGCCCAAGCAGAAGGTGGATTTCAGTGGCAAGCGCGTGGCGGTCATCGGCACCGGCGCCACCGCCGTCCAGCTCATCCCCGTCATTGCCAAGGAAGTCGGCCATCTCACCGTATTCCAGCGCACCCCCAACTATTGTGCCCCGCTCAGGAACGGGACGGTGAGTGAAGAAAGCCAGCGGCGGTTCAAGGCAACCTACCCCGACATCCACCGGAGAATCCGGGAAACCACGGGAGCTTTCCTGCACGAGTTCGACCGGCGTAAGGCGTTTGAAGTTCCGCGTGAAGAGCGGCTAGCGACGTACGAGAAATTGTGGGCGCTGCCGGGGTTCGGAAAGTGGCTGGGCAATTTCAGGGACATCATGACCGACCACGCGGCAAACGAAGACTTCGCCGACTTCGTGCGCGGCAAGATCCGCGCGCGCGTGAAGGATCCCGCGGTGGCAGAAAAACTGGTGCCCAAAGACCATCCGTTCGGATCCAAGCGCGTTCCCCTGGAAACCGAATATTACGAAGCCTATAACCGCGACAATGTCCTGCTCGTCGACGTCAGGGAGGCGCCGATCGAGCGCATCACACCCAAGGGTATCAAGACCCGCGAGCGCGAATACGAGTTCGACGTCATCATCTACGCGACCGGCTTTGATGCCATCACCGGAGCGGTGACGCGTATCGATATCCGTGGAGTAGGGGGACAGAGTCTCAAGGAAAAATGGGCCAACGGCCCGCGTACGCTGCTCGGCATTCAGTCGGCCGGCTTCCCGAATCTGTTCATCGCGACCAATAGCGCGTTCTGCAACTACACGGTTTGTGCCGAGAGTATCGTCGAATGGATCACCGACACCATCCGCTACGTGCGTGCCAACGGCTACTCGTCCATCGCACCCGCGGTGAAAGCGGAGGATGCCTGGGTCGAGCACGCCAACGACGTGGGGAGTCGTACCATGTTGAGCGGTGCTAACTCGTGGTTCATCGGTGCCAATATTCCGGGCAAGGCGCGCGCGATTCTCCTGTACGCGAGCCCGGCACCCGTATATCGGGCCAAGTGCAGCGAAGCAGCGGCCAACGGCTACAAGGATTTTGTCCTGCGCTAGGCGCTTGGGAGGATGGAACAACGCCCATGAAATTCGGTATCGGCTTTGCCACTTCCGGAAAATTCAGCGATCCGGACCGGTTGGCCCATCTGGCGATCACCGCCGAGCGCTGCGGGTTTGAGTCCCTGTGGAGCGTGGAGCACGTCGCGGTTCCCGTCAAACACCTGCCCTATCCGGGCAGCAAGGACGGCAGCATGCCCGGTGGCGACGAGGTCGCGATTCCGGACCCGCTAATCCCGCTCGCGTATGTGGCGGCGGTGACCAAAACCATCAAGCTCGCGACCGGAATATTGATCCTGCCGCAGCGGCATCCTATCTACACCGCCAAGGAGGTCGCGACCGTGGACGTGCTCTCGGGCGGACGGGTCATTCTCGGGATCGGCAGCGGATGGATGAAAGAGGAATTCGAGGCGCTCGGCATAGACTTCCATCACCGCGGCGCCATGACCGACGAGGCAATCCAGGCGCTGCGCGCGCTGTGGAAGGATGGAGCCGCATCGTTCGAGGGCAAGCATTTCAAGTTCGGTCCGCTCCATTCAAATCCTAAGCCGGTCGCGAGAAACGTTCCGATTCACGTGGGAGGACACTCGAGCGCGGCCGCCCGGCGCGCCGGCCGCTACGGAGACGGATTTTTCCCGACCGTGATGAATCCGGAGAAGCTCAAGGAGCTGTTCGCGACCGTGCGATCAGAAGCGCAAAGGGCCGGACGCAATCCGGACGCGATTGAATTTTCCTGCCTGACGAGGTCCGTCAAGCCGGACGACCTGAAGATGCTCGCCGACATGGGAGTTTCGCGGGTGGTGGTAAATCCTCCGGGCACCAACCCGGAGGTAGTGACCCGCGGGCTGGAAAAATTCCGGGAGGAAGTCATCTCCCGGGTATAGCCGGAGTGTCTCCCCGCGCAAACCTCTGGTGCGCGCGAGAATCCCGGCATTGAATGTTACCGTCCCGTTGTGCACTCGGCGGGAAGAAGCGATGCCAGACCAGGAAATCACTTACACCGGACAACTGACGGCGCTCCAGAGGGAAGTCCTGGAGTTTCTGCGCACATTCGAGTCGATCCAGGAACAGCTCCGGCCCGGATCGCTCGCCGATCAGCAGGCGCATATGGTGAGCACGGTGCGCGACACCTTTCGCCGCTTCGAGTCGAGCTTTGTGTCAGCGACGCCACCGCCCGGCCTGGAGGAATTGCATCAGCCGCTGAGCGCAGCGGTCCGCGAACTGGGCAAGGCTTACGACTTGTTCATGACCCAGCCGAGTCCGCAATGGACCCTCATCTACTTGTACAGCCGCGCCGCATTCTGCCTGGGTTTGTACCAGCTCTATGCACTACGGGACCAGTTGCCCGTGATCGCCGGGCATTTTCTGCTCGATGGCGCGCCGGCTCCCACCCCGGCCCCCGCGCCTGGGGCGGCGACGGGCTTTATCCAGCGCAAGCGCAACCAGGAACGTTCGGACTACACGCTCTACGTTCCGGAAGATTATTCTCGAGGCAAACCCCTGCCCCTGATCGTCGCCTTACACGGCGGCCACGGTCAGGGTTCGGAATACATATGGACCTGGCTAAGGCCTGCGCGCAGCCGCGGCTACGCCATCCTCTCACCCAAGTCATGGAGCGACACCTGGGACATGAGCCTGCCCAGTCTCGACACCGGGTCCTTCCTGCGCATGTTCGACGAGGTCACCAACGAATATTCGATCGACCCCGCGCGGGTTTATCTGACCGGGCTCTCGGACGGCGGAATCTTCACCTACATTTTGGGCCTCGAGCACAGCCACCTGTTCCGCGGCCTCGCCCCGGTCGCCGGCGCTCTCCACCCGGTGGTCGATCCGATGCTGCGCCAGGAACGTGGCAAGGACACCCCGATGCTGGTGATTCACGGGGTCCACGATTTCATTTTTCCGGTCGCATTCGCGCGCCAGACCAGCGAACTACTCCAGAGCATCGGGTACCAGGTCACCTACCACGAGCTCCCGGAGTGGGGCCACGCATATCCCTACTCCATCAATGAGCAGTTGGTGCTGCCATGGTTCGAGGCACTGCCGGCCAAGGGGACAGGACCATAGGAGTCGCGGTCTGACCGGGTTCGAATCGCTTCGTTTTCCTAACTGCCGGGCCTTTCCGCAGCCACCTCCAAGGGAGAACTACGGTCTGAACTGGATTGCTCGGGGGACCAGCAGGGACGGTTGCGACACGATCCGATAGGCGTTCTCTATCCACTCGCACACCCACGGGCGGGTATCGCGAGGGTCGATCATTTCTTCCATCTGAAAACGGTTTAGCGGACCTATGGGGCCGCGCGCGCTTTCGATGCGCGCATTGATTTCCGCGCGCAGGGCGGCGGGGTCCGCCGCCTCGGCGAGCTGGCGTTTGTACGCGGCTTCGATTCCGCCCTCGGGTGGAATGCCGCCGACGTCGGCCGCGGGCCACGCGACGCGGGCGCTGGCACCGCTGCGGGGCGTCGCGAAGTTGTTACCGGCCACCCCGAAGCTACGGCGCATGATGACGGTGAAGATCGGAACCTCGACTTGAGCGAACGCAATCATCCACTCTCCGCCCTTGCGGATTGTTCCGGTCAACTCGTGCTCCAGGCCTACCGCGAAACCCGGATTGTCGATCAGGTTGAGGATGGGAAGGTGGAACATGTCACAAAGGTCGAGGTGGCGCTTGAGTTTGTCGCACCCATCGGCCGTAAGCGCGCCGCCATTGACGTGCCGGCAGTCGGATGCAAGCACGCCCATCGGATAGCCGTTGAAGCGGACGAACCCCACGATCTGATCGGTCCCCCACAGTGGCCCGATCTCGAAGAACGAATCGCGATCCGCCATCAGGCGGATCGCTCGGCGCATGTCGAAGGTCGTAGTGCGCTTGCGGGGAATGATGGTAAACAACTCTTCCTCGCGCCGATCCGCCGGGTCACTCGGGTCCGGCGACAGGACCGGGGGCGCTTCGTAGACGCTGGAGGGAAGGTAAGAGAGGAACCGCCTCGCCATCATGGTGGCCTCTTCCTCCGAGTCGGCGAGATTGTCGACGGAACCATTCCGACAGTGGATCTGCCAGCCGCCCAACTCCTCCTTGCTGATGTCGTACCCCATCGCGTGGCTCACCACCGGAGGGCCAGCTACGAACAGCTGTGCGATGTCACGCACCATTACCGAGAAGTGGCCGAGGACCGCCTTCGCCGCGCCGATGCCAACCACACTACCCAGCAACAGGTTGACTACCGGCACCTGGCTTAGCTGCGATACGTACATGGTGCTTCCGAGATGGCCGGGGAGAAACGAACCACCCTCCCCCGACACACGCGGGCGGCCGGCAACGATGGCGCCGGAGCTTTCCTGTGCGCTGCTTTCTCCCGCCCTCTGCTGCTTGGGTACCATTGCTGCGATGCTGCCGCCGCCCGAAGAGCCGTCCAGCAAACGGACCGATGGACAGCGAAGGTCAATCGACAGCCGGTCGAGGTGCGTGGCCTTGCCACCGATCGCGCCGTCGGAGTGTCCGCCGCGCGAGGTAAAATCGTCGGCGCATACCACTGCGGTGCGGCCGGCAATCTTGCCCCACCCTCCCACGTGGTTGGCGGGCGTGAACCCGGCGACGCGTCCCTGGTCGTCGTAATCGGCGAACCCCGCAAGGCTGCCAACTTCGCGAAAGGTACCGGGGTCAAGCAACAGGCCAATTCGTTCGCGGCAGGTCAGCTTGCCTCGGCGCCGCTGGCGGACGACCCCGGGATCACTCGTATCGGGCGCGAAACGTCGAAGAGCAATCTCTTGCAACGCCTGCACGTCGGCCAGCATTGGTGCCCAGCTGTCGTCGCCGTAGCGGCGTGGCGTCGCCTCAGTGCTGGGTCGCGTGGAGGGAGCTATCGTCGCGATGATCTGCCCTGCTGCGACCGTGGCACCAATCTCGGCGGGGCTGAGCGCGGTCAGCAGCCCGGCGCAGGGTGCGGTAATGGCGGTTTCCATCTTCATCGCGCTGATGACCATCAAAATCGCACCCGCCTCAACCGGGGCGCCAACCTCCAGGGGAAGCTCGATGATGTTGCCGGCCATGGGGCTTTCGACACCCTGCTCTCCCTGCGGAACCGCCAGGGTGACCGATGGGGGCTGCGTGGCGGACATGGTGAGACCGTCTCTGCCGCCGCGGAGCACCAAAGCCTGTTGTTCGAGCAGTGCCAGCGAACCCGACGCAGAAGCTTTCGCGCCGGCCGGAGCGGTAAGGCCGGGATGCTCGGAGAAAAAACTGGTGCGCGCGTCGCCTGCGCGCACCACGGGATGCGAGAGGATCGCACGGAGCAAGCGAAGATTGGTCGGCAGGCCGGCGATGTGGAATTCATCGAGTGCGCGCAAGGCGCGGTCGAGCGCTGAACTGAAGGTGTGCGTCGAATTCGACTGGCAGATAAGCTTCGCGAACATCGGGTCGAACTGCGGTGGCGGAGCGTAGCCGAGATAGCCGCAGGAATCGACCCGCACACCCGGACCCGTCGGCTCCTTGTATGCGGTCAATACACCGGTCCCGTTCGCCACGATGCGCGCCTGAATCGCAAAACCGCGGGGCGATGCGACCGCAGCCTGGTCCGGGATGCCCAAGGATTGCAGGGATTCGCCGGCCGCGATACGGAACTGTGATTCGACCAGGTCGATGCCGGTGACCTGCTCGGTCACGGTGTGTTCCACCTGGATGCGCGGATTGCACTCGATGAAGAAATGCTCGCCGCGTTCGGGACTCACCAGAAACTCAACCGTGCCCGCATTCACATAACCGGCGGCGCGGGCAAGGCGAATCGCGTCCTCAAGGATGCGCTGGCGTAGTCCGGCTTCCAACCCCGGCGCCGGTGCGATCTCCATGACTTTTTGGTTGCGCAGTTGGACCGAGCAGTCGCGCTCGTGGAGATGAACCAGCTCGCCGGCGCGGTCGGCCAGAACCTGAACCTCGATATGGCGGGGACGTGCGAGGAGTTTCTCGATAAATAGCGCGCCATCACCGAACGCTGCCAACGCTTCACTTTGGCAGCGCACGAATGCTGCTGACATCTCCGCCGCGGACGCGACCGCGCGCATTCCCCGCCCCCCGCCTCCGGCGGCCGCTTTGAGCATCACCGGATAACCGACGGTCTCGGCAACCGCCGCGGCGTTCTTCGCGCTCGTCAGCGCCTGGGGACTGCCAGCAATTATCGGGATGCCCAGCGAGGCGGCCAGCTCACGCGCTCTCAACTTGTCGCCGAACAGCGCCAGAGTCTCGGGATGCGGCCCGACAAAGGCCATGCCCTCCTGGCGGCAGCGTGCTGCGAAACCGGCATTCTCGGACAGAAAGCCATAGCCTGGATGCAGGCAATCGCAGCCAGCGGCCTTTGCGGCTTCAATCATCGCATCCACGTCCAGATAGGCACGCACGGGATCCTTGGATGGCGCCTGCGACTTGAGCGCGCGCGACTCGGTGGTCACGCGAATATGGAGCGAGAGCGCGTCAGCAGGGGCATATACACTAACCGACTCGACACCAAGCGCCTCGGCGGCGCGCGCGACACGGATGGCAATTTCACCCCGGTTGGCAATCAGTACCCGTTTGAACAAAGGTCGACTCCTGACGGCAGTGTGAGGTTTCCGGACTGCTCAGGAGACGATTACCTTTCGTGGTCGCATCCTTGCAAGGCTGACCACCGGACGGGAGACTGATCTCCTGAACACCGCGTTTGGGTTCTCCAGATCGATGCACCACAACGCTTCGGTGCGGACGGGTGGCGATAGATTGCGGGCAGGTACAGGTCTTCGACGGCGGCATCCCGGCCTTCCTTGCTGCGCAGCCGACGCATCCAGCTTGTCCGCGCAACGATTCAGCGCTGGTTCCAGCAAAAAAGGGTCGAACACCAGAATCATCGTGTTGAGCGGGGCCACACCCAGGTCGAGGTAGCGGCGCAGCAGGTGATTCGCCTGCGGGCGGCAGTTTAGAATACTGCTCAGCTGCACGATTGAATCGCGCAGGCGGCGACCGACTTGATCGTCCCAGAATGACGCGGCAGGTAGGCGACCAATTCGGGGATTGCCCCGCATAAAGCCGATGACGGCCGCGCCACGAGCATCAGCCGGGCGGTTCTTCCTGGTCCCAGATCGGTACTGGTGGTGGGCGTGCGAAACTGGTCTACGTTCCGTGTACTCACTGATACCTCGCAGTCAGTTGGCCCGCTTTCCGCGCGGGAATAGTCTGGACGCGGCCTATGAACAGTCGCAGAGCCAGATTCGACGTGATCGAACGGCCGGGATTAATCGCGACGTTACTGTGGTGTCTCCTGGCGGCCTCGGGAGCTCACGCTGCAAGCAGCGATCTGAATCCACTGGGAATCTGGGCTACGCAGGGCGACGATTCTCACGTCAAGATCGAAAAGTGCGGAGCGAGCCTGTGCGGCACGATCGTGTGGCTCAAGGATCCGCTCGGCGACGATGGAAAAGACGCGGTCGACTCCAAAAATCCGGACCCAAGTCTGCGCACCCAGAAACTGGTGGGCCTTGCCCTACTTAGTGGTTTCGAACCGACCGAAGATCCCGGTGTCTGGAAGAACGGACGGATTTACAACCCCGAGGACGGTCGCACCTATTCCTGCAACCTGACCGTGCAGGATGCCAACACCTTGCGCGTACGGGGCTATGTAGGCTTCTCGCTGTTGGGCGAGACTCAAGTCTGGAATCGAGTTCACTAGCCCTCATTTTTGCCCGGAATTCCTCATTCATAGAGGGGCGGATATC
>Ga0066903_100006157_pt1 | contig 10575 bp, 9 predicted proteins | sample PanSoiMetaGPlot1_FD_67491 | JGI IMG/M metagenome (GOLD analysis project Ga0066903, IMG submission 67491) | Tropical forest soil microbial communities from Panama analyzed to predict greenhouse gas emissions - Panama Soil - Plot 1 (version 2) | ecosystem: Environmental > Terrestrial > Soil >...
CGCGCGCTGCGCCAGAACGGCGGCGGGTCGACGACCGTCCGCACGGCGCTCGGCGAGCGGCGATTCGACGTGACGATCGCCCGTGCAGGGAGCGACTACAGCTGGAGGCTTCGCGAGGTCGGGGGGCCGCTCGAGGAGTCGAGCCGCGCTCCGACCGCCGATCCCGAGGAGGCGTTCTGGGACGCCTGGACGGCGATCGAAGCGACCGCCGGCTGACTACTCGGTCACGGTTACGTCGAGCCCTCGACGAGACGGCGATGGCACCCTCACCCTCGATCTCCCAGCCCCAGAGGGACCAGAGCCAGCCCGATGCCAACCGGGACCTGGTTGCGCACGTAGAGTCCCTCCGTGCGGATCGCGATCGTCGTGTTCGACGGTGCGGAGGAGCTCGACTTCGCCGGGCCGTGGGAGGTTCTCGCGGCATGGTCGCGGATGTGGCCGGACGACGGCGTCGAGGTCTACACGGTCGCCGACTCGCCCGAGCCGATCACGTGCGCCAAGGGGCTGCGCGTGCTCGCGGAGCACACCTGGGAGACGGCGCCCGAGCCTGACGTCGTGTTGTGGCCGGGCGGGAAGGGCGCACGTGACCAGCTCGGGGTCGAGGCCGTCCGCGAGCGCGTCCGCTCGCTTCGCGACAGCGGCGCGCTGATGACGAGCGTGTGCACCGGATCGCTCGTCTATGCGGACGCGGGGCTTCTCGACGGTCGGCCGGCAACGACCTACTGGGGCTCGCTGGACCGCCTCGGCGAGCTGGGCAAGGACATCGAGGTCGACCGCGAGTCGCGCTTCGTGGACGACGGCGACGTCGTCACGGCCGCGGGCGTCTCCGCCGGGATCGACATGGCCCTACACCTCGTCGCGCGACTGCACTCGGAGGACCGCGCCCGCGAGGTGCGCCGCTACATCCAGTACGACCCCGAGCCGCCGGTCTAGCAGCACGGGAACAGGGATACGCTCCCCGCGCGTGTCCCGAGGTCTCTCGATCGGAGTCACCGCCGCCGTTCTGACGGCCGCGTCCTGCGGCGGCGGCAAGAGCTCGCAAGGAACTGAACGATCCTACCGTGGGGGTACCGCGCGGCCCGTGGGTGCCGCTCGAGTCGTCGGAGCATTCGCGCACAACGGGCTCCGCGCCCGGGCAGTGACCGCGGACCCCGACTGCGATCGTTCGATCGCCCACGTCGTGAACAACCACGCGGAGAAGGACGACGGCGCGCTCACCTGCTGGATCTGGCCGCACTCGATGTACGAGCGAGCTCTCGACCTCGATCTTCATGCACCTGCCTACTCTCCGGTCTCCAACGGGAGAAAGGCGGAACTGAGCTTTGCGAACGTCGAGTGTGTCTTCCGTGCGAGCGGCGCGAACGCCGAACAGCAAGTGTCTCGGTTCCCGAACGCTGCCCGACAGAAGGCGGCGTCGTGAGCTACGCGGTGCGGCGAAAAGCAGCGGCGATCTCGGCCGTGTCCGCGCCGGACGCCGCACGCAGTCCGTAGACGCCGACGCGGTCGAGGACGCCGTCGTAGCGCTCGCGGATCTGGCGCCAGGCGTCCTCCCAGTCGTCTGCGAGCACCGCGAACTCCGCCAGCACCTCGTCGTCGATCGCCGCGGCCATCCCGGCGAACTCTCCTCGCGCCATCAGGCCATGGAGCTTCTCCTGGAGGCCGTCCCAGCCGTGTGCCTCGAAGACGGGCCGGTACGTCGGCGTGGAGCCGTAGAACGCAATCTGCATCCGCACCTCGTCCGCCGCGCCGCCGAGGACGACGAACACGCCGCTCGCGAGAGTGAGGTCGGCCCGCCGCTCGCCGAGCGCAGGCAGCGCCACCTCACGCAGGTAGCGCGCCGTATGGAAGACGTGCACATGGATCCCGTCGGCGACCTCACCGGCCAGCCTGTACATCGTCGGCGTCACGGCGGCGAGGTAGATCGGCGGCGCGGGCCACTCGTGCGGCCCGGGATCGAAGAACGGCGTGATCAGGTCGTGGCGGTAGTACTGGCCGCGGAAGCGCAGTTGGTGCTCGCCCTGGAAAGCGCCCCAGATGTGCCGCAGCGCCTCGACGAGCTCGCGCAGACGGGGCGCCGGCGCTTCCCACGGCACGGAGAAGCGTCGGACGTTGTGTGCGCGCACCTGCGTCCCCAGCCCGAGCACGAAACGGCCGCGGCTTGCGCGCTGCAGGTCCCAGGCCGTCATCGCGGTCACCATCGGGCTGCGCGTGAACGCGGTCGCGATCGCGGTCCCGAGCGTCACGTGTTGCGTCGCGACCGCTGCGGACGCCAGGGGGAGGAACGGATCGTGCTGCGTCTCAGCCGTCCAGACGCCGTCGTAACCGTCCGCCTCCAGTTCCGCGGCCAGGGCCGCCCCGATGGCGGGGTCGCACGCGATCGTCGCGTCCAGCTTCACGCCGCGATTCTCTACTGAGTCTTGAAGACGCGCAGCGTGTAAGCGCCGGCGCACGGCGAGGCCGTCTTCACCTCGACGAGATACCAGCCCGATGCGGGAGCCTTGTAGCCGAAGCTCTGGCGCGGCCCGGCGTGGAGAGACTGGATCAGCCGCTTCTGAGCCAGCAATTGCGACGGGCCGCCGACGTGCTGCGTCCCCGGCTTCCAGAGGGCGAGCTGAAGACCCTTCACGCCGGGACCGTGGAGCCGCACCGACAGGCGCTGGCCGGCACGGACCCTGACGGCATAGACGTCGACCGGATCGTCCCAGTAGTCGACCGTCGCCCGGACGATGCTCGCGCTCCCCCAGAGGCGCGGAGCGATCGCGCCGCCATCGTCGTTCGGCTCCATGCGGTCGGGAGCCGGCGCCGCCTTCGCGGCGTTCTCGAGAGCCGCCTCGATATCGAGGCTGCCACGTCCGGACAGGGAGTCGCGGCCGACGGCGCAGTGCGAGCAGCCTGTGGCCGGAGTCACGTCGTCGGCCGAACGTTCGATGATCGTCGACAGCTGGTCCGGCGTAAAGCTCGGGTGCTCGCCGAGCAGCAGCGCCGCCGTGGCGGTGACCTGCGGAGCGGCGAACGACGTTCCCGCGCCGTCGCGGTAGTCGGCGGTCCCGCAGTCGGAGTAGCCCTGGTCGGGACACGAGGCCCGCTGAGCGGTGAGCGAGCGGGGGAACGTGGACAGGATCCCCATCCCGGGTGCGACGAGGTCGACGAAGGCGGCGTCGCGATTCGAAAACGAGGGGATGGAGCCGTCTTGCGCGAGCGCTCCGACGCCGAGGACGTGCGGCAGCGCGGCCGGATAGCTCGCGTACGTCCACGGGATCGAGGGCGCGTCGTCGCCGTTGCCCACGGCCGCGACGACGAGGACGCCATGGGTCGTCGCGTAGCGGACTGCCGCGGCTTCGACCGCCGAGTAGGTGTCAATGGTGGAATCGAGCGGATCCCGCACGGCGCCGAGACTGAGGTTGATCACCTTCGCGCCGCGGTCGACCGCCCAGCGGATTGCACGCGCCTCGACGCCCGGGTCGATCGTCTGGTCCGGGCCGACGACCTTTGCGACGATCAGCTTCACGGGCAGGCCGATCCCCGCGATGCCCTGGCCGTTCCCGGTCGCGGCCGCGATCTCGCCCGCGACGAAGGTCCCGTGGCCGATCTGGTCGTCGACGGAGCCGCCGACGAAGCTGCGCGCGTACGCGATCTTGCCCGCGAACTCGGGGTGGCCGAGATCGATGCCGGTGTCCACGAGGGCGACCAGCACCGGCGGCAACAGGGGCGGGTCGGGCCAGAAGTCGAACGCGTGATCGCGGGCGAGATACCACTGCTGCGCGGCGAGCGGGTCGTCGGGCTCGAACGCGGGGGCAAGCCCTGCCCGCGTCGCGTCGCCCGAGCCGGCGGTCTGCAGCCGACGGGCCTGCGTCTTCGTCGGCACCGAAAGCGGCTGGCCTTTGATGCCCGGCGCGACAAGGCGGAAGAGCGTCGTCTTCGCCACGTCCGCGTCGACCGTGAACGTCCCGTCCTTGGCCGGCGCCAGCGCCGGCCCCGGCGCCCAGACACCGCCGCCCGTCGACTGCTCGAGCGCGACCGGCCCCTTGACCCCGCGCTCCCTGCCGGTCAGCGTCACCGTCGCCCCGGCGGCGATCGGGCCGATCGGCCGTGAGATCGAAAGCAGGCCGAAGGTGACGTAGGTCGAGCGTAGGCCGAGAGATCCGCGCATGAGGGTCGTCGTCGACCCCAGCGTCTTCTGCGTTCCCTCGGCGTTCGTGACCACGAGCTCTCGCGCGTGGCCGACCGACGGTACCGGCGTGATGTCGGTGATGCCGGGGACGCCGAGCGCCTTCGACATCTTCGGCCCCGTGAGCACGACCGGGCCCCAGTTGTGCCACGGCGAGGCGCGATCGTACGGATCGGCGTGGGCGACGAGGTACGGGACAGGCTTCGAGCCGGGCACCAGGTCCGTGATCGCCGTCGTGCGGCCGCCCGAGGAGGAGGAGAAGAAGGTCGTCGCGGGCTTGCCGTCGTAGAGCAGCACCTGCCCCTTCGTCTTCGTGACGGCCTGCACGCCTGCCGACGACTCGCCGTCGATGCCGCCGTAGACCTGGCTGCGCTGGTCGATGTAGAGAACCCTCCCGGAGCCCAGGGTGGAGACGGCGTACGAGCGTGACGCCACCGCCTGCGCCTGGAGAGCGGCGGCGGGCCAGTCCTTCGGGCTCTCGCCGGTCACGACGCCCTTCACGTAGTCGTCGAGGCCGATCACGTTCACGACCTGCAACTTGCCCGAGACGACCTGGAGCTGGACCTGCCCCCGGTACGGATGCTTGTAGGAGAGCGGAGCCCGCCCGGCCAGGAGCGTGAGTGGACCGGGGAGCGCCTGTGCCGGCTTCGCCGTGTCGAGCTGGAGCGTCAGGGTGGGATCGACGGTGACCCCGCCGGTCTTGATCGTGTAGACCTTGCCCTTCCCGTCCCTGATCCGGAACGGCTCCGTAGACGTGACGGTGGCTTTCGACGTTTCCGCAAGCAGCACGCGCACGGACTTGACCGGCGACTGCCCGAGCTGCGTGCCGGGGTAGTAGAAGCTCAGGATCTTGTCGTAGGTCGCGCCGCCCTTGGCCATACCGTAAGCGCCCCACTGGCCCATCCCGACGCCGTGGCCGTTGCCGTGGCCGGTGAGCACGAAGGTGGTCGAGGTGACCTGGGTCACCTGCCGTGACTGCTTCTCGCCACCGAGGGCCGCACCCGCAACGACCAGGGCGAACGCGAATGCGAGGACGGTGAGACGGCAGCGCATGAAAGGAGGCCGAGGGGCGGCGGACTCCGAGCGTAGCGGAGATTTTCGCCGGACAGGCGAGGTTTTACCCGAGCCTCTGTGCGTACTGGCGCTCGTAGTACTCGCGGTACTCACCCGACTTGATCGGCTCCCACCAAGCACGGTTGTCGCGGTACCACGCAACCGTCTCGGTCAGGCCGGTCTCGCCGAACGACTGCCGAGGCGCCCAGCCGAGGCCGCGCAGCTTCGAGTCGTCGAGCGCGTAGCGACGGTCGTGGCCGGCCCGGTCCTCGACATGGCGGATCTGGCCCGGGTCGGCACCCGTCAGCTCGACGATGCGGTGTGTGACCTCGAGGTTCTCGAACTCCTCGCCGCCGACGTTGTAGACCTGGCCGGGCCCGCCCTCGTGCAAGACGAGCTCGACGGCGGCGCAGTGGTCGTCGGCGTGCAGCCACTCGCGGATCTGCCGGCCGTCGCCGTAGACCGGCAGCTCGAGGCCGTCGAGCGCGTTCGTGACGAAGAGCGGGATCAGCTTCTCCGGATACTGATGGGAGCCGTAGGTGTTCGCGCCGCGCGTGATCGAGGCCTTGACGCCGTACGTGCGAACGTAGGCGAGCACCTGCAGGTCTCCGGCTGCCTTCGCAGCGGAGTACGGGCTGGAGGGGCGTAGAAGATCGTCTTCGCCCGAGCGGCCGCCGCCTTCGAGATCGCCGTACACCTCGTCGGTCGACACCTGCACGTAGCGTGCGCCGCTCTCGCGCGCCCACTCGAGCAGCGTCTGCGTGCCGAGCACGTCCGTGTGCACGAATTCTCGAGGGCCGAGGATCGAGCGGTCGACGTGGGTCTCGGCGGCGAAGTTGACGACGGCGTCGCAACCGGCCGCGGCAGCCGCGACCGCCTCCGGATCGGCGATGTCGCCGTGGTTGAACTCGTGACGGACGCCGTCGAGGTTGGCGCGATTGCCGGAGTAGGTCAGCCGGTCGAGCACGGCGACCTCGTGGCCCTGGGCGACGAGCCGGCGAACGAAGTGTGAACCGATGAACCCGGCCCCGCCGGTGACGAGCACGCGCATGGGCGAAGCCTAGTGCGGAATCAGCGCCAGGCAATCCCGCAGGCCGTCGCGCCAGTGCGGGAGGCGCGGGATCTCCGCGTACTCGCTGCGCAGAACCGAGTGCGCGGGACGGGGGGCCGGACGGCCGAGCTCGGCGGTCGTGATCCGCCGGACGCGAGAGGACAGCCCTGCCTCCTCGAAGATCGCCTCCGCGAAGTCGGCCCACGTGCAATCTCCTTCCGCGGCCACGTGGTACAGGCCGTGCGGCAGCTCGAGGATGCGGTGCGTGGCCGAGGCCAGATGCCCCACGTACGTCGGCGAGCCGCGCTGATCGTCCACCACGGCCACCTCCTCGCGCTCCTGGCCCAGCCGCAACATGGTCAGCAGGAAGTTGTGTCCCGTCGCCCCGAAGAGCCAGGACGACCGCACCACCCAGCCGTCGCGAACCTCGCGCTCGCCCTCGAACTTCGTCCGCCCGTAGACGGACAGCGGCGACGGCTCGTCCGACTCCACGTACGGCGCCTCCTTCGACCCGTCGAACACGTAGTCGGACGAGTACGCGACGATCGGTGCCCCCAGCGAGACGACATTCCGTGTCCCGAGCACGTTCACGGCTCGCGCCTCTTCCGGGTCGCTCTCCGCGCCGTCCACGTCCGTCCACGCCGCCGCGTGCAGGACGAGCGAGGGCTGCTGCGGCCCGCCGAGCAACCCACGTGGGGCCGGCTGGGTCACGTCCCAGTCGGCGCGCGTGAAGCCGAGCGGCTCGTCAGCTGCGAACTCGTCGAGGAGCGCGCGGCCGAGCTGGCCGCCCGCGCCTGTTACGACGAGGCGGCCAGGTCGCGCGCCGAGAGGGTCGGTGTCCGGGTGCTCCACAGGTCGACGACGCGCGGATCGTCCCACGCAATGCCATGCTCGTCGGGGTCGGCCGGGTCGTACTCCTCGGTGACGTGGTAACAGACGAGCGCATCGGTGAGCGCCTCGAAGCCGTGGCCGTTGCGGCCGGGCACGTACAGCGCCACGGGGTTCTCGTCGCCGATGTCCTCGGTGAACGTCTCCCCCGTGGCGCGGTCGAGCACGACCACGCGGATCATCCCCCGGAGGCAGACGAACAGGTCGTCCTGGCCGCGCTCGTGGTAATGCAGTCCGCGAATCACACCCTGCTGCGACCAGGAGACGTTCGTCTGCCTGGTCGCCCTGGGCAGAGCCGATTCGCGGCGCAACTCCATCAGCCAGCCGCGATCGTCCTCGAAGCGGCGCAGCGGCAGCCGCAGGATGCCCTCGATCACCGGTTGGCGCCGTTTCGGCGGACGAAGTCGTTCACGGTGTAATAGGCGTCGATCGACTCGCCCGCGTCGCCCCAGAAGCCCTCGAGCACCTCGTACTGCATCGCGCCGCGGTCCACGTACCAATTGTTCACGTCGGAGATCTCGAGCTCGCCGCGACCGGAGGGCTGGAGCGTCGGGAGGACGTCCCAGACGCCTCCGTCGTAGAAGTACACGCCCGTGACGGCGTACGAGCTCGGCGGCTCGGACGGCTTCTCGACGATCCGGACGATCCTCCCCTCGCCATCCATCTCGGGCACGCCGAGGTGCGTCAGGTGATCGGCGTCCTCCGGCTGCGCCAGGACGACCCGCGCGCCGTACTGCTGGTGCCGGAAGCGGTCGACGATGTCGGCCAGCGACTGCTCGAACACGTTGTCCGCCAGCATCACGACGCACTGCCCGCGGTCGACGAACCGCTCGGCCAGACCGAGCGCCTCGGCGATGCCGCCCGGGCGCTCCTGGTAGCCGAAGACGAGCGTGTCGATGCCGTGCGCGTGACCGTTTCCGAACAACCGCAGGAACTCGCCCGCGTGCGTGCCGCCCGTCACGATCATGATCTCGTCGATCCCGGCCCGGACGAGCGCCTCGATGGAGAACTCGATCATCGGCCGGTCGTAGATGGGCAGGAGGTGCTTGTTCGTGATCCGCGTGAGCGGATCCAGACGCGATCCCGTTCCGCCGGCGAGAACCACCCCTTTCACGGGACAGATGCTACTTCCGCTCGAACTCGCTGGGTACGCTGTCGCTCGTGCCGTCGGAGGAGATGAAGCGGCTGCATTCCGAGCTCGAGGATCTGGTCAACGAGTTCTGGCACGGCCCGCGCTTCGGAGTCCAGCGCCCCGGCTTCCGGCCGCGCATCGACGTGATGCGCACCGAGCGGCCCGACGAGCTGCGGGTCGTCGTCGACCTCCCCGGCGTCACTCCCGGGGACGTGCACATCATCGTGCACGAGCGGGCCCTCATCGTCGCCGGGCGGCGTCCGAGCGTCCACCCGGAGGGCCACGTCTCCTACCACCTGATGGAGATCGAGTACGGCGCCTTCGAGCGGCGCATCGCCTTGCCGGTGGACGTCGATCCCGAGCGTGCGCGCGCGACCTACGACCGCGGCCTGCTCGTCGTCACCCTGCCCGTCGCATCCAGGCCGCCGACCTCCCAGGGACGCATCACGATCACGGTCCGGACGACGGCGTGAGCGAGCTCGCCGAAGGGACGGAGCCCTTCGAAGGCGACATCGCGGTCCCCCCGACGCTGCCGGTCCTCCCGCTCAAGGAGACCGTCATCTTCCCGCAGTCGATGACGCCGCTCGCGATCGGCCAGGAGCGCTCGGTGAAGCTGATCGACGACGTGGTCAACGGCGACCGGATGTTGGCCCTGGTCACGAGCAAAGACTCCGAGGTGGAGCAGGCGGGCTTCGACGACCTCTACGGCGTCGGCACCGCGGCGCTCGTCCATCGCATGATCCGCATCCCGGACGGGACGCTGCGCATCCTCGTCCAGGGCCTCTCTCGCATCAAGCTCGAGGAGCGCATCGCCGACGAGCCCTATCCGATTGCTCGCTTCTCGGAGCTCCCCGACGTCCTCGTCGAGACCCCGGAGGTCGAGGCGCTCACCCGTACCGTGCAGAACCAGTTCTCCCGCGTCGTTGAGCTGGTGCCCACGCTGCCCGACGAGCTGCAGCTGGCCGCGACCAACATCGACGACCCCGGCATCCTCACGAACCTCGTCGCCTCGACTCTTCGCCTGAAGACGGAGGAGAAGCAGCAGCTGCTCGAGACTGCGAACGTGGAGGCCCGGCTGCGCATGGTGGCCGGCATCCTGAGCCGAGAGCTCCAGGTGTTCGAGCTCGGCTCGAAGATCCAGTCGCAGGTCGAGTCGGAGATGGAGAAGACGCAGCGCGAGTACTTCCTGCGCCAGCAGCTGAAGGCGATCCAGGAGGAGCTCGGCGAGACCGACCCGGAACAGGCCGAGGTCGAGGAGTTGCGACAGCGAATCGACGAAGCCGGCCTCCCCGAGGAGGTGCTCAAGGCCACGACCCGCGAGCTCGGGCGCCTCGAGAAGCTGCCCTCCGCGGCGGCGGAGTACGGCGTCATCCGCACCTACCTGGACTGGATCCTCTCGCTCCCCTGGAACGCGCTCACGCCCGACAACCTCGATCTCGACGAGGCGCGGAAGGTGCTCGACGCCGACCATTACGACCTCGAGAAGATCAAGGAGCGGATCCTCGAGTCGCTCGCCGTCGGGAAGCTGAAGGGCGACGTGTCCGGGCAGATCCTCTGCTTCGTCGGCCCGCCCGGTGTCGGGAAGACCTCGCTCGGCCACTCCATCGCCAAGGCGCTCGGCCGCAAGTTCGTGCGCATCTCGGTCGGCGGCGTCCGGGACGAGTCGGAGCTCCGCGGTCACCGGCGCACGTACATCGGGGCCATGCCCGGAATCGTCATCCGGGCGATCCGCGACGCGGAGTCGCGCAACCCGGTGTTCATGATCGACGAGATCGACAAGATGGGCGCCGACTGGCGAGGCGACCCGGCGAGCGCGATGCTCGAGATCCTCGATCCGCAGCAGAACTCGAGCTTCCGCGACCACTACCTCGACCTGCCGTTCGACCTGTCCAAGGTGCTGTTCGTCTGCACCGCCAACCAGCTGGAGACCATCCCGCCGCCCCTCGTCGACCGCATGGACGTGATGCAGCTCACGGGCTACACGGAGGAGGAGAAGCTGCAGATCGCCAGGCGCTACCTCGTGCCGAAGGAGATCGAGGCGCACGGGCTCGACCCGGCCAAGGTCGAGATCCCCGACCCGACGCTGCACCTCATCGTCCGCGCATACACGCGCGAGGCCGGGGTGCGGGGACTCGAGCGGCGGATCGCCGATCTCTGCCGCAAGGCCGCACGCCGTGTCGCCGAGGGCAACCGGCGCAAGGTCAGGATCGACGAGAAGCGGGCCCGGGAGTGGCTCGGCCCGCGGCGGTTCGCAGGTGACGTTCGCAAGCGCACCTCCGACCC
>Ga0066903_100006158_pt1 | contig 10574 bp, 6 predicted proteins | sample PanSoiMetaGPlot1_FD_67491 | JGI IMG/M metagenome (GOLD analysis project Ga0066903, IMG submission 67491) | Tropical forest soil microbial communities from Panama analyzed to predict greenhouse gas emissions - Panama Soil - Plot 1 (version 2) | ecosystem: Environmental > Terrestrial > Soil >...
ACAATGTCCGGCTTGCCGTCCTCGTTGATGTCCGCGACGGTGACCGCGTAGCCGACGGTCAGGTCGGTCGCGATCTCCTGAACTTTGAACTTCGGGAAAACAGGCTCTTCGGCCCCGGCAGAACCGGCAAGGGCCAACAGACACAGTGAAAAGATGGGTCGCATAGGAAAAGCGTGCTAGTTTTACCGTGGGAGGCGACGGTAGCAAGTGTATCCGCCCGCGAGGGTTAGCGCACCCCCTGGTAACGGTTCATAGGTTTCATGCTTGCACTGACTTGACGCTCGTTCAAAAATAACACCGACTTGTGTTAGGTAGCTCCATGTAGGCCGCGGCGCGACCGAAGACCACTCGCTCGCCCGACTTGCAGGAATCCGAATGTCGATCACTCCGTCTCAAAGGCCAAACCGCGAGTGGCTCTGGCTCGTCCTCGCTCTCATCCTGGTCGGCGGTATCACCGTCCCGCTCTGGCAGTGGGCCGCGCCGCCGGAAAACTCCCCCGAGTACTGGGGCCGGTGGACGCCCCGTCGCGTCGCCAAACTTTTGCTCGGACCTGAACAGATCGCCTGCTACCTCTGCTTCGTCTGGGCCGGGTTCATGTTGCTCAGCCGCTACCGCGAGGTGATGCGGCAGCGCGTGGCTTTCGGCCTCGATTTGCTCCCTACCGACGAGGGGGCTCGCATCCTGCCCGAGGACGCTCGTCCGCTCGCCCGCAAGGTCGAGGCCATCACCCGTCAGCGACCGTACATCCTCGGCAAGATGGTCCAGATGGCGCTGACGAAGTTTGCGGTCAGCCGCAAAGCTGCTGACGTTGGCGAGGTCGTTCGCAACCAGGCCGATGTCGAGCAGAACCGCCTCGTCACCAGCATGAGCACGATCTCGTACCTGGCCTGGGCGATCCCAGCGATCGGGTTCCTTGGGACCGTCCGCGGGCTGGCCGGCGGCATGAGCAAGGCCGGGAACCAGAAGGACGCGGACTTCATTCAGCAGGTGACCGATCAGCTGGGGATCGCCTTCGACTGCACGTTCGTTGCCCTCGCCCTGAGCGTTCTGCTCATGTACCTGTTGCACGTGGTCCAGAAGGCGGAAGAACTGCTGGTGATCGACTGCCAGCAGTACTGCCAGGAACACTTACTCCTGCGGCTGTACGACCCGGAGCCGGAACCGTCCTACACGTGACGGTTCAGGACGACGCGGTGATAAAGCATGGGGATCGGTCAACCCCTACCCCCTCAACTGACCCCTACTCGCCAAGGACGTCCAACATGGGCTGGGTGAACTGGAACCGGAAGTCGAGTGATTCCGGAGTCATGCGCGCGCCACTCGGTATCGATCTGAACGCGGGCCGTATCCGTGCCGCACTCGGCCGGGCCGCGCGGAACAAGCTCGTTCCGCTCGACGACCCGCATCCCGACCTGCCGCTCGCGATCTCACTCGAAAAGCGGACGCCAGAGATGGGCCGCGCCGCGCATGCGGTCAGCCGCAAGCTGCCGCACATGATCTGCGCCGGCTATCTGCCGATGCTGGGTCAGGCGCAGGAATGGCGGGCTGGCCGGCACGCGCTCAACGCGGACACGGCTCTCGCGCTCGCGCTCGAGCGGCTTCGCAATGCCATGCAGGGCCACGACGGAATTAGCCTCGCGCTCCCGACCTACACGACGCTGCAGCAAGTTGGCCGGATTCTGGCACTTGCCGAGCGGGCCAAGCTGAAGGTCCTCGGGACGTCATCCGCGCCGCTGGCACTCGCGGCCGAGCGGGCGACCCACTACCTCTACGGGCACGAGGAAGCCGCCGAATCGCCGCGACCCGGCCGCTTCATCAACCCGACCTCCGTCCTCATCGTGGACGCGGACGATTTTGCGCTAACGGTTGCTCTGGTCCGCATGTCCGAGGAAGAGGTGCGGATCCTCGGCACGACGTCGTACCCACGACTGGGCGCCAAGTTCTGGCGGGAGCGGCTGCTCGACGCATTGGCAGACAAGTGCGTGCGTCTCTGCCGCCGCGACCCGCGCGACACGTCCGACGCCGAGCAGATGCTCTACGACCAGATCGAAGAATCGATCGACCGGTCCCGAACGGGTCAGCGGGTCTCGATCTCGGTCCGCTCGACGCACTGGTATCAGGACCTCGTGCTGACCCCCGCCGAAATGGACGCCTTCTGCGTACAGCTTTGCCGCCAGGCGGCCGAGGAAGTCCGGCAACTCTTGGCCGGGCTCAACGAACCGGAGCCGCCGCGAGCGGCGTGGCTCACCCACGACGCGGGCCGACTGCCCGGACTGGCCGCGGCGCTGCACCAGAGCATGACCGAGCGAACAAACGTCCGCGTATTGCACCCTGAAGCCGCGGCCGTGGCCGCGGTCAACCTGGTCGACCGCTGGTCCGCCGGCGAACTGCCGCGGACGCACCTGGACACCGTGATCCCGCTGCCGTTCAAGGTCGACCCGCGGATCGCCACGCGGCCGCCGCTCGCAGTTCGGTAAGAGATCTATTTTTCACCACAGAGGCACAGAGGACACAGAGAAGACAAAAGACAATTGTTCTTGTCTTCTCTGTGTCCTCTGTGTCTCTGTGGTGAAAAAGTGAATGATTGAAAGGCCACCCATGCGCCGCAACCAGCCGCCGAGTCTCGTCAGCATGTGGATGCTCGACGTGTTCTGCTGCGCCCTCGGCTGCGTTACCCTGCTCTGGCTTCTCAAGACCCGCGAGGCTGGAGAGATTTCCGACGAGGCCTCCCAGGCCGCGGCCCTGGTCACCGAGATGCGCGGCAAGCTCGAAGAGTCGGAGAAGATCTCGGCCACGCGGCTTGCGAACGCGGAGAAGCTCGCCACCGATGTGGACGCCCTCAACAAGCGCCTCGCCTTGATGAAGCAGGAGCGCGATGAGAACGCCCGCCACCTCGCCTTGATCGAAAAAGAGCTGGACAAGACCAAGAAAGACCTCGTTGTCGCCCGGACCCGCGTGGACGAACTCGACAAGATGCTGGCCGGGCTCAATTCCAAGCTCACCGCCAGCGATGAGGAGTTGGTCAAGAAGCGCGGCGAGCTGGAACTCCTCAACAAGCAGCTCGAGCTGGCCAAGAAGGTGGTCAGCGAGCTGGACGTCCTGGTGCGCAACAAGGAGCTGGCCCGCAGCGACCTCGAAAGCAAGCTGAAGTCATCCGACAAGAAGCTCGACGAAGTGACGCGCACGGTCGGCGACCAGACGAAGATGCAGGCCCGGATCGATCAGCTTGAGAAAGACTTGAAGGCTGAGCGCACCCGGCTGGACGAGGCCAACGTCACCATCGTCGACCTGCAAGGGACCAAAGCCAAGCTCGCGGACAAGGTCGATAAACTTCAGGTCGAAAGCGAGAACAAGTTTGCCGGCATCGCCATGACCGGCAAGAACGTCGTCTTCCTGGTGGACATGTCGGGGAGCATGGTGCTGGTGGACGAGAACACGCCGGCCCCGGACAAATGGGGAACCGTTCGCGACACCGTCTGCAAGGTGATGCGGACAATTCCGAATCTGGAGAAGTTCCAGGTGATCATGTTCTCCGGCAAGGTCCGCTACCTGCTCGAGGCGGGTGACTGGATTCCGTACGAGAAGGAAAAGAGCATCGACCGCGTGCACAAGGCGATCACGGCGGTGAAGCCGGCGGAAGATACGAACCTGTACGCCGGGCTGGAAGAGGCGTTCAAGTACCGCGACAAGGGACTCGACACTGTCTATTTCTTCTCCGACGGCCTGCCGACTTCGGGCCCCGGGCTGAACGCAACGCAGGAGCGGACCCTGAGCGAGACCGACCGCTCGACGGTCCTCTCCCGCCACATTCGTCGCACGCTGGCTTCCACCTGGAACCGCGCCGAGGTGGGCAAGCCGAAGGTGCGGATCAATTCGATCGGCTTCTTCTACGAGTCGCCGGACGTCGGCGCGTTCCTGTGGGCCCTGTCGCGCGAGAACGACGGAAGCTTTGTGGGGATGAGTCGGCCGTGACGGTGTACGGTAGGGTGGGTGGAAGCTTTGCGCAACCCACCATTCGGCGACGGTGGGTTCCGCAAAGCCTTCACCCACCCTACTCAGCGGTTTGCATCGCCGCGAGCTTCTCGTCGATGATCGCCACCAGCCGCGCCGGGAGCGGGGCGTACCTCAGCTTCTTCAAGTGAACTTGTCCGTCGTGCGCGGCCCACTGTAGGAATCTCACAAGCTCCTTACTCTTCGGGCCGGTCTGCCGGACGTAGAGCACCGCCCAGGCAGTTCCCGCAATCGGATACGAATCGGCGCCGGGCGCGTCCGTGAGCGTGTAACGCAGGTCGGCGGGAATTGTTCGCAGGGACGCCTGGGCGGCCGCGGTCACGCTTTCCAGGGTCGGCTCCACGTAAGTGCCGGACTGGTTCTTCACGGAGCCGACGTTCAGGTTCTGTTCCAGGGCAAATGACAGCTCCACGTAGCCGATGGCGCCGACCTTGCGGCTCACGGCCTTCGCCACGCCGCCATTTTTCTCTCCCTCCTCGCCGACGGGCCATCGGACGAGTGTCCCCGTTCCCACCTTGGATTGCCACTCGGCGCTCGCCTTGCTGAGGAAATCGGTCCAGATAAACGTCGTTCCACTGCTGTCCAGCCGGTGGACGACGGTAATGTCCAGATCGGGCAGCGACACGTCGGGATTGCTCGCGGCGAGCGCTGCGTGGTTCCATTTCTTGATCTTGCCCAGAAAGATGTCGGCGAGAACGGGGCCTGTAAATCGGAGTTGGCCCGGCACGTCCGGCAGGTTGTAGGTGGCCACCACCGCGCCCATGGCCAGCGGAATGTGCACAACTTCGCCATAGTTCGCCCGCGCCTTCGCGAGTTGGGCGTCCGTCATCGGCGCATCGGTGCAGCCGAAGTCCAGGACGCGGTCGATCATGTTCTCGACTCCGCGGCCCGATCCGATGCCGTCGTATTTGAGCTTCACCCCGGTCTGCTGTTCGTAGAGGGGGGCCCAATGATCCATCGCCGGCTTGATAAACGTCGATCCGCTGCCCGTCAGGACCGCACCACTCGCCGGGACCGGTGTGCCTCCGGTTGTTGTTGCAGTCGATAGCGTTGGCGTGCCGGCGCGGTTGGGGTCTTCCGATCGATTTCGAACAACGGACACGATCCACCAAGTAAGGCCAGTCACGAGCAACAGCGCGGCGATCACGACTCCGGGGATCAAGAAGCGATTCGCGGGCCGAGGGGATCGCCTCGTCGGTGCGGAACCGAGCGAGGGCGAACGATTGCCCTCTGGTGATTGACCTGGACCCAACGAGGCGGTCGGTTCCGGCCGCCGATCCGCATCCCTGGGCTGGGTATCAGTCCGTTCCTCCGCGACCCAGGGTGTGTCGGACGCAAGCTCGGCCGGAGCCGGTGCAAATGGGGAATCGGAGCTCCACCCGGCCGCTTGCGAGACACTCGACAGCCCGAGCCGATACGCCGAAGGTCGCAAGCGCGGCATTTCCGCTTCCGGCGGCGGCGAGAGCGGTTCGGTGGTCCATGGGGCAAGAGCGGACACAACGTCCGCAGGCGACGAGTAACGCTCGGCAGGGTTCTTGGCCATCATTCGCGCGACGACTTCGGCCAGCGCGGGCGGGACCTCGGTCCGGACTGACTGGATGGACATCGGCTCCCGAACCTGGTGGCCGAGCATTTTCTGAGCGAGCGGCTCGCCCTCGAATGGGCCCCGGCCGGTCAGCAGGAAATAAAAGGTCGCCCCGAGGCTGTAGATGTCCGAACGGATGTCCACGGCCGCGCTATCGATCCCCTGCTCGGGGGACATGTAGTCGGCCGTGCCGACGACGGAATGCTGCTCGTGGTAGCGGGCCGTGACGTTGTCATGCTCGGTCATGTCCTGGCGGAACCGCGCCAAGCCAAGATCGAGCAGTTTCACCACGCCGGCCCGATCCAGAAGAAGGTTTCCCGGCTTGATGTCGCGATGGACGAGTCCGTGCTCGTGGGCGTGCTCAAGTCCCGCGGCCGCCTGGCGGATGTAATTGGCCGCCCGTGCGACCGACAGCGCTCCGGAACTGGTGACGATTTGATGCAGGTTCGAACCGTCGACGTACTCCATGACCATGAACGGGACGGACCCGGACCGCTCCATGTCGTGGACGCGGACGATGTTCGGGTGATCGAGGGCCGCTACGGCGCGGGCTTCGCGCACGAAACGCTCCACGGCGGCGGCCCGTCCGCCGGAAGACTGGTTCGAGGCAGCACGAGTCAAGATCTTCACCGCGACAAGGCGCTGAAGTGCCAGGTGCTCGCACAGGAACACCTGACCCATCCCACCGGTCCCGAGCAGGTCGAGGATCTTGTATTTCCCTTCGAGAAAGTAGCCGCGCATCTTGCCCGACAACAGCTGCCGAACGTGGAACGCGGTGAGGAGGCGATCCTCGACAAGCCGGTCCGCGAGCGCACGTTGGCCATCCGGTCCATCGCCCGAATGTTCGAGGTTCAAATACGGCCGCAGCGAATCGTGCGAAAGCAGGCCGCTCCGCAGGACGGTGTCGACGAATTGCTGGCCGGTGACAGGCATGGACCGAGGCACGCTGCGAGGGCGTGGCACATGGGCTAACGGCTTCGTGTCGTTACAGTACTTGTGGCACGCGCTGGAGCCTCATGAAATCTCGAAGTAAGCGCCCTAGTATCAGGGACGTGGTCCATTGATGCGACTTGGCGAGCGTCGCGGCGTGAGCCCGACGTGCACTTCTCACACGTCAAGCACGTCGGGCTGACGCCTCGACGCTCGCCGTTGCCCCAATTCAGGTGCAATGGATCACGAGTCGCCCCTCTACTTCTCGAACTTGCTCCAGACGTCCTTGTCGTGTGGTTCCAGCCGCTTGGTCGCTGGGCCGTGCTCGGTGAAGGTGCGATCGTCGCCGCTCAGAACGCTCCCACGATCGACTTCGGGCATTTCGAGGAAACGCTTTCGCTCGATCGCGATGTCGAACTCGATAGTGAAGCGGTACTTTGCGGCGACGGAGACGGTATCGCCCGACTGCAGGACGTGGTGGGTGACCCAGTGTTCGTTCACCCGCGTGCCGTTGCGGCTGCCGAGATCCTGGACCGTCCAGTTGAAGCCGTCGAAGATGAGCGCGCAATGGCGGTTGGAGACGACGGAGAAGCTCAGCCGGATATCGCACTCCGGGGCCCGGCCAATGTACATGATCGGCTTGGACAGCGGGATGGACCGGGCGCCGCCGGCCGGGAAAAGTCGGCCGGCCATGGCCATCTCCTTTCGCTCTCTGGGCTTAACCCCTTAGTTGAGCCTGGATTGCAATTGGATTGTGAGACGATAGTGTGAAGATCGGATGAAATTGAAACTGGCCGAGAAGCCCCCCGGCTGTCCGAGCGCCTTACATTGCCTGCACGCCCCCGCGCCCGTTCGCGGAGCGAACGGCGACTATGGGCACGACAACCGGGAATGCGTTTGACCGGTCGTCGAACCATTGTCGCCGTTCGCTCCGCGAACGGACGGGGCCCCGCCGTCAAGTGAGCCAGCCGGTTCGGGTCTGCCCCAGTTCGTTCGCCTGCCAGTATTCGCCCGTTTCGACATCCAGGCATGTCAGCCAGCCGAAGTCGTAGGCACCGGTATCGAGGCAGGTCGCGCGTTCCAGCCGGAGCGGCTGTCCGTCGCGTTGCATCGTGTGTCCGCAGATCATCGTCTTGCCGGAGACATGGGGCTTATGCAGGTATGGTCGTTGCCACGTGGCGCTGATTGCGTGCCAATGTAGCCAATCTGTTGACTGTTCAGCGAGTGGGAAATCGGGATTCAGATCGGCATGGACGAAGATGTGCGTCTCGGTCTCGTGCCAGTCCACGCAGGTGTGCTCGATGAAATGCCAATGACTCTCGGGGACCACTTCGAAACTGCCGGTACCGTCCGGGCCGGCGTACGACTCGAACGTTTCAATCCCGCCGAACATGCTCCAGAACCGAAAGTCATCCCGGCCCTTCCTGGCGGCGAGCATCATCACTTCGTGGTTGCCGCGAAGGCAAATGACTCGACCGGTGCGGTGCAGTTCGATGAGCCGGTCGAGGACGCCCTTCGAGTCCGGCCCGCGGTCCACGTAGTCGCCGAGGAAGATGAGCTGGTCGTCCGGCGCTGGGTGGACATACCCGAGCAAGGTGTCGAGGGCGGTCAGGCAGCCGTGGACGTCGCCGATGGCCAGGATCCGGGGCATAGGAACAAGGTAAGCCAGGGGCTGTTGTGCAATGAAGTATGTTCCCGGCAAGGTTTTGTTCGCGGCGCCGCTAACTAGACAAAACTGCGCACGGGACTCGCGCACTTTTGTCTATTTGTGGCGGACAGCAGTCCAAGGTCGCCAAGTTCCCTAGCCCCAAAACGTGGCGATCTTGGCGATCTTGGCGACCTTGCCCGCTCCCGGTGGGCACAAACTAGACAAAAGCGCGCGCAGGCCCGATGGACCTTTCAATGGGTCAACCACTCCACTACCTCGGCCGGCTTGGCCTTCTCCGGCTGCCGTTTCAGCTTGTCGCCGGCTCCGGCGGCGTCATACGCCGACTTACCTAGCTGCCCGCTGTGCGTCCCCTGGTGATTGTGGGCAAAGACCTCGCCGGGGGCACAAAGTGCCAGGAATGCGGAGACGCCGCCGTACTTGACCGCGCCGGGAAGCAGGTTCTCGTCGGTCACGTCTTTCACGTTCTCGAACCGGAACTGGTTCATGTCGATCGCCGTGCGCGCGACCGCGTCGCCGCACAGGGCCCGCGCGGCGGCCACCCACGGACCGGCCCCCTCCCAGCCGATGATGTTGATTGTCTTGGCCTTGAGCATGTCGCGGGCGAAGAGGACGCTCGTCAGGATGTCGTGCACGCGGTTGGCGAAGACGGGATGGTTGTAGCCGTATGTCATCCCGGCAAAGCTCGTGTTGACTGGGTAGCGTTCCGCGTCCTTCGGATCGGGCGGGGGGCCCTTTTTCTTCGGATCCGCCTTCGCCCAGTTCCCCTTGAGTTCGCCCGTCAGGAACACATCCGGCGCGACCACCGCGTAGCCCTTCTCCAGGAGCGCCTTCGCTGCGGGGTGCACCTGGCCCTTCTCAAAGAGACTCGCCTTGCCGTCGGGATGGACCCAGATTACGGCCCCGGCGTCGAACTTGCCTTTTAACATCCCCGCGTGCGGGACCATGTCGTCCTCTCCCTTTCGCCCGAACGCGGCCAGATGCATCGTCACGCCGTCGGGCAGCATCACCTCCTTCGGCCCCTTGCGAACTTGCAACATCCCCGGCTCCGGCAACGATTCGCCAATCATCGCACGCAAGGCGGTGCCGACCACGCGGCGGAACTCCTCCAAAGACCTCGCATCCTTCGGCTCGAGGGCTTTCAACTGCTTCTCGGCCGCATCGGTCATCTTCTCCCGAAGGCCTTTCGCATCCAGCTCGTCCTTGGGCCTCGGATGCTCCGCGTCGTACACGCTCAGGTCCTTCGGCGGCACCGGCTTGAACGGTTGCTCCTTCACTTCGCCCGAAGTACCTTGCAAGTGCTTGTTGAACCACGCGTACATCATCTCGCGGGAGACCTGGTTGTAGTTGTGCCCGAACTGCGGCCAGCATTTGGCCGCGACTTTGTCCTCGACGCCGAGCATCGCGTAGAGCTGCTTGAGCTCGGGCAGTCCTTTCTTCTCAATCTCAATGGTCCAGTCGTTGGCCGCACTCATAGCCAGCGGTTTCGGAGCGAAGAGGCCGGCCAGCTCGATGTTGCCCGTCCCGATTCGCAGGTACGAGCAGTTCTCACAAACGCACCCCCCCTGCATGGCTGTTGAGACCATGACCGCGGGAAAGGCGGCGGCCGGCCGGTCGTCCACAGCACACAGGATGAACGTCTGCGTCCCGCCGCCGCTGGCCCCGGTCACGCCGATCCGGGCCGGATCGACGTCGGGCAAGGAGAGAAGGAAGTCGAGCGCACGAACGCTGTTCCAGGTCTGCAGGCCCATGAAGCTCTGGAGCCGCAGCTCGGCCTCCGCGTCCGTGAACCCGGCGCGGTGCGGGATTGCCGTGGAGTCCGCGTAGCCGACCATGTCGTACAGGAATGTGACGTAACCGAGCTTGGCGAGTTGGGCGCATTTGGCCTGAAGCGGGTACTTCGCACTTTCCAGAGTCCCCTCCGCTCCTGATGCGACGTCTTTCTTCGCCTGGGCGTCAGCCACTTCGTAGAAGCGGCCGTTCGCCCAGTGGCCATGCGGGTTCAGGATCGCGGGTCGCTTTTCTTCGCCCTTCGCCGTCGGCCGGTACAGGTTTCCGCTGACGTAGTGGCCCGGCATGGTGGCAAAGTAGACCTTTTCAATCGTGTAGCCGTCGCGCTCGATCTTGCCGTGGATCACCGCGTTGAGCGGGGTCTTTTCGGGCATCGGCCAGAGGCCGAGAGCGACCATCGTCTGAGTTCGCACCTGTTTCGATCGATTGTTCCAGCCCTCTTTCGTCGCGGGTGGAGCGAATGGGAAGTACCCGTTCAGATCCTTGGGCGGTGCGAGGCGGGCGTCCTTGAGCTCGGACTTTTCGGGGAATAAACGGGTCGGATCTTCATCCGAATATCCAGCCGCCGCGAGTATCAGGACGGTAACGAGA